>Ga0315287_10000379_pt1 | contig 38364 bp, 23 predicted proteins | sample YL17G11_0_MG_FD_205037 | JGI IMG/M metagenome (GOLD analysis project Ga0315287, IMG submission 205037) | Sediment microbial communities from Yellowstone Lake, YNP, Wyoming, USA - YL17G11_0 | ecosystem: Environmental > Aquatic > Freshwater > Lake > Sediment | place: USA: Wyoming | collected...
CCGGGCCCCCGCCCCCCCGCGCGCCCCCCGCCCCCCCCCCCCCCCCCCCCCCGCCCCCCCCCCCCCCCCCCCCCCCCATGAGGGTTGTGGTTGAGAAGGGGGCATGCACTGGTGCGCCACCCGGCATGGTTGCCACCTTGTCGGCCCTTGGCCGACGGCGCGGGCCGGGGCGGGGCAGTTTGTGCCTGTCCTCTCACCCCCCCCCCCCCCCTCGCAAAACAAAAAAACCCTAACCAAAAACACACGCACCGCAACTGTTCGCCCCGCGCGCCCGACACCCGGAAATAAAACCACTGAAAGTGGGAGCGCCTGTCCCGGTCGCAGAAGGGGTCGGGCGCAATGCGGAGGTCGACCTCGTGCGTGACCCCCCGCACAAGGGCGGACCCCACGTCCACGACGTCCGCGTTGCCCGCGTCAAAGTTGGAGTTGACGTAGATGCCGAGCGAGTGGAGGGCGGAGGCGCCGGACGCGTTGGCGGAGGGGGAGGAGGCGGCCGGGTCAGCCCACCTATGGATGGGGTGGAAGGAGGCGGGAGAGGGGAGGGCGTTCAGCGCGTGGCGGGCGCACAGCCGCGGCGGAGGGGGCGCTGGGCGGGCGGGCGGGCAGAGGGCGGGGGCCCGAGGAGGTTTTGAGGAGAGGGCGGCGAAAGTGCGCGCGGGCAGGGAGCGGCCGTGACAAAGGGTGCCCCGCTTGGACCTTCCATCACCATCACATATCGGCCAACGCCCCGCACGTTCACCCTCCCGGGTGTGAGGAAGGCGGGCGAGGCACCTCCCGCGCCCCGGGACACAGATCGGAAGGACGCTGGACCACGTCGCTCAAACTCTCAGCCGCTGGCCAAGAGTTTCAGTGACGCGAGCGTCCGGAGCACGCCGCTCATTCATGTATCCCACCCAGCCCCACCCAGAGCACGCTCGCTTCCAATACACTCACTTGAGGTCGGCGGCCACCGCGATGGAGCCCCGCCCCTGAGGCACGGGCGCCATGCGGCGGGCGGCGGCGCTGCCGTCGCGGGTGCTGTGCTTCTGCTGCTGCTGGGGAGGCGAAGCGCGCCGGCCGACGGCGACACCTGACCGGGCCAGATGGAGGGCGGTCATGCGCAAGGAGTGCGTGTGTGCGTGGTCGTGTGCGTGGGTGGTGGTGTGTGCCGGGCGCGAAAAGAGAAGAAGTGAAGAGAAACTGCACTGCCAGACGAGAGGGGGCGCCCTATTGCGTCACGCCCCCCCACACACACACACACGCAGTGCCTCTCCCCGTCGACGCGCGCCCGTCCAGCAGGTAGGGGCGGCCAATCGCACCCTTCTCTGCACCTTGAAGCGGCCCCCACCCCAAAATAGAGAAAAGGATGTCCCCCCCTTCACCCGACCCCTCCCCGCTCGCCGCCCGCCTGCGGTCGGCCTCCCACGCCGCCCTCGGTCGCCACGCCTACGGGGCCGCCACCTTTTTCGCGGAACAGCTGGCGGCGCTGCCCGGTAAGTAGAGCGTGGAGGGGGTGGGCGAGGAGAGGGCGCTGCAGGGGGCGCGTTTTGGAGAACAAAGACAAGATGCGCACCATCGGCCGCGGCGCGCCAACCCTTCTCGCTCCTCGTTCCATCCGCACAGGGGCGACCGCGGCCGACGCCTGCCTCCTCGCCCACGCCCACATCCTGGGCGGCGCCCCTCGCCGCGCCTTGGCCGCCCTGGCCCCCGCGGGCGGCCCGGCCTCCCCCGACCCGGCCGTCGTCCACCTGGCCGCCCGCGCCCTGGCCGGGGCGGGCGAGTGGGAGGGCGTCCTGGACTGCCTGGGCGGCCCTTCCGGTGGCGGGGGCGGCCAGGCGCCGCCCACCCTGGCCCCTCTCCCGCCCGGCGCGGCCCCGGACCTGGTCGCCGATGCCTGGACTCTGCGGGGCACCGCTCACGCCGCCCTGGACGACCGGGCGGCCGCGGGCGGGGCGTTCAAGGCCGCCCTAGCGGCCGACCCGGCCGCGGTCAGCGCTTTCCACGCCCTCATTGACGGGCACCTCCTGCCGCCCGGGGAGGAGGCGGCCCTGGTGGCGGGCCTGGCGTACGCGCCGGGCGATGAGTGGCTGCAGGTGCGTGGTGAGCGAGAGAGGGGAGGCAGGGGATGGGGCCAAAGCATATGCCGGGGCTGAGAGGGCAGGCCTCGATACCCTTTTTTTTTTTTTTTTTTTTTTGTACCATTTCCCCACCTCACTCTCACGCTCGCTCATGCACGTGCACAGCTCCTCTACGTCGCCTCCGCCTCCAAGGATGGCGACCCCGGGCCGGCGGAGGCCGCCCTGGCCGTGCTGGAAGCCGCCCCGCCCGGCGAGGACGAGCCGTCCACCGCCCTGGCCTCCGCCACGGGGGCCGCCCTGGCCGTCGCGGCCCGGGCGGCCGCCACCTGGGCGCGCGCGCCGCCGCTGGAGGGGGCAGCGGCCGCGCCCACGGCCGGGGGGCCGCCCCTACCCTTGCCCGCCGCGGGCATGGCGCCGCCTGCTGCTGCCGGCCATGGCGACGTGCTCATGGCACCTGCCTCCCCACCGCCCGGCCCGGCCGGCGCGTCCACCCTGCTGGCGACGCCCCGCACCACCCGCCGCGCGGCCGCCGCGGCTGCGGCCGAGGCGGCCGCGGCAGCGGCGACTGCCCCACCTCCGCCCCTGACCCCGCCCGCCGCGGGCTTCGGCCTCGCCACCTCCGTGGACGTCGCCGCCGCGCGCGCGTCCTGCCTGCTCGCCCGGGGCGATGCCGCGGCCGCGCACGCCGCCTCGTCGGCCGCCCTGGCCCGGGACCCGGCCGCGCCAGCCGCCCTGCTCCTGCCCCACCTGGCCGCGTGCGTGGCCCTCTCCCGGAAAGCCGACCTCTTCCTCCTGGCCCACCGCCTCATCGGCGCCGACCCGGGCGACGGCCTGGCCTGGCACGCCGCGGGCTGTTACTACACCGTCGCGGGCGCCCCCGCCGCCGCCCGCCGCCACTTCGGGCGGGCGGTCAGCCTGGCGCCCGGCCTCGCGCCCGCCTGGGTCGCGCTCGGCCACGCGGCGGCCGCCCTGGACGAGTCGGACGCCGCCCTGGCGGCCTACCGGTCCGCCGCCCGCCTATTCCCGGGCTGTGCGGCCCCGCTGGTCGGCATGGCCTGCGAGCACGCCCGGACGGGGGCGGCCCGCCTGGCGGAGGCGGTGCTAGGCCAAGCGCACGCGACCGCGCCGGGCGACCCGGCGCCCTGCCACGAGCTGGCCGCCCTCTGCCTGCGCCCGGGCGCGGCCGAGGAGGAGGAGGAGGCGGCGGCGGCGGCGGCCCTGGAGGGCGGGGCCGCCCCCGCCCCGCCCGCCGTCTCCCGGTCCGCCCGGGCGGCCGCGGCGGAGGCGTGGGCGCGGGCTGCCCTGGCCCGCGCGCCCCGCCCCCTGCCCCGGGCCTGGGCGCCGTCCCTCGTCCTCCTCGGCCACGCCCTCCGCCGCCAGCGCCGCCTGGGCGAGGCGGCCGCCGTGTACGAGCGCGCGGCGGCGCTGGACCCGGCTGACCCGGTCGCCCCGGCCTCCCTGGGCCTGGCCCGCCACGCGGCGGGCGACACAGCCGCCGCGGCGGGCGCGTACCACACCGCCCTCGGCCTCGCGCCGGGGGACGGCATGGTGGCGGGCCTGCTGGCGGACGCGCTGCGGGCGGAGGCGGGCCGCTCGGTGGACTGGATTGGGGGGGGGGGGGAGGGGGGGGCGGGGCGGGTTGCGGTTGTGGGGGGGCGGTAGCGGCGGACATCATGAGCCCGGGGCTGGCGTGAGAGAAGCAACCAAAGAAACAAAAAAGGGGAAAATAGGTTTTATCAGCTCCCCCTTTCCCCCATAACCCCCCCCCCCACGCACGCGCACACGCACGCCCCACAACCGAAACACAAACACAACCCCTCACACTCTCACCCCTCTCACCCCTCGCCTTTCTCCCTCTCACGGCGCCAGCGCGTCCGCCACCAGCTGGGCCTGCTCCCGGGCGTGCACCTCCGCGAAGCCCGTCGCGGTCGCCGCGGACGGGCCCCGCCCCGCGTACGGGATCTGGTGGGGCACGCTCCGCTCCTCCGCCTGCATGCACGTCTTCAGCCGGGGCGCGACGTGCGTGTAGGCGCCCTGGTTCATGGGCTCCTCCTGGACCCACATCACCTCCGCGTCCGGGTACCGCCGCAGCTCGCGCATGACCAGGTCAAAGGGGAAGGGGACCAACTGCTCCAGGCGCACGATGGCCACACCGCCCGCCCCGTCCGCGCCCAGCCCCGCCTTGTCCCGGGCCGCCGCCAGCTCGTAGTACACCTTGCCCGAGCACAGGACCAGGCGGCGCACCCCCGGCACGGGCGGCGGGTGCGGGGACCGGTCGGCCGCGGAGGCGTCCATGATCAAGCGCTTGAAGCGGACGCCCTGGATGTGGGGGTCGTCGGTCGCGTCGTCAAACTCGCTCAGATCGGACCGGGCGGCCGGGTGGCGCAGCAGGTTCTTGGGCGCCATCACCACCAGGGGCTTGCGGAACTGGCGGTGCAGCTGGCGGCGCAGGAGGTGGAAGTAGTTGGCGGGCGTCGTCACGTTGGCGACCTGCCAGTTGGCGGACTGGATCTGGGCGCCCAGGTGGCCGCCGACAGCCCACTGGCTCGCGTCCACGGCCGGCAGCACGTACGGGTTCTCATCGCTCATCTGGAGGAAGCGCTCCAGGCGGGCGGACGAGTGTTCCGGGCCCTGGCCGTCGTAGCCGTGGGGGAGCAGCACGGTCAGCCCGTTCTGGCGCAGCCACTTGGCCTCGCCGGACGACATGAACTGGTCGAAAATGACTTGGGCGCCATTCGCGAAATCGCCAAACTGGGCCTCCCAGAGGACGAGCGCGTTAGGGTTCTCCAGCGCGTACCCCAGCTCGAAGCCCAGCACCCCGAACTCGGACAGCGAGGAATTGGACACCGTGAACTGGCCCGGCGCCTGCCCCGCGTACACGTGCGCGAGCGGGGTGTAGCGCGCGCCCGTCTCCTGGTCGTGCAGGACGGCGTGGCGGTGGCTGAACGTCCCCCGCTCCACGTCCTGCCCGGACAGGCGCACGTGGTTGCCCTCCGCGAGCAGGGTGCCAAAGGCGAGGGCCTCCCCCAGCGCCCAGTCCACGCCGGCGCCGGACTCGACCGCCGCCGCCCGGGCCTCGTACACCTTGGCGATCTGGCGGTGCGGGTGGAGCCAGGGCGGGAGCGTGGAGACCGCCTTCCCGACCTCCCGCAGCACGGCCCCGGGCACGCCCGTGTCCCGGATGCGGGACAGCTGGTTGGGCCCGTGGAAGCCGGCCCAGTAGGAGGACAGCCAGTCCTTGGCGGCGGGCTGGTAGTCCCGGGCGTGCTCAAACTCGTCGGCCATGTGGGCCGCGACCTTGTTGGAGATGGCCTTGACCTCCTCCTTGCTCACCACGCCCTCGCCCAGCAGGCGGTCCTGGTACAGGCGGTACGGGTCCGTGTGCGCCTTGATCTTCTTGTACATAAGGGGCTGGGTGAACATGGGCTCGTCGATCTCGTTGTGGCCGTGGCGGCGGTAGCAGACGATGTCCACGACGACGTCCGACTTCCAGGCCGCCCGCCACTCGGCCGCCAGCTCGCACACGCGCACGACCGCCTCGACGTCGTCGCCGTTGACGTGGAAGATGGGGGCGTTGAGGGCTTTGGCCACGTCCGTGCAGTAAGGGGAGGACCGGGAGAAGCGGGGGTCGGTGGTGAAGGCGACCTGGTTGTTGACGATGATGTGGATCGTCCCGCCCGTCGCGTAGTCGGGCAGGCCGCTCATGTCCAGGGTCTCATACACCACGCCCTGCCCAGCAAAGGAGCCGTCGCCGTGGAGGAGGACGCCCATGGTGCGGGCCCCGTCGGCGTCGCCGTCATAAAACTGTTTGGCCCGGACCTTGCCCAGGAGGACCGGGTCGACGGCCTCCAGGTGGGAGGGGTTGGCGAGCAGGGACAGGTGGACGCGGCGCCCACACACGGTGGGCCGGTCGTACGACGTGCCCAGGTGGTACTTGACGTCGCCCGTGCCCGAGTAGCCGTCCCCCTCCCCCGGGCGGACGCCCGTGAACTCGGAGAAAATCTGGGCCATCGGCTTGCGGACGACGTTTGCGAGCACGTTGAGGCGGCCCCGGTGGGGCATGCCCAGCACGATGGACTCCACGCCCAGCTCGGCCGCCCGGTCGATCATCGCCTTCATGCCCGGGATAAGGGTCTCCCCGCCCTCCAGGCCGAACCGCTTCGCCGCCGAGTACTTGGCCGCCAAAAAGGACTCGAACATTTCCGACCAGGCCAGGCGGTCCAGCATGTGGACCCGGCGTTCGGGCGGGTAGGCGAACGTTTCGGGGGTTTCGATGCGTTCGCGCAGCCAGTTGCACCGGTCCCGGTCGGGGATGTGCATGTACCTGAGGGAGAGAGGAGGGGACAGGGGCGGTGGTGTGTGGTGGGAAAAAAGAAGGGGAGAGGGAGAGAGAGAGAGAGAGGGGGAGATTGAGGCACGCGCACGCGCGCGCGCTGTGAGGGCGGCCGCGGCTGCCACCTCTCTTCTCTCCATTCACGCCCGCCCCGCCTCTCCCTCCATCCTTCCTCTCCATTCCACGCACTCGAACCCGATCTTGCCGCAGTACGCGTCCCGCAGCCGGCCCAGCACCTCCCGCAGCGTCCGCACGGGCCGCTCCTCCGACATGAAGCCAGCCATCCGCCAGGAGCCTAGGTAGAACTCGCGGTCCAGGTCGGCCTCCGTGAACCCGTATGTGGCCGGGTCCAGCTCCGACGGCGCGGGGCGGGGGTCCAGGCCCAGCGGGTCCAGGTCCGCCATGAAGTGCCCCGCGACCTGGTACGCCCGGACGAGGAGGAGCAGTTTCATGCTCTCGTGGATCGTCTGGGCCGACAGCGCGGCCGCTGTCAGGGGGGCCACCGCGGACTCGCCCGACTCGTAGGCGTGGTAGGCTTCCGCGATGGCTTCCGGGGGGGTGCCTTGCTCTGTGAGAGGAGTGGAGAGAGGATAGAGAGAGGGCGTGGGGCGAGGGGCGTCGAGGAGAAAGAGGCCGCCGCTGGAGAGAGAGAATCAACCTGCCGCCGCCGCCCTCATCCATCCATCTTCCCGACTCCTCCTCGTACCCAGCGCCCGGAAGAAGGCCGCCCATGACTGGTCCACGGACGCCGGGTCCGCCCGATACCGCTCCTCCAGTTCCTCCTGTGTGTGGAGGGTGGGTTTGGGTGAGAGTATGGGGTGTGCGCGCGTCGTTCTGAGGCGGAGGAGAGAGAGAGGGCGCCCCAGGGTCGCGCGTTGCGAGGGCATGGAGGGATGCCAACGGTCTCTAGAGAAAAGCAGCGCTAACTCGCGTCCCTCTCTCTCTCTCTCTCGTTTCCTCCTCACCAGGTAGACGTTGGAGTTGCCGGTCAGGAAGGAATCCTTCAGCTTGGGCAGAGGGGTGGGCGCCGGCGGGGGCGGGGCGGCCGAGGAGGAGGCGGCCGCCGTGGCGCCGGGCGCGGAAGCGCGCACGGCGGCGAGCGGGGCGAACGCGGCCCGCCCGCCCGGGATGAGCCGCCCCGCGCCCGGTCGGCCCGTCCGGGAGGTCAGCAGCCGGTTGGAGCTGGTACTGCCTCGGGTAGCCGCCATGGCAGCCGCGGGCGCCCGCCGGCGGAGGGCGGCGAGCGTCGCGGCGAACATTGGCGGCGCACAAGAAGAAGCTTTGCAGCAGGCGAGTTGCTCTCGCTCAGAGAGGGGCGTGTATGTGGGGGGGGGTGAGGGGCGTGTGTGCGTGTGTGTTTAGCGGGTAGGGGTCCTCTCCTGTGTGCCTGTCACACAGAGGAAAGGTGTGTCCCTCGGGCCCGGGGCGCGCAAAGGAGGAGGGGAGGAGTGTGTGTGAAGAGTGTGAGAGAAAAATCAGCCCAGGCCGTTCCCACGTTCGACGCGGCGGCACGCCGCCGCTCCCTTTTTTTTTTTTAGCGCGCCGGCCTCCAGTCGCCCTTTCACGGCCTGCCCGCCCAGGCGAGCCCAGGCAGGTGTGTTCTCTACGCAAGTGGAGTGGTGGGGAGGCAAAACGGGGTGTTCTGGAGCGGGCGTGTGGGCGACGAGAGAGAGCAGCCGCCGTGGGGATCGAAGGCCCCCTCCCGCCCAGGCACGCGAGAGAGAGAGCACGGCCCCCGCTGTGCGTGCCGCCGGCAGTCACCCCCCGCCCCCTACCGGCCTCCCCTCCCCATGCCCTGGTCCGACCACGCGCGGCTAGAATGATCCTGGCCGAGGTGGGGGAGCGAGATGCCTGGCCCCGGCCGCCATGGCCCGCCACGGCATGAGCGCCCGGGGCCGGGAGGGGTGGTTGGAAAAAACGAATGCGGCCCGAGGGGGTGCACCCTTATTTCACGAGCCTGGTGGCCACGCAATCGCCTTCCCGGCCCACCAATGGGCACAGTGCCCATTTGTGTGAGCTCGGCCGGGAGGCCAAGCGCCGCGGCGGCGGCGGCGATGGTTCAACCACGCCCGCCAAACACAGCCAGCACGATGCGGCCGCGTTTCTCCAAACCCCTTCCCTCCCTTTTTTTTTTGTTCCCACCCACCCACCCTTCCGCTCGCCTGGGGACGAAGCGGACGCCTTGTCCTCACTCTCTCTCTCTCTCTCTCCCGCCCCAACCTAGGCACACGCCAACGCTGCACGCGTGCATGCCCTGAGAGAAGCAAAACAAAAAAACAAGCACGCACAAACGCACACGCGACCCCCCGCCCCGCTTCAAAAACAACCTACCGCTCGCCGAGAGGGCGACCACACCCACGTCGCCTCTCACTCACCAGGCCACGCACACACACGCCACGCCTCACCATGCCCCCCACCGCCCCCACGGTGGACTGCAAGGCAAACGGTGCTGATGCTGATGCTGCTGCTGCTCCTGCTGTGGAGGAAGTGGACGGCAAAAAGGCGGGGCCCGGAACGACAGCGACCGCTGCCGCTGGCCCCCCAGCCAGCAAGTCCGAAAAGGGCGGCGACGACCAGGCCGCCTCCATCCTGGCCGCCGCGGCCAAGGTCCGGTCCCTGCACGCCGCCCTCGCCCACGCCTGGGCCCGGCCTTACGCGGACCCGCCCCGCCCGACGGGCCACCGGGACCACCTGCTCCTTGAAGCGGAGTGGCTGCGGCGGGACTTTGAGGGCGAGCGGGCGTGGAAGGCCGCGGCCGCGTCGTCCATCGCCCTGGCGGCATCCTCCGTCGACTGGCCGGCCACCCTGAAAAAGACGGAGGCGGGCGCGCCCGTGCGCAAAGCGGCGGTCGCGTTCTGGGCGGCCGCCCGGGCGGAGGCGGCCGCGGACGCGGACGCGGCGAAGACGCAGGCGGCCTCCAACGCGGCCGCGGCCGACGCGGCCGCGGACAAGGCGGCGGCGGCCGCGTCTGCATCGGCCGGGCCCACCTTCCGCGGCCGGGCGGCGGCGGCGGCAGCTGAAAAGGCGGCCGCCGCCGAGAAGGTCGCGGCGGACGCCAGGGCCAGGGCGGCCGCGGCCGCGGAGGCCGCGGCCGCGGGCGGGCCGCCCCTGCCCGTGGACAGGGCGGGCGGCCTGCTCCTGTGGGCCGCCCCGCCCGGCCTGGCGCCCGCCCTGGCGGCCCGCCTGGAGGCCGAAGCCCGGGACCGGGCCATCGCCGCGCTGGCTGCCGTCAAGGAGTGGGAGGGCGACCTGGACGTCGCCCGCCAGGCGGTGCTCCACGCGGCAGACCGGGCGGCCGCGGCCGCGGCAGCCGCGCGCGAGGCGGGGGAGGGCGGCGCCGACGGCGCGCCCGCGCCCGCCGCCCCGGGCACCAGTTCCGGCCCGCCGCCCACCCTGCCGCCCGCGGGCAGTGGGGGCGCGCCCGCGGCGAGTTACGATGGCGGGGCGGAGGGCGGGGGCGCGCCGGCGACGCCGTCGGGCGCGGCCGCGCGCCGCCGGCCCTCGACGGGGGGAGGCGGCTTCGGGCCGGCCAAACTTGCCCCGCCCGGCGCCGGCATCCCGGGCGGCCCGGCCGACCTGTTCGGGGATTACTATGACCCAGATGCTTTTGGCCAGCCCCGGCCGGCGGGCGGGGCACGTGGCACGGCCGCCAGCCTGGGCCTGCCAAAACGCTCCGGCCGCCCGCTCTCGGGCGGCGGCGGGGATCGCAAGCGGAAGGGCGGGCTCGGCCCGGAGGGCGGGGACGCCGCGGGCGCGGGCAGCGACCTGGACCGGAAAGGTTCGGACGCCTCCCTGTCGACCGCCGGCCGCCGTGGGCGGGACAAAAAGGGGCGGGCGGTCGGGCCGGGCGGGCGCCCTGGCGCGGTCACCCCCGTCCCCGGCGGCCCGCCCGGCTCGGCCGCGGCCGCCCAGGCCGCCGCCGCCCACCGCCGGGCCGCCGCGGCAGCCGCGGCCGCGGCCGCCTCGGGCGGCGCGCCCTGGGCGGCCGCGGACGAGGTCCTCCTGTGCGCGGCCGTCCACGAGTTTGGCCTCAACTGGGCGCTGGTGGCGGACGTGCTCACGGGGTCGGCCGCCCTGCGCGGCGTCGTCCGTGGGGCCGCCGCCTGCCGGGCCCGGTTCCGGGCGCTCACCCACCCGGCCGAGGCTGCGGCGGCGGGCCAACCTGTCACGGAGGAAGGCGCCCTGGCGGCCGCCCAGATCACCAAGCCCCAAGCCCGTGACCTGCTGGCCCGGGCGCTGCCCGTCCCTGACGGCGCGCTCACAGCGGCCGCGCGCGCGGCGGCCGCCGCCTTTGCGGCCGCCCGGTCTCGGCGGGCCACCGACGAGCGCCGGTCCCGGGACGCCGCCCGGGCGCGGCCGGAGGCCCACCCCTCGCACGCGGCCGTCGCGGCGGCGGCCCTGGCCGCCACGGGCGGCGTGCCGCCGACCCCGCAGCAGCTGGTGGAGCACGCGGAGGCGGCGGCCGCTCAGGCGGCGGCCCAGGCCTCGGCCGCCGCCCAGCAGCAGGCCGCCGCGGCGGCCGCCCAGCAGCAAGCCGCCGCGATGGCGGCGGCGGCCAGTGCGGCCGCTGTGGCCGCCGCCTCGCAAGCCGGCGGCGGCGGCGGCGGCGGGCCGGGCACGGCCGCGGCCGCCCAGGCTGCCGCCGCGGCCGCGCACCACCACCACCAGCAGCAGCAGCAGCCCCCGCCCCGCCAGGGCCTCACCCTTGCCCAGGCCCACCACATCCTGGAGACGGGGCGCCTACCGGATGGGCGGGAGCTGACGGCGGAGATGCGGGCGGCGCTGACGGCCAAGCTGGCGGCCCAGGCGCAGGCGCAGGCGGCTGCGGCTGGCGGTGGGGCGTGAGATAAAAGTTTGAGAGTAAACCAATTTGTTTGTCCACTTCAAAGTTCAAAGAAAAACGATGCACGCCCTGGCACCCTGTCCGCACCCTGTCCGCATCCTGTCCGCGCCAGCAGCACGACCATCCAGCTGGCATAAGATCGCGCTTGGTCGGGTCGGGCGCGCATCGGCACGGCCGGCCGGGCTGCTGTGCGGCCGCGCTCCACGTCGCCGCTTGCCTGCGCCCGCGCTGGCCGCACTCCCCCCATCACCACTCGCCGCCCTGCTCCAGGCTGCTGCCTCGCCCGTGCCCGGGCTGGCCGCTGGCTTGGCTATCAACTCAGCCGTCTTTGTGGGCGGGATCGGAGTGCTTTTGAAAGGTGAGAGAAAAAAGAGGGGGGGGGAGACGACGAGCTCCCACTGGCTAGCTTCCGACCCCACCACCCCTGCCTCCCTCCCTCTGCATCCTTCACTCCCTTTTTTTTTTAATCCTAGGCCTGACCACCGCCGGCGTCGCCCACGCCTGGCTCCTGGGCACCCTGACCTACGCCGCCTTTGGCTGGCGGGCGTACGCCCTGGTCTGCACCTACTTCCTGGCCGGCTCGGCCGTCACCCGCCTGCGGCTGGCGGCCAAGCAGGCGGCGGGCATCGCGGAAGCGCGCGGCGGGCGGCGGGGGCCGGGCAGCGTGTACGGGTCGGGGGCGGCGGGGATGGCGGCCGCGGCGGGGGCGCTAGCTTTGGATGCTGTTGGCGCAGGCGTCATCGCCCTGCCCGCTGGCGGCCCACTGGCCGCCGCCGCCGCCGCCGCCTCCACCCACCGCGCCGCCCTCGCGGCCGCCTTCGTGGCGGCCTTTGCCTCCAAGCTCGCGGACACGACGTCCTCGGAAGTCGGCAAAGCGTGCGGCAAGACGACCTACCTGGTGACTAGTCTGGCGCGCGTGCCGCGGGGCACGGAAGGCGCGGTCAGCCTGGAAGGCAGTGCGGCGGGCCTGGCCGCGGCGGCCGTGTTTGCTGGCCTGGCCGCGGCGAGCGGCCTGGTCACGCCCTCCGCCGCCGCCGCCGCCGCCACCGCCGCGACGGTGGCCAATTTGTTCGAGTCGGTGCTGGGGGCAACCCTGCAGGGGCGGGTGGGTTGGCTGACCAATGATGCGGTCAACGTCATCCAGACGTGCGTGGCGGCGGTGGTGGCTGGGGTGGTGGTCGTGGGGATGGGGGGTTGACAAACGTCAGTAGATTTGTTTTTTTTGTTCTCTCCCTTCCACAGCCGTCCTATGCCTGCCGGTAGGTGCCTTCCACCCGGCCATATATCGTGACTGACTCACGCCAGACGCACACGCTCATGGGCGCGTGCCTGTCGGCGACCGCGCCGCGCGCACTCGATGGGAAAAAGGCCGCCCGACCCGCCTTGCCGCCCTCCTCCTCGTCCCAACCCCTCTTCTCCGTGGGCGTGATTGCGGACATCCAGTACGCCGACATGGCGGATTCCGGAGTGGAGGGGCGGACCCAGCGTTTCCGGGAGGCCCCCGGCAAGCTGGCGGAGGCCATAGCGGAACTCTCCAGCCTGGCTGCGGGCGGGAAGTTGCAGGCCGTCCTCACGCTGGGCGACATCACCAACGGCAACCGGGAGGACCCGGCCCGCAACCCGGCCGACCTGGAGACAGTGGCGAGCATCCTGGACCGCCTACCCCACACCCTGCCCGTCCACCACATCCTGGGCAACCACTGTTTGGAGCTGCCACGGGCGGACGTGCTGGGGCGGTTGAGGTTTCCAGAGGGTGGCGGCGGCAATGGCGCCCGCAGCTCTTATTACAGCGCCATTCTCGCCCCTGGCTGGCGCCTGATCGCCCTCGACACGACCGACATGAGCGGTCACACCCAGGCGGGCGAGGGCGCGGTGGCCGAGTCGGCGGCCTACGCGGCGGCACACCCCCTGTCGCCAGCCGAACCTCAAATGAGCGCCTGGAATGGCGGGGTCGGCCGGACACAGGCGGCCTGGCTGGCGGGCGAGCTGGCGGGCGCGGCTGGTGCGGGGGAAAAAGTCGTCGTGGCGGGCCACCACCAGGCCGGGCCCGGGGCGGCAGTGCGGCGGACGCACGCGGCGTGGAACTGGGAGGCGATCGCTGGGCTGGTGAGCGGTGGGAAGGTGGGGTCGGCGGGGGCGGCGCCGTCCTCCACCGCCGTCCTTTACCTGGCCGGCCATGACCACTGTGGCGGGTACGCGTACGCGGGTGGTGTGCACTGGGTGACCTTGGAAGCCCTGGTGGAGGCGCCGACGGGTGGGAATGCGTGGGCCGTGCTGGATTTTTTTGTGGACCGTGTGGAGGTGAGGGGGAGGGGGAGCGTGACGAGCCGGGTGCTGGAATGTTGATGCCTGTGACTGCACGAATGAAATATGGGTGGTGTACCTGAGAGAGAGAGATAGAGAGGTGCGCGGGTCGCGTCGCGGGGCAACGCGGAGGGAGGTCAAGCGGGTCACGCGGAGGCGTGGTACCTTGGTTTTCGATGAGGTTGAGCAGGCACGATTGCTGCACAAAAAATTCCCTTTTATTTCGACGCCCTCCTCCTCCACCCACTCTCCTGCCCGCCGCACCTTTAGGAGACGTCATGGACGCCAACATGCCGCCCACAGCGTTCAAGGACCTCCCACTGGACGTGCTAGGCCTTATCTTGTCAAAAATAGACAACTTTCGTGAACGCCTTGGCCCCCCGCCCAGGGCGTGCACCGCGCTCCGGGCTGCCGCCCGCCCACCCTCGCTCGCGTGGCAGGACGTGACCGTCGACCGCTCCATTAAAGACAAGGATAACAGGATCGACCTGCTGTCCATGCTGGCGACGGCGGGCACGGCCGTGCGGCGGCTGTCGCTGTTTGGGTTGGAAACACCCCGACTTTCCCTGTCGAACGACCCGGCCGAAACCGCGGCGGAGGCGGCCGCGTACAGGGTCGAGAACCCGGTTTTCAGGGCGTTGGAGGACGCCCTGGCATCGACGTGCCCACACCTGGAAGAGCTGGCCTTGTGCGTGGCTGGCTATGGGGACTCAGCCCGGCCACACTGGCCGGGCTGGTTGGCGGGGGGGGTGGCCACCGCCCGGCGCCTGAAGCGGCTGAGGGTGGGTGGGGTCACCCTGGATGGGCTGCCCGGCCTGCGGCCCGACGTGGAGGCCATGCAAAACCTGCTGGATTTGATGGCGGCGGCGGCAACGGGGGCGACGTTGGGGGCGCCCCCGGATGCGCTGGAAAACATGGTGGGCGGCGCGGGCTGCGTGCTCCTCTCCGTGCACCGGGCGGTCCTTAGGGCCGCGGCCGCCCGCCCCATCCGCCTAACCAGCCTGGGCCGGCTGTGTGTGACCGCTCGCACGGACGCGGCCGACGTGCGGGGCTTCACAGACGTCGTTGGTGCCTCCCTGGCCCGGCTGACTGTGGAGGTGATGCGCTCGCACAGGTCCACGGATGGCACGTCGGCAGCCCTGGCCACCCTGGTGTCTGGCCTGCCGGAACTGGCCGACCTCACGGTGGTGGTGCCCCCATCGGCGGCGGCGTCCATTGAACGACCCGGGCCGGCGGTCGCGCTGGACCTGCGGTCCGTGCCGCCCCACGCCGTGCCCCGCCTCACCCGCTTGTCCGTGCGAGGCATGGGCGGCGACCTCCTCCTGCCGCCCGCCATGGCCGGCCGCCTGGCCTGCCTCCGGGTCGGCCACGACCTGTCCGGTGCGGACCACCCGCCACGCTGCCTGCGCGCGGCCAGCGGGTGTGGGCCCTTCACCCAGCTGACGCGCCTGGTATATTGTGGGCCGTGCGCCAGTGGACCCAGCGTGCGCGCCTTGAGCCTCAACCTGGCGGTCTGGGGGCAGCCCGAATTCAGCATCCCGTCACTCCGCACCCTGGAGGCCTAGTCGGCCTGGTCTTTCACGCTCGAAAATTATACGGGTCCGGGCACGTGGGCAGAGGCTGTCGCGACGCGCGTCCTGCCAAACCTGGCCCGCCTGGACCTCGTCCACGAAACTGTCTACCACATGCCGCCGGGCGCCTGCCCACGCGAAAGCGCAGTGGAGGAGGAAGTGGTCAGGGCCTTGCCGACGGCGGCGGCGGCGGCGCGCGGAGCGGGCGGGCAACGGATGGCCGTGCACGTCCGCTGGAGCGATTACGGGTACGATGCCGAGCGATCGCGGGAGGAGCCCACGAGGCGGCAGCTGGGGTATGAATGCTGATCGTGGACACCCGGGGGGGCTCGGTTGCAGCGTGCGTGAGGGCGTGTGCCTGCTCAGACTGGGCCCTGGCCGCGGCGGAGGGCCAGGAGGGCCAGCGCGAGATGGAGGCGGCCCGCCCGCCTGCGGGGCGGACGCATAGGTTAAGGAGGTTGGGAGGTTAAGGAGGTTAGGAGGTTTGAGAAAGAAAAAAAAAATGGTAGTGTTGCTGTCACATTCATCGCCCACCCCGCCCCCGTCGCCCCCGTCACCCAACCCCCGCTCACCCCGCTCACCACTCACCTTAGCCCGTCGATCGCGCCCCAAATGTCCCTCCCCGAGCTTGCCGCGGCCGCGCTGACGCTGACCGCCCTGGACCTCGCCTGGATTAACTTGGCCGCGCCCTCCCTCGGCGTAAACTACCTCGCCGTAGTGAAAGCCATCCAGGGCGGCGCCCCAGCTGCTGGGCGGGCCCTGGGCCTGCTCGCCTACCCGATCATGTCTCTAGCGGCCTGGCGCGGCGCGACGACGGGGCTGGCCCGGGCCGACCCGGCCTCGCCTCCCACGCCCACCGCCGCGGCGGCTGGCGCGGCGGAGGTCGGTTTCTTCATTTATTCCGTGTACGACCTGACCAACACGTTCCTGTTCACCGGGTGGACGCCCGGGCTGGCGGCCGTGGACACGCTTTGGGGCACGCTGGCGTTCACGGTGGCGGGCGCGGCGGTCGGGGCGGTCCGCGCGTGGCGGGCGCGGCAATGATGAAAATGGGAAGAGGGAGAGCAGGTGGGGGGGCTGCCTGGAGAGAGGCGCGCGCGCGCGCAGGGTATGTCAACTAAGGATTGTGTGCGTGTGCCTCCCTATAACTCATCTAGCCCGGCCGCAGCGGTGGCGGCGGCCGCCGACCCCGCCAACCCCACCCGTGGCTGGGCTGCCTCCCTGCCTTGCCTCAGCACAACCTTCCCGCACGCCGCGCGCGCAAAGCGCCCACCCTGACCACCACCACTACCACCCTCCGCCTCAAACACCAGCCGCCCACGCACGTACGTCTCCAGGACACGACCAATGAGGGGCAACCCCACGTACGGGCACGCACCCGGGTGGCGGTGGTGGCAGGCCGCCGCGCGCGTGTCGGCCGGCAGCGTGGGCGCCCAGACAGCCAGGTCGGCCGCCCAGCCTGCGGCGATGCGGCCCTTCCGCGTGAGGCCCGCCAGCTCGGCCGGCTTGGTCGCCAGCCAGGCCGCGAGGTGGGCCGGGGTGACCGGGCGAGGCGCGTGGCGGCGCGCGGCGGTCCAGGACGCGGGCAGCGAGAATTGGAGGCCGGCCACGCCGCCCCAGGCGCGCGCAAACGGGACGCCTGTCTTCATGGCGGGCGGGGCGGGCGAGTGATCCGACCCGATGGTGGTCAGGGAGTCACCGGCCAGCAGCCCGGCCCACAGTCCCGCCGCCGCGGCCGGGCCCCGCAGGGGAGGGGCACACTTCCACAGCGCGTCGCGGGGCGGACCCGCCGGCGCAGGGTACGGCAGCCCGCCCAGCGCGTGGGGCACGGCCTCCCCGGAGATGGGCAGGCCGGCCGCCCGGGCGGCGGCCAGCAGGGGCAGGACCGCCGGCGTGCCGACGTGGGCCACGTGCACGCGGAAGCCGGGCTTTGGGGTGGTGGTTGAGGCCGCCGCCGCCGCCGCCAGCACCTCCACCAGCCCGGCCACCGCCGCCACCTCCCACGCGGGCGGGCGTGAGGCCTCCCAGGCGGCCAGGTCCGGCGGCGGCGCCGTCGCCTCCCCGGCACCAGCATCACCACCACCACCACCACCACCACCACCACCACCACCACCACCACCACCACCACCACCACCACCACCACCACCACCACCACCACCCACCAGCTCGGCGTGCACCAGCAGGGGCAGCCCCGCCCGCATGAGGAAGGGCAGGGCCGCCGCCACGTCGCCCAGGGACGCGTTTGGAAAGTCCGGGATGCCGGAGGGGGCGAGGAAGGCCTTGAACCCCAGGGCGCCCGCGTCCGCCATGGCCCGCAACTCGGCGTGGTCGCCCGCATTGGCCGGCACCAGCCCGCCCCAGAAGCCGACGTCCACGGTGAGGCGGCCCCCGCGGCGCCAGCGGCGGGCGGCGGCGGCGGCGGCCTCGACCTTGGCCCCCAGGACCGCCGCGCTCGTCGCCGACGGGTGCGAGTTGAGGGGCATGTCAATGACCGTCCCCACCCCGCCCGCCGCCGCCGCCCGGGTCGCGGACTCCAGGCCCTCCCAGCCCGCCCGGCCCGGGTCGTTGGCGTGCACGTGCGCGTCGACGGCTGCCGGCGCGATGACGCTCCCGGGCGGGGCCAGGCGGAGGCGTGGGGAGGGGTATCGGCGCCCAGTGGCGATGGCGGCGGCGCGGCCTAGATCGGCCGCGGCGGCAGCCTCTGAGATGGGGATGACGGCGGTGATGGTGCCGGTGCGGGAGATGATGAGGGCCGCGGGGGAGGGCGGGTCGGCTGGGCTGAGGCCGAGGACGACTGCCCGCCCAGCGAGCACAAACTCGTCAAAGGGGAGCAAACTGCATTCTCCAGATGGCGCGCCGGTGGCGACCAGGACGTTTAGTAAGCCTGACCAGGCGGGCGCGTCCCGGGAGAGGATGGTTGCCGTCAGAATGGCCGCCGCCAGGGCCAAAAGGAGACGCATTGCCCCCGGCCAGAAAAGAATGAGCGAGGGGAGTTGCTTCACTGCTCTCTTTCCTTTCCCTCACGCGGGCGCGCGTCGCGAGGAACACACGCGCGCACACACACACACACACACACACACACACACACCGTGCACTCGAAAGCCTCACAGACCATCCAGTGCACACGCACAGCCAAGCGCGCGACCGCTCTCTTCTCGCACGCAAGAGAGGGCGCGAGGAGCGACACAGAATCGACGCTCGCTCCACTCGCTCTTTCATCCAGCCCCACAAACGACTCTGTCCCGCGCGCGCCACACGTCCCGCCATGAGTTCAGGTGAGGCGCTGATGGGTCCCTAGGAGTGCGAGGTGTTGGGGGCGTGCGCGCGGCTGCGGCTGGCTTTCGGGCACACGGCCCTTGCTGGTGCAGCCTGGGCGCTGCTGCTGACAAGTCTGGCCGCCGCCCCGCCCGTGGGCGCTTGCAAGCTGGGTCTGGCACACGGCACCACCATGCGGCTGCACACTGGCCGCGGGCGTAGGCGTGCTCTGCTCCGGGCGGGATTGTGGGCGACCCTCACGGGGGTCTGAGGGCCGAGTTTGACACCGCTGCTTCCATCGGCCGTCCCTCGCGCCGTGTGAGTGTCTCGGTGACGCCGCGCCCCTACCCTGCCATCCCCTCCAAACCCGCGCCCACGTGCGGGGATGATTGCGTGATCCCTTGGGCTTTGCTCTGTCGGTGTGGCGGGTGCCCGATCCGCCCCCTACAGCGGGTGGGGCCGCCGGAGAAAGAGAGAGAAGAAGAAGAGAAAAAGTCGCTCGCTCGCGGCCATCCACCTTCGGCGACCCCCTCTTCTCTCCCCGCTGCTAGCCCCGCCCACCCTATCCATGGAGCAGTCCGAGCATTGGAGAGCCACCCTCCCTGCTCGCCCACTGCCGCCTCAGACTCACATCTGCGTTCGTTCACCCCTCCCCTCTCCTTTCAGGCGCCGGACAAGAGGTGCGTTAGCAGAAAACACTGTGCCGCCTAAGGGGAGAGCGCCTTGACGCCCGCCACCCCGACCTAGTCGGTGTGCCGATTGGCTGGGCGGTCGCACATGCCTCGCCTGATGCGCGGGGCGCCGCGAGTCGGGGGTCAGGGTGTATGATGCCGTGTGCGCATTGTGGCCGTGCGACGAGAGAGAGAGAGCGAAAGAAAACGTCCGCCCCATCCCCGCCCCCACCTCACCCTCTCTCTCCTTCCCCCTCTCTCTCCCCATCCCCATCCCTCACAGCCGCCCACCCACGAGCCCGCCACCGAACAGCCGGCCAACGACGCGGACGCGGTGGGAGCGCTGGGCGCCCTGGCCGCCTTTGCGGAGGACGCCGGCCCGGCAGCGGATGTTGAGGAAGGCGCGGGCCGACCTGGTGTTGCCGGTGAGCCCGGCGATGCTGATGACGGCGACGGCGTCGGCCGGGGCGACTCGCCCGCCGCCGAGCCGCCGCCGCCCGCTGCCCGTGGCGGGTCCATCGGCCGGGGCAGCGCTGGCGGTGGCGGCGGCGGTGCCAACGCCGCCCGCGGCCGGGCCCGGCAGGGGAACGGCGGCGGCGCCGGCGCACCCCCTCCACCCCCTCCATCCCGCCCCGCCCCGCAAAAGTGGGTGCAGTGCGCGGCATGCAACCTGTGGCGCCAGGTCCCGTACGAGCTGCCCGAGGACGCCATCCCGGATGACTGGACCTGCGCGGGGAACGTGTGGGACCCCGCCCACGCGGCCTGCGCCGTGCCCCAGGCTCTGTCGGACGAGGCGATCGACGAGATCCTCGCCCTCCAGGCGGGCCCCGACCTGGCGGCCGGCGCGGACGAGGGGCTGGACGAGGAGGATGGCGGCGGCGGCGGCGGCGCCTTCCCCGGCGGCGGCGGCCGGGGCTCCGCCGGCGGGTCCGCCGGGTTTGACGACGGCGACGCCTCCACCCAGGGCGGCGGCGACGGGGCCGCCCGCCCGCGCGGGCGGGCCGGGGGCGCCCGCTCCCGCCAGCGGTCCACCGGCCCCGCCCGGGGCCGGGCCCGCCGAGCGGATGGGGAGGATGGCGGGGCCGCCCGCCCGCGCGGGCGGTCCAGCGTGGGCGGGCGGCCTGGGGCGGCGGCGGCGGCGGCGGCGGCCGCTGCGACCGCCGCGGGCGGCGGAGTGCGCCCGGGCTCCGCCGCTGCTGGGGGCCCCGGCATGCCGGGCGCCCTCGCCCCGCCCTCCCGCTCCCGGGCCGCCGCACAGCGCGGCTCCCGCCCCGGTCGGGGTGGCCGGGCGGGCGCGGGCGGGGCCGCCGCCGGCGCGGGCCGCTCCGTCGGGCGGGGCCTGTCTGAAGCCGCGGAAGCGCTGCTGGGCATGGGCTTTGGCGCGGACGAGGGCGACGATGGCGAGGGCGCCGCCGCCGCCGCCGCCAGGGACGACCCGTACGGCGCCGGCTACGACGGCGACGGCGGTGACGGGGATTACTACGGCGCGGCGGCCGGCGTCGGCCCGTCGGACGTCGACGACGGCGGCCACCACCATGACGGCTTCCCCTCCCACCACCACGCCCACGCCCACCACGCCCACCATCACCTCGGTGGCCACCCGCCCCCGCCACCCCCGCCCTTCCGCCCGGGTGACGCGGTGTGGGCCAAGGTGGAGGGCCACGACTGGTGGCCGGCCCGGGTGGTCCGCCGCCGGGCGGTGCCCCGGGAGGTTGGGCCGCCGCCCGGGTGCGCGGGGCCGGACGGGCGGGCGAGCCCGGCCGCCGTGCGCGCGTTTGTGCCGGTCGTCTTCTTCACCCCGTGTGGTCTGCCGGGCGAGCTGCGCCGGGGGTGCCGGGCGGCCGCCGTCGCGGCGGCCGCCGCGGCCGCGTCGGACGAGGATGATGACGGCGACGTCGACCCGGCCCGCGCGGGCGCGGCGGGGAGGGGGCTGGGCGCGCCGGGCGGGCTGACCGGCGCGGACGGGCCCACGCCTGGTGCTGCCGGCATTGACGGCGGCATGCCGCCCACCGCCATTACCACCCCGGGCGGCGGCGGCCCAGACGCGGACGCGGACGAAGCCGAGTTTGCCTGGCTGCCCGGCCCCGCGCTGTGTACGTTTGAGCTGGGCCCCGAAGGCGGGCCGCCCCGGGTCAACCCGGACGGCGCACCCGCCGCGGACTCGACGCTGGAGGCGTGCGTGCGCGCGGCGGCTGCCGCCCTGGCCGCCGCCCCGAAAACGCCGCCGCCCGCCGACGCTGCCGCCGACCCGGGCGACGCTGACTCGGACGGTGGGTGGGGTGCGGCCGGGAGTAGCGGCCGCCGCGGCGGGGCTGCCTCCGACCGGGCCCCGTCTGTCGCCGCCGTCCTGGGCTGGCGGGCGGCCGGGGAGGAGGGCGGTGGCGGGGCGCCCGAACTCTTGATTCACTGGACCGGGCGCGCCCACGTCCACAACGAGTGGGCGGGCGAGGCCGCTGTGGTGCGCGTGCCGGGCGGCCGGGCCGCGCTCAAGACCTTCCGGGCGGCCCACGGCGGGGCGCCGTGCGACCTGTCGGACCCGCGCTGGCTGGTCCCCGAAAAGGTGGTCGGGCGGCGCCCCGCCCCGGCGGGCCCGGGCTGGGAGGCCCTCGTCCGGTGGGGTGGCCTCCCCCCCGACGCCGCGACCTGGGAGCCGGAGGGGTCGGGCGTGCTGGCCATGCCGGCGGGGGCGGCCCTGCTCGCCCGCGCCTGGCGCCAGATGGAGGGCGCGGAACGGCGGGCGGCGCCCGGGGCGGCCGCGGCGGCGGCCGCGCGCGCGGCCGCCCTCGAGGAGGCAGCCTGCGTTGAAAACGCGGGCGCGCCGGAAGGGGAGCCGACCGGCCCGCTCCCCTTCACGGGGCCCTGGCCGCCCTCCTGGATGCGCGCCCGGGGTGGGGCCGCGCTCCTGCCCCACCAGCGGGCGGCCGTGGAATGGCTGCGCGGCCGGTGGGCGGCGGGCACCGGGGCGGGCGGGCGGGCGTCCGTCCTCGCCGACGCGCCGGGGCTGGGGCGGGCGGCGACCGCGCTGGCGTGGGCGCACACCCTCCGCTTTGACGGCCGGGACCCGCGGCCCGTCCTGATCGTGTGCGCCTCCGCCGCCCTGGCCGCCTGGACGGCCGAGCTGGCGGCCTGGGCGCCGGCGGGCGACGTCGCTCGCCTGGCGGGGCCGCCCGGCGCCCGGGCCCTGGTCGCCGGCCGTGAGCTGTGGGTCCCGCCCTCGGCCCTCGACGGGCGGTCGACCTTCCGGTCGCGCGAGGGCGGCCGGGGGGAGACCGCGGAGGCCGGGGACGGCGGGGGGGCGGCCCCGCCCTCGCCCAGTGGCCGCGTCCCCCGCCCGGACTTTGTGCTGACGTCTTTCGACGCGGCGGCGTCGGAGAAGGCGGCGCTGGCGTGCCTGCCCTGGGCGGCGATCGTCCTGGACGGCCGGGCGGGGGCGCGCCGGGCGGTCGCCCGGGGCGCGGACGCGGTGGGTGGGGGCCTCGATGCGGGCGCCCGCTTGGTCCTGGCCAGGCGCCCGTACGACGGGTCCTCCCACCCCGCCGAACGGGCGGCGGCCGCGGGCTTCCTGTGGCCGGGGCGGTTCACGCCGGCGGAGGCCGCGTCGGCCGCGCCCGACGCGCCGGCCGCGCTCGCGCTGGCCGGCGCGTCCCTGCGCCGCGACCGGGCGGCCGCCCTGGGCGCGGGCCCGGCCGCCGCGCCCCTGCCCGCCCTGGAGCTGACCCTGCCTGTCGCCCCGACCGCCGACCAGGCGGCCGCGGCCCGGGCGGCGCTGGGGCGGGCGCTGCCCGCCCTCGCCGCTACGGAGGGCGTCGACCACGCCGACGCGCTGCGGGCGGCCTGCGACGAGCAGCTCAAGCTCTGCGCGCACGCAGGCCTGGGGGCCGGCCGCCCGGGCGCGCCCGTCCCGCCGGTCCCGCCCTTGGGCGCGCCGGCCGCCGTGGGGTCCGCCAAGCTGGCCCTCGCGGGCCGCCTGCTGCCCCGCCTGCGCGACCGGGGCGCGCGCGTCCTGGTGACCGTGGCCGGCGGCGACCGGGCGGTCGCCGCGGCGTCCGACTTTTGCCGCACCGTCGTAATGGCGGGCGGCGGGGAACCGGACGCGGTGGGCGTCCTGCGCGTGGACTCCCCGCCCGCGGACCGGGACGCCGCCCTGGCGGCCTTCAACGACCCGGACGGGCGGCGCCCGGACGCCTGGCTGCTGGTGGCCGCGGCGCGCGCGCTGGGCCTCGGCACGCCCCTGCCCGGCGCCACTGTCGTCCTCGCCTTCGACACCGCCTGGTCCCGCCGCGCCGACGCCGGCGCCCTGGCGCGGGCCCGGTGCCTAGGCGCGGCCGGCTCCCCGCCACCCCCCATCGCCCGCCTGGTCATCGCCCGGAGCGTGGAGGAGCGGCTGCTGTCGCGGGCGGCCCCCGCGCCGCGCCGGGGCAAGGCGGGCGAGCGCGCGATGGAGGATGCGTTGCGCTGGGCGGCCGACTTCCTGTGCCCGGACGGGGCGGGGCCGGGCGCGGCGGCTGCAGCTGCCGCCGTCAAGAAGGAGGGCGGCGAGGAGGGCGTGAAGGCGGAGGAGGCGGCGGAAGTGGCCCAGGCGCCGGGCGAGGCGCCGCCCGCCCCGCCGACCATCGCCTCCTACACCGAAGCACACCTGGACGCCGCCGCGGACTGGCTGTGCTCCGGCGCGGCAGCCGGCGCGCCCGGCCCTGTCGTCGCTGGCGATGACCCCTTGCCTCCCGGCGCGGTCGTCTGCGACCTGGCCGCCGACAATGCGGCCGCCGCGGGCGACGATGGCGGGGAGGACGGCGACGGCGACGCGGCCGCCGCAGCGGCGGCCGCAGCGGCCGCCGACCGCCCCGGCTCCGGCGCGACGACTGCCACCGCCGCCGCCGCCATCCCGCAAGACGCCGGCGTCCCGCCGGCATACTGGCCTGCCGCCCTGAGCGGGGCGGCCGCGGACGCGGCGGCAGCGGACGCCGCGGAGGCGGCCGTCACGGACGCCGCGCCGTTTGGGCCGGGCGGCCTCCTCCACGGCAGGACGGGCGAGACGGAGGGCGAGGAGGCGGAGGATGAGATGATGGTGATGGGCGGCGACGAGGGCGCCGCCACTGATGACGGCCGGCGTGGCGGCGGAGCCCACCACGCGCCCGGGCGGCGTGGCCGTGCCCCCGGCGGCGGGCGCCGCCGCAGGCTGGAAGACGGCCCGGACGACGGCGGGGAGGCCAAGCGGGGGCGCCTGCAGCACGACGGGACGCCGCCTGTGGGCGGCGGCGCAGACGGCGGGGACGGCGGCGGCGGCGGCGGGGCGGGCGACACGCCCCTGCGCGCCGTCCCCTTGCCCGTCGTCGCCCGGGAGTGGGCCCTCCAGGAGACCCGCATGCGCCTGATCGCGGACCCGCTGTCCGCAGAGGGCGGCGTCGCCCGCCGAGCGTACGCCAAGGTGGGCGCGCTCGTCCGCCAGCTGGGCCTGCCCCCCGGCGCGGGCGAGCTGGCCCGCCAGGCGGCTGACGTCCTCCTCGCCGGCCGCCCCGACGGGGAGCCGCCCTCCGACTTCCAGGACTACACCCTGCTGGCGGTCGTCGCGGCGGCGGCCCGCCTCGCCGGCGTCCCCCGCACGCACGTCGCGTCCGACCCCCGCCGCCTGGCGGCCGCGCACGGCCACGACCCGGCCTCGCTGGAGGCGGTCCTGGATTACGTCATGGCCGCCCTCAACTCCTACCGCGCCCTGTGCGACCGGGTCCGGTCCGCCTTTGGCGCGGCCGAGGATGCCCTGGCCCAGGGCGTCAATCCGGGCGGGCGCGGGTCGGACGGCGGCGGCGGCGGCGGCGGCCTGCCCCCGCACATGCAGCACCTCCACGCGGGCTCGCCGGGGGGCGACCTCGACGGCTTTGCCGCCCGCCTGGGGGAACTGGTGGCGGGCGACTTCGCGCGGGCTGCCGCGGACGGCGGGCCCCTGGACGCCGGCGGTGCGCCCGCCCTGCCGCCCCCCCCTCCCGACGTCGCCGCCTCCTACGAAGCCCGGGCGGAGTACGACGCGGTCGCGGCCCAGATCCGGGCGGTGTGCGACCAGATTGCGCTCCTCGACCGCACGCACGCGCTGCGGGTGGCGGCCGTCCAGGACGAGTACGGCCGCTTCATGGAGCGCGTGCGGGCGCTGGCCCAGGGCGCGGTGGATGAGGCGAATGCCGGGTTCCAGGCGACCCGGCATGGGGTGACGGTGCACCTGGACGCGCTGGTCGCGCTGTTCCAGGCCCGGTTCTACGCGGGCGCAGGCGGGGATGGAGGCGGCGGCGGCAGTGGCGACGGCGGCGGCGGCGGCGCGGGTGCTGCCGGCGGCGGCGGCGCCGGCCCCGACGCCGGCCCCGCCGCTGACGCCGCCCCCATGTCCACGGACGGCGGTGACCCCGCCGCCGAAGCGGCGGCCGCCGCGGCGGCGGCCCTGGGCGGCGGCCCCGGCGGGCTGGCCAGCCAGGCGGCCGCCGCGCTCGCGGCCCGCCTGGGCGGGCAGGGCGGCGGGGGTGGTGGCGCCGCCGCCGCCGCCCCCAACGCCTCCGCCGCCGGCCTGCCCTTGCAACGCCTGTCCGCTGAACAGATGGCCAGCCTGGCCGCCCAGGCCGGCGGGCGGGCACCCCCACCGCCCGCTGCCCCGTCCTCGTCCGCGGGCGGGTCAGCGGGGGGGGGCGGCACGGCCGCAACTGTGCGCGCGGGCGGGGCAGCCCGCACCGTCCTCATCGACGACGCGGACCGGGCCCTCCTGGACGCAGCCGCCCGGGAGCCCGCCCGCATGCGTTCCTTGGACCGGGGGGCGGGCGGCGGGGTGCCGGCCTCGCCCCGGGCGGCCGCGGCGGCAGCGGCCGCGGCGGCCGCCGTCCACGCGGCCGCCCTCCGCTCGGCCACCGCCTCGCCGGCCGCCTCCCCGCGGGCCCCGCCTGGCGGGCACACGCCCTTTGCCCGCCCGGCCGTCGGGACGGCGCCGCCTGGGAGCCCACGTGGCGGAGGTGCCAACGGAGCCGCGCCCCTGGCCGGCCGGGAGTCATCCTTGAGGGATTGGGAGGCTGGTGGTGGTGCTGGTGGTGCGTCCGCGGGGGGCGAAGCCGCGGGCGGCGGGTCGCCCTTTGCGTTCAAGCCGCCCCCAACCCGGGGACCGCCCTCCCCGGCTGGGGTGGGGCCGGCGGTGGTGGACAAGGAATGAGCGACAAGAGAGGAGGAAACACACACACACACACAAAATGGAGAGAAATGGAGAAGAGAAGTGATGGGAGATTGTGCGCGTGCGTGCGCGCCGTTGCTCTATGAAATCGGGTTTGGGCTGGTGGTGTGCTGCTTTGCTTTGGCGGGTGCGGGTGTGTGTGCGGGTGTGACGTGGTGTGAGACTGAGAGGTGCGGTGGCTGGCGGGCGTTGGCATGTAAAGGTTTTTTTACCCAGAAGGAGGTTCACTGAAAGGAGGCCTTTCACAGAAGCTACAAAAGAGAGGCGCTTTTTGCACCCCCGCCTGCGCGTCCCTTGCCCCTCCTTGTTGCCGAGCTTTCACCAGGCCGGTCTAGGATCGGCTGGGCTCTACGCTGGCGTGCGTGGGGAGGCCAGGCGCCCCCTGTAACGCCGTGAAAGGCGGGCTCTCCTTCTCTTCTCTCCGCCCCGCATTCGCACCGCTCTCTCTCCCAGCCCTCCTTCCGCCGCCAGGGCCCAGCGCGTGTGGTCCGAGCCCGCTGCAAACCTTCATCAGCCAATGGCGCCCACAAAAGTGTGCCTGATGAAGTGCGTTCTCGAGCGAGAGAGAGCGAATGCCCGCCGCCGCCGACCGACCTCCCTCCCAACACCCCACCTCATCCCTCTCCCCTCTTTCTTCCAGGCTCAAAAAGGAGCTGAAAGCCATCCTGGAATTCCCGCCCCCCTACATCCCGGCCGTCTCCGTGGACGAGCGGGACATGACGGCCTGGCACTTCCTCATGCGCGGCCCGCCGGACACGCCGTACGAGGGTGGCTGGTACGTCGGCCGCCTCCGGTTCCCGCCAGACTACCCGTTCAAGCCGCCCGCCATCTTCATGGTCACCCCGTCCGGCCGGTTCGGGACGGGCGTGTCCATCTGCACCTCCATGTCCGAGTTCCACCCGGAGTCGTGGAGCTGTTCCTGGTCGGTCGCCACCATCCTGAAGGGCTTCCTCTCCTTCCTGTGCGAGGATGGCAAGGCCGCCGAGACGACGGGCGCGGTCGCCGCGACGCCCGCCCAGCGGCGGTCCCTGGCAGCGGCCTCGCTGGAGTGGAACCTCAAGGCGCCGGGAGGGCTGGCCGACATGTTCCCCGTCCTGGCCCGGGCAGCGGCGGGCGAGGACGTGGGGCCGGCCGAAGGGGAGGCGGGCGCCCGACCCCCTCCCCCGGGCGCTGGGCCGAGCGCGGACGGCGCGGCTGCCGCCCCTGTCGCACCACCCGAGCCGTCCGCCTCACCCTCGCCACCTCCGCCCCCACCCCCACCCCCGCCCCCGCCCCGGGTGGGCGCGGCGGACCTGGCCACCATCGCGACGGCAGCTGCGGAGGCGGCCGCGGGCGACCCGGGCGCCGGGGCGGCCCGCCTGTTGAAAGCCATCAAGGCCCACACAAAGCGGGGCGGCGGCCCGCCCCCACCCGACCTGGTCATGGCGGCCGCCCGGGCGGTGGCTGGGGTGGGCGACCTGGCCCGGGCGGCGTCCCTGGCGGGCGAGGCGGTGGGCGGGGAGGACCCACCAGAAGGGGCGGCGGCGGCGGCGGGGGCCTTCCGGGCGGCCGCCGCCGACTTGCAGGCGGGCGCGGCGGCGGCGAGGGCGGGTGATTTCGAGTCAGCCCTGACCGCGTATGACCGCGTCCTAGCCGCCAGCCAGCCGGAGGCGGCAGGCTGCGTGGATGCCCTGCTAGGGCGGGCGACCAGCCTCGCGGCGCTCGGGCGCCACGCGGACGCGGCAGCCGCTTTCGGGGCCGCCCGGGCCGCGGGACCTGGCTTGGGGGCCGACGTCATTCGTGCCCACGCATCTGCGCTGCGGTCAGCCGGCCAGGAGGGAGACGCGGACGTAGCCTTGGAGGCGGCGGGGCTACGCGGAAAGAGGAGGAAGTAAAAAACAAAAAGCAGTACTGACACTTACAAGGGTTTTCTCTCAATCGAACACGCACGCAGCAACGCGCTGGTAGCAGCGCTAGGCAATGTTGGGCAGAGCACAAAGCGCTCGTGCGCGCGCACGCTGCGTGTAAAGGGGTGAGATAGACTGCTTTGCAAACCCCCACCCCACCCCACCCCCACCCCCTTTTTATCTTCACACACCACCGTTGTTCTCAAAGTTGGCCCGACGGGCCAGGCCAGCAGCCAGGGCGGCCGCCCGGGCGGGGGAGGGGCCCGTCAGGGAGGCAGCCTCCGCGCTGGGCTGGGCCGCCGCCCCGAACCGGCGCAGGACGGCCGGGGTTGGTTTCGGTTGGGCAGCAGCGGTAGGCACGGCAGCCGGTGCCGCTTTTGCTTTGGCCGCGACCTGGGGCCGCAGCGGCCCGGCCGGCGGGGCACGGCGACCAAACGCCGCCGTCGGCTGGCCGATCGACCGGGGCGGGACGGGCGGGCGGCGGCGGGGGGCGGCAGCGGCAGCGGGCGCTGGAGGGGCCGGGCCAGGGGCCAGGGGCGGCGCCGTGGGTGCGGGGGCCGCGGCTGCTGCCACCCGCGGCGGGCCGCCCGCCCGGCTGGGCGGGGACCCCGGGCGCGAGGCGACCAGGGCCGGGCGAGCAGGAGGAGGGGGAGGAACAGGTGCCGCCGCCGCCGCCGCCGCGGGCACGCCCTCAAAGCCGTCCAGGTCGGATGACTCGTCGCCGGCCACCCCCGTGGCGCCCGCTGCAACGGGCGGCGCGGGTGGGGCCGGGCCGGGCACGACGGCCGGCAAGGCCAGGGGCGGCACGGCAGGCGCCATCGAAGCCGGCATGGACGCGCCCACCCAGGCGTCCACGGCCGCCATGTTGGGGAAGGACGGCGGTGCGGCGGCGACGGCGGCGGCGGCGGAAGCAGCGGGGCGGCGGGTTGGGGCAAGGCCGCCCACGTCGACGGGCGGGAGCGGCGGGCCGGCCAGGGAAGGCGGCCCCGGCGCGCTGGCGCCGCCGCCGTCCCCGCCGCCACCGCAGTTGTCGTGGTACAGGCGGCTCATCAGGCCCGCCACGTCCGCGTCCAGCGCATCCCAGTACCGGGCCTCCAGGGCGACTCGGGCGGCCCGCTGGGCAGCGATGCAGCGGGCCACGCGCTCACGCCCGGCAACCGCTTCCGCGGCCACACCCCGCCAGGCGCGCAGGGTGGACGCCATCAGCCTGTCTGCCCGGCGGGAGACCAGGCCCAGGGCCTCCGCCCGGCGGGCGACGGCCGCCACCGCGGCCGCCCGCCACCGGCGGCAGGCGGCCCGGGCCAAGCCATCGGAGCGGGCGCGCGCCGCGGCCGCGGCCACCGCGCGCGCGTCGCCCGCGTCGCTGGCTGCGCCCGCCCAGGCGAGCAGGGCGCGGCGGGCAGTGGCCCGGTCGGATCGGGCCGCAGCGACCGCGGCGGCCCGGCGGCAGGCCGCCGTGGTCGCAGCAACCGCCGCCCAGGCGCGCAGGGCGGCCCACGCGGCCGTAGTGGTGCGGGCCGCAGCCCGGCGCTCGACTATCCCCCTCCCCCGCACGCACGCCGCCGCCGCCGCCCGCCAGCCCAGCAGGGCGGCCCGGGCGCGGCGGGCAACGGCGGCGTCGACGACAGTGACCAAGGCGGCGCGTTCCGCAGCGGCCCGGCGGGACTCGGCCGCCCAGGCACGCAGGGCCCGGCGGACGAGGCCGGCGCGGGCGGCTGCGCCCGCGCCCGCCCTGGCCGCCGCCGCCGCCGCCACCACGCCCCGCCAGGATTCCAGCGTAGCCGAGGCGGCCAGGCGGGCCCGGCGGACGGCCAAGTCGGCCGCGGCCGTGCGGGAAGCAGCGGAACGCACGCAAACGCCCCGCCACGCGGTCAGGGCCGCCCCCAGCCGGCGTTCCGCGCCCCGGTCGACAGCCGTGGCCAGCGCGGCCGCGGTCGCCCGGTGCTGGGACGCCACACCCGCCCACGCACGGAGCAGCGCGCGCGCCTGCACGCCCTCCCGGCCGGCCCGCCACCTGGCCGCCAGCTCACCCGCGGCGGCCGACGCCCGCGCATTGATGCGCCAGGTCGCCAGCGCGAGGCGGGCGGACCGGGCGCGGGTGGCCGCGACCATGCGCTCGCGCGCGGCCGCGGCTGCCGCCGCGAGCGCGCCCTCCGCCCGGGCCCGCCGGGCGGCCGCGCCGTCCGCCGCCCGCTCGGCGGCCGCCAGGGCGGACGACAGGCTGGTCAGCTCGGTCGCCAGGGACGCCCGCGTGGACGCCACCGCCTGCGCCGCCCAGGCCTTGAGCGCGCCCAGCTCGGCCCCGAGGTCGCGCGCGCGCGCGTCCAGGGCCGCCCGGGCGCCCTGCTCCCGGGCCACGAACTGGAGCCACTCGCCGACGACCACGCCCGCCACCCGGTCCGGGTGGGCGTGGGCGGCGGTGCCGGCCGTGCTGCCGCCGGCCAAGCTCCCCCCACCACCGGCCGGGGCGCACCCCGCCACGGCCAGGGAGCGCGGGGTCGGCCCGGGCACTGCGCTCCCGACCCGCGCGACGTCGGCCGCGAAAAAGACTTGCGGGAAGCGCCGGTTGCGGAAGCCCAGGCGGGCCGCATCCCAGGGCACCGCCGGCGCCCCGCCCACTAGCTCCCACTGCTCGCACACGCCGAAGTTGGGCGAGAAGAAGGCCAGGCGGCGCCCGCCCCGGCGGCGGGCCTGCAGGAAGCGGGCGCCCGCAGCGGAGGAGCGCAGTCCGTACCAGTCGCCCTGGCGGACGACCTCCAGGAGGGCGGCGGGGTCCCAGTGGGCGGCGTGGGCGGGGGTGGAGCCCCCCCACGCACCGCCACCGCCACCGCCACCCCCAGTTCGGGGTTCCAGGACGTAATGGACGGCCGTGTCCCGCTCTGCGAGCGCGGGGTCGGGCACCGAGGCGGCAGCAGGGCCGCCGCCGCCGCCGCTGGGCGGCCCGACAGGCACGGCCGCGTACGGCACGCCCGAGTCAGCAAAGGTGACGACGTCGCCCGTGTCGAGGCCCGGCCGTTTGAGGGCGCCCCGGACAAAGGAGCGGGGGACTGGGTTGGCGGAGAGGGGGTCGAGAGAGAGAGAGAGAGAGAGGAGGAGGTGTGAGAGCGGGGCGACAGCCGAGAAGGAGAGCACGAGGGAAAAAGGGCGCGAGCACACACACACGCCCCGCCCGCCCGCGCCTCGTCTCGCCCCCGAACCGTGTGTGGACATGTGGAAGAGGCAGCCCCCAGGGTGGGGGTTGCCAGCTCGGGCCGCAGTGCGCGGGCGTGGAGGAAAAGCCGGCCTGTCTCTGTCTCTCGCGCGCCGACTCGAAAATGTGGGCGCGCATCGAAAAAATACAGAGAGGGCGCCGGCGCCGCGGGGGCGCACCAGCCCTGCGCTGCTCGCCCACACCCCGCAAGAGCACGCATAGGCCGCATGCTCTCTCTCTCGCCTTTTCCCTCTCCCTCGGGACACTGACTGACCTGGGATAAAGCGCGCCGACAGCGGCGGCGGCGCGAGTGGTGGGCCAGACTCGGCCTCGTCAGCGGCGGGCCCAGCCGCACCGCCACCCGTCGCCAGGGAGCCCAGCGTGGCGACGGCGGTGCTGGTCGGGGGGAGGGGGGGGCGGTGTGTGGAAGGCTCCATGTTTTCTCTCTCGAGTGGGGTATGGGCGGAAAGGACGTCTTGGTGTGATGAGAGCCTGTCTGCGGCCGTCGCTGGCACACCTCCCTTCGCGGGACGCGTTTTCTCGAATAAAAACGCCGCTCTCTCCTCCACCCCGCCCACCATGGCGGGCGCCCGCAAGCTGCAGGCCGAGATCGACCGCACCCTGAAACGGGTGGGCGAGGGCATCGAAGTCTTTGACGGCATCTGGGAAAAGGTAAAAAGAGCGAATTGAGCGAGGTCTTGCAGACGTGTGTGGGGAGGGCCGTCCGGGGCTGCCTCAGCAACGCGCCTGGACCGCGTCACCGCCCGACCCGCCGCCCACGAGTGCGCGGCAGGGATCGAGCCGGGCGCTGCTGAGGGCGGATGTCGCGTCTGAGGTGGGGGGTTGGCGCGAGAGATCACGGACGCTCACCGTTTTTGCACCTCTCTCTCCACAGGTCCACGACCCGGACCTCGCCTCCGTCAAGGACAAGAACGAAGCCGAACTTAAGAAGGAGGTCAAGAAGCTGCAAAAGTTCCGGGACCAGGTCAAGACATGGTAAGGAAGAAAAAGGAGCGGCAGGTGGGCGTCGCTAGTCGGGGCAGGGTGTGAAAGAGGGCGTGCGTATGGTGCGGTTACGCGCGCCGGGCCCTAGCCGGTGGGGCCTGCGTGACACGAGGTCGGCGTTGGCACGCAGTGCGGGCCGGGCTGGCGGGCGCGCAACCCCCCGCCTGCGCCCAATTGAGAGAGAGACGCGTCCCACCTCTTTTTTCACGCTCTCAACCTTCAATTCTGCGCAGGCTCTCCGGCTCCGAGGTCAAAGACAAGTCCGCCCTGGCCGACACGCGGCGGGCGATCGAGCGGTGCATGGAAGCCTTTAAGGCCTGCGAGCGGGAGTCCAAGACCCGGGCGTTCAGCCAGGCGGGGCTGGCCGCGGCGGCCGCCCGGGTCGACCCGCGCGAGGCGCGCAGGGCGGAGGCGCGGGACTGGATCACGTCCACGGTGGCCGCCCTGGGCGAGGGCGTGGAGACCCTGGAGGGCGAGCTGGAAGCCCTGACCGCGGGCGCCGGCAACAAGCGGGCCCGGTCCAAGCCGCCCCCACCCCGGGCCGCCAAGCTTGAGGCCGCGATCGGCCGCCACCGCGCGCACGTCGCCCGCCTGGAGCAGTTGCTCCGCCTCCTGGACAACGAGGCCGTCTCGCCTGACGAGGTCGACATCGTCCGGGACGCGGTCGACTACTACCTGTCCCGGACGACGGGCGGCGGCGGCGGCGGCGGCGACGGCGGCAGTGATGAGGGCGGCGAGGGCGGCGGCGGTGGCGGCGGCGGTGGCGGCATGGCCTCCGGCGCGGACGACGACGAGTTTAGTGACGACCCCGACGCCGCGTACGACGGCCTACTGGACCGCCTGGACGCGGCGGCGGCGGCCCTGCCGTCCGTGCCCTCGGCGGCCGCGATCAAGTCGGGAGGTGCCGCCAAGGAGGCGGCCGCATCGCCGGCCGCGGCGGGCAAGGACGCGCGCACAAGCAAGGCAGCCACGCCCGCGTCACCGCGGGCAGGGGGTGGGAGCGCTGCGGCGGCGGCGGCGCCGCCCCCAGCTTCCCCAGCTGCTGCCGGTGGGCGTCGGACGGCGTCAGCATCGGCGGATGCACCGTCGTCGTCTCCCAAAGCCGCCGCCGCGGCTGGAGGTGGGAGCACGCCCGGCCGCCCGACTGGCTGGAACCGTGCGGCCGGCGAGGGGGCGGCGGCAGTGCAGGCCGCTGCTGCTGACGGCGCGGCCGCCGCCTCTGTTGCTGCTGCTGCTGCTGCTGCTGCTGCTGCTGCTGTTGCTGCTGCTTCTGCTGCTGCTGCTGTGAAAGGCCCAGCGACAGACGGGGATGACGCGTCGTCGTCCGCCGGCGCCCCCCCCCCTCCTCCACCCTCCGCGGCCGCTGCCGCTGCGGCCGCCGCGGCCGCCGCGTCGGCCGCCGACGCGGCCGAGGCTGACCTGCCCCCGCCCGCCACCATCCCGGCCGTCCCGCCCTCGGTGCTCCAGTCCCTGCTCACCGCGTGCGCGCCCCGGTCCATCCCCACCCCGGCCGACTCGGCCTGGCCGGGCGTGCCGCCCCGGGTGCGGTCCCTGCCGCGCGGCCAGCCCGCGCCCTCCTACCCGGCCTCCCGCCCGCCCGCCCTGGACGCGCCCGCCCTCTTTGAGCGCCTGGACGCGGAGGCGCTGTTCTTCGCCTTTTACTACCAGCCCGGCACGCACCAGCAGTACCTGGCCGCCCGGGAGCTCAAGCGCCAGTCCTGGCGGTACCATACCCAGCACGGCGCCTGGTTCCAGCGGCACGAGGAACCCTCGGCCGCGACCGACGAGTTTGAGCGGGGGACGTACGTCTACTTTGACTACAACGTCGTCCACGACGACGCCCAGGCGGGTTGGTGCTACCGGCTGAAGCAGGACTTTACGTTCCGGTATGACGCGCTGGAGGACGAGCTACCGCAGTGACCGAGAGGAGGTGAGGATGAAGCGCGTGTGTGGGGGGGGGAAGGACAAAAACATGCGAGGGAGATGGAGAGAGGTTCTGAGAGTTCCTCGCGCGCGCGCGGTTGTGATGGTGGACGGTGGATGGGTTCGTGTAAACAAGTGTTGCAGGGGGCATTGCAATGAGCTCGCTCTTTCCATCGGGGGGGGTGGAGGGGGTAGCACCGGGCGGTCTGGTGGTGGCGGGGGTGCGGGATGAGAGAGAGCCACAGGATGAACCCACTTTTAACCATTTCTGCTGATTTTTGTAATCCATTCATATGCGCCTGGAAAATGACTTCCGGTACCTGCGCAACAGCTCCGTTAGCTCAGTTGGTTAGAGTGTCGTACTAATAAACTATGTTTGTCATGCGTTGGTCACAGGTTCGAGCCCTGTACGGAGCAGCCCCCACCCCCATCCCCCCCCCATCAATGCCTTTTTGAACGCGGGAGAGGGGCCGGCGACGTCAGAGTGTGTGTGAGCACGTGAAGAAGGAGGAAATTGTCTCCCTTTTTTTTTAAATTTTTTTTTTAATTGAAAGGACGTGCCAGCACCCCCCCGCCCGTCCTCCTTTCGTCCGGGCCCAAGCTTCAGCAAATTGCGCGTGTCCTACTTTGCTCGGCGCTCTCGCCGGAGGCGGAGGCGGGGTGGTTGGGGGCGGGGGCGGGGGGGCGACAGACTTGATGGCCTGTGGGGGAGGAGAGCTTCCACCACGAGTCGAGCAAGGGGCTCACTCTCATTTTTTCTTCTAGTCACGCGAATTGGGGGACACAACGCCCAACCTAAAACGCGCCCGTAGCCGGCGATGCCCCCCGCCGCCATCACCCCCAAAACGGACCTGGAGGTCGGCGGGCGTGTAGCATCTGTGGCCGCCCTGGAGGGGCGTGACAGACCCGGCGGGGCAAGCACCGCTGCCGCGCCCGACGCAGACCCGTCGACCTCCGCCGCGGCCCGCGCCTCTGGCAGCCAGAAGTGCATGAAGGGCACTGGTGGTGGTGGTGACGCCGGCGCCACCCCTGCCCCTGCCACCATTCGCAACCGCCGCCACTGTCGCCCGGCCTGCGCGACCATGTTCAGCCGCCCCAACACCTGGGACTTCAAGACGCGGAAGGCCGAGTGGGCGGCCCGCCACACCTTTTGGCGGTACCTGCACGGCACGTTCTTCTTCATCGGCCCGCCAGACCACCTGCTGCGCGAGAGTGAGGGATGGGATGCGAATGGAGGGAGGGAGAGGTGGATGGAGTTGTGCCCTGGCCTGGCCACCCCGCGTCGGCTAGCAGCGGGGCCTGCCGCCCCATCACACACACCTCTGACACTCGCTTTCACTTTTCGCTCATGCACACTTAGTCTGGCCGCCCCTCCTGTTCAACATGAGCGTCGCCCTCCTAGTCGCTGCCGACTTCGTGCTCTCCTCGACCACGCCCCCGCCGGGCGACCACGCGATGCGGTCGGGCTTCCTGGTGGACCGGCTGCCGACAAATCTGGGCAACATCGAGTCCCTGACGCGCATGATGCTGCTGGCGGTGTCCCTGCTGGCGACGTGGCGGGTGAACCGGTGAGGGAGAGGGAGGGAGGGAGGGAGGGACAGAGATAGAGAGTAACAGTGTGTGAGAGAGCGCCGCCGGTGTCCAGGCCGGCCGCCGCCAGGGGGACCAACGGGTCACCCCCGCGCAACCCTCTCAACCTCTCACGCCATCCATGAGCCCCCCTCTCACCACACATCTCCAGAGTCTACGAGCGCTGGTGGGCCGCCCGCCAGGCCTTTGCCATCCTGGGCACCGTCGCGGTTAGCCTGACCCAGCGCGCGCACGCCTGGGTTGGGGACCCGGCCATCCGGGCCTCGATCGCGCGGTGGTCGGTCGTCTACCATTACTCCATCCTCCAGATGTGCCGGTTTGATGACGGCCTCCACCCGGACGGCGCGGCCCTGCTGCAGCCTGACGAGCTCGCCCTGTACAACGCGACCCGCAAGCCCCGCCAGCTGGTGACGCTGCGGCTGACGGTGGACATCGGGCGGGCGGGCCCCGGGGGCGGGCCCCTGCCGAGCACGCAGGCGCTGGTCATGGACGAGCTGGTCAGCAAGGCCTCGGCCGCGGCGGGCGCGGTGGGCGCGATCCGGTTCTCGCCCATGCCGGATGGGCTGTGCTCGCTGTCCACGGGCTTCGCCCAGTCGTTCCTCCTCATGCTGCCCCTGTCCTGGTGGGCGGCGCCCCCGCCCGACCTGCCGGAAGCCGCGCTGCTGCCGTCGGCTATGGTCTCCGCCCTCCTCTCGCTCACCCTGTACCTGGCCCTCAACCTCCTCTTCCTGGGCGCCCTGGCCGCGGCGGACAAGCTGGAAGCCCCCTTTGACCGCCTGCCCCTGTTGGACATGGTGGACACGACCCGGCGGGACGTGGAGCGGGTGCGGGAGCAGGTGGCGGGGCTGGAGGGGCTGGCGGAGAATAAGAGAGGGGAGGGGGGGGGGGCAGGCCCGTGATTTAAATGGGGGAACGCGGCCGCGTGCGCGGGCGCAGAGGCGGGGGGCGTGGAAGGGTGTGTGTGTGAAACGGAAGAATGAATATCAGGGGTTGGGACCCGAAAGAAAAACGTGGGCGTTGATTACGTGGTTGTACCATCCGGAGTGATTAGGAGGTCGGCGACCCCAACCCTCTCGCGCGCAGGGTAGGGTCGGGCGTACTTTGGGGGGGTGACGTTGCGCGCGTGAAAAACAGCGCACGCACAGCACGCACACCATATATCCATGCACACACGCACGTGAGCAAGGAGACTGGGGAACGTGTGTGAGACAGAGCCGAGCGCCGAGCGGCAAGGCCAGCACACAGCAGGTGAAGGAAAGATCTATGTAAACAAGTGTGCATTATTATTTTTCATCATGCCCTCAAACCGAGCAGCCATCCTGTCGACCTACCGCGACCTCCTCGAGCTCCTCCGCCGCCTGCCCTCCGACCTTGCCGCCGCTCGCAAGGCGGATGCGGCCGCCCAAATCCGGGCGGCGGCGACAGCCGCCCCCCCCTTGGCCGATGCATCGGCTGACGGCCTCAAACGCTTGATGGCCGCTGTCGCCACCCTGCGCGCAACCACCGCCCGCGTGCCCGGAGAGAGGCGGGGCGGGCGGGGTGGGGTGTACGTCCTGCGGGAGGGGCGGCTGGTCGAGGAGGTTGAGGGCGACAGGGGCGCGTCGACTAGCCGGTGAGTTTGATGGACGAGAGAGCGCACGTGTTTCTTTCAACCTCGCGCCCGCCCTCTCATCCTCTCTCCTTCACACAGCTCCATCGGTGCCGGCCGCCTGTCCACTGGCGAGGCGGTTGACCGGCATCGGGCCCTGATGAAGCGCCAATACTTCGGGCGGGACCCGCCACCCGGGCGGAGGCTCTTTTAGAAATAGGACTGGCAGAGTTGTGGAAGTTGTGGACCCCCGCCCCGTCTTCTCCCTTGTACCTCTCTCCACCTTTTAGACGGAGCGCATTGGCATTGCAGCATGGCAGATTAAAGGCAAAGTAACACAGAAACAGAAACAAGCAGAAGACACACACGCACACCACTAACTTGAAAAAGAAAAAGCACACACACTCCAGCCACTAATCCTCCACTTCATACACTTCTTCCCCTTCTTCCTCTGAGTCGCTGATGACGACCTCCACGGAGCTGTCCGAGTCAATACAGATGATCGGGCCGCTGTCCTCGGCGGGCGGGGAGGTGTAGGCCGCCGCCGCTGCCGGCGGGGCGCCGCCCGCCAGGCCGCCAGGAGGAGGTGGGGGAGGGGGAGGGGGAGGCGGAGGCGGAGGGGGAGGGGCGCGGCCCCCCCCCCCCCCCCGCCCCCCCCCCCCCCCCCCCCCCCCCCCCGCCCCGGCCACGGCCACCCCGGCGGGCCCCCCGACGAAGATGAAGCGCTCCAGGGCGGCGACCGCGGCCTCCTCCGAAAAGCCCATCCCCTTGAGGAAGGTGACATCCCTCTCCGTCACATGCACCGACCGCTTGCGCGGGGTGGTGCGCGCGCCGCCGCCGCCGCCGCCGCCACCGTTGTGGGGGCTCAGCACTGCCCGGGCGGCACCGTCGGCATGGGCGATGCAGCGGGGCGGGTCGGGCGACGCGAGTTGGGCAGGGGGAGGAGGGGGAGG
>Ga0315287_10000380_pt1 | contig 38318 bp, 36 predicted proteins | sample YL17G11_0_MG_FD_205037 | JGI IMG/M metagenome (GOLD analysis project Ga0315287, IMG submission 205037) | Sediment microbial communities from Yellowstone Lake, YNP, Wyoming, USA - YL17G11_0 | ecosystem: Environmental > Aquatic > Freshwater > Lake > Sediment | place: USA: Wyoming | collected...
TTGAGGGCGCCGTGGCCGGCACGACCACGACCTATCCGGGTCCGGTCTACCGCGTCACCGTGGACCTGAAGGCCGGCGGCTCCAAGACCTACATCCTGAACCTCGACGGCGGTATTTCCTTCCCGTCCAAGGGCGACGTGGTGAAGTACGGGTTCGACTTCGACGGGGCCGTCTACGTCCCGATCGGCTTCGAGTCCCTGACCCCCTACGTGGTCTGCACCCAGTACGTCGTCGATGGCTCGGGTAACGCTACGGCCACCTTCGACGTCCGTGGCGTCGCCGTCACCTACAAGGTCACGGCCAACTTCAGCGACTACGCCGAGGACCAGGATTACCTCTGGCTCGACGTCCACACTGACACGGGAACCGTCGACGGCTACTTCGAGATCATCCCGGATGACTACTGGGAGGTTGTCTCCGTTGACGTCGTCAACGGGACGATGACCTTGCTGCGCGGGTCGAGCTACATCTTCATCAACGACCCGGACCTGGTCGTCTACGACGGCGGAACGAGCAAGACCTACGTCGGGCTCGAGGGCGTGTCGGTTGGCGACTGGCTGCTCTACGACACCGATAACGAGTATCCGGTGTTCGAACTGACCGACGAGCCGCTCTAAACCGGTTCGTGCGAGCGCTTCATTGAAGCGCTGGGAGCGAGGGGGCGTCTTCGGACGCTCCCTTTCTCTTGGTCGAAGACCCCTCCTCCTACCCAATTGCGCACCCTAATGGAACCAACCCACCTTGTCCGCGTCCAAACGTTCAAATCATAGTCCTAAAAGGAGGGGTAACAGTGAAAGTCACCATCGCCAGGCGGAAGCCCTGGATCCTGACCGGCATCTTGGTCCTCGCGGGTCTCACTCTCTTGGCCGGAGTCGCGGCCGGACGTGGACTCGGACCCGGAGTGGCCCTAGCCGCCGGCGGCGAGGCCGGCGCCGCGGACGGAGGAACCATTTCCGTCACGGGGCAGGCCACGATCAAAGCCACACCGGATACGGTCACCGTCAGCCTCGGTGTCGTGGCCCAGGCTTCCACGGCCGGCGAGGCCATGGACCAGTGCTCGGCGGCCATGACCCGGATCATCAACTCCATCGCTACGGCAGGCGTGCCGCGGGCCAATATCCAGACCTCAAATGTTAGCCTCTATCCGCAGTACCAGTACGACGAGAACGGCAGTAACGGTAGGATCGTGGGCTATCAGGCCGGAAACCAGGTCACTTGCTCGTGGAATAAGCTGGACAAGGTCGGCGATCTCATCGACGCGGCCGTGAAGGCCGGGGCCAATTCGGTCAACGGCGTGAGCTTCAGCCTGGCCGACTCGCGGGCCCTCTACCTTGAGGCCATCGGCGAAGCCGTGCGTGACGCTAAGGCCAAGGCCGACGTCCTGGCCGGCGCGGCCGGCGTGAGAGTCGGCGTCGTCAAGAACATGAGCCTAGACTCCTACTTCGCCGGCCCGGTCATCATGAAGGACAGCGCCATGGGCTTGGGCATGGCCGTGCCGATTGAACCCGGCATGGTGGAGATGCAGGTCAACGTGAGAGTCGAATACGGTATCGAGTAGGCCAGCCGGTCGGCGGGCGGTGGACGCCTGTCGACTGGTAGCCGAAGCGGCCCGGTCAATCCGGGCCGGATAGGCGCAGGGTCGGAAATGACGGCCGGGAGTCTGGGGGAGACTCCCGGCCGTCGGCATTGGGACCGGCCGGGCCACAGGTGAGCCGGCCCGGCTGGTGAATAATAGCGAAAAACCACGCCTTCTCCACCTCAGAAAGCCAAACCCGCGGGGGTGAACATGGTGTCCAAGGCTCTGCTTGTCGACGGCCACAGCCTGGCTTACCGGGCTTTCTTCGCCCTGCCCGACACTCTGGCCACGGCCGAGGGTCAGCCGACCAATGCCGTTCTGGGCTTCGCCCAGATGCTCCTTCGCATTCTCGACGAGGAGAAACCCGACTACCTTGCAGTTGCCTTCGACAAGGGCAAGCCGACCTTCCGCCTGGACGAGTTCGCTGACTACAAAGCCCACAGAAAGCCCACGCCGGACAAACTCCGCCCGCAGTTCGCCCTGATCAAGGAGTTTGTCGGGGCTCTCAGGGCCCCCACCGTCGAGCTGGAGGGATGGGAAGGGGACGACATTCTGGCCGCCCTGGCCGACCTCGTTCGGGCCCACGGGATCGAGGCCCTCATTCTCACCGGCGACCGCGACGCCCTACAACTTGTGGGCCCAGGGGTGAAGGCCATCATAACCTTGCGTGGGATCAGCGAGACGAGCAAGTTCGACGCCGAGGCCGTACGGGAGAAGTACGGGGTGGATCCGGCCCAACTCCCGGACCTGAAGGGCCTCGTCGGAGACCCCTCGGACAACCTGCCGGGGGTCCCGGGCGTGGGTCCCAAGACCGCCACCGCGCTGCTCGCCAAATTCGGCAGCTTGGATAGTCTGCTGGAGCGCGTGGAGGAGGTTACCCCCGACCGGGTCCGCGACGCTCTCAAGACCTTCGCCGAAGACGCCAGGGTCTGCCGCTCCCTGGCCACCATCCGTCACGAGGTTCCCTTCGAGGAGAGGCTCGAAATTGAGTCTCTCCGCTACCGGGGTCCGGACCGCGACAGGCTGGCCGAGTTCCTGCGCCGTTTGGAGTTCCGGGCTCTTCTGAAGCGTCTGGGTCTGGCCGAAAAGGCCGCCGCGGCGGGGACCCTGTTCGCCGATACCGGGAGCGAGCCGCGGGTGGTGGAGGGTGCCGCAGGGGGCGCCGTTGCGGACGGGTCAGCCTCCATCGGCGGCTTGACGGCGGACGGGTCAGCCGCTACGGGCGGCCCGGACAGCGGAGAAGGACCGGCCGCCAGAACCCGGGAAGTGGTGCGCGGTCGGAAGGTGGCCTCGACGCGCGGGGAACTGGCCGAGACGGCGACCCTTCTTTCCCGGGCGGAGCGCCTGGCCCTGGCCTTCACTCTGGACGGCGAGCGCCCGCTCCAGGCCAAGCTGACGGGATTGGCCATCGCCGCCGACGGCCTGCCCGAGACTGTCTACGTTCCGCTCACGGCCGCCGCCCCGTCCGCGCCGGCCACCTTGATCGGACCCGAAGGCCTCTCTTTTGAAGATCTCCGCGACATCCTCGGCTCCCTTCTGATCTCGCCCGAGCCGGCCAGGGTTATGCACGCGGCCAAGCCGCTGCGGGTCTGGCTGGGCGGGAGGGGCCTGACCCTCGGCGGTTTGGCCCTGGACACCGAACTCGGGGCCTACCTCCTTGACGCTTCTCGCTTGAAGTACACCCTGGAGGGTCTGTGCCGCGAACTCGTGGGCCAGGACATTCTTCTTTCCGACCAGGCCCCGGAGGGTTGGCGCCCGCCCGTGCCCGGCCTTACGTGGGCCGGGGAGAGGCTTTGCCTCCAGGCCGACATGACCCTGGCCCTGGCCGATCCGATGCGGGCGGAACTTGCCGACAAGGACCTCGACGATTTGCTGGACGAGATGGAGATGCCCCTGGAGCAGATCCTCGTTGACATGGAACTGGCCGGTGTCGGGATCGACGCCAAGGCTCTCAAGGAGATGTCGGTGGAGCTCGGACGGCGCATTGACGGGCTGACCACTGAGGTCCACGCCCTGGCCGGCGAGGAGTTCAACCTTAACTCGCCCAAGCAACTCGGCGAGGTTCTCTTCAACAAGCTGAAGCTTCCGCACGGGCGCAAGACGGGCACCGGCGCCTACTCGACCAACGCCGATGTCCTCGAGGAGTTGGCCGTCTCCCACGAGGTCGTGGCCAAGATCCTCCTCCACCGCCAACTGACAAAGCTTAAGGGGACCTACACCGACGGCATGGCCGCCCTCATCGATCCCACCACCCGACGGCTCCACACCGTCTTCAAGCAGACCGTCACGGCCACCGGCCGCCTATCGTCGGCCGAGCCGAACCTCCAGAACATACCCGTGCGCGAGGAAGAAGGTCGCCGCATCCGACGCGTATTCGTCGCCGCCCCGGGACACGTGCTCCTGGCGGGCGATTATTCTCAGATCGAACTGCGGCTGATGGCTCACCTGTCCGGGGACGAGGCCTTCATCCAGGCCTTTCTCCGGGGTGAAGACATCCACCAGCGCACGGCCTCCGAGATTTTCGGCGTGCCGATGGACCAGGTTACCCCGGAGCTTCGCAACCGGGCCAAGGCCGTCAATTTCGGCATCATCTACGGGGTCTCCGACTTTGGTCTCGCCCGTAACACCGGCGTCCCCCGCGGAGAGGCGGCCGCGTTCATCGAAGGCTACTTCGCCCGCTATCCGGGCATCCGAGGTTATGTCGACCGCATCCTGGCCGAGGGTAGGAGCCGAGGCTTCGTCACGACCCTCTACAACCGCCGGCGCTATCTGCCCGAACTGCACAGCTCCAACCGGACCCTGCGGGGGATGGCCGAACGCGCGGCCAGAAACACACCCCTTCAGGGCACGGCGGCCGACATCATCAAGGTCGCCATGGTCCGCATCGGACGCGAGATCCGCGAGCGCGGGTTCAAATCCAGGATGATCCTCCAGGTTCACGACGAGCTTCTTTTCGAGGTTCCGGAAGACGAAGTGCCGGCGATGTCCGAACTGGTCAAGACCCGGATGGAAAGCGTGATCCGGCTCGACGTGCCTCTTGACGTCGACCTCAAGATCGGACCCAACTGGTACGAGATGAAGAAGGTGAAGTAGCGGGCCATGCCCGAGTTGCCCGAAGTCGAAACCATCAGGCGCACCCTCACTCCGCGCCTGGTCGGCCGGACGATCAAGAGGGTCGAGGTCCGGACCCCCAAGTTCATCGTCGGCGCGAGCCCCGAGGAGTTCCGCGGGGCGGTCGAAGGAGCGCGGATCGATAGCCTGGGCCGGCGCGGCAAGTTCCTCATCATCAACCTGGAGTACCCTGCCGACAGCGTCGGGCCCGGCGTCCATCCCCGCGGCGGTGTCCATCCCCGCGGCGGCGCCCCGGCCCCAACCAGCCTTCCCGGCGATATCGTTGTCCATCTCAAGATGGCCGGCCAGCTCGTCTGGTGTCGTCCCGACGAGGACCTCGGGCCAACGCGGACCAAGCACACCCACGTGGTCTTTCACCTCGACGATGGCCACGAACTCCGATACCTCGACCTCCGCCACTTCGGGCGCGTTTACTTTCCGCCCGGAAACGCCGCCGACCCCGTCCTCAGCCGCGCGTTGCGGACCATCCAGACCCTAGGACCCGAACCCCGGGAGGGCGGGCTGGAGTGGGAAAGCTTTCGTGGCAAACTGGCCCGTCGCCAGGCGCGGATCAAGCCGCTCCTTCTCGATCAAGCCTTTGTCGCCGGGCTTGGCAATATCTACGCCGACGAGAGCCTCTTCCGGGCCAAGGTTCATCCTCTCCGCCGCGCCTCGACCCTCACCGACGCCGAGGCTGCGGCTGTCTACGAGGCAATGCGCGAGGTCATCGGCGAGGCCATCGACCGTCACGGCACGTCGGTCAGGGACTACGTGGACGGGGAGGGGCGGCGGGGCATGTTCGCCGAGGAACTCCGAGCCTACGGCCGCACCGGGCAGCCGTGTCCCAGGTGCGGCGAACCGATAGAGCGCCTGATGATCGGGGGCCGGAGCTCGCACTTCTGTCCGAAATGCCAGCCGCGAACCTAGGCGCAGGAGACGGTCTGCCACATTGGCAGACACTTTGGTGGTGACCCGAACAAACGTTTGACTCAAACCCGTCGGAACTGGTATAATAACACCTGGAATTGGTCCCTCGGCGGCATTGGCCGAGGGGCTTGCCGTGAAAGGAGGTCGGTTGGTCCTTGCGTTCCTTCGCCATGGTTTTCGACACCGAGGAGGCTCTCCGCCAGGGGGCTCGGCGGCTCATCAGCAAGTTCGGAGTCACCGGAGAAATTGAGATGAAGCCCCTGGCCGGCGGTAAGTGGCTCCTCGAAGTGTCCTCGGAGAAGGACCTCCGCGACACCACACTTGAGAAGCTGGAAGGCCACAGGGTCGACGCCGACTCCCCTCAGTTGAGAGAAGCGGGCACGTAGGCAAGCGGGCACCCAGGGCCTATCAGCCGGAGCACTCTTTTCAGGCAGAGCATCGGGGAGCACAAGAAGCGAGCGGCCACCTCAGACGGGGTGGCCGCTCTTGATATCGACCGTGATGCCCGCGCCCACCCACGCCATTGCGTATCGGCGGCCCCGCCCGCGGGTCGTGCCGCCACCCCGCCCAGGGCTCCGCCGGCGGGCTCCGCCCGCGGGTCGCGCATACTATTGGGAGGCGTTTCGGGTTGCCCTCCTTGACGCCTGGCTGTAGAATTATGAAAACCCTTGGCCACTGATGGCGGGCAGGCTTCCGTCAGCGACGCGGCCACGGATCGGGCCACCGGTCGGCGACGCGGCCGCGGGCCAGCGAGGGTCGGGAGGGTTCACTCCTGCGGGTCATTGGTCTCACTGGGGGCATCGCCAGCGGGAAATCGACCGTTTCCCGGGTTCTACGGGAATTGGGAGCGCCGGTGATTGACTCGGACCTAGTGGCCAAGGAGGTCGTTCGTCCCGGCACCGAGGCCTGGTGCGAACTTGTCGCCGCCTTCGGTTCCGAGATGCTCCAGGGGGACGGCACGATCGACCGTCGGCTGCTCGGAGACAAGGTCTTCGGCAGTCGGGAACTGGTCCGTCGCCTGAACGAGATCACCCACCCCCGGATCATCCAGGCCATCAACGACCAGTTGGCCGAGTTGTCCGCGGGAGGCCCCGACCGGAAGCCGCCGCCGGCCGTGATCGTGGACGCTCCCGTTCTCATAGAGGCGGGCATGGTCAACATGGTCGACGAAGTCTGGCTCGTGGTCGTGGATCAGGACACCCAGGTCCAGCGGCTCATAGCCCGGGATCACTTCGGCCTAGAGCAGGCCATGAACCGCATCAACGCTCAAATTCCGATTGAAATTAAGATGCGTTACGCCGACGTCATCATAGACAACACCGGCCCCGTCCGCGAGACGCGGGCCAAGGTTCGCAAGCTGTGGAACCGCCTTACCCGCGAAGAGGCCGCGGGCGGGAAGCAACCCGGGCTCTTTGACAGATCACCCGAGGGTCACGGCGAGTAGGGCGGAAGTCGGCCACCCCGTGGAGCGCCGCAGCATCTTTCGACACCCAGTCCGATAGACTATCGCTCAAATGACCGACTCGAGCCGCTCCCGGATGACCTCCAAGCTCTGGCTCTATCTGACGATGGCCGTCGCCGTGGCCGCCGTGGTCCTCTGGATCAGCCGGGGCAACGTGGAACGTCGGCTCTACCCCTTTCTCTACCAGGAAGAGATCACGACCTACGCCACGAAGAACGGTCTCGATCCCTTGTTCGTCGCGTCGATTATAAAGAATGAGAGCCGGTTCAACCCGGACGCGGTCTCGCGGGCCGGGGCCATCGGCCTGATGCAGGTCATGCCGGACACGGGACGATGGGTGGCCAAGCAGATGGGCTTCGCGGATTTCGACCCCGAGATGCTCCGCGACCCGGCCACCAATATCATGATCGGAACCTGGTATCTTGACGAGTTAAAGCGCGAGTTCGGTGGCAGGCTCGTCCTCGTGGTCGCCGCCTACAACTGCGGACGGGCCAAGGTGCGGGAATGGGCGATTCAGAAGGGCATCGACCTCGGGCCGAACGCGGGCGCCGAGATCCGGCCCTGGCCGGGCAAGGAGATCACCGAGGATTTCCCGGTGTCCGAGATCAAGATCAAGGAGACGCGGAACTACGTGCGGGGCGTCCTCGGAGCCTTGAAGCACTACCGCGAGCTTTACGACCAGAGTTCGGCGGAGACCGGGTGGTAGGCGAGCGAGCTTCGGCGATGGCCCGCGGATCGCCGGGTCGATCGCGCCGGGCGAGGCGCCTATCTTGCCTTGATGGGGCCGGAGTTCGTGTGCTATAGTTAGTAACGCAGTTTCGTGCCGAAGTGGTGGAACTGGCAGACACGCGGTGTTCAGGGCGCCGTGGGCCTAGCGCTCATGTGGGTTCAAATCCCACCTTCGGCACCACTTTGAAAACGACGGGCGACCGGGATTCGACCTAGAGACAGACGAGGGTCGGTGGCAATGGCAGCTTCCGCCGGCGCGGTAGGCCCGCTTCATATTGTGTGTCCGGATGGCGGAACTGGCAGACGCGTACGTTTGAGGGGCGTATGGGGTAACCCGTGGGGGTTCAAGTCCCCCTCCGGACACCAAGACTTGGTTGACAGAAGGTCCGCGCGGGACGATGCGCGGGCCTTCTGCTTTTTCGGCGTCGGTCTTCCGGACCTTAGCGGGCCTCGCGCCAGGGAGAACGGCGCGGACTCAGTCGGCGAGTTCTGCCGCTTACGGGGTCATCTGCCTGCATGGCCGGGCAACATACTCCCATGCCCGAATCCGCGTGGACTTTCCACCCGAGCCGTGTTCTCTTCGAGCAAACATCCCTCGACTACCCTCTCGGGCGGCGCCTCTGGGACAGGTTCTCGGGCTCGGTCGACCGAGACGTGGCCGAGGTCCGCCTCATCCCTTCCCACAACCGGGTCACCGGTCTTCCCGGACAGACGGCGGGTGCCGCCTACCTTGAAGCCAAGCGCACTCTGGTCGTGGGGGTGCGGAAAGGACTCGATTTCGCCTCCTGTCGCCCGTCGGCCGACTATCAGCTACCCCTGGTCACGAGCTGCCCCGGCCTCTGCGAATACTGCTACCTCCAGACGACCCTGGGGCGACGGCCCTACGTGCGGGTCTATGTCAACGTCGAGGAGATCCTAAATAGGGTCGGCGAGTTGGCCAGGGCTGGCGAGTTGGCCAGGGCCGGCGAGTTGGCGAGGGCCGACCGCCCCATCTCCTTCGAGGGCGCGGCCGTTGGCGACCCGGTTCCGGTCGAGCCGCTCACCGGGGCCCTAGCCGAGGCGGTCCGTTTCTTTGCCCTCCAGGAGAATGCCCGCTTTCGCTTCGTGACCAAGTTCCCCGACGTGGACGGCCTCCTTGGCCTCGACCATCGCGGCCACACCCGGGCCCGGGTGACTCTCAACACCGAGCGGGTGATCCGCGACTTCGACCACGGAACCCCGCCTCTGGAGACACGCCTGGACACGCTCGCCCGTCTGACCGCCGCCGGCTATGCGACCGGGGTCATGATTGCCCCGGTCTTCCTGGAGGGCGACTGGCGGCGGGAGTACGAGGCTTTCTTCGAGCGGCTCGGCCGGCTCTTCGGGCCGGTCCGCGCCACCGCCCCCGACCTGACCCTGGAAGTCGTCACCCACCGCTTCACGGCCACGGCTCGCCGGATCATTCTGGAGCGCTACCCCGAGAGCCGGTTGCCCATGGGCGAGGAGGGGCGTGTCCAGAAGCGGGGTCAGTTCGGCTACTTCAAGTATGTCTACCCCAAGGCCCAGCTCGACGAAGCCCGGGTCTTCTTCACTCGCCTGGCCGAGCGCTACCTGCCGGAGGCCGCTCTTGATTACCTCGTCTGACCCCGTCCCGGTCGCCACGTGTCCGCGCGCCATCTGCCGCCCAGGCGTCTGATCCCGCCCGGCCACCGTGCGGCCCCGCCGGCTCGCCGGATACCGCTTGTGGCAGGTTATGGCCAACCGGCCGACGAAAGAAAGCCCCGGCAGCTTGGGCCCTTGGCGGGCAGAGGTGGTGGGCTCGATGGCACTCCACGGCAAGGGAACCCCTCCCAGCGACGTCTTCATCTTCGACTTTGGCCGACCCGACCCAACCCCCGAAGCCCTGGTCGAGGTCATGAACCGTATTCTGACTCTCACCGGGGCCGGCCGGCGTCTCCGGGGCCGCAGTGTGCTCGTGAAGCCGAACATCCTCGCCCCGCTTCCGCCCGAGATGCACGTCACCACGAGTCCGGCCGTGGTCCGGGCCGTCGTGGACGCGGTCAGAAAGGCCGGCGGCGAACCGGCCGTCGGCGACAATCCCGGCGGGGTGGAGAGAAACTCCCTGCGGACGGCCGAGGCTTGCGGCATCCTGGCCGCCTCGGACGGGTGCTTCAAGAACCTGTCGGAGGAAGTCGTCGAGGTCAAGGTCTCCAACCCCTACGTCGACAAGTTCCTCATTTCCAAGTTCATCCTCGAGGCCGGCTTCGTCATCAACGTGCCGATCTTCAAGACCCACATGCTGACTACCCTGACCGGCGCGGTCAAGAACTGCTACGGCTACATCGCCGGCGCCAACAAGGCCCGGCTGCACTTGTCGGCCTTCTCCCGCGGGCGCTTCGCCCAGGTTCTTCTCGACCTCTACGCCCTCCGCGTTCCGGATCTTCACATCGTGGACGCCCTCTATGTGATGGAGGGAAACGGCCCCACCCATGGCCGGGCTCGCCCCGTGGGCAAGATTGTGGCCGGCACGGACGGGTTGGCCGTCGACGCCGTCCTGACGATGATGATGGGTGTCGATCCGATGCAACTGAAATTCTTTCAGAAGGCGGCGGAGATGGAGGCCGCGGGCCACGCCCCGCTGGGTCGCTACCGCCCCGGCGAGGTCCGGGTCCTGGATGGAGACGGCCACCCGCTCGAAGTCCAGCCGCTACCCGACTTCGCCCTGCCCAACACCATAAACGTCTCCATCGAGGATCAGGCCCAGATTCTGATGTCGCTGGGGGCCATCCATCCCCGGGTGAATGTAGACACTTGCACTCTGTGCGGCGATTGCGCCGAGAACTGCCCGCCCGGGGCCATTAAGCTCGACCCGCATCCCGTGGTCGACGCGGCCAAGTGCATCTCCTGCTTCTGCTGCTGCGAACTCTGCACGGCCGGAGCCATGGAGGTCCCGTCCGGCGAGGCGGTGGGCCTGTTCAACCGGATGTTTAAGTAGGGGATCGCCGGACGACGGCGACGGGGTCCGGCGAGGCCCGGCGGAATGGCGGACAGCGACGGACGCCGGCGGGGCCCGGCGGAATGCGGGTGGAGGTGTGGCCATGACAGAAAGCGACCATCGCGCGTCCCTGGCTCGTCTTGTGGCCGCCTCCGGCGACCCGTTGGCCGCCTCCCGCGATCCGTTGGCCGCGGGGGGCGCCGGCGTCAGCGCCGGCACCGGGCCGGCCTCGGCTTCCTCTCCGCCTGCCGCGCGCTCGGGCCGACGCCCGGTCGTGGGCTACGTCTGCTCCTACGTCCCGGAGGAGATCATCCTGGCGGCCGGCTGCCACCCTCTCAGGCTGGGGGCGAGGGCCGGGCCAACCGGTCCGGTCGACAGTTGTCTGCAGAGTTTCGCCTGTTCCTTCGCCCGCGGTCTCCTTGACGGCCTCCTCTCCGGCCAGGGTCGCGGTCTCGGGGGGGTTGTCTTCGCTCACACCTGTGACTCGCTGCGGGCCGCCCTGGAATCCTGGAAGGCCCGCAAGCCGGCGGGATCGTTCACCCACTTCCTGAACCTACCGGCCTGTGTCGAGGGTCCCGGGGCGGCGGAGTACACGGCTTCGGAGTTCGGACGCCTGGCCGAGGCCCTGCCCGCGGTCGAGGGCGCCCGCCCGGTCACCGCCCAGGCCCTGACCGAGGCGGCCGAGTTGATGACGGTTCTTCGCCGCGAACTCTCCCGTCTCGACGTCCTTCGCTCCGACCGCCCTGACCTTCTCAAGGGTTCACAGCTTCTGGCCATCGCCCGGGGGGCAGCGACCCTGGACCGGGAAGAGGCGACTGACCTGGTGCGAGGGGTGGCCGACGGTCTCATGGGTCCGGCTACCGCCGCCGGCCCGGCCGCCCGCCCCCGGCGGCCTCGGATCCTCGTCTCCGGCGGCTTCCTCGAAACCGAGGAACCTCTGCGCCTGGTGGAGGAAGCCGGGGCTGATGTCGTTGGCGACGACCTATGTCTTGCCGGGCGCGCCCTAGCCTTTTCGGGCGCGGGGCACGGCGCGGGGCGCGAGCGGTCCCCCGCCGCCGACGTGCCCGCTCTTCTATCCGCCCTCTCCCAGGCCTACCTGAGCCGGGTGCCTTGTCCGACCAAGCATCCGCCGTCGCGGCGCCTGGAGTCTCTCCTGGCCGAGGTCAAGTCAAGACAGGTCGACGGGGTGATCTTCCTGCTCCAGAAGTTCTGTGATCCTCACGCCTTCGACTACCCGGCCTTCCGCGAGGCCCTGGAGGCCTCGGGACGGCCGTGCCTTTCGCTCGAGATTGAGCGGGGTGGGCTTCCCGCCGGGCAGGCCGGGACCAGGGTCGAGGCCTTCCTGGAGCGACTTCGCTTCGTCGGCCCGTCCGCCGACGGGGGAGGTGGCCCCCCGTGAGGCGGACCTCGAAAGGGGATCCATCCGGCGCGACCGGCCCTTACCCGCTCCTGGCCGCCGACCGCCGGCTGGCCTCTGATCGCGATCTCAAGGGGCTCATTCTCAAGCACTACCTCGGGGCCTACAAGGCCAAAGGTCTCCTCGGACGGAAGCCCGTGGCCTGGGTCACCAGCGGGGCGCCGGTGGAGATACTCCTGGCCCTGGACATCCTCCCCGTCTACCCCGAGAACTACGGCGCCCTCATCGGCAGCCGGAAGGCCGCCGTGGCCTACTGCGAGGAGGCGGAGCGGGCCGGGTATAGCCAGGACCTCTGCTCCTACGCCCGGACCAACATCGGCTCCATGCTTACGGGGCGTGGCGAGCTGGGGGGTAGACCCCTACCCCGTCCCGACCTTCTGGTCGCGGCCAAGAACATTTGCGGCGTGGTCGTGAAGTGGTGGGAGGTCACCGCCCGGCACTTCGGCTGCCCGCTCTTCATCGTGGACACGCCTTTCGCCGCCGACGGCCTCACTCCGGCCCAGGTGGCCTATGTCCGGGGGCAGCTCGAGGAACTCATTGTCTTCGCCTCCCGGGCGATCCACCGACCGCCACCGTCCCGCGAGGCGTTCGAAGGACGGCTTCTCGGCGTCCTCGAACTCACCCGTCAGGCGACCGCGCTCTGGCAGGACATCCAGGTCCTCCGCCAAGCCTCGCCAACGCCGGCCTCGGCCCTGGACATGTTTACGAACCTCTTCCCGATCGTCACCCTGCGGGGCAGCGCGCTCTGCGTCGAGTACTACCGCAAGGTTCGGGCCGAACTCGCGGAGCGCGTTGGCCAGGGCCTCGGGGCCGTCGACGGGGAACGCTTCCGCCTCATCTGGGACAACATCGCCATCTGGTACGATTTCGACCTCGTCCGCTACCTCCACGCCCGTGGCGCGGCCTTTGTCGGTGAGACCTACACCGACGCCTGGGGTGTCTACCAGTACCGGCCGGAGGATGCCGCCGACCCTCTGGAGGCGATGGCCAGGCTCTACTCCCAGGTTCTTCTCAACGTGGGCCTGGAGGTCCGCAAGGAGCGCCTGTTCCGTATGGTGCGGGCCCAGCACGCCCACGGCGTGGTCTTCCACTCCTGCCGGAGCTGTAAGACCTACTCTCTCGGCCAGTATGAACTGTCGAGGGCCGTCAGGAACGAGCTTGGCCTGCCCACCCTGGTTATTGAGGCCGACATGACCGACTCGCGGGCCTTTTCGGCCGGCCCGACGAAGACACGGCTCGACGCATTCCTCGAACTCTTGGCGGCCGGATCGACCCCCGCCTCGCCAAACCTCGCCTAGCGTCCCGCAGGCCTCCCCAGACCTCGCCCAGAGAACCCTGATTTTGCTATCGGTGGCAGGAGGTTGCCGTAGGGAGGATGAAACTACTCGGGAGGTTGACATGGGGGAGGATGCCATGAACCTACCCCGGGCCACGACAGGAAGCGCCGGCGCCGACACTCGGCCCCTAGTACTGGTGGTCGAACCGAATCCCTTTATGGCTGAAATGGTTCGGGCCATTCTGCGATCCTTCGAAGTTCGCTTTGTCTTGCCCGCCGAACTGGTGGAGGCCGCTACGACCTTCCGTCCCGCTCTGATCATTTCGGAGATTCTCCTGCGTGGGCAGGATGGTCTCCAGCTCTGCCGCGAGCTCAAGTCGCGGCCCGCGACGCGATCTACCCCGGTTCTCATTTTCAGTATTCTCGACGCCGCCGAGGAGGCTGCGGACGCGGGCGCCGATTCCTTCCTGCTCAAGCCGGCCGAGAGGCACGTCCTGGCGGGCGAAGTTCGACGTCTGATCGGCAGGCCAAGGAAAACGCCAAGAGCTGGCAGCTTCGGAGGTGTGTGGCGTTGAGCTTGGAACGGATAGACTCGGGCATCCCGGGTCTCGACGAAATTCTGGGTGGGGGCTTCCCCGATGCGAGCATCAACCTAATCTGCGGTTCGCCCGGTGTGGGAAAGACGGTGATGGTCGAACAGATCATTTTCTCGGGGGCCTCGGAGTCCCGTCCGGCCATCTACTACTCCACCGTGGCCGAGCCTTCCGAGAAGATCGTTGCCCACGTTCAATCCTTCAACTTCTACCGCCGCGATCTCATCAGCCAGGCCATTCACTTCTCATCCCTGGGCGAGACCCTCTGCCGCGGCGGACTGACCGGTGTCCTGGAGACTATCCGCGCCGACACCACCCGCATTTTCCCGCGCTACCTGGTGATAGACAGCTTCCGTGCTCTCCGCGACTTCTCCGGTTCGGCCGGGGAAACGGCTCGCTTCCTCTACGAGTTGACCGGGATCCTGAGCGCCCTGAGATGCACCACTTTCCTCCTGGATGAGAGCCCGATGGACCGGATCATGAGGTCGCCGATGGCCGCCGTCGCCGACAGCATTGTTTGCATAAACAACACCACCAGCGGTCGCGCGGATAGACGCTGGGTTCAGATCCTCAAGCTCCGCGGATCGAGCTTCCAGTCGGGGTCGCACTTCCTGGTCATCGACAGCCATGGTCTGACCGTCTACCCGCGCTTTGGCTCTTGTCTTGGTCCTTGCCTTCCCGACGCCAATCCCAGGGCGCTCGTGGCGCCATGCTCGACCGGTCTTGAGGCTCTGGACCTGGCTCTCGGGGGTGGCCTGGCCCGCGGTTCGGTAGTCCTGGTCACGGGCGCTCCGGGCACGGGCAAGACTGTCTTCGGCCTTCAGTTTCTCTTCGCCGGAGTGCTGGCGGGCGAGCCGGGGGTGTTCGTCTCAACGCAGGAGACACCGGCCTGGCTGCGCCGGACGGCCGCGAACCTGGGCTGGGACTTCGAGGTCCACAGCCGAAACGGGGCCATATCCGTGGCCCATGTCCCTCCTCTGGGAGTCGAAGTCGACCGCTTGGGCCACGACCTCCTGAGGCTCGTCGACCAGTCCCAGGCCAGGAGGGTCGTTCTTGACGCCATCACCGACCTCGATACGGCGGCCATGCCCGAGGACGACTATCAAGGCTTCCTTTACTCCCTGAGCCAGCTTCTCAAGGCTCGGGGAGTCACCACCGCTCTCACCGCCTCCAGGACCGTCGCCCGCGAGGAGGAAGACGCGGCGTCGCCGTTCGCCAACCGCATGGCCGACGCCATGGTTCACCTGGAACTAAGGCTCTGCCCGCACAGCGCCAAGCGCTCCCTTCACGTCCTAAAGACGAGGGGCTGCGGAAACGGTGTGACCAGGCTGCCGTTTGCCATCAAGGACCGGCGCGGCCTGATCATGCCCAGTCCGGAGACTGGCGCCGACCAGGCGGGGAGTCTGAGGGAGGAGTAGCGTGACCCGATCCGTTAGCGATCAAGATCCAAAGACCCTAGCGGCGACGCTTCTGCCCCCGGAAGGGCAGGTTACGGCTGCTTCCGCGGCCGAACCGGAACTCGAGGAACAGGACTTGGCTACTCGGGATTGGTCACCCCGCACGGAGTTCAAGGTCCGGGAGATCGCTTCCTTCCTGGCGGAGTGCTTCGTGCGGCGCCTCAAACTAAGCGATTGCTCAGTTTATCTCTACGACCGGGAGAGAGCCAACCTGGTCGAGGCCGCCGCGAGCGGGCTGCAGCCGGCCCAATCCCATCGGTCGGTGATTCCACTCGATCCGGGACTTGGGCTGGCCGACCTTGAGGTGACCCAGGGACGGCCCGGTGGCTGCTTCTCCCTACCGCTCTGGGACGGCAAGGTCCTCCTGGGTGTGGTCTATGGCCGGCTGGCCGCGGACCGCATTCTCGACGTGGCCGTCACGGAATTGGGGCGAGCCATGGCCCAGGGTGGCGCCCTGGCCCTGTCCCTGGCCCTCGGCGACGCGGAAAGGACCGCGGAGACCGGATCGGCGCGCGATCCGGGAAGGCAAGACCCGGTCATGCCTCCCTACACCCTCAACCCGTACCTGTCCCTCTACCTCGAGAGCGCGCTTCTCCGCACGAGCGCGGACGAACCGGTGGTCTTGGCCCTAGTTCGTCTAAGGGGGGAGGGTGGCCGCGGCAGGGTGCCCGTGCGTGGCGCCCTGCTCAAGGCGGGTCCGACACGCCGCCGGGAACGGCTACGCACGGGAAGGGCCTTCGGGTTCGGCGCCGACTCCAACCAGGTCGGTCTCGTTTGGTTGCGGACGAGCCGCGCCGAGGCGACGGCCGTTCTGGAGACGGTCATTCGCGGGGAGGTCGCTCTGGTCGACCTGATCGACGGTCGTCTCGGAACGGCGGCGAAAGGGTTCGGGGCGGGACCCGCCGCTCTCTCGGTCTACCCGGAAGACGGCATCTCTCCGGGAGCGCTGCTGGCGACGGCTACCGACCTTCTGGATCTTCAGAGTTATGTGGTGTCGATGCGAAGCGGTGGAGGAGGTGACTCGTCGCCGCAGGCTTTCGGTGACGGAGCGGCCCTGGTCATGGACAGCTACGTCCTGGCCAGGGAGATCGACCGTCAGAGGCAGGTCTTGAAGCAGGCCATTGCCAGCGGGCTCGATTTCCAGGACGATCGCATCAGAAACATAAGCCAGTATCTTGATCGACTGATAGTTGTAATGCAGCGCTTTATGGGCCATCGGGGAGCGGTTCTTTAGCGCAACCCAGCGTAAGGAACGAGGTGGCTCAACTGGATACGAGGCAGGCGTCGAGTGCGGGCTCCGCCGCGCCCCCCTGGGACGCCATGAAGCTCGTGGCTCAGGACCTCGGGTTTCCGGTCCTGGACCGTTCGGGCGCGTGGTACGAGGGGGTTTCCGGTCTCCGTTCCGGGCGGACCCCCGGGCGGACCCCCTTGGTTCCAGTTGCGGTGTCCGCCACCGACCTGGCTTCCCTTCAGGTCGAGAACGACTGGCTGACAAGAACTTGCCGGGACTACGTTGATGCCCTCACCCGGGCCGGGACAGCCCTGGGTCTGGCGGCCTGGGTTGTCCTGGCGGAGTGCTCCGGAGTCTTGCTCGAGGTCTCGGCTACGACCAACCTGACCGACTCCGGCTCACGGGATAGCCGCCGCTTTCTCCCCGAAGTGGGGGGAGTGCTCTCTTTGCAGGCGGTGGGTCCCAATCCGATCGGATTGGCTTTGGGCCAGGCCGCTGTCGTCTTTCTGGCGCCCGGCGCGGACACCGGGAGAGGCGCCCGGAAACCGGTCATGGCCGGTCTGGGCATTCCCCTGGGCGAGTCGCCCGTGCCGGTGGCCTGTCTTGGGATCCTGCTTCCGCACGAGCGCCAGGACGCGGCCCAGGCCCTTTTCGGTCAGGCCCTTTTCTCGGCCCGGGCCATCGGCCTATCGCTGATCCTACGTCAGGAGCGGGCGGCCAATCTGGAGATCGCCGCCGGCATGGCCCACGAGATCCGCAACCCGCTGACGGCGGTGAAGGGCTTTCTCGAGCTCACCCTGGACCACCGCACGGCGATTCCGGAGTATACCGGGGTCGCCCTGCGGGAACTCGACCGGGCCATCAGCCTCCTGGAAGACTACTGCCTGTTCAGCCGGGCGCCACGCATCACGCCGACCCAGCGGCTAGTCGTCGACGGGCTTCTGGCCGAGACGGCCCTGGTGGCCCGGGGACTGGTCGCCTCCGGGCCGCCCGTGATCATAACCTACCTCGGCTGCAATCCCGACCTGATCGTGCTGGTCGACCCACCCCGCATCAAGCAGATTTTGCTCAACTTGTGCCGCAACGCCGTGGAAGCCATGCCGGCCGGAGGGGTCCTCAGCCTCCGGGCCGCCTCCCAGAACGGGGAGGTTGTTCTGGAGGTTTCGGATACGGGGGTAGGTGTCCCGCCCTCCGACGTCGGCAGGATTTTTGAGCCCTTCTACACGACCAAGCCGGCCGGGACCGGACTCGGGCTGCCTGTCTGCCGTCGGGTGGCCGAGGCCCACGGGGGCCGGCTCACTTTTGAAAGCCGGCCGGGTCAGGGGACCACCTTCCGAGTGCATCTGCCTCGTCACCTGGAGGTTATGAAGTAGCGCCGGCCGCGAGGTAACCGGCTACGGTGGCGAGGTAGCCGGCCGCGGCCGCCTAAGGTCCCCGCCATAGGGCTTGGGTGATCTCCGTGACCATCTCCGCGGCGGTCGCTTCGCCTCGCCAGAAGCGGGCCGCCGCCGGGACCACGGCCTCCACGAGGAAGGGACCCAGGTAGCCGCGGGCGGAGGAGGCTACCCCGCCATCGGAGCCAGCCGACCCCACCCCGGGTCCAGACGCGGCCTCGCGCCCAACCAGGATCGGCCGACCCCCGTAGTTGAGGGCGGTCAGGACCTGACTCAGGCGGTCCTTGGGCCAGGCCTGGAAGCGTTCGAACGACTCAAGGGCGAAGGCCCCGACTTCCCCGAACTTCTCGCCCCGCAACCGCCAGGAGGCCTGCTCGCTCGCGGTCGCCGGAACGCAGAGGACCTCGTTTCTCAGCCAGGGCCTGAGACCCTCGGTCAGTTCGAGGGCCAGCTCCGCGGCCAGACGGGTGTTGTCGTCGCCCCGGTAGCGAGCCTGACGGAAGACCGCGACCGTGGCGGCCGAGATCCAGGCGGCCGAGGATTGCCCGGGGCCGGAGGGGGGAGGGAGGAGGACCATCGGCGGGGGCGCCTCGCGCCGGGGCAGGCTGAACTGCGAGGGCGCTGGCCGCTCCACGAGTTCCATGAGAAAGGTCACGGCCCAAGGAGACGGGCTGGCCAGGACGGCGACCTTCCCGTGGAGGAAACCGTCGATGGCGCCCGACCCAGACCCAAGACCGCCGGCGTTTCTGAGCTCTTCAAGCCATCCGGCCACAAGACCAGGCTCGGGGCCGAGCCAGTAGTCCTGGGCGGTGGGGGCGGCGGGAGCCGTGGGGGCCGTGGGAGCCGTGGGAGCCGTGGGAGCCGTGGGGGCGGCGGGGGTGGCGAGAAGGAGATCGCGGAAGGTGGCGGCCGGGGCGATGGAATCGAGAAAAACCAGACCGCTCCCGCGGCCAGCCGATGCCGCGAGGCGGGCGGCCGCCGCGGCGAACTCGTCCCTCGTCCAGCCGTCGCGGGAAACCCGTTCGACATCGACTCCGGCCTGGCCGAGAAGGTCGCGGTTACCCAGCCAGGGCCAGAGCATGAGCCAACGCGGCAGGGCCCAGATGGTGTCGTCGACCTTCACCGCCTGCCAGGCCACCGGGTCGAAGCGGGACCAGGTCTCGTAGTCCAGGTAGAGACCCAGGGGAATCTGAAGCTCGGACCCCACGGCGGGCGGCCCGTAGGGTGAGCAGTAGACATCGGGCGGGTAGCCGGCGGCCAGGGCCTCGGCCAGCTTGGCCGGCCCGTCGGCCGGGTCTACGAGGTGAAGGTCCACGGTCACGTTGGGATGGCGGCGCTCGAAGTCGTCGATGACCTCCCGTGAGCCTTCGGAGTAGGGGGCCCCTCCCAGGGAGGTGAAGGGAAGGCGGTAGTCCCAGACAACGAGGTGGTACTGGCGAGCGGGGTCGATGGGGGCCTGGGGGTTGATGCCCGCCGGTTCCGGGCCGCAACCCACGAGGGTGGCGACGGCCCCGGCGGTGACAAGGATCAGGATGGTGGCGAGGGCGATGAGGGCGCCGATTAGCGGCCGAGGTCGAGTGGTCAACGGCCCAGGTCCAGTAGAGAAAGGACGTCGGTGTCGGCGACCCCGTCCACCGGGAGCCCGTAGAAGGCTTCGAGATCGCGAATGACCTCGACCGTCTGCCCACCCAGACGGCCGTCGGCGTCTCCGGCGTTCCAGCCCAGCCTCTGCATCTGCCACTGCAGAAAGACCACGCTCAGGCCCACGGCGCCCTCGGGCAGGGAGGGGCGGACCGAGGCCGTCCAGTGGGGCGAGATGATGTGCACGGGCGTCCCGACCTCCACCCACTCATAGAGTTCCTCGACGTTCCAGTTGAACATCCGGATGCAGCCGCCGCTGGCCATTGAGCCGATGGACCCCGGGTTGTTCGTGCCGTGGACGCCGTAGATGCCCCAAGGGACGGAGAGACCCATCCACCTGGTTCCGAAGGGCGGGCCAACGTTAATGCCCTTGTTCCTGACCCGCCACTGCCCGACCGGGCTCGGCGAGCCCGGTCGGCCGATGGCCACGGGGTAGGACTTATAGGGGTAGCCGTCGGCGTAGAGGGTCAGCCGGACGGTCTCGATGTTGATGACGATGAGGAGGTCGCCCTCCGGAGGGGCAGGGGGAGCGGCCGCGCCAGGGGTGGCGGCCGCGGCCGACCGGACCTGGGCGTTGGCGGCCAGCCAGTCGGCCCCTACGGCCTCCCAGAAGGCGGTGTCCACGCGGGCAATGGGGGAGAGCCCGCACTTCATCCTGGTCGCTGTCACCGCCGCCGCCGTCTCGGGCGAGAAAACGCCGTCGATGGGACCCTCGTAGATGGAAAGTTGGCGGAGGGTCATCTGGAGTTCGGTCACGTCATCCCCCCGCAGGGGCGGGACGCAAAGAGTCAGGACGCGGCTCGACTCGCAGGTTGGGACCTGGAGGCCCAGAGCCGCGGGCCAGAGAGAGTAGAGGGACGGCGGGCCGGACGGCCAGAGGAGGAAGGGCGCTAATGCCAGGGTGAGAAGGAGGGTGGCCAGGCGCAGGCGGCGGGCCCGCCAGGCGAATAGCCGCCGTGGCCACCCGGAGCCTCCGAACTCGAACCAGCGGATTCCCGCCACGCTGGGCTACCCCCAAAGGAAGAAGAGCCTAGGCGGGCGGGCCCTCGCTGGACCAGGCGACAATCGTCGGGCCAAGCGGACCCTCCCGGCAGAGAAACGGTATGCGGGGACGGGGGTGGGAAGACCGGGGGAGGGGAAGAGCCCGCGTTCCTTGGAGCTGTCCTAGCGAGCTCCGGCGTCAAACGGTTGCCCAGCGCCGGACTGGCCGGCGCCTTGGGCCATGAGAACAACGCGGTTGGGCAGGCACACCGACACTTGACCCCGGCGGTCGAGCCATCCGCCGTGCCAGGCCGGCTGCGGGCAGGGCGAGTCCCGGATTATGGCTTGCCCATCCCGGATTTCGATCCGGGTCTCACCCAGGGGTCCCTGAACGGCGTAGAGGCCGTCGACGTTGGGGTCGAGCTGTAGCATCCTGACGTCGGCCACCTCCACCACGAAGCGGGTGACCAGGCCGGGTTCATCCGCGGTGAGGCGCCCGAGCCCGGACCCGATGCCGCCGCCACCTGTCGGGTCGCCGCCGGTGTCCGCCGCGGAGGCGCCGGCCGGGACGAACCAGGCGGCCATCCCCGGGGTCATGGTGATGTTCCCCGCCGCGTCCACGAAGAGGGCCTCCAGACCGGGAAGGGTCAGGGCCAGGGCCAGACCCGGCCCCGGACCCAGGACAAAGAGAGCCGTGGATAGAGCGTCGGCGTCCACGGCGCTCGGCCCCACAACGGTGACGCTCATCGCACTCATAGCCGGCCGGCCTGTCGCCGGATCGATCAGGTGATGGTAGCGCCGGCCATCGGCTTCGAAGTAGCGCTGATAGTCTCCTGATGTGGCCACGGCCAGGTCGGCCGGTAGCTCCAAGATCCCGAGGTAGCCTTCCTGCCGGGGATGGCGGAGGGCGATGCGCCACGGCCGGCCCGTGGTCTTGGCCCCGAGAAGATAGAGGCTGCCGCCGGCGTCGATGATGGCCCGCCTGACACCCGACTCGCGCAGGATGCGGGCCGCCTCGTCCAGGGCGTAACCCTTGGCGATGCCACCGGTGGCTAGGGTCAACTCCGGGGCAAGGAGCATGGCCGTGCCCGCGGCGCGGTCCCACTGCACTCGCTGCCAGCCCACCAGGCGCCGGGCGATCTCTATTTCCGCCTCCGAGGGTGGTGTCGCACGACCGCCGCCGGCCGCCGTGCCCGTCTCCACGACGCTTTGCGGCCCAAACCCCCAGAGGTCGACCAGCGGCCCGACGGTCATGTCGAAGGCGCCGCCGGACAGGCGATAGACCGCGTCCGCCCGCTCCAGGACGGCGATGGTGTCCGGCGAAACGCTCACCGGATAGCCGGCGGCCGCCGTCAGAGAGGCCATGTCGGAGGCCGGATTGGCCGGGTTGAGCAGGATGTCGAGTTCTTGGAAGCGAGCCACGGCCAGGGCAACGGCCTTCTCCGCTCCTCGCCCGGTAGCCGTGATCTGAAGGTAGGTGCCCATGACGTAGGCCGCGTCCGAGGTCGTAAGGAAGCGATCGGCGTAGACTTCCGTCGCCCGCGAAAGGAGACCCGCTTGCCAAACGGCGAAGAAGAGAATGGACAGAAAGACCAGCCCGGCGGCGGCTAGGTGGGAAAGCCGGCAACGGCGCGGCGCCCGCGACCCGGTCCCGGTCCTGCCCATAGCCACCTTCCTACCACCTTCCTTATCGGTCCCCGCCCGGCCAGGGGCCGCGGGTCTTGTTCTCGAATTCTCCCGGGGCTAGTCCTTTCCGACTCGCGGGACACTAGCCGCCCCAGTGAATCTCAGGGATTCGCCCGAAGGGAGAATGGAGGGGCTCGCCGGACAATGAAGACCCGTCGGGTTCTCCTGGTCGCGGCCCTGGTGGCCGGCGGGGCCGTCCTCCACGCTCTGGAGAGCCTCGTGCCTTTGCCCCTGCCGATACCCGGCGCCAAACTCGGCCTGGCCAACCTGGTCACTCTGATTGCCCTGGACCTTGCCGGTCCCGAGGTGGCCGTGGCCGTGGCGGTGTCGCGGCCCGTGGTGGGAGGGCTGGCCGGCGGTGGCCTACTTTCGCTGGGTTTCGCTTTGGCCCTGTCCGGGGCCGTTACGAGCGTCCTAGTCATGACCGCGCTCTGGTCGCTGAGTCGCCGAACCACGGGACGGTTCCGGTTGACGCTCGTGGGTCTGAGCCTGGCCGGTGGGGTGGCCCACAACCTCGGCCAACTGGCGGTGGCCTCGTTCTACGTGGGCCCCGTCGCGGCGGCAGCCTATGTCGCTCCGCTCGTTGTGGCCGGACTCGGGGCCGGCTACGTTGTCGGTCGTGTGGCTGGCCCGCTGTGTCGCGTCGGAAGCGCGGGCCTGCGACGGGATGCCTTTAGGCGAGGTTTAGGGCGACTGGACTAGGCTGGTTGGCGAGGGCGCCAGGCTGGTTGGCGAGGGCGCCAGGCTGGTTGGCGAGGGTGCCAGGCTGGTTGGCGAGGGTGCCGAGGGAGAGACGATCCCGCGTGGAGCGCACGGAGAAAGTTCTCACGGTTCTCGCCATTGTCACCCTCGTGGCCGCCTACTTCATTCCCATCCTCGCTGCCCCCAAACAGCCAGGTAGCGACCCTCTGCCGGAACTCAAGGCCGCCCTGCCGGAAGCCCAGAACTTCAGACAGGTTGCCCAGTCCCCGGACGTCTTCGAGGCCTACGCCACGGACAAGGGGTCGGAGCGGCTTGTCGGCTACGTGGCCGCGGGTCTGGGCACCGGTTACGAGGGCAAGGTTCGGAGCGTGGTTGCCGCCGACACCCAGGGCAAGATCATCAGCGTCACGGTTGTCGACAACACCGAGTTGACGCGCTGGCTCGAAAGAGTCTACGGGGCCGGTTTCCTGGAGGGCTTTGCCGGGCGGCAAGTCAGTGACCCCCTGACCTTGGGCCAGGACCTCGACGCTGTCTCCGGGGCAACCTTTACTTCCCGGGGCATCGCCGACGGCGTCCAGCAGGCGGCGCACGCCATCGCTCGCGTCCGGCAGACAAGCCTCACCGTCCAGCCGGCCCAGGGGAAGCTTACCCTTGACCTCAAAGCCGCTTTGGTCCTGGTCCTCTGGGTTGTGGCCATCGCCGGCTTCACCGCGAGACGGCCCAAACTCCGCTGGGTGACCTTGCTGGCCAGTCTGGGCATAGTCGGGTTCTGGCTGGCGGCGCCTCTCACCTTCTCCAGTTTCGCGGCCCTGCTCCTTGGCCAGTTCCCTCCCCTCGACACGGCCCACCTTGTCTGGTACCTCCTCGCGGGTGGGACTGCCGCCACGCTTCTGGTCTTTGGCCGCAACCTCCACTGCTACTGGATCTGTCCTTTCGGCGGCCTTCTGGAGGTAGTGGGCCGGATCGGCGGGGGCGGTCTCACGCCGAAGGCCGGGGTCCGACGCGTCCTCCGGCTCAGCCGCCCGGTCCTGACCTGGGGGGCCCTGATGATCATCTTCGTGACCCGCACGCCGTCCAAGGGCAGTTACGAGCCGTTTGGCACCGCTTTCACTCGCGAGGGGTCAGGCCTGGCCTGGGCGTTCCTCATCCTCGTCCTCGCGGTGGGATTGTTCTACAAGCGCTTCTGGTGCCTCCGTCTCTGCCCGGTGGGTTATACCTTGGACCTCATGGCCTCGTGGCGACGCTGGGTGGCCAGGCTTCTCCGACGGCGCCGGCGGTGAGAGGTTGGGAGGATTCGGGGGCCATGGCCGCAAATGGTAGGGCCAAGGATGAGGCCAGCATGCCCTCGCGAGACTCTGGGGCCGGACAGGATGGCTGTTATGGTCTTCAGGTGGGCTAGTGGCGTGTTATGCGGACAACAGGAGATCGAGATTCAGCGGCTTAGGCGGATCGAGATAAGCCTGCACGGGGGTGCGATGAGTGCAGTGCATCTTCTGCAAGCACGATTCGAGCGGATCTCACAGCCGCGAGCACATAGTCGCCGAATCACTCGGTAATACCACCGCCATACTCCCCCCGGGTGTAGTGTGCGATTCCTGCAACAACTACTTCTCTCGGGAGGTTGAGGGCCCGTTCCTCAACTCTCCAGCCATCCTTGGCCTTCGGTTCCAGCAGGTCCTGCCCAGTAAGCGCGGGCGGGTTCCCCCGCAGGAGGGGCTAATAGACTCGCGCTTTCCTGCCATCGTTGTTCGTTATCCCAAAGGCCCATTCGTGGGATCGGTCTTCACTGACCTGGAAGGGGCCCACCATATACTGAGTCATTCCCAGGGCACGATCGAGTTCCCGGGAGGCGGGTCACCCCCGCGAGACCTCGTCGTTTCCCGGTTCCTTGCCAAGGCAGCATTGGAGACTGTCGCTCAGCGCTGCATGGTGGCCCCTGGAGGACAGGACTATGTCGTGGACGAGGCTCAGTTCGATCCGATTCGGCGTCACGCCAGGGAGGGTTGGCCGCAGTCCTGGCCGTATCACGTGCGCCGAATCTACAGGGCTGACCGCTGTATCACCGACTCACAGGGAAAGCCTGTCCAAACGGTCCACGAACGCACCATTCTGCAGACGCCTTTCGCGGAGTTCTATTTCGTTCTCGCCATCTTCGGCCTGGAACTGGTGATTAACCTGGGCGGGGCTGAGATCACGGGCTATCAGCAGTGGCTTAACGCTACGGGGGGTGCCAGCCCGCTCGATTACCAGGGTAGCTAGGACGTCACCGGCAGCTAACCAGCGGCTCGAGCGGACGCAGCAGGCGCGCCCCATGGTCCGAAGGCCGGCCCTGGAGCCGCTCAACCGCCAACCGTTGGAGTGCGCCGTGAAAGGCGGCGCATTCTTGCAGGTGAAAGTCCTGCCGAGGCAGTTGGCGGTACAGCCTCGTAGCTACGGGTGGACGGCCTCCGGGTAACCGGGGTCGTCGAGCCACCCGGACAAAAGCCCTCTTTAGGGGGGCCAGCAAATCTGCGGGCCGTAACACGCGTGAACCCTGAGCAGGCCCCGAAATGCAGTCGCGAGTGCCGACCCGACTCTAACGCGGGGAAGGCCGCCGTATCCGGAGCGGGGACACCAAGGCTTGCGTCGCAACACGGGAGACCCACCGAGGTGAGGGAGTCACTGACCCTCAACCGCCTCGTAGAGGGTGGGTCGAGGTGGGTGTCGGAGGGGCCAATAGTACCTAAGGAAGCCGGTGTAACGCCGGTGGAGGGACGTGGCCCTGGTTCTGGGTGCTTCGGACGGAGCCGAGGAGAGGAGATTGGCCATGGGCCTGGCAACTCCAGAGAGGATCCGGACGCTCCAGAGGAAGCTGTACGTCAAGGCCAAGGGTGAGCCGGACTTCCGGTTCTACCTCCTCTACGACAAGGTGCGGAGAGCGGACATCCTGGAACACGCCTACCGGCTCTGCCGGGCGAACGGTGGAGCGGCGGGTGTGGACCGGGAGACGTTCGAGGGCATCGAGTCAAGGGAGGACGGGCTCGAAGGCTGGCTTGGCATCCTGGCGACAGAGCTGCGAGAGGAGAGGTGCCGACCCCAGGCAGTACGGCGGGTGATGATTCCGAAGCCCGATGGGGGCGAGCGGCCGCTGGGGATTCCGACGATAAGGGACCGAGTGGCGCAGCAAGCCGCCAAGCTCGTGGTGGAGCCGATCTTCGAGGCGGATTTCGAGCCGAACGCGTATGGGTACCGGCCCAAGCGAGGGGCGCTGGACGCGGTGAACGAGGTGCGGGCGTCGATCTCACGAGGCGAGAGCCACGTGGTGGACGCCGACTTCAGCAGGTATTTTGACACCATCCCCCACCCCGAACTCATGAGGTCGGTGGCCCGTCGAGTCAGCGACCGGAAGATGCTGCATCTCATCAAGATGTGGCTGAAGGCGCCGGTGGAAGAGACGGACGCGGAAGGTCGGAAGACCCTCACGGGAGGCAGTGGCTCGAAAACGGGAACCCCGCAAGGCGGAGTGGTCTCACCGCTTCTGGCGAACATCTACATCCACCGTCTTCTAAAGGCGTGGAAGAAGTTCGACCTCGAGACGAAGCTGCGGGCAAGGATCATCAATTATGCCGACGACCTCGTGATCGTGTGCCGGGGCAGGGCCGAGGAAGCCCTGTCCTGGCTTAGATGGATCACGGCGAAGCTGGGTCTGAGCCTGAACGAGGCCAAGACCCGGGTATGCGACGCCGAGCGAGAGTCGTTCGACTTCCTGGGCTACACGTTCGGCCCGATGGTGTTTCGCCGGACGGGCAAAACCTATGTCGGGGTCACTCCCTCGAAGAAGCGGGTGAAGCGGTTCAAGAAGTCGCTACGGACCGAGCTGCACGTGGCCAACCACGCCCCCCTCGAAGAGGTGGTGGTGGCGGTGAACCGCAAGCTGCGGGGATGGAGCCGGTATTTCAGCATCGGTACGCTGGAACCGGCCTATCGGACGGTGGACCGCTACACCGAGGCTCTGTTCAGGCAGTTCCTGGTGCGTCGACACAAGGTCCCCGGGCGGGGGAACCGGCCGTTCAGCAACCGATACCTCTACGAGGAGCTTGGCCTCGTGCGGTTGGATGACCGCTGGCGGATGTCGCGCCTGCATGCCTTGACGTGAAACCAGTCCGAGAGCCGGATGCGGGAAAACCGCACGTCCGGTTCGATGAGCGGGTCCGAGAAACCGGGTCATGGACGGGCTATTGAGGCACTCCCAGAGGAAACGGGGAGCCAACGGATAGGCCCGGCTTACCGCCACGGCGCTCGGGTTCGACTCTACCGGGCTGACTGGGCCGCGCGTCTCCGGGGGCCTCGGCCGTGAGGGCAGGAAGTCGAACCCACGGTAACCCGCTCATAGCAGGAACGCACTACCATTCTGAGGAACAGACCTCATCGGGGGCCGCGTAAGCCTTGGGGTCCGTCGGGATTTCTCCGGAGGGAGACTGGGCAGATGGCCGACGGCTTTTGGTCGTACGTTCGCGCGGACGACCAAGCAGAGCATGGTCGCATATCGCAGCTGGCCAGAGATGTGGCTGAGCAATACCAGCTCCTAACCGCCGAGACGATCTCTCTGTTCCTTGATAGGGATGCGATACAGTGGGGTGAGAACTGGCGGGACACTGTCGACGCCAGTCTGGCCTCGGTTGCATTCTTCATCCCGGTGCTCACGCCCCGCTACTTCATGAGCTCGGAGTGCCGGCGGGAGCTGCAGTACTTTGCGCGTAAGGCAGAAGGCTTGGGCATGAAAGATCTGGTGTTGCCCCTTCTGTATGTCGATTTCCCACTGCTCCACGCGAATCCACCGCAAGATGACCTTGTCACCTTGGTTCGGACCTTCCAGTGGGAGGACTGGCAGCATGCTCGATTTTGTGAGCCCATGTCCGAGAGATATCGGAGAGCCGTCGCCAGGCTTGCATCTCGTCTTGTTGAGGCCAATCGATGGGCCGATGAAATCGAGGCATCTCGGGCTACTCAGGCGCAAGCACACCCCGAAACAACGGAGGAATCCCCCGGCTTCCTTGACTTATTGGCAAAAGCCGAAGAAGCGCTACCGAAGTGGAGTGGCACTACCGAAGGGGTCACCAAAGAGTTTGCGCGGATCACATCCATCGTGGAGGAGTCCACCGCCGAAATCCAGAGAGGCGCTTCCCAAGGGGGCGGCTTCGGCGCTCGGTTGGCAATCATTCATAGGCTCGCCGCCAAGTTGGCTGAGCCGGTCGAGCGGGTTTCGCAGCTGAGCAACGAGTTCACCACCCTCTTGCATGACGTCGACGAGGGTTTCCGCTTGATCATCTCGCAGGCCCCGTCGGAGGCGCAGAATGACGCATCCGCGAAGGCCAGTGTCTGCACGTTCTTCGCCACAGTCCGCCAGCTTTCTGCGGCCGCACACGGTGCGCTGGAGAGCACTCAGAACATGATTGACACTATCGCACCGCTTGAGAAGATCTCCCGCGACCTTCGTCCAGTGCTTAGGCGGTACAGGGGTGGGCTCACGACCATCGTTGAGGCCAGGAAGGTCACCGATGAGTGGGTCCAGCTAATCGATGCCTCAGGACTCGAGTGTGATGGTTCTATTGCCGGCCGGTAGTTGCTGCAGCCCCTCCTAGCCGTCTTTGAGCGGCTCCTGGCATAATGGACGTGCAGGAATCTGGCCGCCTAACCAGCGGCTCGAGCGGACGCAGTCGCCCGGCTGCACCGTGCGGAGGCCACCCCCGCCGCCGCTCAGCCGCTATCCGTCAGAGTGCGCCGTGAAAGGCGGCGCGTTCTTACAGGTGCAAGTCCTGCCGAGGCAGTTAGCGGTACAGCCTCGTAGCTACGGGTGGACGGTCTCCGGGTAACCGGGGGTCGTCAAGCCACCCGGACAGAGTCCTCCTAGGGAGGGCCAGCAAATCTGCGGGCCGTAACACGCGTGAACCCTGAGCAGGCCCCGAATGTCAGATGAACCGCCTCTTCAGGGCCGCATTTCACCCTCTCGCTCGTGGTACTCGGACAGCTTCGTTACAGTGAAGACGTCAATGTAAGAAGCTGCTTGGAACTGCGCCAGGAACCTCTTTCGAGCCAGTTGTGATGGTATCACAGCGCACGCAAGTGCAAATGCGGTTGCCACTAGAGGTAGAGCTGAAAGAAGGGGACGTATCCTGAAAGGTATTAGAAACGCAGCGATAACCAATTCGCCTTGCAGATTGCCTGCTAGTGCCAAGTCATCCTCCATGATCTCGATTTTCCGCTGATCCTGTGACATGCTCTGCGCATATGATTGCGCACATACAATGCTCCAGTTGCTCACTGAGTCTAGTAGCCGTTCGACTTCTCGGAAGTGGCTATTGATGAACTCTTTCTCGGCGAGCTTCTCGTCAGCCATACTCTTTAATCTGAAATGGTCAATATAGAATGCCTTGTGTTTCATGTAAATCCTCCGGACCAAGTCAGGCATTGGTGAGATGAGATCGAGAAGAGGTGAATTGTGCCGAATGCGGTCTCGCAGGAGGGCATAGATGCCACCCACCACCAACGATCGTACGGCAGTTGTTAAGCAAGAGAGCAGCATTGAACCCAGGTTCGCTGCGGTCACGACTGCAAGAAGAACGATGACCACTAGAGCCAGTTCCGAGCGCAAGTTGGCAACGATGGCGACTAACGCCCGCAGCATATCAGCTGAACGGTCAAGGCCGAAGAGGGCGCTGCAAACCTCAACCATAAAGACACCGCCCACAGCCAGCCTTGGCAGGAACCGCCACACTAACAAATAGTCCTGCATCGCCTTCCCCCCCAGGGTCGTCACTCACACTCTCTGGCCGGGCTCTTCTCGCATAGCTTGACCGCCCGAGGGCGGCGAGGAGACCGCGTAGGGCTTCCCCCTCACCGCCCCAGTCCCTTCCAGATCACCCCGCCCAGATCATCCTGGAACTCCGCTAGGGCCTTCTTCGCCGTGGCCTCGTCGATAAGGGACTTCTGCTCCAGGTAGCCCGTCAGCAGGCAGTCCGTGGCCACGTTGTCGATCCGGCGGGGCATGCCCTTGGTCAGCTGGTGGATGAGGCGGATGGCGTCGTCGGAGAAGACCGGGTGGGCCACACCGGAAAGGCCCTGAGGCGGAGTCTGGGCCGGTGTTCGGGCTGGCTGACAAGACACAGGGCCACGGGCGAGGCGGAGGCCATATGGAAGTTGGTGAGAAGACGGGTCTCCGCGAGCATGGCCGTGGAGAGGAGATAGACCTCGTCGATGACGATGCGGGGTGGGCGGTCGCGGTCCGCGCGGGATTCCCAGAGAACCCGGATGACCTCCCGGCGAGGCGTCGTCGGTGTGATGGCCCGGGTCAAGGCCGAACTGGAGACCGATATCCCGGTAGAGGTTCCGGGGCGTGAGGGCCGATTGGGAGACGTAGAGCACTGGGCTCCGGGAGTTGTCGAGAGAAGTGGCAGGGCCGATTGGGAGACGTAGAGCACTGGGTTCCGGGAGTTGTCGAGAGAAGTGGCGAGGGCCCGGACGGCCGCGGATTTCCCCAATCCGACCTCTCCGGTGACCAGGCCGCAGCCGCGAGCTACTGCTCGGTGACCCGGCCCGGTTCCGCCGAGCCGCCAGAGGAAGGGAGGGGATCAGACCAAGCTAGCTAATCAGTCCCGAGTTGGCTCCCCGGGGAAACCGCTGACGCGACCCCGGGGAATTCCATGACACCGGTACTGGCCAATTCCGTGACAGGCCCCCCGGGGAACTACGTGACGTGTGACAGGTGGGCTCCAGTTCAGGAAGTAGCCCAGGGAGGCAGTCATGAAATGGCGTTCGGAGGAGGGCTGTTCGGCTTCCCACAGAGATTTCTTCGCCTGGTACCGGAAGCACTATCCGGACGACTATGCGCTGCTATTATGACACCCAAGTCTAACACCGGCTGGCCTAACCAGCGGCTCTAGCGGACGCAGTCGGCTTGGCGCACCAAGCAGAACCTAGCCCCGGCGCCGCTGAGCCGCTATCCGTTAGTGTGCGCCGTGAAAGGTGGCGCGTTCTTGCAGGTGCAAGTCCTGCCGAGGCAGTTGGCGGTACAGCCTCGTAGCTACGGGTGGACGGCCTCCGGGCAACCGGGGGTCGTCAAGCCACCCGGACAACAGCCCTCCTAGGGAGGGCCAGCAAATCTGCGGGCCGCAACACGGGTGAACCCTGAGCAGGCCCCGAAATGCAGTCGCGAGTGCCGACCCGACGCTAACGCGGGGAAGGCCGCCGTATCCGGAGCGGAGACAACCGCCAAGGCTCCGGATGACTCGCCAGGGTAGTGGGGGCGGGAGGCCCACCGAGGTGAGGGAGTCGCTGACCCTCAACCGCCCTGTAGAGGGCGGGTCGAGGTGGGCGTCGGAGGGGCCCATATTACCAAGGAAACCGGGTAACGCCGGTGGAGGGAAGTGGTCCTGGTTCTGGGTGCTTCGGACGGAGCCGAGGAGAGGAGATTGGCCACGGGCCTGGCAACTCCAGAGAAGATCCGGACGCTCCAGAGGAAGCTCTACGTCAAGGCCAAGGGTGACGACACAAGGTCCCCGGGCGGGGGACCCGGCCGTTCAGCAACCGGTATCTGTACGAGGAGCTTGGCCTCCCACGGTTGGAGGATCGCCGGCGGATGTCGCGCCTGCATGCCTTGACGTGAAACCAGTCCGAGAGCCGGATGCGGGAAAACCGCACGTCCGGTTCGATGAGCGGGTCCGAGAAACCGAGTCATGGACGGGCTATTGAGGCACTCCCAGAGGAAACGGGGAGACAACGGATAGGTCCGGCCTACCGCCACGGCGCTCGGGTTCGACTCTACCCGTGCTGTTGTCAGGCATCACTTCGACAGAGCCATTGCCCGGCATGTCCGGTATAATAACGAGGACAAGCTTGAAAGGGGGTGTGGGCTGAATGCACAGGGAGCCGAAGGCTATCCGCCGATCGCACGCGGTTCCGCCCCGTCTCCAAGCTGTTCTTGGCGAAACTCAAGCCGCGCTCCGGGGAATCTATGGCGACCGTTTCCGGGGGCTGGTTCTGTTCGGATCCCAGGCCCGGGGCAGAGCGGTTCCCGGTTCCGACATCGATCTGGCTCTCCTGCTCGAGAAGAGTGACGGCGCTCGGGAGAGGCGACACTGCTCCGAGGCCGTTGCGGAGCTTTCCCTCCGGCATGACACGGTCATTTCCCTGGTGCCGATGGGGATTGAGGAGTTTCGTTCGGCCAAGACACCCTTTCTTCTCAACGTGCGCAGGGAGGGGATACGTCTGTGAATTCCCCAGGGGTCACGGATCTTCTCGAGAAGGCTGACCGGAGTCTTGCCGCAGCGGAACGACTCCTCGCGGAGGGATTTCCCGAGTTCGCCGCCGGTCGAGCATATTACTCCATGTGCTACGGGACGGAGGCCCTCCTTCTTAGCCGCGATCTCTCCTTCTCCAAGCACTCGGCTGTGATTACTGCCTGATGCCTTCGATCTCCGCAACCTCGGCGACTACGGCGCCGTCCGCGCCGTCGATAACGAGGATGCCCGTCAGGCGCTGGAAAACGGCAGGGTCTTCTGCGTGGCCATAAAGACTCACCTCGCCTCTATGGAGACATGACTTGCCGGCCTAACACGCGGCTGCAGCGGGCGCAGCGGGGCTCGGCCAATCGAGCGGGGAATTCCACCGGCACCGCTGAGCCGCAAGCCGTTACGCGTCCCGCGAGTGGTCTTCCTGGGAGGTGAGTGGATTGGCTGGAACGGACAAGATGACCTTCTCGCCCAACAAGGCGATCAACACCGCAATCGAGGAGATGCTGCCCTGCTTCAGCGATACTTCGCAGAGGCGTATCCGAAAAGCCATCCTTGCTGCTAAGAAGGCAGCCGAGAAGCACCGCGATGAGAACACTGACGCCGCCGCGCGCCATGTTTTCAGAGAGCTCATCCCAGCATCCCACCTGAACCGAAGCGGTTGGGTCCTTGAGTACCAAGAACCCATACAGGGGAAGACGCCCGATTGGCTTGACCGAAGCTCCGGACTCCTGCTGGAATCCTACACGTACGAGCGAGGCGGCTCGTCCAGGTTCATGGATCGCGTGGCGGCTGCGGTCACGGACAAGTGCAACAAGTATGCGGACATCGCTGTAGCTAACAACCTTCGCCTTGTGGTGTCTGTGTACCTTGACTTCCTAACTGGAATGTCGGTTGAGGAGTGCCGTGAAGAGGCTGCAAGTCTTGAACCGGTGTTTGAGGCGAACGGGTCCCTCTGGGCCCTCCTTTTCTTCACCGAAACAATGGCAATCGGCGGGACACAGCACTACGGGTTCCTTTGCTTCTGCATGGATCCGTCTCTTGCCGCCAGGCCGAATTGGCCCTTCGATACTGAGTTTCTCAAGTAGACGGGCTGATGCTCTTCGCGGACGCGCCCGGCCTTGGTTGTTCCAGGCAGGTGCCTACCGGCGCCGCTCAGCCGCCAAGACGTCAGGTTGCTCAAGCTGACTAGGGAGATACGACCGGATGCAGACGGAATGGGAGGAGCCTACGGCTGAGCGCTATCGGCAGGCGTTTGCTGCCATCCGCCCGTCAATAACCGCGGCACAGTTGTGTATGCTGAAGGCGCATTTTCTGGCTCCTTGCCACCGTCTAACGTCAGCTGAATTGGCTCAGGCTGCGGGGTACACGAGCCACCATCCAGTGAATGGCGTCTACGCTAGCCTTGGGAAACGCTTGCGAGCCTCCCTTGGTCTTCCGATTAGGGACGGCGGCGTACTGACCGGAGGCTTTGTGAGCTTTCCAGACAAGGAGAGTCACCACGACCGATGGGTCTTTGAGCTTCGGCAACCGGTGGTCCAGGCGCTCAATGAACTGGGTTGGTTCGCGGACTCCGAATCGGACGGTGGATTGGACCATGACCTGGTCCAGAAGGTTGCTCTGGAAGGCCAGGTATCCGTTGCGCTACGCACCCATCGTCGCCGCGAGCAGTCACTGCGGCGGGCGAAGCTACGTCAGGTTCTGAGCGACCTCGGTCGTCTAGCCTGCGAGGTTCCTGGATGCGGTTTCGACTTCGCCGCCGCCTACGGTGCGTTGGGGAATGAATTCGCAGAGGTGCATCACCTGTCGCCGTTGGCCTCTACTGTTGCGGTTCACGAAACGACCCTGAAAGACCTCGCAGTGGTCTGCAGCAACTGCCACCGCATGATCCACCGGGGCGGGCTGTGTCGCAGTCTGGCGCAGGTCGGAGCAGCATTACTAGCGCAGCCTAACCAGCGGCTCCAGCGGACGCACCTGAGTTCGGCGAATCTGGAGTAGCACTCTACCGGCGCCGTTGAGCCGTCGGCCGTCAGGGCCAAGGCGAGACGTCATCTTCGGGGGGAGTAGCCATGGCCACATATCGGCAGATCCAGGACGACATCCGGCAGCGGTACGGCCGCACTGTGGAGACCTGCTGGATCGCTCATGTGAAGGAGCTAAACGGCCTCACCCGCAGGATGTCGCCGAATCGCATCTTACCGACTGCCCGGAAGCACCCGTGCCCGCCGAAATGGCGCCCGGTCATTGAGGACTCGATGCGTCGGTTCGGCATGCTTTGATCGGATGTGGCCCTAACCAGCGCATCCAGCGGACGACCGAGAGCGTTACCTTGGGGGCACACACAAGCAGCCGCCGCTGATGCGCTAGGCCCGGCGCTCGTAGGCAAGCGAGGTCGCAGTGTTCAGAATCGTGGACGAGTTGCACGTCACGCTCAGGCTAAGGAGGCAGTGATGGACAAGTCCAAGGATCCGGTGCTCTTCGCTGCCGCCTGGGCGGAGCAAGTGCTCTCCATCTTCGAGTCCGCCTATCCGACCGACGACCGCCCCGTCTCTAGGCGTAGGGTCCATCCTATCAGGAGTCGGGTATCACCATCAAAGGCCCAGGCTGTCCAGCGAATTCCTGAGAGCCAGATCGAATCTCCAGCCATGGCCGGAAGAGAAGGTATGCTGGAGACTGCATTCGCTCAACTCCAACGGCCATGCGGACGAAGCTGGTCTCACGCGCTGACAGCCTGATTGTCACGGGCTGAAAGGTCACGAATTGAGGCAGACCGCCGGCATAGACGGTTACCTCCAAGGGCGTATCCTTCTCGGATGAGATCCAGAACCCACCACTGAGGCCTTCCTCGCCACTCGCGGGGGCGCCCGTGATGATCCAACTGCTCAGGTCGCTGAGGGCCACTTCTCCGGCTACTTCCCTAGCAGCGAAGACGAGAGCATCCAGCGGGATGATGTCAACCAGAGACCCGCGTTTGATGATGACTCCCGAGACTTCGTGCTGACCGGGAGACCGCGCGACAACATCCATGATGAGGGCTATTCTCTGCCGAAACAGCTCCTGGTCCATGACGACAGCCTCATACGAGACTACCGCTAACTCGGGGTTGTCAAGCGCCACGGATTGGACCGGAGGTGAGGAGCGGAGCCAGAGCCAGTTCCCGAAGTCGTAGTAGTACACGGACAGCTTCGTGGGAGCATGGGTCCAACAAGCAATGACGCCCGTATGAGGTCGCTCAACGGATAGCTCTCCCCTGAAGGCAAAGGGCAGTAGTGCTGCCGCCGTGAGAAGCCCGGCAAGAACCGCCAGACCGGCGACGCCTTGAGGCCTCATCCTCATCTTCGGCATTGGCCGCAAGTTGTCCTGACCACCGTCCAGACTCATGATCTACACTCCGTCCCTACGGCTGGCAGAGGTCGCAGGTGCAAGCATACAGCTTCGGCCAATACTCCCGGCTACCCGTCTCGCATTCAAAACCGGTCGCCGTGTACGTCCCCTGGAAAATCCGCGTCACTTCGCCGACAACATCCTCGTCCGTGCAGTACCATTGGTAGTAGGTGGCGCTTGAGTGGAAGTGATAGTCGGTGTACCACCACTCGCCGACCTCGCCCACAGGGTAGAAGTGCGAGGCGGGGTCTCCCGGGTCTTTGAGGGCGTAGCTTCCATACTCATACATGGTGATCGACCATGTGCCCTCAAGTTGCAGCCACGCCAGCAGTGTGACTGCGGGGACTGTGACACCGCCACTGACGCTCGCCTTGTAAGTCACCTGAACCCCGATGCTCATTGTGGTGGGGTGCCTCCACCGGGTGCTAGAGACCCTTACGTCGTGATGATCGTTGTTCGACGAGCTAGTAAGCAATTGGTGCTCGTACCAGACCGCCCGAATCGACGCGTCCCCGGATGGCCCGTAGACCTTGGCGCCATCGAGACACCCGGCCATGGCCCTGACGTTCATCAGGTCCTCGACCGACCAGAGGTCACAGGGTTCTGCGCCCCAAAGAACATCCCAGTCTATGTCCATATTCATGTCTTCGGTGACCGTGAATGAGCCGGGCGTGTTGTTCAGGACGGTTACGAAGGCCCGAGCTGCGCGCTCTTCCTGGTCCGCCATGGTGCTGAAGACCTTCTCCCGGACGCCGAGGTAACCTTCGAAGAACGAGAGGTCATTCCTTAGGATGCCAGCCACCTTCTCGGTAGAGACCGGGTGGCCCTGAGCGAATGCTGTGGACGTACCAAAGAGCATGAGACTCAGGATGATCAGGGCGACGCTGCTACGGACAATCCCTCGCACTGGCAACACCTCCTCAAATCACCAGAGCAGAATACAAGGAGGTGGCTATCACTGTCAAGAGCGACTGCCGCTACAGGAAGGCGCTAAGCGGGCTGATGTGCAATACCCGTGTCATACGCTCGTGGAGGCCACTGTCTCCCTGGTAATCCGGGCAAACCAAGGACTGGGTGATGGCGGAATGAACCCGGCGGAGTTGCTGAAACGTGTTAAGCAGGCCGTCTATGCCGTTGAGGCCGAGGCGGACATTATCTTGTACGGCTCGCGTTCTCGTTGTGAAGCAGGGCCAGAGTCCGATTGGGATTTTCTCATCTTGGTCCATGGTCCCGTGGGTGACGCGCGGGCCGACGCTATTCGGCACCGCCTCTACGAAATCGAATGGGAGAGTGGGGAAGTCCTCTGCGCCATTGTGCGGAGCCGAGAGGACTGGCACAGCCCGCTCTATTGCGCCATGCCTTTTCACGAGAATGTCGAGCGCGACGGAGTCCCGCTGTGACGGACGAGCGCCGTGCAATCGTGGAACACCGCCTCCGAATAGAAGATTCCCACCTCGACCTCCACGCCTAGGAAGCGGAAGCTTTTCACCGGCGCTGGGCCAACATGCGACGGCAGCGGGCACGCAGGGGTCGGCCAACCGACCGGGGATTTCCACCACCACCGCTCTAGCCGCTCACGCTGCCGTGCGCGATGCCACCGACATCGCCACCGCCTACGCCGCCAAGGCCGCGCTGGAGGTGGAGAAGCGGTGCGAGGGGCTTCGCCGCCAGTAGTTGAGTTCGCAGGTAGCTCAGACGCTCCTCACTGGAACAACCCGCGGAGACGACCACCTTATAGGCGTGGAGAAAAGTCGGGTAATCCTAGCGTCGCCCGTGTTCGTGGCCCAGGCCGATTCTTTACCGGACGAGAATCGATGGGGGCTAGACGAGGGGTGGTAGAGCCGACTGCTGCATCCCATCCAACGGGTGGCCATCGGCAGAGCGCCGGTCCCGGAGTTGACCGCGACCGCGTGGCCGACCCCAAGATGCCGGCCAGTCTCCTCCTCGATGCCCTATCTAGCGGGAGACGTCCCAGCGCGCTATTCGGTACTTCTCCGCCCTTCGCGAACGAAAGTCACAATGTCACTTGTGGTGATGCCTAGATCGATGCCTTCGATATCGAACGGTGAACCGGTCGGTCGCTCTGGTCTCAGCACAAACGTCTGCCCATCCCGGCGACGGATGCCTACTGCACCGTCACGCCGGGCCTGTTCTAGAAGTGCCGCGAGACTCTGCCGAGCCTCTGAATAGGTGAACACTTTCATGGACCCACCTCCACGACCTCAACGCGTGCCCCTCTGGCTGCATGGGCCAATCCTCGGTCCAACGCGAGAATCGGGCACTTCTGTTGAATTGCCGCCTCGATAATGTGTACGCATCGTAGACGGCCACTTTCGGCAACCCCCTCGCTTCCTGGCCGGTCACGACGTTGGGTTCGAGAGTTGGAGACGTGCGAGCTCGCCATCGAACACATGATAACGTCACCGCAACTCGCGAGGCAACCCTTCCCCGCGGCAGCCAAGCCAACAGGCGACTGAGATTGTCGGTCGTGCCTGAGGGCGCCGGGGGCTC
>Ga0315287_10000382_pt1 | contig 38233 bp, 33 predicted proteins | sample YL17G11_0_MG_FD_205037 | JGI IMG/M metagenome (GOLD analysis project Ga0315287, IMG submission 205037) | Sediment microbial communities from Yellowstone Lake, YNP, Wyoming, USA - YL17G11_0 | ecosystem: Environmental > Aquatic > Freshwater > Lake > Sediment | place: USA: Wyoming | collected...
AGGCGTGCCGAGGAATGCGCCCGTGAGGCGATCGAGGAGGTCGAACTCCAGGAAGTAGTGCGGCAGCAGGTCGTAGAAGAGGGTGTGCTTGGCGTACATCCACTCGCCGTACATCACGTATCGGTCGCCGATGGCGCTGCGGAGCGCGTCCTGATGGACGGCCGCCCACTGCTTGAAGAGGTCAAAGTGCCGCTCGCGGGGGCCGCCGGCGAGAAAGTGTCCGCGCGACTGAAGGCGGAGTTCCCCGCGGGGCGTGAAGCTCACGCCGACATTCGCGCCGTCCATCTTCTCCTCGACGACGAGGGCGCGGCCCCGCAGGTCGCCGAACGGCGCCGTCTCAAGGTCCTCGTCTCCGGGCTGGAGGCGGGACCCCTGGATGTGCTGGGTACGGGGGTACTTGATCAGGTCGTCAGTGCGCATCGGGCGGCATCCTATGTGCCTAGGGGCACGGGCACCAGGGCTCGCCCTGCCCCTCGCTCGCCCCGGAACCTACGACCTTGGGCGCTCCCGAACAGCGTTCCTCCTCCCGCGCCGCGGCCCGCACGCCCGCCATCCGGACCACGCGCTGGCGATCGCGACGCAGTGCGGCACGCGAGGCCGCGCGTAGGATGGCGTTCCGGATAGTGCCGCCGTTGCGCCTCGGGAAGTCGCGCGCGAGTGCCTCTGCCGAGACATCGGCGTCCACCGGCATCTCCCTCGGCGCCTGCAGCCGGGCCCGTGTGATGCCCCAGAACTTCTCCTCCCCCTTGAAGGGCCGGATGTCGAGTGTGGCCGCGGGGGAGCGGACGGCGTAGGCGAGGAGGGTGTCGAGACTGACGTTGATCATGGCGTCTCCAAACGGGACTGCGTACTTGCGCTCGCGCCGCGCACGGATGCGGGTTCGGTCGGTGGTTCGAGGGGATCGCTCACGCCCGAGAATAGGAAGGTGTCCACCTCACTTTCCGAGGGCGTGCAGTGGCCGCGGAACGCGAGGTCGAGCAAGAACTCACTGGCCTCGTCGAGGGACAGGTGAGGGCAGAGCCGTGCGGCACGGCGATAGTGCAGCTTGCCCTTGCAGTCGTCGGCGGCCTTCAAGACCTCATGCTCCTTCAGATCGCGTTCGCCGCGGCTCGCTTGAATGCGCCTGGTGCGCTCGTCCTCCATCTCGAAGACAACGAACGCGCCAACGAAGAAGATCAACAACAGTAGGGCATGCTTCCGAAACGGGAGCAGGAGGTACCCCTCGTCCAGCATGACCGTCCACATCACCATGGTGAGGGCGAAGACAAGAGCGCCACCCGCGTTCTCAAGAATGCCAAGCGCCCGCGCGATCAGGCCGGGCTTGCTCGCTTGACGTAGGTCGATGTCAGTATCCACGTCTCACTCCCAATTGCTGCAGGTACAGCTGTGGGGGTCCTCGCCGTCAACCACTGCTTGCTTGGTGCCGCCATTTCAGCGGTGCGCGGTTCACCGTCCTGACACATCCGTCGCCGCAACCCGTCTTCGGCGTTTGGCATCAGCTACAGCCGAAACCGCAACCGCACAGAGCGGATCTGCTCATCGACGAGTCCCGCGAGATGCGGATCCGCCGGCCCAGCCACGAGGCGGTACAGACGTGCATCGCGCAGAAAGTGCCGGAGCCGCTCGTCGCCCCACGTGGCAGGCCGAGCCACGAGGAGGGACCGGAGGTTGTGAACCAGATCTCCGAGCTTCACGACTTTGGGTAACGCACTGGCTCGAGCGAGAGCAAAAAACGCATCGCGCCCCTCCCGGACCGTCAGCACGTCGACGCCACTCGAGACAGTCGGCCCGAAGATGAGGCTCATGTCATCCACGGTGGCGCCACCGTGCTCCACCACGTCGTGGCACAGCGCGGCGCTTAGCGTCTCTGCGTCCACGTGGCCGGCTTCGGCGACGACGCGCGCACTGCCCAGTCCGTGCTCGATGAAGCCGGAGCCGTCTTCACGGGAATCGTGGCGGTGCTTCTCGGCGGCCCAGGTGGCCGCGCGCAGCACCGTGCACACGGTCGATTCGTCCATGGCGTGCGACACCGATACCTCCTGCTGCGCGCGACACTCAGCCGCGCCGGTCCTGGAGAAGTCCGAAACAGATGCCCCAGCACATCGCCAGCGCGGATCCGATCATCACGGCAGACATCGCCTTGACACTGAAAGGCAGGTGCAGCCGCGTCACCGTCTCAGCGGCGGCCACGTCCAGCACGTGCCGCAGCGCGGGTGCGTAGTCTCGAACGCGATCTACCAGTAGCCCTCCGGCGATCACCGTTAGCAGCGTTCCCATACCGTGGCTCCATCCGTGTCGGGTCACGTCATCCTCCCTGGTTCGCCCGCGCGCGGCGGAGCGCGCGGAACCGGCGTTGTCGTACGTCTGGCCGGCGCGTCATTCGCTCGCGTCCTCGGCCGCCAGACACAGCAGATGCATGGGGTATGCCAGTCCGCGACGGGCCGTTCGGCCGCTTGCCAGGACCGGCCGATGCCGGCCCCGCAAGCCTGCGCTGCGCATTCGGCATCACCAGTTGCTCGCTTGCCGCGCCCCCTCCCGTTCACGCGGGGAGCCCCGGCACCAGGGCCCGCAGCGATGCCAATCCCTGCAGCGCGTGCGTGCCGGCCCCCGTCCAGAAGTGCGCGATGCCAGCGGCTCCGCCGAGCGCGAAAGCCAGCAGGGTAGACAGGATGAGGGCGTTCACGCCGACGATGATCGCGAGCGTGGGTTGCGGTCCGAAGAACGCGAAGTCGGTCCCCTGCCAATGACGGGACTGACAGGCGGCGATGTCATCCAGCATGCGCACGACGTGGAACCCGCACGCCAGTCCGAGGGCGGCGGCGGCCAGGCGATTCGGCGTCAGCCCGACGATCAACAGAGCGGCGACCAGCACGAGGGCACCGATAGGGAGGACGTACGGCGCGATTACGATGGGCAGGCGGGCGCCGCCGGCGTGCTGCATGTGACCACCGCGGGTGTCCGTGGCATAGAACTGGGTCACGCGGCCGCGAGTGATCAGGGCCACGAGCGTGTGAGAGAGTTCGTGCGCGAAGGCGTTGAAGAAGCGCATCCGGCGAATCGAGTCCCGCAGGGCGCGGGCTGTAAGGGCCCCACCGAGGAACATCCCGCCCTGCCACGGATCCGCGAGCACACCGACGGCGAGGCCGGGCAGCGCGGCGGCCGTGAGCAGGCAGGCCCCGAGGGAAAACGTGACTGCGCCGAGCCGGGACACCGGACCTCCTTGCATTGCCGCGTCTGCCTAGTGCGTGACGCTCGTGAGTGAAGCCAGCGAGGCAACAAAGCCGCTGGGTCCCTGCCCAGCCCCGGTTGCGACCGTGAAGGGCGCGACGCCACTTGGGCTGGCGGGGCGCGCGAGCATCGTCTTCAAGAACCAGGGGGCGAGGAGTGTCCCTGCGTCCCCGCTGGACCTGATCTGGCGGGGCCTGTCGTAACCCACCCACATGCACGCGGCCAGGGGCTCGCGCGCGGACCGGCGGTACCCACAGACGAGGAACTCCCGATTCCCCTCGGTTGTGCCGGTCTTCAGCCCGATGTCGTCAAGGCCGCTCATGCCTTCGGCGGCGTAGCGCGCCGTGCCGGAGACGATTACCCGATGCATCGCCTGCTGCATGACGGCGACGGTGGTCGCCCGCCATACGCGAGTGCCGGCGGCGAGCGTGTCTCTCGCTGCGGTCAGGAATGGCCGCACGAAGTAGCCGCCGTTCGCGAGACTGGCGAACGCTGCCGTGATCCGGAGCGGCGACATCGTCCGCGTCCCGAGCGCCTCAGAAGGGACGGTGGGGCTCGCGCTCGGGAACCCGAGGCTGTCGAGCCTAGCCAGCGCAGCGGCGGGCAAGAGCTCCCACAGACATACGGCGAGGAGGTTCCTGCTCGACGCGAAGGCGTCAATGATGCTCTGGGACGGATCGCTCTTCGCTACTTGGCGTCGCAGCCAGGCCGCGGGGACCCGTGCGTGCGCGCGGGAGCACACGTCGCGCATCGTCTCGTCCAGCCTGAGGACGCCGGCCTCGACGCCGGCAGTCAACAGGAAGGCCTTGTCAGTCGAAGCGAGGCGCGCCCGGCCGAGTTTGATCCTGTCGAACTGGCGCCCCTTGCCGTCCGGCCGCCCCGCCACATAGGCACGCACAATCCCGGACATGGGGTCCATCGCGATGAAGACGCCCTGCAGACGCGCACCCTGCGCGCGAGCTGAAGGGGACTCGAGAGCGTCGATCGCCCGTTGGAGGTTTCGACGCGCTTCGCGTTCGAGCGCGAGATCCAGCCCCGTCTGAATGGTCTCCGTCGCCGGGATGCCCCGAATCGCCAGACTCTGGCGGACCGCAGCCGCGAAGTCGGCGCCGACATGTGGTGCCGCACGCTGCGTCCGGAGCGGCAAGTTCAGCGCCTTCTCGATCTCGTCCGGAGGGGCGGCGCCGGTCTCACGCATGATGGTGAGGACTCGGTCGCGCTCCTTGCGCGCCAGGTCCGGATGCTGGACTGGATTGAAGTCGTCGGGTGCCCTCACCATTGCTGCCAGCGTCGCCGCCTGGGCGACCGACAGGTCTTGGGCGCCCACGCCGAAGTACCGGCGAGCCGCTACGTCGATCCCGCGCAGGCCGGCGAAGTCAACGTTGTTGAGGTACACCTCGAGCGTCCTCGCCCGGCCAAGCTCTGCGATCGTCCGGAGGCCCACAGACATCTCGGCGAGCTTACCCGGCCACGTCCCGTCCGGGGGCAACTGCCTGAGTCCGCGGTCCCCAACAAGAACCTGGGCCACCTGCATTGCCAAACCACTGGCTCCCTGGCGCTTGCCGGCGAGGTTCTTTACGAACGCGCGACAAACCCCGATGACGTCCACCCCGGAATGCTGCCAGAATCTCCTGTCTTCGGCGGAGACAAACGCGGCGATCACATGGTCGGGGATGTTCTCCAGAGGTACCCAATGGCTCATCCCAGCCTCGGCGACTCCAATATCCGTTCCATCTCGCGCGACGATGGCGGTGCGGTGCTTGGCGCGGTCATACCCGTCGGCGAAGTCGCAGGCTTGCCATCCGCAGGGGAGGAACACCCAGCGCCCGACTACGGCGAACAGGACCGCCGCGATCGTGGACACGGCCGTGAGTAGTGCCGCACGCGGTAGCGTTGCGTGACGGGCCAAGCTGAACACGGCCACGCCGATAGCGAGGAGCGCGGCGAGCAGAAGGATGAGTCCGACAGTTGTAACGACGGTGTTCATAGGACCCCGGTATTGAGGGTTTCAACCCGCGCATCGCTCGCGCCAGGTACCCGGTCTCCACTGGATCGGCCGAACGGTTGCCGTGCCGCCCGGGGATGAAACGGAGACGGATTCGGATCCATGGCGCTGCCGAACTCGAACATCCCCGGGTCCGGCGGAGGCCGGCGGCGGGGGCCGTCGCCGGTGCGCTTCACCAACATGATGACATCCTGTATCGCGCCGGTTGCGAGGTCCGCCATTCCCGACGCGATGAGCGCGAGCATCCAGCCAACGCTCAGCAGCGCTGCCAGGGGCACAAACAGGAGACCGAGAATCAGCAACTCCAGCAGGGCGCCCAGGGCGCCTAAGGCGAATGCCGACGTCACGGCGATCAACAGGGCACCCCCGACTAGGACGAGCTGGCGCCAGCGAGCTGTGCCTGCGATCACTTGGTCGGCGGTTGCTGCGGGGTTGCCCCACTGGAAGTCGCGAAAGAGCGCTGTTCCCAGCATGATGGCGATAGCGAGCGAGAGCATCGATGCCGTCGCCGCCTTGAAGGCCCAGTGCTTAGGCCAGTCTGAAAAGGCCGTGATCTTGAGCAGGTCCATCGCGATCATCCCCCACCAGACGCTTGCACCGATAAGGGCAAGCCCCACGGCGAGCCCCGGGGACGGCACCGTGATCCTCCCGCAGCCTTCCGAGATCATCCCGCAGACGCTTGAGAGAAGCAGCATCACGTCACCAGCCAGGACTGCCACGCTGACGAGGCCGTGCATCACCGTCCCCACGAGTTCGTGGACGAAGCCGCGCTGCCGTTCATCGTGGCGACGGCGGGCGACGGTCGACAGGCGCTTGAGAACGCTGTCGCGGTATTCCTTCAGTGTGGTCGCGAGCCGGCTGCTCACCTCTTTGAGCCAGGCCAGACGGCCCACCACGAGGTCTTCGAGCTGCGAGTGCCGCCACGCGACCACAGCGATGCCGCCACAGAGCACGGTTGCGATGGCCAGCAGGACGAACGATGGGGGCAGGTTCACGGGTCACCGTCCTCTAGTGAGTCTGCGCGACGGGCTGCAACGGGATCGGCTGGCCCGTCGGAACGAATGCGACGCTGGCTGCGCCCCAGGAGGTGAAGCGTGCCTTCCAGGTCTCCTTGACCGTCAGCATCTGCGCGAGGCCGAGCGACCGACTCTCGAAGTCGATCCACCGGACGTCGACGCCCTGGAGATCGATGGGAATCCCGGCCTTGTCATTCTGGCCGTTCTCGAGTCCGTCACCGGCGACTAGTAGCACGCGCCGCTGGCCCGGCTGGGCCGTCGCGAAGAGCTCGGAGGCAATGGCTACACCCCCGATGTAGTCCGTGCGCTGCGCACGAGGACGGTGTCCCATCTCCTCGAGAGCCTGCCGAACGGCGGCGAGCCGCGCACGGGCGCTGTCCCGGACTGTGCGGCTCCGCGGGTCCAGCGTGTTGGTCGGCGGCTCCAGAACGGTGAAGTCGACCACGTTCTCGCCGGCAGCGTGGGATGCTTCGCTGACGAAGCGGACGAGGAGGCGGTCACCGCCTCCGAGGCTGTCGAGCAAGCCCATGAGGTCGTGCGAGGCGCGATCCAGCGCCGGGTAGGACGCAGACCGGTCTACTAGGCCGACGACCATCAGCGGCGTCCGCGGCTTGCCGGTCCACTGGCTTGCATCGCAGGAGGCCAGTCCGATCGCCAGAAACGCAGCGCAGAGGGCTCTCGGAATGAGTGCCGAGATCGTCGCGATCGCTCTGCCCACGCAGCGCCGGATACTCTGAACCGAGAACATCGTGATATCTCCAGGTCTATTGCTCAGGCGGTCACAATGCATCAGTTGTGCCAAGTGCCTCTGGGCGTGCGAGCCCGGTGGCGCACGGCACTTGGTGCTGGAACGAAGTGCGCTGGTGCATCGAGCGACGCGCCAGCGCAAGCGAGAGTTGCTGATCTGTCAGCGCCGACGTGCGAGCGTCGGCTGAGCTGCTACGGGACGGCGATGCGCTGGCCGGGGCGGAGCGGACTGCGCGTGCGGAAGCGCGCAGCGTTCCTGCCGAGCGCCATCAGCTGCCGGATGCTCAGGTGGTGTCGGGCGGCGATGCGCGCGAGCGTGTCGCCACGGCGCGCGGTGTAGAAGTGCGATCTTCCGGGGGCGGGACCGCGCTTCAGCGGTTGCGCGACGGCTCGAGTCGGGACCGCAGAGGTACGTGTAGCTGCCGGGACGGGATGCACCGTCTTCGGCGTGTCGACAGTGGCAATGGCCGGCGGGCTCGGATGTGCGTGCGAACGCACAGAGCCTGCCGTCGCATGGAGCACCGCGCTGAGGCCGATCCCTGCCATCACCAGGCCCAGCGCGATGCCCGCGTACGAACTCCGATTCTGCCGGGGCGATGGCCTCCATTGATATACTGTCGGGCGGGGCGGCACTGGCACCGGTCGAGCGGGTGCTGGCCTCGGCGGTCCCGGAGGGGCGGCGACGAACGGGTCGCGACTGGTGCCGGACGCTGTAGGTTGCACGTGAACTGCGCGCGGCGGTTCAGGAGCTGGCGCTTGCGGCACCGAGGTCGGCCGAGGGGGCGCAGGTGCTGCGGGCCGCGGCGGCGTAGCGACTTGAGGCGGAGTCGCATCGGCCGTTCGAGCGGCAGGAGGTTGCGGCGGATTCCGCGCGGCCGCGGGCGCCTGCGGCTGCGGACTAGCCGGCGCCGCCGCTTGCGCTTGAGCGCGGCGCTGCCGCGCCGGCGTCGGGCGAGGCCCGGCCCCCATCATGTCGGGGGCGGGGGGAATGTCGAATCCATTGACGGCCGGCATAGGGACAGCTCACTCTCTCACCGGGAGTCCGCCGGTGCTCCGGAGGTCTGTAGCGCTTCCGCGGCGTCGACTGGTTCTGTGTCAGCCTTGTCGGCAAGGACGGCCGGGCACTCGGGCAGAGGCAACGCCCAGTCAATAGTTGTCTGCGTTTCGAACGGATTGCCGCCTAGCCCCTCGACACCGTCTTCGCCGCAAATGAGGCACGTGGGCGCCGGCGCGATCGACAGTTGCCGAATCGCAACGCCCAACGGTGCGCAGGTCTGCCGGATGACGAGCATGTTGTGGGGTACGTCGCGTCCCATTAGGAACGCCTCGGCTACGGACACGGCCAAGGACGCGGCGAGCGTGTTGATCGTCTGAACCGAACCGGGCGATTCGCGTGGGTCGCCGATGACGTAACCGGATGCCCGCTGAGCCTCGATGAGCGTGTCGTCCCAAAGCGATTGACCCTGCAGGCCCATCTGGCGGAAGCACACCTCCCGCCCGGAGATGTAGAGCCAGACGTGCGCGTCGCGCTCGTGCTCCCGGGTGCCTTCCATTTCCATATAGATGCTGACCGCCACGTCCACCACTGGCACGTGATGCCGCGCGGCAAACCGAAGCACGCGATCGCGAGACTTATCGCTGTCGACCGCACAGATCACCAAGTCGCTCGTTGCCACTGCAGCGAGGGCGTCAGCGTGCGGGAACGCGTGAGGGATCGCGACGATGTCGGAGGACGGGTCATGCGCTCGCAGGAGATCCGCGAGCCAGTGCACCTTCAGTCGGCCCTGCTTCGCGTCCTGCAGCGATGCGGCCGTCAGCCGGTTCAGATTGCACGGTTCGATCCGGTCACCGTCCACCAGCCTGATATGGCGGAAGCCCAGCGCCCCGAGTTGCATCGCCACAGGGAAGCCAAGCCCACTCGCCCCGATAAGTGTGACGACCGCATCCCCAATGCGCTGCTGCTCTTCCGGAGTACGCACCATCGCGGTGCGAGCGTAGAGGCTCTCGCTCTCCCGGGGGGGCCGTGACGTGGCGAGATCGGGCGCCAGCCAGGAACGAATGCGACGAGTGCCCCGCGACGTCATGACGCGAATCTCGTCGATGCACTGCCAGCCGTCGTCGCCAGCCCAGGCTTCCAGGGAGAAGCCGTCTTCCGAGCGTCCCATCACCCCCCGGACGAAGAGACACCCGGGCTTGCGCCGTTGTGCGGCGACGACCAGCCCACCGATCCAGCGGTCGTCGATGGACGAGAACTCCGCCCGATCGGTAAAGGGGTGCGAGTGCCATTCGATCAGGACGTCGGCGTCACTCGCCTGAAACGACCGCAGCATCCGGATGACGAATTGCGGTTCCATCCTTACGAAGCCACCGGTGCGCACGGCGAAGTCGGCGTCGGCCGGTAGGATCACCTTGGCTGAGACCACGCCTTCGATGGAGCGGCCGCCGAGGATGTACAGCTTTTGCTCGAGGCCATCCGGCGTCAGCAGTGCCTGTCGGATGCCCGTGTAGTCACGCTCCGTCATCTTGACGAAGGTCACGTTCTGCTTCGGTGCGATCAACATCATCCGGCTCCCGGCCTAGTCGAACACGCGTTGGAACGCCCAGGGGTCCTCGAGAAAGAGCGCGAACATCTGCAGCGTCGTGCGGGCATCGTGCCGACGCGGGTCCCAGTGGATATGCACACACCAGTACTTGTGGTGGCGGGTCGCCGCGCCGCGCCGCCGGTCGATGTGGTTGTAGGTGTGCGGTGGATCAACCAGCACGGCTCCTTGCCGCACGCGAAGGTCCGGGCAGATGTAGCACTCCTCGAGACCAGCGCCGATGCCGCTACGCTCCCCGTAGTCCTCCGGCACCATCAGAATGATGTAGGTGCTCTGGTGCGACCAGCGGCGCTTGTTGCTCCGGATGGCGAATCCATTGATCTGGATCCAGCGCCCGCCACGGTCCCAGAACACGTTCTCCGGCCCGTACAGGCGCTCGAGCAGGAGGATCTCCTGCGCGACGCGACTGTTTGCGGGCAGGTCGGTGCGGGGGAGCATCGCTACTCCGCGCCGCTGCTCGCTTCCGGGGCGACACCGACGTCGTCGCCGTCATTCAACTGAACGACTTCGGCATCCTCGATGAGCCGGCTCTGGCCGGTGCGCCCATCGAGGTGGTACAGCTTCCCGCCTGGCGTGAGCCGAGACTGCAGCACGGGCATGTTCTGCAACTGCGCGCCCGTCGCCCAATCCGGGGCGGCGACCTGCTCCCGCCCTTCGATCGTGATGACGCCCATCGTGGACTCCTGGTTGGTGGTGCACCGTGGTGTTGCTTGTCGCAATGAGATAATGCATCGGCCGTGCCGCGGACGAGCGCGTGTGCGGCGCGGCACGAAGGCGAAGCGGGCGAGGGATTGAGGACCATGCGAAGCGTGATGTTCGGGCGCACAACGTGCGCGGATGCAATCGGGGAGAGCGGAACTGACAGCGGGAGTTGCGGGTTGCGAGGTCAACTGCGGGCGGAGCGATGCGTCGCCGAGTCGCGGCGCTGCCACCTACTTCAGCGTGAACGGCGGCTGTCAGCTTCCGAACAGAACTCGCCGATGGCGGCCACCACGGCGCCCACAACGCGGCCGCGGTAGCTTGGATCGAAGAGCGCGGCCTCTTCGTCGCGATTGACGATGACCCCGGCCTCGAGCAGGAGCGCGGGCATCGACGCCTCATGGAGAACGACGAGGTCGTCGAACTGATAGAGTCCCAGTGCGCGGTCCAGAAGAGGCCTGCCCTCGCCCGGGATCGGCTCGGCGTGATGGAGTGATGGCGAGTTGCCGCGCCGGAGGAGTTCTCGAGCCAGCAGTCGGCCGAATCGCTCGCTCGCCCCGGCCCTCCGATTGCGACGGGATACGAATAGGGAGAAGCCGTGGAAACGGTCGGAGAAGGGCAGGGGCCGGCCCTCGAATGTCCAGGTCTCGAGGTACCGCGGCTGAACGGCGTCGTGGTGGATGGCGAGGTAGATTGCGGCGTGGAAGCGGTTGGCCACGCCGGCGCGCTCCGCGAGCGAACCGATGCGGCCGTTGTCGTTGACGAGGATGGTGCGCCGATAGCCGGCGGCGGTCAGGGCTCGCACGATATCGCGGGCCAGCGTGGCGTTGAATCGGTACTCCGGCACCCCGCGAGCGCTGGTCGCCCCTGGTGTCGCCACCGTGTGGCCGACGTCCACGGCGATCCGGAAGTGGGCGCGGTCGCAATCGGTGTGTCTGCCTGATACCTGTGGCCAGATCGCGAGCGTGGTTGCCAGCGGGAATCGAAGCCGCTTGCGGCAAGAGCGCAGTACATGACGTCGACTTGGAGCTGGGTGCGTTCCCTCAGCCCGCCAATCCACTCCGAACCCAAGCACGAGCCCCCCTGCCGCCGGTCCGGCAATACTCCAATGCAAGACTTGGCCCCTTCGCTCCCGTACATACGCATAGGGGATGCCACGCGCCGTTTGAGCTTGCGCTGAGAAGATCCGTTCTCCCGATCCGATTTCGCAGAGCACGAGACCGTGGCGGAGCCGGAGAACTGGTGATGCGGCCCGGCACGGATTTGGCGGTCTTAGAGAAGGTCGCCAATAGGAGCGGCGAGCATGGAAGCCCGAAACGGAGAGCAGAATATGTACCGTGTACTCTCGAGGTTCTACCGACAGCTCGCGGAGCCGCGGAACCACTTCGCGTCGCAAGCTAGGGTTGTTGGTCATCTTCTGGCAGAGCTCCCTAACGGCACGGAGGCCCGAGTGCTCGATGCCGCCTGCGGCACCGGCGACGTTCTGAAGTGCCTTTGGGAAGCAGGGTCTCGGAGCCTGTACGGATGCGATGGCTCCGAGGACATGCTGCAGCAGGTGCAATTCGACGGCATTCGTGGTAGGGTCTCCCACGTGGAGTGGGGGCAGCTCGACCGATACCTCAGGACCCATGACCCGTTCGACTGTATCTACATCCTCGGGAACTCGCTGGCGCATGCGGATCTCACGAAGATCGAGGGGATACTCGGAAGCATGCAGGGCGGTCTCTCGGACGGCGGAGTTGCCATTGTCGATGTGCGGCGATGGGCTCTTGCCAGCGGCGGCGTCCGCGACGGCAGCGGTCGCGCGGATAGCGAATGGCGCTTCCTCGTCGAGGCGGAGTTGGACGGGAGACGCTATCAAGTCAGCGACAAGGCCTGCCTAGAAGGTTCGGTGCAGCGCGTGATGTACCGCTTCGTCGATGCCGTCGAGCCCCAAGGGACGCTGCAGGAGGAGTTGGTCTACCACGTGTTCAGTGCGAAGGAGATCTGTGAGCTTGGTCGGCGAATCGGGTTTGCCGTAGCCGAGACGAAGGTCTTCGAGGAATGGCCGTACGATGTGGTAGCGCTTAAGCAGCCCCGTAACGGTTGAGGGTTTCTGCGCGACTGCATCTGGTGGCGGCACGGCTGTTGCGGACACTGAGGTGGGACGCCGGGGCTTTGGTTTTCGGCGTAGCTCTTCTGCACTGCGGTACCCATGCGGCATTGTCGATTGCGCTAGCGCAACGGCAAGTTGCGTCAATGTAACTGCGCGCGGCCTCCCGTAGCATTCGGAGTTGGCCGTGCTGTTGCGAGCTGCGAATTCTATCACTATCATCCACATCGTCTTAGGGTAGTTACTCCTCGATCATCTTGTCATCATGCAGGCCTTTGGCTCGGGGCTTGCGTTTAGTTCGTGTTGTTGGCAGAGCCGAACAGACGTGAATTGCAGGGGAGGGGATATGATTTGCCGACCTAGAGGATTGGAACCAATGGACGATGGGTTTTGCACGTCGTCTAGCGATTTGACGAGCAGACTAGTCGCGATTGCGGAACGCGCACACATCACGGCCTTTGAGGCCCCCGCCGTGGTCTTCCGCTCGAACCAGCAACCCGGCATTACGATGTGCGCGTACGCAAGCTGCCATTCCTCGACGTCGACGACTCGACTCACGTCCGGGGCATGAACCGGACCTCGGGAGCGTGAAGCTCGACGCCTCGCCGGTTCGACTCGCGAGTCAATGGCGGTGGCAAGGCGACCGCCTCGTCGTCTTCAGCGATGCCAGCTTCAACATCCAGAGGGTGGATCTTAACCTCGTGGGCGGCATGGTATGGGAGCTGTCTAATGGCTCCCTATCAGGTGCGGAGATAGCCACGGAGATCGGGCGAGTGTTTCCCGACGTCGCATTGGAGACGCTGCAGGACGCCGTCGGGAGATTCCTAGACGAGTTGGAGGCGTTGTGGCTTCTGACCTCAACGGAAGCACTAGCAGCCTATGAATGATCCCGGGGCAGTGGACGTCGTCCTCTTCTCGAGCCCGCGCCCGCCGTGGATCTCGCCCAAGGCGTTCGAGGTCTCTGAGAACTCCTGCCCCCCCCTTGGGCTGCTCTACCTCGCTGGCGCGTTGGAGGGCGCCGGCTTCAAAGTGCGCGTCGAAGACTTCTACCGTTTCGGCGGCAAGCCGGCGGATGTGGTCAAGGTTCTCGAGGAGAGCCGGCCCAGGATCGTCGGTGTCTCCTCTCTGACCTCGGGCTTCGAACTTGCCGTGCGCCTTTGCCGGCACGCGAAGAAGCACTCAGTGCACGTGATCACCGTCGTCGGGGGTCCTCACGCGACCGCCCTTCCTGAGCACGCGCTCCAAGATCTCGCGATCGACCTGGTTGTGCGAGGTGAGGGGGAGCAAACGCTTGTCGAGCTTGCCTTGGCCAGCGCCGCCGGGCCGCTCAGCCCCGATGCGCTGTCGAGGATTCCTGGTCTCGCCTACCGGGTGGACGGCAAGGTCGTGCTTACGCCAGACCGGCCGTTGCTTGACATCGATGCCATCCCGGAACCTGCGCGTCATCTCGTTCCCATTCGGGATTACCTCCAGCCCGGCGCTGTGATGGCGAGCCGCGGTTGCCCGCACGGCTGCTTCTTCTGCAGCAGCGTGTCGTTCAACAGCCACTTGTACCGTTTTCGCTCGGCCGACCTGGTCTTGGTCGAACTCGACCGTCTCCACCGGGAATTTGGCCTTCAGGAATTCGAGTTCCTGGACGATGTCCTCACGTCGAACGCGGAATGGCTGGAGGGCCTCTGTCGGCAGTTGGCTCAACGGGGCTTTCGTTGGGGTTGCCAAGCGACCATAAAGGATGTCACGGCACACACGATGCTCCTCGACTCAATGGCGGCGGGAGGATGCCGCGGCGTGTTCTTCGGCATTGAGTCGGGCAACGCGGAAGTCCTCCGCAAGGTGAAGGGACTGCGTGTCACCGATGTGCTGCCTGCGGTGGATCGAAGCGTCTCGCTGGGAATGTCCGTGATCACCAGTTTCATCATCGGGCATCCGTGGGATACGCGTGAGACCATCAAGGACACCGTTGGTCTCATGAAGGAACTCCGCAGCCGGGGATGCCACACTCCAGTGTCGATCCTGGTTCCCTTTCCCGGTAGTGCCCTGGCCACGCATCCGGACCGCTTCGGCATCCGGATCGAGTCCTTGGACTACACGTCCTACTACCATAGCCGTGCGGTGCTGAGCACTCGCCACCTGACTCGCGAGGATCTCGAGGAGCTCTACTTCGGCATCGTCTCTGATCTCACCTCGGTCGCAAGCGCCGAGGCCATCTCGGTCGGCTTGTCGTGAAAGGGGCGAGCATGAACCGTCGCGCATTCGCCGGTCTGGCCGTCACCGCGTTGGTCGCGGGCGCCCTGTCGGCTGGCTGTTCCAAGAGACCCGGTGGCGAGAGCATACCTGTCGTCGCCATCGCGAACTACGGCGCGCATCCCATCATCGATGTCACCGTCGCTGCCTTCAAGGCGCGCCTTGCCGAGCTTGGGTACCGAGATGGCAGCAACATCCGACTGTATTGGAGCAGTGTGGAAGGGGACGTCAACCTGGCGCCCCAGATGGTGGCTGGGCTCATGGCGCGTTCCCCGAAGGTCATCGTGGGCATCACCACGCCCATTGCTCAAGCGGTCGTGCATCAGGCCCGCGGCAGGGTTCCGGTCGTCTTCTGCGGTGTGACCGATCCTGTCGGTGCGGGCCTCGTGCCGTCGTGGGAGAACGCTCCAGGATCGGGTGTGACCGGGACTTCGGACCGCTGGCCCTACGCCGAGCAACTGGACCTCATCAAGGAACTGCTGCCCAATGCCAGGCGAGTGGGCGTGCCCTTCAATTCCGGGGAGGCCAACTCCGTCTATGCGCTCGAACAGATCCGGCGTTTGGCGGCGGAGCGGGGCTTGGAGATCGTCACGTCCGTGGCCACGAATGTGGGGGGAGTGCGGCAGGCCGTGGATGCGCTGGTCACGCAGCGGGTGGATGTGATCTACGTGGCGTCCGACAACACGGTAATGGCGGGGTTCGAGTCGGTGCTGAAGATCGCTCGCGAGCGCCGGATTCCCCTCATCGTTGGCGAGAGCGCCAACGTTGAGCGCGGGGGACTCGCCACGTACTCCGTCAACTACTCGGAGTTGGGCCGCGCCACGGCCGATCTAGTGGACACGATCCTGAAGGGCGCCTCGCCCGGTACTCTCCCGGTCGTGACTTTCCGGGGCGCCAGGCTTTACATCAACACGGATGCGGCGTCCAGGATGAGAGTGACGGTTCCTCCCGCGCTGTTGCAGCGGGCGACATTGGTGAACGGCGGGGAAGGCACCCGGGACTAGGTCGCCGGAGGTGTCCTTCCTCTACGTCGTAGCTTCCGTCTTCGACGCGGGGCTGGTGCAGGGGTTGATCCACTCCCTGCTGGCTCTGAGCGTCGTGGTCACGCTGCTCTCGCTGGACTTCCCGGATCTTTCTATAGAGGGCACGTTCCCCATGGGGGCGGCACTGGCAGCCGTGTGCCTGGCGGATTTCAGGCTGGCGCCAGTACTGGTGCTGGTATTGGCCGCGGTGGGTGGTGCCGGCGCTGGGGCGGTCACGGGGTTGCTGCACGTCCGTTTCCAGATGAGCAAGCTCCTGAGCGGAATCAGCGTGGCGGCGATGCTGTATTCTCTCAGTCTCTTCATCATGCGGGGCAGAGCCGGCATTCCTCTTCTCGACATCAGGACGTACTTCTCGCCGTTTGAAGCCATCGATCGATGGTGCAATGGCAGCATCCTCCAGGGCTGGCCGTACCTCCACGTCGGTTCGATCCTCGGTGTGTTGCTGGTGGCTGCCGTCCTGTTCTTCGTGGTGAACCGCGTGCTCACGTCGGAGTTCGGAGTAGTCCTGCGGGCCGTTGGGATCAACGAGAGGGCCTTGCGCCACTACGGTCGGCGGTCGGGACTGTACAAGGTGGCTGGCGTGGCCCTTGGTAATGGATTGGCAGCCTTGGCTGGGGCGTTGAGCGCGCAGTTCCAGGGGTTCGCCGATGTCAACATGGGCGTAGGGGTTCTAGCCTCCTCCTTGCTGGCGGTGGTCCTGGGCCAGGAGCTCTTTTCCCGGCTCAGGATCCCTCTCCACCGCCCCCTCCTCGTCACCGCATCAGCCGTGTTCGGTGCACTCGCCTATCAGGTGGTGATCGCCGTCGTTCTGGCTCTGGGGGCCCCGCCAACCGCGCTCCGATTCCTTTCCGGGATCGCGCTGGTCCTTGTCATCGCGCTTGGCCGCCGTCGGTCGGAGGTGTCCTTCGCATGGTAGGGCCGAGCGTGACGCTGCAGGGTGCGACCAAGGTCTTCGCCTTAGGCGGCGGCCGTGATCTGCGCGCGCTGGACGGCCTGGATGCCTCCGTGAAGGCTGGAGGGTTCGTGATCGTCATGGGCCCCAACGGGTCCGGCAAGACCACGCTGCTTCGTGTCCTCGACGGTTCGTTGGTGCTGGATGCGGGTGCGGCGGCCGTCGGAGCCGCGAATGGCGCGCCGGGGTCAGGGAGCAGAATCGTACACATCACGCAGGACCCTCAGTCCCGCACCTTCGGCCGTCTCACCATGGCCGAGCACTTCCTCTTGGCGGAACTCGACGGTTCCACGCCGGGCCCCTTCGCCAAGGGCGTCACCGCACGACGTCGGGACCGATACAGAGAGTTCCTCAGGCACTACGATCGCGGGGACTTGATCGACTTCCTGGATCGACCTGTCGCTGAGCTCTCCGGCGGCATGCGACAGGCTGTGGCGCTGTTGACCACTGTTGTTCCGACATCGGTGACGGAGACGGGTCGCCCGGTCTTGATGCTCCTGGATGAACCAACCGGAGCGCTCGACAGCGCCAACGAGACGCGTTGCCTCGACCTTGTGCGCCGTGTGCACGACGGCGGAGCGACCGTGGTGCTGGTCACGCACGATCCGTGGCTGGCGGCGCGAGTAGGGAATGACTTGCTGCTGATGAATCGAGGCCAAGTGGCGAGGTCATTCCTCGGAGCAGACAAGGCGTCCCTGGGTGCCGGGGATATCACGCAGCGCATGGCGGAACTCGTGGCTGAGGTGTACAGCCACCCACTGCCGCATCCCGTCGGTTGATCGGAGAGTAGTGATGCCGACACTCGAGGAATTCAGGTACCTCGTCGAAGCCGACATGCTGGCCACGCGCGGGAATAGCCTGGACAGGCTGAAGGTTCTCATCAACCATCTCAACATCGCCAGGCTCGAAGTCCCGGTCGATAGGCAGCGGACGGAGAGCGTGGAAATCGCAATTGCCTTCTACATCCTCGGCAGGTTCGAGGCAGACGGGTCCTTTGCCCCAGCGGGCCACGTGGTCCTGCCGTGGTGCCGCCAAGTCGTGCGGCTCGCGAGTGCCGGTGAGGAGAGTGTCTCTACGGGATGCGCATCTGATTCGGGTCCCCTTGTGAGCATTGACATGCTGATTGACGAGCCGATCAAGGGTGAGGGGCATCGGAAGCTCTACAACGCCGTACAGCGATGGTGGGAAGAATCGGTCGACTGCAAGCGGGGTGCGTTGAAGTTCGCTTTGCCGTGGCCGGAGTGCGCTCGAATTGTCTCTCTCCCTCCGGGTGCTTTCTCCGCGCGGTTGTCGGTCCTGCGCCCAGAGCATCACGATGAGCACAACGGGTTACCGGACCGGCTGCGTGCAGTGGTGAACCGGGTTCTGCTCGCAAGAGCCAATAGCTCGAGCGGCCTGGGGGTGGTGGTCGGTGTCGGAGTGGGCGCCAGCGCGCCGGCTGCCGATTCCATCAGCGGGTCTATGGATCGTACACGGGATGTCGTGGCGGAGCTCGCTTCGGTCGCGCTCCGCTCGCCAGCGCAGCCACTCGGTCGATGCAGGGACGAGAGGTGCCCACGCAGGTCTGGCAAGTGCGAGTGTACTGAGCTGTCGCAAGGCCTTTGTTCTCTCTGGCAGGATCTTCGGTGCCTGGCGCTACCCACACCGGGTGAGCTAGCTGCCGACGAGGTACTCTTCATGCTTCGGAATGCCGCACCGCAGGATGGGCAGCGACAGCCCGAGAGCCGAATTCAGACAGTGCGGTACGAGTGGTTTCCGAGTCAGTTGATAGCGCTTGAGGATCGCTTCAAGGAACGCTTCGAAGGCAAGGCCGATGACTTGGTAGGAGAGTTGGGCACATGCGCCAATGACGTGTTAGCGTCGTTGCGTGGGGACGCAGAATCGAAGGACGCGGTGTACGAAGCGCTGCTGTTCGTAATGTGTGGCGCTGAACTGACCCGAGACGAGAGGAACCATCGTCTACTGGTCCTAAAGGCACTTTGGAGTGGCTTCAGTGTCGAGGGCCTTCGTGAAACGACGTCGGCGTGGGGCATCCAGGTGGACAGCGTATGGGGGCGATGCAGGGATCAACTTGAGGGTGGACGCTTTCCTCTTGACCTAGCCCTGTCCAACTCGACGATGGACAGCGGAGCTACGGAAGTCGTTGTCGGGTGGGCAGGTGATTCTCGTGTTGGAGCGATGAGACTGTGTGGAGAGCGGCAGGCTGGACCTGGTTCGCGCTATCCTGCACGCCTCCTCCTCGCCGAGAAGATCGCACTCAGCCCTAGCTTCAATAGGGGTGTGCTGTTTGTGCCTTGGACGGCTCCCATAGCTGGCCCAGAAACGACTGGCGAGTTCTCTGCGTTCGGGCTCGCAATGATCGCGTGCGGCGACAATCGGACTGACGTTACTCGTGCCGCACTGGTCGCGAAGAACTTCGGCGGGGTCATTCACACGGCCCTGCTGAACTGGCAGCAGCAGCGGTTGTTCGATGTGCATGACGAACGTGGCGTCGAGGGCGTGGATAAGGTTCAGGGAGCCATACTGGACGTTCTTAGCCTGTCCGGGAGAGTCGCGGATTCGCGCGACGACAGCAACGGTGACGGCGGGGGGACAAGGCTCGAATTCAGTCTCTACGGGAGGGCGACGCCGTTCGTTGTTCAATTCCAGGCCGGGGCGAGGCCGGCGGAATTCCATCAGTACTACGCGAAGATGCTCGCGGGCGTAGGTCGGGCTGGCGAGGAGGCGGGGTTCCAAGTAATGCAGAGCATCCTTGGGCACGAAGGGGCGAGGGTCGCGGCCGGGGCGGGTTCTTGGCTCGACCTTCTTGCAAGCGGGAGTGCCTCGCCAACGCAACATCAGACTGCCCGATGGATGCTGCAGTCGTCCCTCGACTACTGGGTTCTATATGCCGACCCTGGTGCACAGGCGTTCGCGAGTTCGCATTTCCCGCGCCTTTGGCATGAGGGGGGTCCTTCAGAGGTTGCTGCTTGGGTTAGCGATGTGACGAGCTTTGCGTGGCGGGTCTTTCTGCGCAAGCGACTCGCCAGGGAGTTCGACTCTCGGGCGTTAGCGAATGTTCCGGAAGCTGGGGGATTACTGGCGGAACTGACGGAGGGCGCCCCTGCTCTCGTCGACGTTCGGAACGAACCCAATGTGCGGTTTGTCGAGAGGCGCCTAAGCGGCCTTGGGACGCTAGATCGAGCGACTGAGTTCGAGGCATCGTTGGTTCGTTGGGTAGTAGCCGCGCTTGAAAACGCATTCAAGCATACGCGGCCTCAGCGGCCGGAAGACGAGGAGTCTCAACGAGATGTGGCGGGTGAGTTGCTATGGTTGCGGTCTTGGCAGTCGCAGCACACGGGCGAGCCGATTGCGTTCGAGATTCGCTGTGATTCCAGTGGTAGTCAGGTCGCCGTCAGCAACTCCATCAATGGAGTGAGCGATCGGGAACAAGCACGATACGGAGGAACTAGGCTGACCCTCGACGTGGTCGCTCGGCATATGAAGGGCACGCTATCCAAGTGGGGGCGGGAGGATGATCGCTTTGTGGCCGAGATGGCGCTCCCACTCAGACGCCTAGTTCGCGGGTACTGAGAAAGGGTGGTGGAAGGTGAACTGGCCAAAGAGCGTCGTCATGGTGGGCGACCCGCTAATTCAGTCCGCCATGGAGACTTGGAGAGCTAGAATCACGGAGCTCTCGTGGATGACTGGTGTCCTCCCGGAGGGCTACCCCACGCCCGATCAACTGGTCCGGGATCTAGCATCGAGTTCTCCACGGCTCTTCGATGGCGGGGATCATTCGGCACACACGCTGTCGGTCAGTTCTCCCGAGACGTTTGACCGCACTCGGCGCCGATTGGCCGAGCTTGCCAGGTTCCCGATGCTGGTCTTCCTTGACTTGCAGTTGGGTGGCAGGGACCGTCGTGCGCTGGTGGATCATCAGAAGTCAGTTCTCCTTGCCGACCATGCCCAGGTAGCGAACGACGAGCGGATGCAGAAGTACCTTGACTCACATCTTGCCGAGACTGAAGCTGTATACGGAGGGATTGTTGTTGCCTTGGACTTGTTGTTGGCTCCTGAAGACGCGAAGAGGGACATCACGATAGTGGTAGTGAGCAGCACGAAGCTGCCGGACTACTTGACACCCATCGTGCCGCTAACAACGACCATCGGCAGTATCGATACCAACGAAGAGTACGTGATCATCCGCGGCCTGAATCAGTGGTGCGGGGCTCGCAAGGGAATCGCAGGTCGGCTACATCCTCGGGGCTCGGAGGCGTGGTTCCGTCAGACGACAGAGCACCCACTCATGCCGTTCGAGTTCCATGACTACGATCCGTGTTGCGAGGATCTCGCTGCACGGGGGATGCCGAGCAAGGACGGTGTGCCGACTGTAGTGCGGGATGCGTTTGAAGAGTATTTGTCGGGGGTGTTGACTACGCCGGGGATTCCGAAGGATTGGTTGGATGATTCGAATCAACTGGCCGGCCTCTGGGAAGTCCTGAAGGGCTTGGTCGGCGGGGTCTGTTGTGCGACGGAGAGTAGCCGAGAGCGTTGCCGTCACCAGCTGAGTTTGCCTGCGGTTGTCTTGATTCTCGGGGCGAAGTTGGGCGAATACGATTCTAGCTTGGCTGGCCCCTTGCTGAAGGATGTGGACTGGAGGCCCTACCGCCAGCAAGAAGGGGAGTTGGACTATCAACACATTCTCCCACTGCAGGACCAGGAGACCTTCCTGAAGAGCCTCGAGGTCCTGGCGACGATGCTAGACCGGTTGATATGGGACAAAGACCACCGCGGAGATTGTATCCTGGAGAAGGTCAAGCTGGACAAGAACTTGGGCCTCTCCCTCACCCTTTCTATGCCGGAAGAGAAGGCGCAGAGACTGGCCCGGGCTCTGCGTGGCGGAGAGAGGGCGGGCGGAGCGGTTGACTCCATATTGGATGTGATCGAGAGCTCAGGCACCTTCGGCGCAAGCAGTCCGAACACATTTGAGCCGATGCTTGCAGTCAAAGTCGAACCGAGACGGGGCGCGGTTGTGCTGACCATGAGGCCCACGGGCTTCTCTGGCCGGCCAGTGACGTCGTGAGGAGAACTTGGCATGCCGCATAGGGTCTTGGTCGCTGATAGCTCGGAGGTTCGCACGAGCGTAGCCCGTGCCTTCCATTTGGCTGGGGCAGACGTGTGCCTTGCTTACGGGAAGGAGAGAACGGGCGCACCTAGCGTCCTGAACGGCGCGGAACTCGAGACGTCACGGACGGGACCACTTGGCCATTTTCTCGTAGTCGTGTTCCACCAATCCCGCGAGAACCTCTGGAGGCTGGCAGAGAAGGCAGGTGCCTCGGCCGACACCAGCGTGTGGTATACCACTGAAGGCACCCCGACCTTTGTTGCTCAGCACCGTGAGGATCTTGGGCCTGGGATTCAAAGCCGACGAATCACCCCCGGCCAGCCGCTTTCGGTGGACGAAGCGCGGACGATCATAGAAACGTCTGTGGCCATTGCTGAGGGAAGAGCGCCGAACCCGCTGCCGGATCTCTATCTGCCCCCGCCAGCTGGTCCGGAGTACCTCAGTGCGCTGGCGATCCTGTGCCAGGGGTATCTGGCGGTCGCCGCTTCGTCTGGGCAGTTGCGCGATGACGACGAAGCTCTTGTCGCGATGGGCTGGCCCGAGGCGAAGGAGGACATCAAGAGGATCGTTCGCGCAGGCGTGCAGGAACGATGGCCTGAGGTCCAGACGTCTCGCTGGTGGTTGGAGGCCTTGGGCTTCCCGGTCTCTCCGGAAGGCCGCGGGCAGCTCGAGTCCAAGGTCGAGGACGAAGCTGCTTCACTGAAGGCCTCGGTGGGGGACCTGAAGATCCTCTTGGGCGAGCTCGAACCGCAGAACGAGGCGATCGGGGCGAAAGTCGTGTCGGGGGCGTACCTTCATCTGGCCGCCGTTCTTGGGAGCCAGTCTTGCGAGTGACGCCCGGGCAGTGGCAGGTCCTCCGCAGGAGGTTCAACCATGACTGGATGCAGAACCGCTACCTGCCATGGCTGGCGACTTACCTGAACCTACTCGAAGACAGACAGCACTATCAAGAGTACACAGCGGATTTTGATCGCCTCGTGCTCGAGGAGTGGCGGCAACACAGCGACGACGCGGATGCCCTCTTGGAGTCCTTCTTTCGCGAGATGGCCCCGTCCTTTCTGTTCGCTGGCGGACCGCTTCGCGTCGGCGGTACCGGGTACAGTTGGGTAGCCTCGGTCGCGGACGCGCTCTGGCGGGCACGTCTCCGCGCGCCCACGCTGCTCGATGACGCCCGACGGGCCTTGGTTCAGGCGAAGAAGCGGTTCTCGTTCCTTGCCGCCGCTTGCGATGACGGTGTGCTGCCTGAGGACGGAGAGCGACGGACGCGCGTCGCCGAGGAACTGCGGAGCTTTCGTGACTGCTGCGAGCAACTGGGCGGGGCGGTGTCGGCCCTGCCTGAATTGATTCGAGTGACATGACCAGTCAGCGGAGTCTTCCGCGCGTGCTCGTCATCGACGATCTCCTCGGGCGGGAAGTGCCGTCCGGTCGGAACGAGGAGCGCATCGGCATCTGCGGCCAACTCCTGTTGCAGGACGTGACCGGAGACTCCCGAGCCATCGCGGTCAGCGACCCGGTCGCTGAGGCGGTGTTCGTTCGGGGTCAGTGGCCGGTTCGTTCGGGGCGGGGCGATACCGTGGAGAACGATCTGGACGGCATCGTCGAGGTCGTTAGGCGTGGTTTTGAGGAGGTATCCGAAGATCAGGCGCGCTGGTCGTTGGTACTACTGGATTTGTGCTTCTACACGGGCACGGTAACCGCGGAGAGTGATGGGCGCGCGGCGGGGATGCCAGAGGGGAGGCCCGGAGAGGAGGTGCCCTCGGGCTACTTCGGCTTGAAGGTCTTGGAACGGCTCCACTCGGACTTCCCGCACCTCCCGATCGTCATCCTGTCGGCCCAGGACCGCGAGAGTGTCAGCCACCAGTTTGCGGACAAGGGAGCGTTGGGCTTTTTGGCCCGCGGGACTGCGGACAGCGCGGAGCAGTTCCGCAGGATGCTCTGGCGTCACGGGCTGTTCCCGGACGCCGACGGGGTGATCGTGGGGCGCTCGAGGTCGCTGCTCCTAGCCCTCCGGGCCGCCCGACGCGCTGCGGCGCCCCAGGCCGGCCCGATGGCGAGGCACGTGCTGCTTCGAGGAGAGCGCGGGACGGGCAAGGAACTGCTAGCCCGGTTTCTCAACCAGGTGAGCGCAGGCACAGGAGCTCCACGCGGCCTCGTGGATGTCGACTGTGGCACGCTAGAGGGCGAACTGTGGGCCGACGAGCTATACGGCCACAAGAAGGGTGCGTTCACCGGGGCGGACACCGAGCGAGAAGGTCGTATTGAGCAGGCGGACGGCGGCGACCTGTTCCTGGATGAGATCGGAAACATGCCCCCGGTTGTCCAGGCCGGCCTGTTGCGCGTGCTCGAGACGCTCAGCGTGAAGCGGCTCGGCGGCGGGGCCCCGCGGACGGTGGATGTGCGCGTTCTAGCAGCGACCAACGCGGACATCGAACTGCGGGCTGGCACGGGCGGGTTCCGTTCCGATTTGCTCGATCGCCTTCGCGAGGCCGGTACGATCTTCCTGCCGCTCCTCCGTGATCGTCTCGAGGATGTACCGGTCCTCGTCGAGCAGTTCGTGCGCGTCGGCGAACGGGCGACCGCAGGGGCGCTGCCGAGGCGGATCGACCCTCGGGTGTTCGACCTCGTACGCAGCCTTGAGTGGCCTGACAACCTGCGGGGCCTGAAGAACTGCGTAACGCAGGCCGTGCACTTGCACCCGGACTTGGAGCACATCGTCCCGGCGCATCTGCTTGAGGCGCGCGCCGCACAGGTGGGCGGGCGCCCGGCCGTAGGTGTGCCGAGCGTGATCTCGGAGGCTGCACCACCGCCGGAGACCGCGGCTATTCGGCAGACCACGGGCGGCCTTCAGGATCCAGAGAATCGATTCGCAGACGCTAGTGCTGATGATCTCGTAGGCGCGCTTCCCCGCCTCGTTCAGGCGCATGCTGTGGACGCGGCTATGCTTCTGCGACGTGTCCTCGAGATCACTCGCAAGGTGACGAAGGAGCACCCGGAAGGGGAGATGAGCATTCACCGGGCGCTGAAGTTCGCCACCGGCAACGAGAAACTGACTGCGACCAAGGCTGCCGATCTCATCAAGAAGGTCTTGAAGCCACTCTCTCACGACCGCGAGGGCCCTATGGCGGACCCAGTGCTTCGCGAGGTGCTGGAGGAAGCCAAGAGAATGCGGCGCAGGAGGGCCAAGAGGTCTGGTGCGGGTGAGGGGAGCCGTTGATGATGGCGCAGCTCCCTCGCGAACGCTGAGGTCGCAACGGACTCGCTTCGAGGCTCTCTGAACGACAGGGCAGGGTGCGGCGGTTGCGTTCAGCGCCCTCCGTGGTGTTCGCTAGAGCCGCGATGCCGCGGGCAGGTGGAGTGCAGAGGGATCGGCGCGCGGTGACGACTATCGCAGGTAGCCGGCCTCTTGCGACCGCTCTTCGACCGCCGGCACGCGTCGGGGCGTGATGCTAGGTCGAATCACCGTGACCCTTTGCGAAGGCGCCTGGAATTGCGCGCTTGCCACGCCTGAGAACAAGCCCTTGTAGTCAGAGCATCAGCGACGTCGCCGAGTGTCGGCTGACTCCCCAATGATATGCGCGACGAGGCAATTGGGGGTCGAATTGCCCGGGTTTCCCAGTGCGGCAGGACGCCACAGAAGGAGCGCGCATGAGACCCTCTGGGAGGGACGCGCACTACTCCGTTCTTCTTGAGAAGTTCGTGCGCTTGTCTGAGGAGAAGCAGTTTCTCTTCCACCGGATTGAGGCTCTCCTTCCTGACCGACGAGATCGGTATCTCGATGTGGGGCCTGGCGATGGGAAGCTCATGGGCTTGCTGGCACCGTTCTTTGGCCATTCGACGGCTATCGAAGTCAATGGGGCCTTCGAGCCTCTGCTCCGTCGATGTGCGGACGAGGTCATCTCGCAACGGATCGAGGACGCGGCGATTCCAGGAACGTTCACGTTCATCCTGGCATGCCATGTCCTAGGGTATGTGGCGCCGGCGGAACGTGCCGCGCTAGTCCGGAGATTACTGCGCCACCTGGACGCAGATGGCGTACTAGTTGTCGTGTTCAATTCGGTGAACAGCGAAGTGTTCAGGATACTTGAGAGGCTGGCTCCCTACGGCGGCCGGTGTTGGGCTGCTCCTGTGCGTCTCGGCAGCCCGGAGGAACTGTTGGCCGGGGCGCCGGGGTGTGTTGCCGTGAAGCGAGATAGCCTGCAAGTCACGACTACCACCGACTCCGAAGCTGAGGACATTGTTGAGTTCATGGCGTTCGGCGATACACCCCTGTCCGTTGAGGGCCGTGAAGTGCTGCGTGGATTGGTGGCGAGCTACCACGCGGAGGACGGCCTGTGGCACATCGACATTGAGCATGAGTTCGTCGTCATGGCGCACTCAAGCGACGTCATATTGACGAGACGGTTGCCCTACGACTCCGTCAGGATCGCTGCGCCGGGCAAGGAGGCAGGATGATGCTGCGTCGGTTGCCAGAGGTGGTCGTGGGCGCCGTGATAACCAACGAACTGGGTCAGGTGTTCCTAATGAAGGGCGCGAAATGGGACGACATGTTGATCGTCCCTGGGGGGCACGTCGAGTTTGGGGAGAGCCTCGAGGCGGCCTTGGTGCGGGAGGTCAAGGAAGAGACAGGGATGTTCGTGTCAGACATCCGGTTCGTAGGAGTCGATGAACTGACCACGGATAGCAGGCACTTCGTATTCATCAACTACGTCGGTGTCCATTCTGGGGGGCATGTCGCATTGAACCACGAGGGAAGCGACGGTCGATTCTACGACCTTGCTGGTGCTATCTCAGAGCGCTTGGCGGCCCCAACGCGACGGCTGCTCGAGGCTGTGCTCCCACAGCTCCGCAACCGGAACGGCCGCCGATGAGGTTGCCAGAGATTGTGGACTTCAACGTAACTGGTAGGTGCAATCTCGATTGCTCGTACTGCTATGGGCCATCGAGGGATACCACTGAACTCAGCCTCGAGCAGATCGCGCGGGCGTTCGACGTTCTGTTTGCTGGGGGCACGAGGGCATTGGTCGTCACAGGAGGGGAGCCGCTTGTTCGCAAAGACATTGTGGAGGTCCTTCGCCTCGCGAAGCGAGCCGGCTTCCGACTGGCGCTGCAGACCAACGGCCTCCTGCTCCCTCAGCGAAGCGGTGTGCTTGAATTGGTTGATTGGCTCTGCATGCCTCTCGACGGAAGCTGCCGCGCGATCGTGGAGGAGGTCAGGGGCTCCCCGGACGGGTTTGACTGCGTATTGCGAGTGCTGGAGGGCCTGCCCCGTAGCGGTTCTTCTACGCCGAGGATCAAGATTGGGACCGTGGTTGTTCGAGCCAATCTGCAAGACCTGCCAAACATCGCACGGTTGCTCAGCAGCTACAGAGTAGATGTCTGGAAGTGCCACGAAGTCCGTCCCAGGGGCAAGGCAGCCAAGGGCTACGACAGCCTTCATGTGCCTGCGACGGCGATTCGCGCGGTCGTTGGGACGATCAAGGCTGAATGCCCATCATTAAACCTGTACTTCTCGGATCGGGGGAAGAGCGTCCGTGCATACCTCTTCATCTATCCCGACGGTGAAATTCGGGTGCCATTGCTGGACCGATATGATGTTGTCGGCAACATCCTATCGCTACCTGGCGACTTCGACTACACGCGGTTCCTCGATGCGGATCAGTACCGGGCGAATGCTCGCGCAGCGTTCCTTGACACCTTCCTGAAGGGCGGTAGTGAGGAGTTGAGAGTGGCGATCTGTGCGCCGAGCGTTCCCGAAAGCATGGCCCTATGCACTGTGCTGTCCATGCTCACAGGAGGGGCTCTGGACGCGGGGCGGAACGTCGCCTTCGCCGCGGATTCCGATAGCCGCGCCCATTTGACCGACGTTGCGGTTGTTTCTTGCCCTGGGGGCGTAGGGACGAGGAGGTCATTGTCGGGTCTCAAGCAGCTGCTGCGATCAGCAGGCGACGCGGTTGTCCTCGCCTACGGCATTGCCTGCGGGTCGATAGACGTTCTTGAGGAGGCGCCTGAGGCTCTCCTTCTGCAACTAAGGGGCCGAGGCCGTAGTCATACCGGCCCGCTCCTGATTACGACGATCTTGGATGACCTGCGGAATCTCCCGTTCGGCGGCGGGCCGTCCGTGAGACCGATATATCCGCGGATACCGCATTGGCTGCTTCTGGATGATAACCACCTTGTGAGCCAGTTCGTGGTGCTGTCTGGCGGTATGGAGCGGAGCGCGTTCCGCCTGAACGACGAGGATTGGACGTCGATTCAATCGTCTATCGTGCGCAGGCTCGGATCGTCGAGTTATGAGGCCGAGGCTCGGCTTGCGGAGCAGTTGGGTGCTCGGGTGATGCATGATCTCAAGGTGTCTGAGCGGAGTATCATCAACTACGCTCTATGCATGTTCGGATATGAGGATTCGCAGCTGTCGGCGGTCGATGGGGTTCGAGCGGTGTCGGCAGCCCTTGGCGCCGACGTTCCCGTGGACAGCTTTCTGGAGCAGGTCGAGTTCATTAAGGAGCGACGTGCCGCGCGGGGTGAGATTGGCGAGATGCCGCTCCACGAGTTCACTACTGGCGCGAGGATTCTGCTGGTTGACGATCACCCGGAGCAATGGGCGGCGCTCTTCGGCTTGGTTCTGGGCTGTACAATTGAGACGGCCGCTTCGATGGAGGAAGTGGAGTCACGGTGGGGTTCAGTCGCCGACTACGACGCCGTACTGCTGGACCTATACCTGTCAGACGCGCCAGAACCAGATGGTCTCGCCATCCTCAGGCGCCTCGACAGTCTCGGCAGCCCGCCGCCGGTAGTCGTGTTCACGACCTCCGAGAACTATCAGTGGGCGAGGAGTGCTGGGCGACACGATGCGTGCGTCGGATTTGTAAACAAGAACATGGAGAACCTGTCAGACTGCTCTGCGTACCTGGACTTCCGGAGGGCCATAAAGGACGCTATTGCAGACCGCAGCACGAGAAGGGTGCTCAGGCACGACGACATCGTCCGCGACATCGAGGCGCTCGCCGCGCGGTGCCACTCGTTTAGCCTGTCGCCCATCAGCCCGGAGAGCATTGAGGAGTACGTGACGCAGTTCCGCACTCCTCGGAATATCCGTATGGTGATGAAGCTGCTGAGGCACGTTCAGTTCTTCTCTCGTGAGAGTGTTGCGGCGACCATGTTCGAGCTTATGCGCGGCACGAGCTGGGATTACGACCGTTGCGTCCTGGTCTCCTTCGGTGGCGTGTTTGACAGCTCGAAGCTGCTGTCCTATCTACATGGGGATTTCGTTCAGCATCAGTATTTCAAGGGCCTGTCCTTGGCCAACTCGCTCGGCGAGGCACTTCAGGTCGTCCGCGACTCGGCGGGGCGCAAGGACACGATTCTGTTTTTCGACGATCTCCTCGGCATGGGATCGCAAGCGATCCAGGTCTACAGCGAATGGCTCTCCATTGCCTGTGATGGCAGGGTAGACAAGCAGCATGTCCAGCCCCTGACAGATCAAGCGGACCGAGACCTTCTCAAGCGAGTGCAGATTCGGCACCTGTACCTAATTGCTTTTGCAGAGGGAATCGCGCGGCTGGGGACATTCTGGCGCACGCACGGCCTGGCGAACACCAGCATTGAGGCAGCCCGGATCACAGGGGAGCGAGACAGCTGTTTTTCCAGCGCGGCATGCGTCTTCGAGAACTACAAGGAGGCTGAGGAGGCCAAGGCTCTCTTCAGCAGCGTTGGGGAAGCGCTGCTGTCTGATCGGATGGACCTGACGCCTGATCGCCGACGCAACAGGGCACTGGGCTACGGGAACTCGGGGAAGCTGTTTGTGTTCTTCTACAACGTTCCGACGTGCACTGTAACGGCCCTTTGGAAGGCCGGGATGTACGGGGGGCGCGTTTGGAAGCCACTATTCGCGAGGCGCCCCAAGGAATGAGCGCCCAGGCTGTTTGCCAAGGCGGCATATGAGCATTGAAATGAGTGTGTTCTTAGAGTTCATGCACTCGCCGACGCCGTGTGCAATTACGAATTCGAAGCTCCTCCTGCTTTGCGGGGGGGTCGACATCGACTTCGCGGGCATCGCGGAGCTGTACCCAGACCTCGGCCTACACTACAAGACCAGCAAGTCGGTTGTGTCGTTTCGGCACCTAGATGTCCCGGCAGAGTATAGGGCCCTGATGATAGACGAACTCCTGCTGTCCGACGGAAGGCGCACTAGCATCGTAAAGACGTACATCTCTCGTTCAGCTCCTGTTGTTCTCTATTGTGCGAACGGCCGTCTGCAGCTCAGGGCCAAGAAGTCTGGCGTCGTCGTCCCTGTCAGCGTGGATTTGGTCGAGCTCGACGATTTCTCGCGTGCCGACCCGGAGTTCCCCGACAAGAATGTGTTCCTGAACCGCATCGGAGTGGATCGCGTTGGCCTGCTGCCATTCGATGGATGCTCCTTATGGATGAATGGGATGCAGTGTGCCTTCTGCGGGAGCGCTCCGAGAAAGACCGCGCCGGGAGGGCTTCCCAACGCTCTCGACGCACATCGGCAATATGGGGGGGACTACCGATCCTGGTGGGGGGATCAGAAGGACAGCGCCTTGAGGACTATCCGCCGCAGCGCCGCGCGGCTGGTCGAGGCTCCCCTGAAGCCGCATTGTCATTTCATGTATATGTCAGAGAATCTCCCCGACTACGACTACATGTATGAGATAGCCATTGAACTCTCGGCTGCGGTCAATGAGATCATTCCACTCTCGGGCGTTGACTCGTACTTCAACGCGATGCCGCCAGCGTCCGAGCGGTACCTTGGTTTGATTCGGGACGCTGGATACCGATCGTTTATGACGAACATGGAGTTCCTGCGGCGCGAGGATTTCGAGGCATTCTGCCCTGGCAAACACGCGGCCTATCCGGACGGCTACGGTCACATGATGAATATGCTGACGAGCGCAGTAGAAGTGTTTGGCGCCGGCAACGTCAGAACGAACTTCGTGCTTACCGACGAGCAAGTGCCGCATCTGAAGGATGGTGTGCAAACGTTGGCGCGCGAGGGCATAGTGTCGGATGTGTCAGTGTTCTTCCCGAGGAAGGCGTCTCGATGGCGGAACAGGAGCGCTCCGACAATCGACACGATTCTGGACTTCTCGCTCTTTCTCGCTCGCGTCTATCACGAATACGAGTTCAGACCATATTGCTGCCGAGTGAGCTCACGGTCGAGCATCATGAATGAGCTGAGTTGCTTGCTGCAGGAGTGAAGTGCCGCATGGGGGCCGAGAAGGCCTGCGTCCGAACGGGATGCGCGAGGCATGCCGTGTCGAAAGTGTGCCGTCTGGCACATCTGACATCACCGGTCTGAGATTGCATGGAAGCTGTCGGCAGAGGCAATTGCCCAGGGGCAGGGGTCGGGTAGGGAGAAGATCTTCTCCGCTCGCAGATCGTGCGGGGATCCACAGGCACAGCTTGCCAAGCGGCCCGACCGAGAAGTTGAGCAACCGCATGCAACATGCCTCGTGTCGGGCATCGTGCTCGGGGCGCGCGGTTGTTCTCTACCCATCCAGCGTCGGCCGCCGCTTCCTCCCTAGCTCGTCCGGAGAGAAGCCAGCCAACTCGCGCGGCCAGTCACGCTGCGGGTCCCACAAGGCAAGCCGCGTGCCGGCCGCGTCCAGGGCGGTCCGGGTGCGGTGATGCTCGAACGCGCACAGCCGCGTAGACTGGCACGACGCACACGGTGACTTGACCCACACCGCCTCGGCCTTCTCGGACACCTTCCTGATGAGCCGTGCGTCCGTCGTGTACAGGCCGAACTCGAAGTTCCGACGGTCACTACCCTTGCGGCCCATGCCGGCCCCCGTGAGGTTGGCGCTGCCCAGGTAGAGGCGAGTGTTGTCGATCAGCACGATCTTCATGTGGTTCCGCGCACAGAGGCGGAACTGCAATCCCGCGGCTACACGAGGGAACTTCGCGATGCTGTCGAGGAACCCCTTCGAGGGCTTCCCCGCCAGCAGGATGGACACCGACACGTGGCGGCGCAGGAGGTCATCCACGAGCTGGATGAAGGGGCCGAACTCGCCCTTCCGAATCTCCACCTGCGTCTGCTTCACCAACGCAGTGGCGATGAAGAGCGACTGCCGCGCGGAGGGGATCTCCTCCCGCATCAGCCGATTGTAGATCCGCTCGTCCGTCAGGAAGTCGAGGTCAACGTGCATCGCACAGGTGCTCCATCAGGGCGCCGACGTCCGATGGCGTGCGCTCGCGCGGACTCGTGACCCAGCCGGCTTGGACACGCGTGAGCGTGCCGGCCTGCACCAGACAGTCGCCCCGGGCCCGGAGCGCCGTGCCATCGGATACGCCGATGATCAGCCGGCTCGACGACTGGTCTCGCGTGCGAAAGCCAATGCCCGTGACGAGATTCGCCTTGATCGACGTGGAGATCACCTCCGCAGTCGGGTGCTGGGTCGCCAGCACGAAGAGCATGTTGAGCGCCCTCGCCTCGGCGATCAGCCGCACCAACTTGCCGCTATCGTAGCCCGAGAACTCGTCGACGATCGTCAGGATGATGGGGAACTCGACCCGCCCGGTCCTCGCCGTCTCCTGTTTGCGGCGCTGAAGCTCGTCGGAAAGGTTCTCGACCAGATTCGTGAAGCCATCAGGCGTGGTCACGATGCCCTGCCAGAGGTGCGGCAGGCCCCGGTACTGGGAGAACTCGAAGACCTTGTTGTCCGCGAGCGCCAGGCGCACCTCGGATGGGCGGTACCGGAACGCCACCCCGAAGATGATGCTGTGCAGCAGCACGGTCTTGCCGCCGCCCGTGCCGCCACCGACGAGCACGTGCCGAGCCTCGGCCATCTCGAGTTGGAAGGGGCTCCCATCCTGACAACGGCCGATCAAGTACGAGGGCGGTGAGGTAGGCTGCCCGGCAACGGGCATCGTCTCCGCGAGTAGCGGCTTGATCGGGGCGAAGCGCCGCTCCTCGTCGAACAGGGGCAACTCGATCCGGATTGCGTCGCTGATGTCGACGCGCACCGGAGCCCGGCCCGTCTCGACGCCGATGTCGCGCAACGCCCGCTCCACGTTGCTCACGGCTACGGTCTGTCCTTCGCGCTTCGCGAACTCGAACAGAATGGCGTTCAGCCCTACCCGGACCCCGGCTCCACTGGACACGAGGACGACACCGGTCGTGCGCCGGATCACGTCGATGATGTCCCGCTGCAGGGCGGGGAGTTGCTCGTTCAAGCGATCGAGGGCGGGATTGGCCGCATCGGCGTCGGGGAGCAGGTCCAGAGGCAACGGTTCGTCGAGGGCCGGGGCCGGCAGCGGCCTGTACGAGGTCTCGTCGGTCGGGTCGGACGCGACCTCGCGCCCGGCGGCCCACGGGGCGCGGGGAACGCCGCCGCGATGGCCAAACGGCGACGACGTTCCGACGCCTGAAGCGTGTGGACGATCAGTCGATGTGCGACTCGCCGGGTCTCCACCGGTCCCAGTGTTCCGACGCGCGATGGCGGCGCGCAGCCATCGTCCTGCGCTCGTGAAGACGCGTGCGAGTCCGCGCCAGATCGGCCAGGCACGCATCGGGGCCAGCCATCCCCGCGCATCGAGCTTCCCGCCGAACAGGGCGACCGTGCCAAGGGCAGCAAGGACGAGCCCGGCGACGACGCCGAGCCGAGTTCCGAGGACCTGTGCCAGGTAGGAGAAGAAGAAGCGGCCGACGACACCGCCCAGGGTATCGGTATGGCCGAAAGTGATATCAACCCCCGCCAGGAGGCACGCCGCCAGTGGTACGGCCGAGAGGGAACGGACAGCCAGGCGAACGTGGGCCCGCTGCGCCGTGCGCCAGAAGAAGGAGAAGGCGACGATGCCCAGCGAGAAGGGCAGGAGGTACGCGGCCTTTCCGAAGAGAACGATCAGGGGGCCTGCCACGAGAGCGGCCACGCCGCCGGAGCGGCGCGCACCGGCGCCGTCCACCCCGAGGTGAGCAAGACCAATGGCGAGGAAGACCACCAACGCCCCGGCACCCCAGGCAATGCCCATCCGGGTTGCCGGGGACAGGCGGCTGCTCGGCGTCGAGTTTCTGGTTCTCGGAGGTCGTCTGGGCATGGGGACTCGGTCGGGGGCTAGGCTACAGGCCAACAGGCGCGGAGCGCAGGCGCGCCGCGCCGATCTCGATGGTCTCCATCCGGTCCTGCCGGCCGCCCTTCTCCCAGCAGGTGGCTTCCAAGTCAACGATGATGTACTGCATTGCTGCGCGGTGTGCCCCTGGTTCAGGTCTGCCGGTCTGGAGTGCACGACGGCAATCACGATACACGATCCGTGCCGGCCGATCCGTCACGTGGTCCGGCCCTTGCATTGGAGGAGATCAACGCACCGCGAACGGGCCTCGCTCCGAGTCCAGCCCCCAGGCGGATGCGCGGCGACGCAGTGGTGCAAACGGCACGGTCAGTCGGAAAGGCGCAAGCCGCGGTTGCGGATCTGCATCCCGGATGGACCCTCTCTGTTCGAGGTGGCAATGACGGAGCTTGCCTGTAGGGAAGGGCACCCGCGCGCCGGCCGACGACCTTTCCAGGCCGCTCCGGCTCTCGACACGAGTTCCTACGGGGCGGGCCTCACTCCACTTCGCCGAATGTGACTGTTCCCAAGTGCGCTGGAAATCAACCTGGTATTGAACAAGGCGAGATGCCCCCATGACTGCCGCCGCCACGCTCGTCGAACTGTCCCTCCCCGTCGTTGACGCGGACCTCCTTCGCTCCGAACCGTTCGTTGGCGAAGAGGAGTACTGGGGCCTCACGATCGCGGTGCTTCTCGCGCAGCGCCTCGTCGTCGAGATGGCCGAGGAACAGCGCAGCCACGGGGCCGGCCTCCTGCGGGCACAGGTCGCCGACGGGGGGGCCGCAGGGCCTAGCCCCCGGGAACTGGCGTGGCGGCGGGAACGTCTCGGGCGGGCGAGGGAAGCGAACGCGGCCGCCGCCGCTCACCTGCAGCGGCTCCGTACGGCCTGGCGCGAGCGCCTGCGCCTGACCGAGCCGACGACGGCGGCGCCGCGGATGGTGCGCATCGCGAAACGAGCCAACCTCTCCGAATCCGACCAACTGGTGCTGGCCCACCTGGTCGCGAATGCGGCGGAGCCGGGCTACCACGCCTCGAAGTACGGCTACGAAGTCGGCGAGGTCGCGGCCCTCCTTCGCCTGACGCCGGCAGAGTTCTTTGGGCTGCTGCACGCGACGCACCCCTTCGCGCGCCATGAGATCGTTCATGCCGAAGAGGGCTCAATTAGCGGCATCCGCGGCCGGGACCTCCGAGTCGATGCGGCAATGCTCAAGTTCCTGCGTGGCCTGCCGCTCGCCGCGGATGAATCGGCGTCCCTGGCGGACGGTCTGGTGCTGGCGGTGCTACACCAGGAGACTGGAGCCGATGGCGTGGCGCCAGTGGTGGCCCAGTCGCGGGCGGGTTCGATCGCAGAGCGAAAGGCGGGCCCAGACGCCCTCGATGCGGCCGGAGCCGAAGCGGACTTACTGTCCGCGCCGGACGCCCCGGACGGCGTCGCCCCAGCGGCGGCATCGGGGACATCGCCGCGTGGCGAAGACGAGTTTGACATCGATCTCTACATCCGGGAGACCGCGGGGCAGGACGCCGCGTCCGCCATCGCAGATGTCGCGGATGACGCCTCAGTCCGGCCGTATCAGAACGACCTGGAATACGTGAACGACTGCATCGAGTGGATCGTGGCGCGCGGGAAGCTCAAGACGTTCGAGAGCGAGGAGTCGTCGTCGTCCCTCCGTCACGCCCTCGGCGACACAATGAGCCGGGGAGCACAACTGCGCGAGCTGCGAGCGAGGGAGCGCGCGGCACGTGCCCGGATCGAACAGCTGCTCGGGCGTACCCGTGCCGCGGGAGGCGCGATGCCGCGCGCCGAGGGGCTTGCGGCGGCGCGGGGCCTGACCGAGTTCGAGAAGTGGGTGCTAGTGCTGGCCGCGGCGATCCGCAGTTCGCCACGGTCAGTGAAAGCGGCGTTCGGCGTGACGTTCACGGGGCTCAAGGTGCAGGACCTGCTGAACTTCTTCACAGACTCACTGGAGGAGCAGGTCCGCGCCCGTCGCCACTTTTATCGCGACGGCGCTCTCGTGCGGGACGGCCTCATCACGCTCGGCGGGTACGCGAGCGACGTGATGGAGATGGACATCGCGATTGACCGGCGGATGACGGATTTCCTCCTGGGATTGGAGACGGAGGCCTCGTCGCTTGTGGAGGGCAGCCACCTCTACACTCCCAATGTCGATCTGGACCGAGTGGTGCTGCCAGAGGACGACAAGCGCCTCATCGTTGAGACCGTCGAGAAGTACCCCGCCTTCCAGCGCGAGCGGCGCCGCAGCGGCCTCGACGACCTGCTGCCGTACGGGCGGGGCATCGTGCTGCTTTTCCACGGCAAGTCGGGCACCGGCAAGACGATGATGGCGAACGCCCTCGCGACGCGGATCGGTAAGCGCATCCTCCTCGCGAACTGGGCCAATCTCGGCGAAGCGGAGATCCGCCTCTTGTTCCGGGAGGCGAAGCTCACGGATTCGGTGCTCTTCTTCGACGAGTGTGACGGCATCTTCCTCTCGCGCGACTTCGGATCGGGCCCCGTGGGCGCCGTGCTGACCGAGATCCAGCGACACGACGGCCTGTGCATCCTGGCGACCAACAGGCCGTACGAGCTGGACGAAGCGATGGCGCAGCGGATCAGTATCAGCGTGGAGTTCCGAGTCCCCGATGCGGTGCAGCGCGAGGCGATCTGGCGCGCCCACATCCCGACCAGGATGCGACTGGAGCCCGCCGCCGAGTTTGCGGCGCTCGCGTATGAGTACGAACTCACCGGCGGCCTCATCAAGAACGCGGTCCTTGCGGCGCTGGCCATCGCCACGGCACGCGACCCGGTGGCGCCCGTCGTCAGGCCTGAGGACCTGGAGGAAGGGGCGCGGCGGCAGTTGCGCGGTCGTTACCGGCTCGCCCCGCTCGCTGACGCGACGATCCCGCGCGGGGGTCTGTCGCGGCTCGTCGTTCCGCCGGCGGTCGCAGCCGCGCTCCGCGATCTCATCGGCGTCGAGAAGTCGCGGCGCACGCTGGTGGGACAGTGGGGGTTCGCAGGGGAAGCAGACCGTGGGCTGGGAGCGAGCGCGCTCTTCCACGGGCTGCCGGGCACCGGCAAGAGTCTCGCTGCGGAGGCGGTGGCCTACGAGCTGGGGCAGACGCTCAAGCGGGTCAACGCCGCACAGGTCCTGTCGATGTGGGTGAGCGAGGGCGCCAAGAACATCCAGGCGCTCTTCCGGGAGGCGCAGGGTCAGGACGCGGTGCTGCTCTTCGACGAGGCCGACGCACTGTTCGCGACGCGCACCGCGGTCGGCTCTTCCACGGACCGCTACGCAAACGTGGACACGTCCATTTTGCTCCAGGAGATCGAGCGGTATCCGGGCGTCGTGATCCTCACGACCAATCTCCTCGAGGTGGTGGACGATGCGTTCAATCGGCGACTGCGATTCATCGTCGAGTTCCCGGCCCCCGACGCGGAAGCCCGCGTGCGCCTCTGGCGGATGCACCTGCCGTCACAGCTGCCGGTGACCGACGACATCTCGCTCGGGCGGCTCGCGGAGCTGCGGCTCACAGGGTCCGGCATCCACAATGCCGTGGTCAAGGCGGCGTCACGGGCAGCCCTGCGCCCGGAGCCGCACCGGCGCGTTGCGCAGGCGGACCTGCTGCAGGCGGCCGAGGAGGAGCAGCGCACCTCTCGGCGGGCTCGAGTCGTTGGTTTCAGAGGCTAGCTAGGAGCCGGTGCGGGTTCCGGAAATTCTGACCACCTCGTTTCCGGAAATTCTGGCCACTTGGAACTGAGGAATTCCGAGGGGACGCTTCTCGCGGACACTCACCGCGAGGGAAGAGGTGATCGACATGCTCAAGCGACACGCCATTCAGGTCCTGCGCAAGGCGGGGCACACGCTGGAGGAGATCGCCGCGCAGGTGGCGGTCGGAAAACGAAGCGTTCAACGCGTGGTCGTTGAGCCCCTAGTCAGCCACCACGACACCGAGCGGGAGCGGGAGCGTCGCAGCCTGGGACGCCCCTCAAAGGCGGAGCCCTACCGCGCCAAGGTGAGCGGGTGGCTCGCGGAGGAGCCCGCGCTGCTCAGCGTCGAGCTGCTGCGCCGGGCAAAGCTGGCCGGCTACGAGGGGGCCAAGAGTGCGCTCTACGAGCTGGTACGCGAGGTGCGGCCGAGCACGCCCCGTCCGCTGGTGCGCTTCGAGGGACTCCCCGGCGAATTCACGCAGCACGACTTCGGGGAAGTCACGGTCCGGTTTCTCGACGGGACCAGTCAGCACGTCCACTTCTTTGCCTCGCGTCTGAAGTACTCGCGCTGGGTCGAGGTGTCGCTGGTGCCGAACCAGCAGGTCGAGACGCTGGCCCGGACCCTGGTCGAGCACTTCGCGGCTCTGGGGGGCATCCCCCTGCTCGCCGTCTTCGATCGGCCGAAGACGGTCGCGCTCCACTGGCGCAAGAACGGGGAGGTCAGCGAG
>Ga0315287_10000383_pt1 | contig 38228 bp, 35 predicted proteins | sample YL17G11_0_MG_FD_205037 | JGI IMG/M metagenome (GOLD analysis project Ga0315287, IMG submission 205037) | Sediment microbial communities from Yellowstone Lake, YNP, Wyoming, USA - YL17G11_0 | ecosystem: Environmental > Aquatic > Freshwater > Lake > Sediment | place: USA: Wyoming | collected...
CCACTTGTATTATAATTGTTAACTGGTGTAATTATTGTTATATTTGGAGCTAATGTGTCTATGCCAATGCTATAATTCTTTGAACTAAATCCCGTATCCCCATCTGTATTATTACAATAAACATTCCAAATGTAAAATCCGTTAGAAATGTTTGTTAATGTGAAATTATTTGATGTTATATTATTTATAGCATAATTTACAACTGGTGTCGAATTAGATTGATTGGCTTGCCAAGTTCCTGTGAAATTACCATATAATTGACAATAACTTATATTTGAAATTGTTTCATTTGTTTTGTATGTGAAATTCCATGTTGTTGTGGTAGTAATTGTGTTGTTTGCTGGTGAAAGCAAATAAACTTCTGGTGCGCTATAAAGATTATATGTAGACGCTATTGAAACAGTTCTGTTGGTGCTATTCACATTTTTTATTGTTATTGTCCATACACCTGCTGCTGGCGAGAACTTGCCTACCTGTTGTATGGTATTATTCGGATTAGTAGATGTATCAGCAACAGTAGTGTTTGGATCTGTTAAATTTAAAGTTATAATATAATGAGTTCCGCTTGTATTCTCATTCCAGTTTGCTGCCACAAATAAACCTGTAGACGAATTTGTAACATTCATTTTGTAACTTATCGATTGTCCGCCTGTCATATTTATTGTTCTAATAAAAGTTCCATTAACAGCTTTTAATGCATCAACTCTGCCAGTGCCATATGTATTATCTGGGTCAAAATCCGATACAGGGTTACCATAATAATAACGATTACTTTTGTTTGATGAAACCATTAAAATTGCTTTAATTTCGCCTGCTGTTAAGCTTGAGTTTTGTTGTTTAAGCAATGCTGCAGTACCAGAAACAAATGGTGTTGACATTGATGTTCCTTGCTTTGATTCAAATGTATTTGTTATATATGTTGAATGGACATCCACACCAGGTGCAGTAATTTCTGGCTTAATACGCTTAAGTACAGTCCCACTTGTTGGACCCATACTTGAAAATGTTGCTATAACATCACTATCCTGTGTAGCACCTACAGTAATTGCAGTTTTTGCACAACCTGGAAATGTAATTGTCATTGAGCCAAGGCCGGATGGACAATAACCAGTGCCGCCTGGTCCACAATTTCCTGCAGCAATTACAGATAATATATTATTATTAATTGCTGCATTATCAACAGCAACAACTGACGTGTAATTACAACTATTAGTATCGGGCCCGCCTAGGCTCATACTCATTATACTTGCATTGTTATCAACACACCATTGTATAGCATCATCTAGATAATCGCATGTTCCTTGTGAATCACAAACTTTGGCTATTAATAACGTAACATTTGGTGCAACACCTTTGTATGTTGTATTATTACTAGCAATTATTCCTGCTACATGTGTTCCATGACCGAAATCATCTTGAGTATTATTATTGTAAAATGCACGTATGTCCGTACCTACTGGTGTTTGACAGCCATTACATAATCCATCACAACTTAAATTATTATTTCCGTAATAAGAGTATAAATTTGAAATATTAGACCCCCATAAAAGTGTGGGCCAATCTCCAGTTGAACCAATATTTGTTTCAATAACAGTTATTATCCAAGTACCATTATTCCCGCTTGTAGTTGTTATATTCAAGTTTACCCATGAACCATCTGTGTCATTAATCATCGGTTTGGTGGTTGTATTAGAAAACTGGGTCCCATTTGGATAATAAACAATTATGTCGTATCTGTTATTGACACTCCCCCAATTTAAACCAGTTTCTAACCAATCTAGAGAGGTACTTGCTATATTCAATGAATAATTGAACGTCCTACCTCCTGAAGAAGAAACTTGACCATCAATACACCAGTCCCAGTCCGTAAAGTCGGCGCTTGCAACTGGTGTTGGAAGATTTTTATGCCATCTGTCTATGCCTGAATCAAGAATGCAAACATTAACTCCGGAACCAGTAAGATTGTTTAATGCTGTTGTATTATTTCCATTTATTATTGGAAGCGCTGTATCAAGTAAAATATGAATTTTTCTTTCATTAAGTTCAACCATTTCAACAATTGGGGAACTTCTTAATTCTTCAAGCTGTGATCTTGGTATAAGAATGTGTGCTCCGTTTATTATTGGAAGCTCTTTCTTAATTTGCATACCTTTAGAGGCTAAAGTTGAAATTTCTGAGGTTTTAATCTCATTTTCAACGCCTGCTTTGAATATCACAGTAACATCAATCATTCCGCTATCTTTGACAGCTGCTGGTGCGATTCTGTCTGTTTTGCTAATCTTGTCTACTTTTTCAGCTGAAATTCCATTAACTAGCACAATTGAGAATAGAAAAACCACTATCAATGCAAAAAACAGCTTAAACATGACAGATGCCTTAGTATTCATATTCTTAAAGAAGTCAATTTCTCTATATATATTTATTTTGGTAGTCATGGAAAGCTAAAAATAGCTGCTAAGCCATATTTAGAATATGAAATTTCTTTTGTCAGGGATCAAAAAACAGGCGCTTGGAGACTATCCTGGATTGGCCTCTATAACAATACTTCTTGGTGGTTGTAGCTTAAATTGTAAGAATTGTGATTATGCTGATTTTGAAGAAGTAGAATTTGAAGAGATTAAGTCATTATTGGAAAAGGAGGAAGCTGAATCGATATTTATTAGTGGTTGTGAACCTCTGTTCAACAAAGATGAATGTGACGCATTAGCTAGACTAGCTAAGAAAAACAATATGAAGATTGGCATAAGCACTCGTGGTTTGGCAGTTGAGAATCTTAAAGATCTTGTTGAGAATGGATTGATCGATTTCATACGTTTAGAGATATGTGCACCATTAGACCATGAGAAGTATTCTAAGAAAATTAATATTAGTGCAAAGATGCTTGAGAACATAAAAGCTAGTATTGGTTTTGTACGTGCTAGTGGGATAAATTATGAATTTTATACAAGATTAGACAATGAGCTCCCTTCTGGTTACATAAAAGAGATATACAAGCAAATATCTCCTGCCAAAATGTATGTGTTAGACATACATGACTTAGATCGCAATCAGATACCAAAATTCATGGACTTTGCAAACGATAAAGCTAATGTTATGTTACGATTCTGGTATAATTCTTGGCGAGATTTATAAACTACCTTTTTCTTGAAAGATATTATGATAGACATTAAGCTATTCAGAGAAAATCCTGATGTCATTAGAGCATCTCAGAAGAAGCGTGGACTCGAAACTAAACAAATAGACGAAGTAATAAAACTTGATGCATCATGGCGCAAAAAGCTTCAAGAAGCTGACAAATTAAAACATAAACGAAATGTTGTTACAGAGAAGATTGCTGAATCAAAAAAGAAAGGTAAAGATGTTAAGAAAGATATAAAGGAAATGAAGAAAGTTGCAAATGAGATTTCTGAACTTGATTCTGAATTAAAAGAACTTGAAAATAAACGAGATAAATTAAGAATGAATATTCCAAACATGCTTCATGAAACTGTTCCTGTCGGCAAAGATGATTCCGCAAATGTTCCAATAAATTTCTGGGGAGAAAAACCAAGATTTAATTTTACATTAAAGGGTCATGAAGAAATTGCTGAAAAACTTGGATTACTGGACATGGAACGAGCAGCTAAAATTTCTGGTGCAAGATTTTATTACTTACTTGGAGATTTGGTTATTTTAGATATGGCCTTACAAAGATTTGCTATTGATCATATGGTCAAAAAAGGATTCATACCTGTTGAGCCACCATCTATGATGCGAAGAAAACCATATGAGGGAGTTATAGCACTTGGTGATTTTCAAGACGTGATGTACAAGATAGAAAATGAGGACTTGTATATGATTGCAACTTCTGAGCATCCATTAGTAGCAAGATTTATGGACGAAACACTTAATGAACATGAATTGCCAACGAAATTTGTTGGTATAAGCTCCTGCTTCAGAAAAGAGGCTGGTGCTCATGGGAAAGATACTAAAGGTATATTTAGAACTCATCAATTCAACAAAGTTGAACAAATAATTTTCTGTAAACCTGAGGAGTCTTGGGCATGGCATGATAAGTTACAGAGGAACAGTGAAGAAATTTATGAACAATTAGGTCTGCATTATCGTGTTGTTAACATATGTACTGGTGATTTAGGAAGCATTGCGGCCAAGAAATATGATATTGAATTATGGATGCCGACTCAAGGAAAGTATAGAGAAGTCGGATCATGCAGTAATACTTTAGATTACCAAGCAAATAGATTAAACATAAAGTTTGTTGATAAGGACAATGTGAAAAAAGCAGTTCATATTCTAAATAATACTGTCATTGCCACTGGCAGAGTCATGGTTGCTATATTAGAGAACTTCCAAAGAGAAGATGGAACTGTAGCAATACCAAAAGTTCTTTGGCCATACACTGGATTTAAGGAATTGATGTCAAAAAAATGAAACTGTTTAATAGAAAGGGAATAAACACGGATGTTCTTGTAATAATATTACTTATTTTTGGACTTGCAATTTTTGTTATAATATTTCTTTTATTATCCGCTCAAGGAAAAGAATTTTTAGGCAATCTAACAAAACTTGGTTGGCTCTACTAAACACTATGTTTAAAAGCTGAAAATTTTTACCTTAAATTATGAAAGTCTATGTAGTCGATACCAGCGCCATAATTGACGGCGTAGTATCAAAGATGATTGAAAGTGGAGAACTTAAAGAAGCTAAGATTCTTGTTCACAAGGCAGTTCTCGCAGAATTAGAATACCAAGCCAATTATGGTAAAGATATTGGGTTCCTTGGGCTTGAAGAACTTAAAAAATTAAAGGAAATTTCTAAGAAGAACAATAAAATCATGGTTCAGTTTGTTGGAGACAGACCAAAAGAATTTGAGATTAAGTATGCAAAATCTGGTGAGATTGATGCAATGATTCGTGACGAAGCAGTTAAAGATGGTGCCACATTAATTACGCTTGATAAGGTTGATTCTGAAGCTGCAAAAGCAAGTGGCATTGATGTTTTATTTGTAGAAACTAAACAATTCATTCCAAAGGAATTAAAGATTGAGAAATTCTTTGATAGCAAAACTATGTCTGTACATCTTAAGGAAGAAGTAACGCCATTTGCAAAGCGCGGTGTTCCTGGTAACTGGACCTTTGAAAAAATACGAGATACTCCCTTGACAAGAGATGAAATCAAGGAGATGGCTAAAGAAATAACAGCTGAAGCAAAGATGCTTGTTGCGCCGTCATTTATTGAAATAGAAAGACCTGGTTCTTCAATTATACAATTAAGAAATTATAGGATTATAATATTAAAACCTCCACTTGCTGATGGTTGGGAAATAACTGCAGTTAGACCAATAAAGAAACTTTCAATTAATGATTATAATTTGCCAAAAGAATTGATGAAGCGCTTTGAGGAGAAAGCAGATGGAATAATAATTGCTGGTCCTCCCGGTGTTGGGAAATCAACTTTTGCACAAGCAATCGGCGAATTTTTCTATAAGAAAGGTAAAATTGTAAAAACAGTTGAATCTCCAAGAGATCTTCAGATGCCTGATGAAGTTACGCAAATTTCAAAATCATTAGGAACACCAGATGAAATACGTGATATATTATTGTTAACAAGACCCGATTATTCAATCTTTGATGAGATGCGATCAACAAGCGACTTTGCTATTTATTCTGATTTAAGATTAGCTGGAGTTGGAATGGTGGGGGTTTTACATGCGACTACTCCTATTGATGCGATACAGAGGTTTGTTGGGCGTGTAGAATTGGGGATGATTCCGTCTATCATTGATACTGTTATATTTATTGAAGCTGGTAAAATAGGAAAGGTCTTCGAGTTACGTATAGTTGTAAAAGTTCCAAGTGGCATGACTGAAAGTGATTTGGCAAGACCATTGATTGAAATTAAAGATTTTTTTACTAATGAAACAGAATATGAGATGTATACTTATGGCGAGCAGACTGTTGTAATTCCTGTTCTGAAAAAGATGAAAAATATTGAAGACAAAATAAAAAATGAGCTTAGAATGGATGTCTCTGTCAAAGTTGAAAACGGGGTCGCAACAGTTTATGCTACGAATAAAGATATTAAAAGAATAATCGGTAAGGGTGGAAAAAGAATACGACACCTTGAACAAAAACTTGGGATACCGATAGAAGTTGTGGCTTTGTGATTATGTTAATCTTAATAACAGGTGTGCCTGGCACAGGAAAAACGAGTGTTGCTAAAATACTTTGCAAACGTCTTGGTGCAGAAGAAATTGACATTTTGGAATTAGCTAGAAAAAACAAATTGATAACTGGTTATGATATTGGAACTGGTTCGATGGTTGTTGACGAAACTAAATTAACAAATTCTGTTAAGAAACTTGTGAAGAAAGATAAAAATTATATAATCGCTTCACATCTGGCACATTTTGTTTCTTCAAAAATATCAAAGATTTGCGTCATCTTAAGATGTGATCCGTTGATTTTAGAAAAAAGACTGAAAAACAGAGGTTACCTAAAAGGAAAGATCCATGATAATATGTTCTGTGAATATCTTGATTGTTGTCTTATCGAAGCACTTAAAGCTGGGCATAAGAGACATCTACATGAGATTGATACTACTCATAAAAATCCAAAGGAGGTTGCCAAGGAGATTATTGATGTTCTAAAAAGAAAGAAAAAGCATAGTTTTGGCAATGTGATGTGGCTGAAATAATATGTTTGATTTTTTATTTTATCTTGTGATTGGATTTGGTCTTGGTGCTATCGCTGGATTAATTCCGGGAATGCATCCAAATCTTATAGGGCTTATAGCACTTGGATTTCTTCCTGCTGAAGGAATTGTTATATCCATAGTAACAATGTTGGTTTCTTCACAATTCTTTGAGCTGATTAAAATGGTCTTTTTGTTTGTTCCTGAAGAAAGCAATGTTCTTGCAATGCATCCAGTGTTCAGTTTTGTAAAACAAGGTAAGGGGATTATTGCATTAAGATATTGTCTTACAGGGCTGATAATTGCATTTTTAATTTCAATAATTGCGTCGCCATTGATTTTACAGATTGTTCCATTTGTTATAACAAACATAAGAGAATACGTTCCATTCATCTTATTGATTGTTGCTTCTTATCTTGTACTAAGAGATAAAAAAAGACATTTTGCTATTATCATATTTATCTTAGCAGGTATTGTTGGGTATTTTGGATTGAACTCAATGAATCAACCATTGCTTGTGTTATTAACAGGTTTCTTTGCAATTCCTGTATTGTTGGAATTAAAACAGAGTTTTCCGAAACAAATACTCTCAATTGAATCTAAAATAGAGAAACCTTCTTTGGTCAGAGGTGTTATCGCTGCATTTATTTCATCATTAATGCTTGTTTTCTTACCAGCAGTTGGTCCAGCACAGGCATCTGTTTTTTCACGTGGCATACTTAAGAAAATCGAGGATTTCTTTGTAGCTATTGGTGCAATCTCCGGATTTGATGTAATATTCTCAATAATTTTACTTTTCACAATTGGTAAAGCTAGAATTGGAATTTTGGAATCCTTTGGACATGTTTTCACTGTTGATCTAAATTTATTTGTTGTAATGATGATTATCGCATTATTGACATCAGTAATTTCTTATTTTATCGTATTCTATTCTGCAAACAGACTTGCATTGCTTATCCCAAGAATTAATTATAAAAAACTTTCTTATATTATAATTGCGTTTCTGACAATTATTATTTTCTTGTTTGATGGATTTGTTGGTTTGGGATTTTTTGTCTTGGCTGGTCTGATTGGCATAGCTGCAAACAAATTTACAAATAGTATGACTCACTGTATGGGTTCTTTGATCATACCAACAATTATCTATTTGTTATTTTAGGAATTAACGAAACTTCCTAAACCTGTTTGTTTAGTTGCTTCTTTACCAAATACAGATTCAATTTTTCTCTTCAATATGTCAAGAGTTTGCTTCAGATAATTTGGTAGATTATATTTTTCTGCAAGATCTAATGATGGCTCGAGATATTTTGAGACTGTTCCTTCTGCTACTGTTAAAACTAATTTACCTGAACATTTATTGCAATGACCCACTAATGGAATCCTTCTATATTTCGTATTACATGATAAACATCTGAACTCTTGGCTTGAATACCTTCTAAGATTTCCTTTGATATCTTTAAGGAAGTGTTTTTCAATCAATATTCTTGCTACGTCGCTCTTGTCAACAGCGCGAAGTTTTCCAGTCAGATCCATTTGTTTTTGAACTTTGTCCATGATAGCTAAAAGGGTTTTATACGAGGACACTTTATTTCCTGCATTGATGCTCTCTGTTGGATGTGTATACAATAAATTTCTATATTGATCAGGTGTTCCAAGAATGGATGCGACTTGTTTTATCTTGACTTCGTATGGCGATTTGTATTCGCGTGTTGCAGCATAAAATTCTAATGGATAAAGATCAACTATGTCCATATTATAAACTTCATCATCTATTTCATTTGGATCAATTCTTGTAGTAAGAACTAGTGGAAGGTCCATATATCTAGAGCCGCGTTTATTTGGTAAATATTGCCTTGAGAAGTTAAGTAACGCATCCATTAGCATCATAAATGCTAATTCGTCCCCATCACAATTTCTTCTACAGGCTGAATGAAAATAAGGATGGGCATAGAACGCTTGTGTTTTTGAAAAGCCAATTATTCTACCGATTATTCCGGCTGAAGTGTGTGGCGCAATAGCAATTATTAGATTACCAACAACATCAGACATTGATTTGACATTATAATATGGTCCTGTGCCATAATAGTTTGTTAGAAGATCGTCAATAAATGCACATGTTCTTACAATTGTGTCTAACGCAGACGAGTCTTTCCATTCCTTACAATCTGGAAGTATAACGTCTTGTGGGTACAATTCAAGCATTTGATTATCATTTTCAAGAGGTATTCCTTCGATATCATGAGTATAACCAAGTTGTTTTAATTGTTCAATTGATGTGCCTATCTCTCTTGGTTTAAAATGTGTAACTGGGGCTTCGATTGCATCGAATCTTATTGTGCCATCTTTGTTTACATAGACATCATGGAGCGCTCTTAAGATTCCTTTTTCGATCGGTTCTGGAATCCTATTGGCCGAGGATAATCCACGCACGCCTTTAACAAGGACTGGCATTGTTGTATTTAACTTTTGTAATGCATTATTAAGATAGAATCTAACATCAATGTTCTTTCTTGTGTATGGGCGAGTTTCAGTACCGCAGTGATGGGTTTTGTCAGTTTCTTTTCCACATCTAGCACAGAACTTAATTGCTTTGTTTGGGAGCATACATTTCTCACATCTTGGGTATATACCTCTTAATTGGCAATTTGGACATTCAAACACAGGTATATCTGCTTCAACAAAACCCTTTTCAAGTGCTTCATTAACTGATCTTAGTCTACCGCCTTGTGTGCCGATTGGGAAGAGAACGTGTGGTGTCCCCTTCAGTTTTCTTTGCTTTGCCTTTTCAGGTCTGCCAAGTCTTGCGCCAATATATGTTCCTGACTTGTCCATTAATTTAATTTTAGAAACTGAATTGAGTAGTTCTAATTGTGTTTTATTTTCTGAAGCTAATTTTTCTATTTGTTCTGTCTTAAATTTCTCTTCCGGTAAATAACCAAATGCCCAAAGAAGACCTAATGCTTGCGGTCCTTCTATTATTATGTAATCTAAATCAGATTTGTGCTGCATACAAATAAGTTCAAGTATCCTTTTTACAGCATCTTCATTTGGCAAAATAATTTTATAATTATTGTTGTCTTTTGATATTGTTGACTTAGACAAGGCTTTAGCAAGTGTTACTAATGATTGCACATCCACATCATTATAAAAGTTCAGAAGTGTCGGGTGGAGTGGGATGTTGTACTTGTTTGAATATTCAATTATCTGATGGTCGTCTAGCGTTTCCGGAATTTTAAATTCTGAACCAGCTGCCTTTGCTAATTCTTGAACCCATTGTTCTTCAACATAAGGACTTGGGACGAGTATATGATTATTTCTCACAAATTCACCATAATTTATCAGAATATCTCCTATACTAAGAATTTCTTTTATCTGATTTTTGTATTTCAATGCGTCTTCTTCTGTGTTTACTTGTATCACCTGTCCGCTATTTAATTTTATTATCGGACCATCAATCGAGGTGCATGGTGTTGCGATGCACGCTTTACCTGGACGTTCTATTCTTAATTGTGACCCCGACGCAATAAAATCTCCAAGAATAGTCATTGTTGCTGGATTAATTCCTGCTGCGGCGAGTCCGCTTAGTCTTGAACGCCCATATCTTAATCTAAATCCGCCTTTGGTAAGTGGATAGGAAAATATTGGTCTTCCTGCCACAGTCTCATCAATATAAATAAAGTTTGGTTTGATTTTGTGTGTTGATTCTTCTTTCTTATCTGAACCTTCAGCAGTTGCATTTAGCTTTTTTTGTAGGTCTATGTATTCTTTTAAGAATAACCATTCTTCTAATCCAAATTCTTTTCCCCATTTTTCGATATTCTTCAGAATTTTTTTCGCTTTTTGCGCAAGACCTTCACAAAGTACAAGACACATGCCGCCACGTATTCTTGGTGTGCCTACACGTGGAAGATCTTTAAGAATTAACACTTCACGCTCTGAAGTTGGGTCACCATTTATTTCTATTGGCACTTTTTTTAATAAAAATTCAAACTCTTGTGGTTTGGGATTATACTGCAAACGTGCAACCATATTATGATAAGTTTCACATTCGAGTTTTGTTCTTGTTATCTCATCTTGTGTTATATCAAATGGTTCTAACCCGAATTTTCTTCTGAGATAATCGCCTATAATCAATGTTACAGCTGCTGCTGTTCCTCCTGCTGCTCTGATTGGGCCTGCAAAATAGAATGAACCATATTTTTTACCATCTAATCTGTCTTTGATTTTAAATTCGATAAAGCCTTCAAGAGGAGCAGAAACTACACCCATAGTTATGTATGCTAAACCAACTCTAGTTCCGACTTCTATTGCTTCTCTATTATCAACAAAACTACAGAATACACCATCAGCAGTTTCTTCAGCTATCTTGAGAGCAACTCTCCAATCTCCACTACCATACTTTGTGTCAAGCTCCTTTAATCTCTGTGAGACACCAGACCCAATTATTTCTGGTTTTAATGCTCCGATTAATCCTTCAACGCGCTCAAATATATTTTTAGCTAGTGGAATATCAACTTTATCATCGGGGTCAAATCCTTTTTTCTTCGCAGTATTCGCTAAACTGTATGCATCTGTAACTTTCTTTTCCATATCCTCGAAATAATTTTTGATTTCCATTATTTGAACCTTAACATTTTTAATTCATTTGTTTTAAGATTAAGTATAGGAACACGACCTGGTTCAGGGTGATGGCCAACTTTTTCCTGAAATAATGTCCTGTCTTGGAAACAGCTTGATGAGATTGTTAAAATATTCTTATATTTACCTATCTTTGCCTTGTGAACATGTCCAGTTACAATTACGTCTGGTAATTTATCTATTAACAAAAAGTCTTGGGCCATTGGGTTGATTAATGTGGATCCATGTGATGGCGCAAGATGTCTTTTCCTCAAAAGAAATTGATGTACTAATTCCATATTTTCATAACCATACTTTCTGAGCATTGGAACTTCTTGAACATAATAATCAAAGGAATAACCGTGATACATTAACACATCAATGCCTGGGAATTCTCCGATATTATGTATATTTATTAATGCTGGATTTGAAACCATGTGTACATTTTTTAACATATACAATGGACTTGCGATATCTTTGAAAAGTGCTGGTTGTGGTTCTTCTATTCTTACTGCATCGTGATTTCCTGGGCAGATTATGATTTGTATGTCTTCTGGAATTTGTGCTATGTATTTTGAAAATTCTTCGTATTGTTTGTAGATATCTTTGATTATAAGCTCATTTTCTTGACCAGGATAAACTCCGATTCCATCTACAAGATCGCCAGTTATGAAAATATATTTTACTTTTTTAGCAATTTCTTTTTGGTTTTCAGTTCCTTCATAACCATTTACCCAATCGATAAAATGTGCAAATTCTTTTGGTAAAAACATGTTGCTACCAATATGTATATCTGAAATAAACAATGCATAAACTTCGTCTTCGGATTTTTTAATAGGTCGTTCTGGGACTTCTGGGAATATAACATCCTCAGCATAAATAATGTCACCTGATTTTGTTCCGATTATGCCGAGTACTTCATCAAAGACAATTTCTTCTGCCTTCTTGGCGCAATTTGGAGATTTAAGAGAAACGTTAATTATCCCAGTTGGGTCTTCCAGTTCAAGAAAGTATGAGCCGCTCAATGTTTTGCGTATATTTTTAACAATTCCTATCAAAGCGACTTTTTGTCTGTTATCAATTTTGATTGCTCGCCCGATTGCTATTGTCCCATTAAGCTCATCTCTTGTTTGTAGAATATCTCTCAAACGATTGTAACGATCAAAGTAATAAGTCACCCAGTCATTGATGTCTATCTTTTTGTTTATTGGGATATAATTCTTTTTTATCTTAACTTTAGAATCTGTTTGGTCTCTATGGTGATCTTTTGATTTTATTACAACTGTTTTTTCTTCATGTACTGGAATTTCAATATGTGTTTCGGTAATAGTTGATGTTGTTCCTAAAAATTTATTATAAATCTCTTTGTTGATGAAAAGTGGTTTATTTTCTTTGTAAGTTTGTGAAATAAAATCAAGAAATTGTTCTGTGTCTGTCTCTTTTACAATCGTAGATAACTCTGGAGACGGCAAAAATCCTTTTTCTATTAGTTTCGCTACAAATTCTTTCGCTTCCATATTAGTACCCTTAAAGGGATTTTGATAGTTACAATCCGAGTTCGTTCCTTAGGATCTCTTCAATGTGGTTTGTTGTATCTTCTGCAATTGGAATGCTGATTTCTCTTGTTCTTCCATAGCGTCCATTCGAAATTATTTTTGCGTTCATGACCCCTAGCATGTCTAACTCGGAAATTAAATCAGAGACACGTCTTTGAGTTAATGGTTTTGATGCTGTTCTTACACAAATACTTTTATACACATCAAAAACTCCTCCTGTATACATTGGTGGTTCTCTTGATTTTAAGATAAGAATTGCTGAGTAAAGAACTGCTTGTGATTGTTTAGGTAATTTCTTAACAATTTCTTCAATTGTTTCTGATTCTATTTTCTCTTCAGCTGAATCAACATCAGCCTCTTCTAATTTATCTTTGTTCATACGTTCGGCAAGCTCACCTGCCACTCTTAACAAATCTAAAGCACGTCTTGCATCACCGTGCTCTCTTGCTGCATAGGCAGCACATTTAGATAGTACTCCATCTGTGATAGTTTCTGGATTAAACGCAATTTTTGATCTTTCAGTAAGAATATCTTTCAGTTGAGTTGCATCATATGGTGGAAAAACAAGTTCTTCTTGGTTAAGAGATGACTTAACTCTTGGATCGACATTTGAAATAAACATTATATCGTTTGATATCCCAACAATTGCTATTTTGGCATTTTTGAGTTCTTGGTTTATCCTAGTTAAATTGTAAAGTATCCCGTCACCACACTTTTTGATTAATGTATCTACTTCGTCAAGAACAAGTATTATTGTTTTTGTTGGTGGTGCATCTATTGCCTTAAAGAATAAATTATAAACTTCATCTGTAGGAAGGCCTGTTACAGGTATGTCTTGACCAAATTTCCTGGATAACTGTGCAATTAGTCTATACTCAGTATCTGCAACCTTACGCATCTTACAATTTATATAAATCACGGAAAGGTTAACCCCTTTTTTAACAGCTATTTGCTCAAGCTGTGAACAAACATATGAAGTGCAAAGTGATTTACCTGTCCCTGTTTTACCAAAGATGAACACATTTGATGGTTTTTCATGTTTAAGTGCAGGCGCCAAGATCTTAGCGAGATTTGAAATACACTCTTCTCTATGTGGTATTGTTTCTGGTGTATATTTTATAGAAAGCGCCTCTTTATTAATGAAAATAGATTTTTTATTTAAGAAATCTTCGAATATCTTGTCTACAGTGAGCACCATAAGAGATATTCCAATAGAAACTTAATATAAATATGTTTGTATACTATAGAATATATAAAATACCTTTGTTTCTTATAGAACTTCTTTATTTTATCTGTAAAACACCTACATTGCGTATGAAGTAAAACACACCCGTACTCTTCTTATCCAAGTTTGACTTTTTGGTTTTGTGTCTCTTCTCTTGAAAGATCCAATTTTATGGTTTTATTATTATTTATTATTTACTATATAGTAAATATATATAATATAATAATAAAGTATCATTTATTTTATATTGCTTGTGGAAAATGCTTAGAAATGGTTCCATAGGAAACGATGGGGTGTTATTTTAATAACATTTTCATAGAAAGAGCCTATTTTTAAACCCCTGGGGTTCAATTTAAAGATAAATCAAACCTCTTAATGGTTATTTTACCCAGAATATTAAGAAAATGAGTTCCATAGGAAATAAGGGGGTGTGGTATCAAGATAGTACCTTTACAATACTATTGATCTTGGAAGCAAGTTCCTTGCTTTTTTCCTGTTCTAATTTAGAAGCAGCCCAATCCTTAAGTTTTGATCCCCTAATCTTAAGTAATTCATTAGTTTTTCTTCTGTCCTCATATCGCATGCGCTCATTTTTAACTAAAAAATCAGAGACATCATGATTAAGTATCGTTATCTTATTAGAAATCTCCTTTAACCAATCTATCTCAACACTTTTTCTGGTTAAATGATTTATTTTATCCTTTTGCTTGTCTGTTATATTAAAAACTGAAGCATATGGACCTAAACCATAGTAAATGTGTTCTGATTCACCACCCCAGGTAAATTCTCCAGGTTCGCGCTTGACATCAATTATTATGAATTCACCAATAGAAACGCCCTTCTTAAGGTTATAATAAATATTTCTTAATGAAGTCGGTTCGAAAATGTCTTTGTATATTTTATAGAGTTCATAACCATAAGCACAACCAGCTTGGGCTAACAATGAAGCAATTTTTTCTCTTACATCAGTTTTGATAGGACGACCGCGTGCCATATTTTATGTCTATATTGCAAATAAATATAAGATTTTTTATATATAATAAGTGTATCTAAAAATCAAAAGGAGTGATAAAATGGGACTTGGATTGGAAGGAAAAAGAATAACATATGCGCTTTCTAACAAAAACATTGGATCTGAAAAGATGAAGATTTTAAGCGAGCTTTCATCAGCCAATGAACGTTATGGTGAAGAGATTAGAAGAAAGATCTCTAAGATAAAAGAAGAATGCAATCTTATGATGAATTATGAAATTGAAATGAGAAATTCAAAAGAAACTAAAGTAGCGGACATTTTGCTGGACACAAGAACAAAACTAATCAAAGCAGAGTCTCATTTAAGAAGTGCTGTCAATACACTTATCTAATTGGAAAAGTTATTAAATTATTAAGTTTAAGTTAACTCTTGGTGCTCTTATGTTGAAGATTCCTATAAATGAAATAGTGGAAAAGATAACGTCTAAAACAGGCTTATCAAACGAAGTAATATTAAAAAAAATTGAAGAGAAGGTGACAGAACTTTCTGGGCTTGTAAGCAAAGATGGAGCAGCACATATTGTTGCAAATGAATTTGGTGTACAATTATTCAAAACTTCTGAGTCTGGTTTGATGCTGGTAAAAGACATAAAACCTGGATTAAAATCAGTTTCATTTGTTGCACGTGTCCTAAGAATATATCCAACCAAGGAATTTAAAACACCAAAGAGAGAAGGAAAAGTTGCAAGCTTTTCAGTTGCCGATGAAACTGGCCAGATGAGAGTTGTTTTCTGGGATACTAATTTCATAGATATGCTCGATAAATCAACCATAAAGGAAGGAGACGTCGTAAAAATAACAAACTGTTATGTGAAAGAATCACAGATGGGCGGAGTAGAAGTTCATGCTAGCAATAGAACAAAAATAGATGTTAATCCTAAAGATGTTAAAGCAATTCCAGAATTAACAAAACCTAAAATTGATCGTAAAAAAATAAAAGATCTTGGAGAAGGAGAGGCTGAACTAAGGGGCGCAGTTGTGTATTTATTTGAAACAGGGAAACCATTTTTTGAAGTTTGCCCAACATGTAACAAAAAATCAGTAGAAGGCATCTGTCAGACGCACAATAAAATTATTCCAAAACAATCATTGATTGTTTCAGCAATTATTGACGATGGAACAGGAAATATTCGTGTAGTATTTTTTGGCAACAGGGCAGAACAGCTGTTGAAAATTAGTTCAGATGATGCATTTAAATTAGCAAAAGAACATAATGATGATTTCTATGCGATTAAAACCAAAAGAACTGAACTTTTAGGAAAAGAGATAATATGTGAAGGCAGGGTTTCAACAAATAGTTTTAGTGGAGACATTGAGATGATATGTAACCAGATTTCAGAACCCAACCCTCTCTCTGAATCTAAAAGGCTTTTAACATGGAAATAAAGAGTTTAAAAGATGAAATTTCTTGGATAAAATGTAGAGTAATAACAAAGCAGATTTTTATTGAGTTGAAACTATGAGTTGGAATTTTCCACGTAAAAAGTGCCCCAAAGAATTAAATTGTTGTAAAATAACAGACGCTGAATTAAGACTATTTGTTACAAAAGAGGATATTAAAATGCTTAAAAAAGAAAATATAACAAATATTGCAAACCTGTGGTGGAATTATGAAGTTAGATAAGATAAACATAGACGGATATGAATTATATACATTTAATAAAAGTATATTAATCCCTTATGAAACACTGTCTAAAGAAGAGTTAGACAATATAAAATTAAGACCACTTTTATTAGATGACTTAGACCCAAAATATAATATAGGTGTAGGATTAGATAGCACTACAGACAATACAATACGGTTCATTTCCATTCCACCAACAAGTTGGGGAAATAAACAAAAAAAGAACGAAAAATATATTTCTAAATTAAACAAAAATTTCAGAGTAGAAGAAAAAATATTAGATGGTTCAGAGATCTCCGAAGAATATTTAAGGGAATTAGGTAAAAGACATTTCAAAAAATATGACTATGATGATTTCTCTATTAAAGAGTGTATAGAATACATACAAGGTAGAAAAGTAATAGTTATAAGAATATATGATGAAGAAACAAATGTAGCAAATTTATTCTGTATAATATATAATGACATAGAAGCATACTATGCTTTCACAGATAGAATTGAAGATAACAAATATAATCGGTTTAGTCTAGGTAATTATAGTGTATACAGATTAATAAAAATCTTAGAGAAATTAAATATAAAAGAACTAAATTTAGGGAGTGGACATACAGAACTTAAACAACATTTATACACAAGAACCGAAAAATCACTAGGTATAGCTTTAATAGATGAAAACCATCCAGTATTATCCAAGTTAAAATTAAAAGATATAAATCTCTTAAAAAAGGGAACGCCATATTACTAAAATGGAAATTGAAGAACGGGAATTTTACCGATATAAACATTATATAAACAATGGAGATAGACAATCTAAAAGACCTTTAATATGGAAATAAAAATCTCTTCAAAAATATTTCCAACAGAAAACAAAATGAAACTAGTTGGAGTAATGAAAACAACATTCCCCGGTTGTATTTTTTCAATTTCAAAAGACAAAATAGAATGTATAACAAAAGATCAAAATGTGCTAAGCGTTCTCAAAGAAACAATAGATAAGAAGAGGATAAGACACACAGTACATTACCTAATTGTTAAAAATCAAACATCTTCTGGAACAAAACTCGAATTAAATAAACAGACATTAGTTTTAGGAAAAATAAACTTTGTTGAAGAAAGTTACCCATTAGGAAATGTTATCATAGAAACGGATATACCACAAGAATTATTAACTTACTTTACTAATTGATTTGTTTGCTATGGATAGAAATGAAATATATAATGTATTAAATGAATATAAGAAACTAATCGGGTTATCCGATTATAAAATAATATTAGCGCGAGGTTATCATAATCTTGGATCCACTCATATTGCAGAAGAAGACGTTGATATATATGAGAAGGAAATAAAAATAAAACTCGATAATAGTTTTAAAAAACTTTGTGAAAAGAAACAGAGAAATGTACTCTTACATGAAATAATACATTCTAGAGTAGCTGCATATAATGACAAATTAGAAGACATAATAAGTACAGAAGAAGAACTTCTTGTAAACGACATTACTAATGCTGTAGAGTGTAGAACTAAATGAATTAAGTTAAACCCTTCATCAGTCTTATGCCAACCTCCCAATAAAGGACAGTCATGCCTTCTTGGATTTTACCACGGAATTCTTCTGGAACATCAATATCAAATGTTTCGAAAGACGCAGTATCCATCACATTTGCTTTGTCACCAGATGTAGAGATTACCTGTGCATTACGTTTTTCAATAATAGGAATATCAATTCTTGAATCAGCAGACTGCACGATTGATCTTTTTTTACCATCAACTATCCCAACAGCTTCCATCCTAACTTTTGCAGAACCATGCTTACCTGGTTTAGAACGAGTTGTGCTTATAACTTTACAAGGAACTTCGTCAATAAGTACAAAACTACCTTCCTTTAGTTCATTTATTGTTGTAACTTTTCGTTCCATAATAAAAACTTCTGATTTATCAAGCTTATAAATTTTAAGATTTTGCAGCGAGCTTGATATCCACTGATTTTATTGTTGTTCTGCCGCCATGTTTAGCTAATTGAACCGCTTTTTGACAAATTCTGTCTGCGTACTCTTCTAAAACTTCAACCATCGCTTTCTTTGCCGAGTCTCCGACACGCCGAGCGCCAGACTTTCTCAGAAGCTTATCCATTGCAGCTAACGCCAAAATAGTCATATAATTACCTCCAAAGGTTAATTATGTCTTTTTTGAGTCAATAAATCTATTTATAGGTTTTTATCAACCTAATCATCTCTTATATCGCAGAATTGCGGCAAATCCACCAAATTCTTTCAATTGTTTGCCCTCATTTGTTTCTTCAGAGATTAGTATTACTTCAGTGTTGAAAGATTTTGCATGCTCTATAAATTCATCAACTTTTTCCGGTGGTAATGCTTCAGATAATAATAATTTAGAAACCATACCAAGTTCAATATTTTTTCTAACTTCGGCTTCTCCATAGCTCGCATAACCAGTGCCTTTTGCAAGATTTGAAAAGAAGTCATCAAGTATTTTTTTCTCCTCCGCTATACCTTCTCCCTTAAGAAGATCTTCTGATTTGTTTACAAGCTCACGAAGACCATGCTCACCAGTGTAACCAACGTCTTTTACACCAATTACCATTCTTTGTAAGTCAGTTGGTAAATAATTACCATTAACAAAATCTTCCTTTGATGGACCAGGCCCACCAATTATTATACCACGCAAGTTCTTAACATTCGTAAATGCGTCCTTAGCAACAATTGCTGCTTTATTAAAGAAATATTTTATTTGTTCTTCACGTTCGTGGGCAAAACGGTTTGCTGACTGGCCACCTTTTTTGAATTTACCCATAACATAGGAATCAATTTCTTTTATGGGGATGATTGATTTACCCTTTAAGAAAGCTAATGTTGCTTCTTTTACATCAATTACAATTAAACCATAAACATTCTTTGCTTCGAATAAATCCCTTAGAGGGGCTATGATAAATGTCTGATCACATCTATACAATCTGATATTAATTGGCTCAGGTGGATGTATTGCCCATAGTTTGAAATCAGGTTTTCCTTCAACAGGAGAAATATTACCTGAGAATATTACAAGACCATGTTCTGGTGTTTTTGAGTATTTTTTAAGCTCACTTAATATTCTTTCAAGAGCAGTCACTACGTTAGTTCTTACTGTTTTTGATTTGATATTTTCTGCAGTTCCAGCTTCTTGGGCGAGATGGTTTGCTTCGGCAGCAAGATTATATCCCGCTGGAATGTATACACTAACCAACTCTGTATGTCTTCCACGTATTTTTGATAGTTCGTCCAAAAGCTTCTTTAAACGATATCTTTCTTCATCTGTCATATTTTATTCAAGAATGGAAACGTTTTCAAACTTTGTTATATTACCTTGTTTATCTTTCAATTCTTCAAACTTAAGCGTTTTAATATTGTGCATAAGTTTAAGGTCTTCTTCAAATAACTTAAGTTCTTTCTTTACATACACTTCGTTTAATTCAGAATTTAGTGCAAGTCCTTTATCTTTTTTGTATTTCCATATTGTAGAATTTAAATCAATTAACATTTGTGTATAATCTAGATATTTTACAACACCAAGCGTTGAAACCTCTGGTAATCGCTCTTTGTGAATTGATTCCTTTGAATAAAGTTCAAGCCATACTTTATCTGTTATGAATGGACAAATTGGTGCTAATAATTTTAAAATTGTTTTTAAACAAGTATGCAGAGTGTAGCAAGCTGCTTTATCACCTTTGTAAACTCTACCCTTTACCAATTCTAAATAATTGTCAGCAAAAATACTCCACATAAATTGCTTTATTGCATTTGCCGGCACGAAGAAGTTAAAGTTTTCATATCCATCAACACTTTTCTTAATCATGTTATTTAATTCAGCCAAAACCCATTTATCAGAATCTTCAACTGATTCTGCTTTTTCAATTGGAAATGATGAAATAAATCTTGAGATATTCCACAGTTTTGTTAAGAATTTTCTTGCATATCCCATTCTACTATCTGAAAATCTAAAGTCTTCACCAAGGCTTGCTTCAGAAGCATTCCAAAATCTGAAAGCATCAGCACCGTATTTTTCTAAAATAGGAATTGGATCAACAACATTTCCTTTGGATTTAGACATTTTTTCTCCATGTTCATCAACACCATGACCCATTATCCATGCGCTATGAAAAGCACATTTACCAGTCAATTGGTGCACTCTTAACAATGTGTAATATAGCCAAGTTCTGATTATGTCTTTAGCTTGTGGACGTATTGAAACAGGAAAAGTTTTCTTGAATAGGTTATTATCTCTTAGATAGCCACTAATAAACAAAGGACTTATCCCAGAATCCATCCACATATCGAAAGTTCTTTCGTCACCAACAAAGTCATTCCCACCACAAGAACATTTTTCAAATGGCGCCTTGTCCTTCCAAGGCCTATAATATTTTCCCGATTCGGGAACGTACGCCTTGTTGCATTTTTTACAGTACCAGATTGGAACTTCGGTTCCATAAATTCGTCTTCTTGTTATTGGCCAATCCATTGAAATTGAATCAATCCAATTTATGAGATTTTGTCTATACTGTTCTGGATAAAAATGCATTTCATGAGCATAATTTTTGATTGTGTCAAGGAAATTAAGCTGTTTCAAGTAATATTCTTTCATAAGAATTATTTCAATTGGTGTTTTGCTTCGTTCGCAAATTGGTGTGTTATGCATTATTTCTTCTTGCTTCACAAGAATCTTTGCTGATTTTAGATCCTTAATTATAGAATCACGCGCTTCGCCAATCTTCAACCCAACATATTTTCCAGAAGCATTATTCATTCTTCCATTAACATCAATCAAAATTTTTTCTTTCAGTTTTAACTCTCTAAATAATCTAACATCACCATAGTCTCCGTAAGAACAAATCATTACTAAACCAGTTCCAAACTCTGGTTTTGCATATGGGTGTGCCATAATTGGCACTTCATGATTATAAATTGGGACAATTGCTGTTCCCTTTAGTTTTTTATATCGTTCATCATCTGGATTATAAAGAATTGCAGCACAAGATCCAAGAAGTTCTGGTCTTGTAGTTGCGATAGTCAGTTCTTTTTTTGAACCTTTTACCTTGAAATTAACGTAATTTAATTTTGTAGATAATTCTTGATATTCTACTTCTGCATCAGCGATTGTAGTGTTGCATTTTATGCAGTAATTATTTGGCCTTGTGTCTTCATAGATTAATCCTTTTTTCCACAGTTCTATAAACGTGCTTTGCGTCAATGTGTGATATTCTTCTGAATCTGTTCTGTAATGATGGTCAAAATCCCCGCTTAGACCCATACGTTTCATTATACCAAGCATCTCTGCTTCAAGATCGTCCAATGCAGTTCTACAGTATTCAATAAATTTTTCTCTTGGCGTATTCCGCATAGAGATATTATACTTTTTTTCTGTGTAAATCTCAACAGGTAACCCATTTCGGTCAATACCAATTGGAAAAAGCACCTCTTTATTGAACATTCTTGATGTGCGTGCAATCATATCAATCTGAGAATAATGCGCAGCAGCACCAATATGCCAAGGTCTCCCCGATGGATATGGTGGCGGAGTATCTATAGAGAAGATAGATTTTTCAGAATTCAAATTAAATTTGTAGATCCCTTCCTTATGCCAATGGCTAATTAGTTCTGGTTCGTGTTTTAAGTCCCACACCTTTTCATTTATTTTAGGGTCTACCATTTTATCGGAAAAGCGATAAACATTTTAAATACATTACCATTTAAAAGAATATGGCTGACTTGAGCGGTTTATTTGTTTTCTTTGGCGCAGTAGGATTCATATTCTTAAAATTCATGCTAGGAATGCTCTTAAAGGAACAAGGACTGTTTAGACTTCTTATAACAATAGGAATTGGTCTTGGAATGCTTATTGGTGCGACATTTGTTGCCCCAACATGCGCACCACTAGCAATAATTTTGGTAACAGGTGCGATAATATTCGGGGGGTTACCGATTGTTGTAATGTTCATGTTTGTAGGCGCAATACCATTTATTGGAGCGTCATTAGCTACAGTTATAGCACCAATATCAGGAATGTTATGGGTACTTCTTATAATAACAATAGTAGAATTCATAGTCAGCATATTACACATTCTTGCGCTTGTGCCAATAATAAATATAATCATAATAGCACTTGCGATAATACTACCAATAATAGAACTAGTGATACTTTGGGCAGTATTCTCAGGGGCTTTTGCAGATGTAACCACGTGTTTTTCATTGACAGGGACTAAGATACCAGGCACAGGTGGAATTAGTATAGGTGCATAAATGAAAGTTAAATGCACACACTGTGGTAGGGAAAGAATCTATAATCCTTCAGATAAGACAAGCGTAACAGATTTAAGAAAAAGAAAAGTACAATGTTTTTATTGTGGGAAAAGTTTTTGTGTTGTACCTAAAATTTAGAAACCAATAGCTTTCTTCAATTCCTTTGCCTTATCAGTTTTTTCCCATGTAAAGTCAGGATCATTTCTTCCGAAGTGACCATATGATGCAGTTTTTTCGTATATCGGTCTTAACAAATTAAGGTATTTGATTATTGCCTTTGGTCTCAAATCAAAGGTTCTTCTTACCAAATCCTCAATTTTTTCTTCGGGTATTTTATTTGTCCCAAACGTTCTTACAAGAATTGATACTGGTTGAGCAACGCCAATTGCATAAGCTATTTGAAATTCACATTTATCTGCCAAGCCAGCAGCAACAATATTTTTTGCAATGTATCTTGCCATGTATGAAGCAGAACGATCTACTTTGCTCGGATCTTTACCAGAAAATGCTCCTCCACCATGAGCGCCCACGCCACCGTATGTGTCAACAATTACTTTTCTGCCTGTCAAACCGCTATCCCCAACTGGGCCACCAATCACAAAACGGCCAGTCGGATTAATATGAATAATTGTTTTGTCATCCATCATTTTATCACATACTGGTTTGATTACTTTTTCAAGAACATCTTTTCTTATTGTTTCTAATGAAACATCAGGTGAATGTTGAGTTGAAACAACAACCGTGTGAACGCGCGTTGGAGCCCCGTTTTCATATTCAACAGTTACTTGTGATTTGCCATCAGGTCTAATCCAAGGAATTATTTTCTTCCTTCGCACTTCTGCAAGTTTCATTGTTAGCTTATGCGCGAGAAGTATTGGTAATGGCATCAATTCAGGAGTTTCATTACAAGCATAACCAAACATTAGCCCCTGATCACCAGCGCCCTGTTCATGTTCTTCAGTTTCTGTTACGCCTTGAGATATATCTTGGCTCTGTTCATGTAAAGAAACAAGAATTGCACAATGTTCAAAATCAAAACCATACTCTGGACGATCATAACCGATTCGTTGGATTGTTTTCCTTGCAACATCCTGGATGTCAATGTCTGCTTTTGTGGTAACTTCACCCGCTATAACTACAAGACCGGTTGTGGTTAAGCATTCTACAGCAACCCTCGAATTTGGGTCTTTTCTCAACATTGCATCAAGAATCGCATCTGAAATCTGATCACAAAGTTTGTCTGGGTGACCTTCAGTGACTGATTCTGATGTAAAAAGATATTTTCGGTTCATAATACACCCTCTTTGTTTTACTCACGTTTTAAAGTTTAAAAGCTTTTGTTTTAAGAATAGAAGATTTCTTAAATAATCTTGATTTAAGAGCAACAAAATATTCTTTATTAAGAAAACATAGAAATTGGCATACATTATATACTGTTTCAATTCGTGGAGAAGAAATGGTTAAGAAGACGTTTAAGATTATACAACCAAATAACCCTAAACATAAGTTGAAATTTAATTTTTATTTAGATAATTCTTAAAACAATTAAGAATATTTATAAATAGTATTAGAACCCTTTTAATTATTGGTCCCCTAGCTTAGCCTGGTGGAGCACAATCTTTTTTTAGAAAGATGCTCAGTCGGCTGATATTGGTTAAGCGGAAACCGAGAGGTCCTGAGTTCAAATCTCAGGGGGACCATTTTTAATAATTATCCTAAGAAAAAGAAAAAAAACAAAACCTCACCTGCTGGTTTCACTTTTTAAGATCCTTACTATAATCGAAAAGCCTGTGTTGAATAGTACAAGACAAAGACTGTTTCTCGTATTTTGTTTTTTGTGGAGAATTTTCGTGGTTCATGTTATAATTTCCTATAATGTTACTTCAGCTTAGAAGCAGATGCCTGCTTATAAGCATGTAGATGATGTCGAATAGTTTTTACGAAGTATGTTTTACAAAAAATAAATTTAAATAGGTACAAAATTCAGCGAATCTTGGAGCCATTCTTTGTTTTTTTGTCGGGTGAAATGATTATTGGTTCGCCATTTTCTTCTGCTGCAAGAATCATGCCATTAGATTCCACATTTTTTATCTTAGCTGGTTGTAAATTTGCAACAACAATCACCTGTTTCCCAATTAATTGTTCAGGCTTGTATTGTTTTGCAATTCCCGCGACCAATTGGCGTTCTTCACCGATGTCAACAATCAATTTGAGTAGTTTATCTGCGCCTTCTATGCGCTCTACTTTTTTAATTGTACCGACTCTTAAATCTACTTTCTGGAAATCGCTTAATGAAATCTTCCCCACCCCCTTTATTATTTCTTTTTTGATCTCAATCTTTTTGAAAAGAACATTTCCACGTTTAATTTTTACATTGTTCTTTATTAAACCAAATTTAAGATGTTTAACTAAAATGTTTTTCTTATCTAATCCAAGTTGTCCAAATATTCTCTCTGAAGTTGACGGTAAAAATGGGTAAATTAAGATCCCAATTATACGCAATCCTTCAGCAAGATTGTATGTGATTTTTTGGACATGTTTTTTATCTTTTATTTCCCAAGGTTTCTCATCTGTAATATATTTGTTTAAATCAGCAACAAGCGTCCAAATATTTTCTAAAACAATATTGAATTTGAGCTCGTCAATATTTTTACTAGATAACCCAATTGTCCTGTTTATCTGTGCAAGGATCCTTTTTTCGGGCCCCGATTTTTTAATTGAACCCTTTGATGTTTTCTCGATTAGAACTAAGGTTCTGTTCAATAAATTACCAAGACCATCAGCTAAATCGCCATTAACGCGTTTTATGAATTCAGTCTCGGAAAAATCTCCATCGTAACCAAAAACAATTTCTCTGAATAAATAATATCTAAGACTATCCAAGTCATATTTCTCGATAAAAGTAATAGGATCGATGAAGTTTCCCAAGGATTTAGATATCTTCTGCCCATTTACAGTAAGGAACCCATGCGCAAATATTTTCTTGGGCAGTTTCTCTCCCACAGAAATTAATATTGCAGGCCAGATTACTGCATGGAACCAAAGAATATCTTTTGCCATTAAGTGTACATCTGCTGGCCAGAATTTTCTATTCTTGTTTATTTCAAGTGCAGAAAGATAATTCAAAAGAGCATCGACCCAAACATAAATAGTATGCTTCTTGTCCCAAGGCAAAGTAATTCCCCATTTGACATTTGCTCTTGAAAGACTGATATCTTGCAACCCCTCGTTCAAACGGTTAAGAATTTCATTTTTTCGTTCTTCAGGAAGTATTTCGTAATAATATTTACTTTTTGGATTTGTTATTGCGTCAATCAAGATTTTCTGATATTTTGAAAGTTTGAAAAAATAATTCTCTTCTGTACTTGCAATTGGTTCTTTGTCTGGGTGTAAGATGCATTTTCCGCCAACAAGGTCAGTTTCTGTAATAAATTTTTCACAACCAACACAGTAAAGGCCTTCATATTTGCCTTTGTATACATCGCCATTTCGTTTAAGTTTAGAAATTAATTTTTTTACAAATTTTTCATGCCTTGGGTCTGTTGTGCGTATAAAGAAATCATTACTTATGTCAAGTTTCTTCCAAGCGTAAGTATATCTTGGCGCAATCTTATCACATAATTGTTTAGGTGTTAGGCCTTGGTGTCTGGCCGATTCTTCTATCTTTGCGCCATGTTCATCTGTTCCTGTTAAGAAAAATACTTTTTTACCAGAAATCCTATTCCATCTAGCCAAAATGTCCGCCGCTATTGTCGTATAAGCGCTTCCAATATGCGGAACATCATTGACATAGTATATTGGGGTTGTTACATAATAGGTAGATTTTTTGAATTCAATCACCACCTAATTGGAAAAGATTATAAGATTTAAAAAGGTTCTCTAATAAATGGAAGAACGCAAAAAAACACAGGGTTTGATATACAAGAAAAACGATTTTGAAAATTGGTATCCAGAACTTATACTAAAAACAGAGATTGCTGATTATTCTGCAGTGAGTGGTTGTTTGGTTATTAGACCATATGGTTATGCAATTTGGGAAAAAGTTGTCAAAGTTATAGATGAAAACCTGAAAAAGATGGGAATCAAGAATGCATATTTCCCATTACTCATACCTGAAAGTTTTCTTAAAAAAGAAGAGGAACATGTTAAAGGATTTAGTCCAGAAGTTGCATGGGTGACTGAAACTGGAGACACGAAACTTAATGAACGCTTGGCAGTTAGACCAACAAGCGAGACAATAATCTATCCTTCATACTCAAAATGGATTAAATCATACACAGATCTTCCGATAAAATTGAATCTTTGGAATAATGTCTTAAGATGGGAATTCAAACACCCGAAACCATTTCTTCGAGGGCGAGAATTCCTTTGGAATGAGGGCCATACAGCATTTGCGACAAAAGAAGAAGCTGAGAAAGAAGTAAAAGAAGTTCTTGATATGTATTATGATTTTGTCGAGGATTATATGGCGCTTGCTTCGCAGAAAAGCAAAAAAACAGATAGTGAAAAATTTGCTGGCGCAGTTTATACAACTTCTGTTGAATGTATGCTCCCAGATGGAAAGATGGCTCAAGGACCAGATGCACATTTTGATGGACAGAACTTTGCAAGAGCATTTGATATAAAATTCATTGACAAAGATGGAGAAATAAAATATGTTTGGCAAAACACATTTGCCATTTCAACAAGAATGCTTGGTCTAATGTTTGCAATGCATAGCGATGATAAAGGACTTGTTATCCCACCAAAACTTGCGCCAACACAAATAGTAATTGTACCAATTTACACAGATAAAGAGAAGAAAAAAGTTTTAGCTGAAGCAAAGAAAATATCTAAATCTATCTCAAAGAACTATTCGATTGAACTCGACAACAGAGAGAATTATACACCCGGTTGGAAATTCCATGAGTGGGAAATGAAAGGAGTACCATTAAGAATTGAAATTGGGCCAAGAGACATCAAAAATAAGTCAGTTGTTGTCGCAAGAAGGGATACAGGAGAAAAAATTAACGTAAAAATAAAGGAATTATCCAAGATTTTGGAGAAGGAAATTTACAATTTGAACAAAAGACTCTATGAAAAGTCTAAGAACTTCTTGGATTATCATACTAAAATTGCCAATTCGTTTGAAGAATTAAAAAGAAACATTGATGGGAACAGAGTTTTGATTAATTGGTGTGGAAATGCAGAATGCGAAACAAAAATTAAGGAAGAAACTGGCGCCAAAAGCACAGGAATACCATTTGACGTGGAAACAAAAGGAAACTGCGCAATATGCGGAAAAAAGGCAAAACACACTGTTTACTTTGCGAAAACCATATAATTCTGCGAAACATTTATAAATCAAGATTGTAAGCGATTAATTTAGGAATTCTGAAATGTGAAATATATGGATATATCAAAAGAAGAATTTTTTAAGGAATATGCAAAACATGGCACAACAACTATTGGATTAGTCTGTTCTGACGCAGTTGTTTTAGCAGCTGAAAAAAGAGCAACATCAGGATACCTTGTTGCACACAAAGTTGCAGACAAAATAATTCCGATAACAGACAAGATAGCGATAACTATCGCTGGCTATGTTGGTGATGCCCAAATGCTAGGAAAATATTTACGATCAGAGATGGAATTATACGAAATAAGAAGACAAAAGAAAGTAACCGTAAAGGCGGCAGCAACACTTCTCGCGAATATATTATTCGGCAATAGAATGAGCATGACACCATTTTATGTTCAAATTCTACTCGCCGGACATGACGAAGAAACAGGTTTCCACTTATTCTCTTTAGACGCAGATGGTGGAAATATAGAAGACAAGATGGTTTCGACTGGAAGCGGAAGCGTCATTGCATACGGCGTGCTTGAAGACAAGTACAAAGAAGGCATAAACAAAGAAGAAGGCATATTGATAGCAGCGCGCGCAATTAAATCTGCAATGGCAAGAGATATTGCTTCAGGTGAAGGCATAGACATTTACACAATAACTGAAAAAGGAATGGTAAAAGTTCCAAAAGAAGAAATAGCAAAATTAGTGAAATAATTTGATTCTCCTGTGATCTGAATGAAAAATGGCGATGTAATAGAAGAGATAAAGTCAGAGTTAAAGGATAGCGCACGCATTAGCGATGTTTTATACGAAGGTGCAAATATTGTTCTTTATACAAAAAATGCTGATTTTTTTATCGATTCTAAAGACACAATAAGAAACATTGTAAACAAAATAAAGAAAAGAGTAGAGCTAAGAATGGACCCATCAATGCTTTTGGATCCAGACAAAACGCAGGATATTATTAATGAACTTGTTCCTGAAGAGGCGGGCTTGGGGGAAGCTTGGTTTGACTATAAGCGTTCTATTGTTATCATAGAAGCTGAGAAACCAGGATTAGTTATAGGCAAAGAAGGACACGTGATGAATGAAATCAGAAGAAAAACACTTTGGGTGCCCAAAGTAAGACGCGCATTAATTATTCCTTCAGATCTTATTAAAACAATTAGACATACGCTTTTCCAGAACTCTGAATACAGAAGAGAGTTCATGGACAAGATTGGAAAGAAAATTTATAATACTAAATGGGAACGCGACCAAAATTATTGGATAAGAACATCATTTTTGGGCGCAGCAAGAGAAGTAGGAAGAAGCTGCATACTTCTTCAAACACCAATGTCTAACATTTTAATTGATTGCGGGATCAATGTTGCTTCAACAGATTCAGCATTCCCACACTTCGATGCGCCAGAATTTGATATACACAAAATTGATGCAGTTGTTATCTCACATCCACATACTGACCATAGCGGAGCAATTCCAATGCTTTTCAAATATGGTTACAATGGACCAGTTTATTGCACAGAACCATGCAGAGATATTATGACACTTCTGCAATTAGATTATATAGATGTTGCACAAAGAAGCGGAAGAAAACCAGAATACACAAGCAGAGAAATAAAAGACGTGGTAAAAAACTCAATCTCGCTTGATTATGATGAAGTAACTGATATCACACCCGATGTTAGATTAACATTACATGATGCGGGACATGTTCTTGGTTCAGCGCTTATTCATTTGAATATTGGTGAAGGCTATCATAATCTACTTTATACAGGGGATTTCAAATTTGCAAAGTCAAAAATTCTTGAACCAGCAATTTCAAATTTCCAGAGACTTGAAACATTGATAATGGAGTCAACATATGGTGGAAAAGATGATATACAGCCAAGCAGACAGGAATGTGAAGAATTTTTGATAAATACAGTAAAACAAGTTCTTGGGAACAAAGGAAAAGTTTTGATTCCCGTTCTTGGAGTAGGCAGAGCACAGGACATAATTGTAATTGTTGAAGAAGCAGTAAGAAAAGGCGAAATACCAGACGTCCCAATCTTTGTTGATGGGATGGTGTGGGATGTTACTGCAATACATACTGCATACCCAGAATTCATGAATCATGATATGAGAAAAAAGATTTTTGGAGAAGACACAAATCCATTCACATCAAAAGTTCTAAAACGGGTTGCTTCAAATAATGAAAGACAAGAAATAATAAATTCTAATCAACCATGCGTAATAATCGCAACATCAGGCATGCTTACGGGCGGCTCCTCAGTTGAATACTTTAGAAATCTTGCAGAGAATAAAAAGAATGCAATAATTTTTGTTTCATATCAGGGAGAAGGCTCCCTTGGTAGAAAAATCCAGAGGGGCGAGAAAGACGTTGCTGTTGATGCATTCAGCGGAAAAACAGAAATGGTTGAGGTAAAGATGGAAGTTTATTCGATTGAAGGGCTTTCAGGACATTCAGATAGAAATCAATTGTTAAGCTTCGTAAAAAGACTTGATCCAAAACCGAGAAAGATTATTGTTCTACATGGTGAGAGCACTAAATGTTTGGATCTAGCTTCAACAATCCACAAAATTCTAAGAATTGAAACAGCAGCACCGAGAGTTTTGGATGCTATAAGAATTAAGTAGTTGGTTCTTCTTTCTTAGGATAAAATTTTGCATGTAGCCCAGGTTTTATCTTTTCTAAGTAACCCTTACCCACAATATTCCTTTGGTCCTCTAAGTATAATTTAAGATCAGATTTATCAATCGCAATTTTTTTGCAACACTGTGTAAGTTCTTCATCATGTTCCATATCACAAAGAAGTTCCTCGATGCTTGTTATTGATTCTATTTTAACTTCATTACCCCTGTTAAATTTACTTTTTATACTTTCTCTAACTGCTTCAACATAATATTGCTTGTTGTCTGCTAAACCAACATCTAAAGCAACTATGACAAGTGGAAATGATAAATTATCAAATTTAGTATACAGCCTACCAATACCTTCGATTATGCTATTACCTGTAATTAAGCATTCGTCGATTACACAAATTTTGTCACCATCATTAATCTGACCTATAAATTCGCCACTATTATCAACTCCAGCCCACCTGTAACTTTTGAGTTCCAAATTATTTTCTTCTTGTAAATGTTGTGAGATAGCGCCAGTTGTTAATGAAATAACTGTACCAGATCTGCCAATACCAACCATTGCGTCTATTGCAGTTTTTTGGTAAGCAAATGTTTTTGTAGCGTCTATGAATAATTCACCCCATTTATTTCTATATTTTTGATCAGAAAACGATGAATCAAAATTTAAATGACCATTTAACCCAATTGAGAATTTTTCATCAGATTCATTTCTACCGCTAAAACTCAAACTCCCAGATTCACATAGAAATTTTTCTGTCTCTAACCTAAGTTTCTCTAACTTTTCATATCCGTTTGCCATTTTGAGTACCCGTTTATACTGAGAGTCACCTTCTTTAAAAAGGTTTTGTCCCTAATAAATGATAAATTTTTAAGTAAGTAGGGACTAATAGATATAAGGTATGCATTGTTTTAAACTTTGCTATCTAAATTCGACAAATATTTTAACTGTAATTGTATGTGATTAGGTTATGGTAAGATATGGGATAAGAGTTAGAGAAATAATGACTAGGCGACCAATTACAATAAATAAGGATGCCAGCATAGGCGCAGCAGCAAAAACAATGAGACAAAATCATGTAGGCGGCTTAATGGTCACAGAAAAAGGGCGATTGGTAGGAATGATAACAGAAGGAGACATATTAAGAAAAGCATTCATAAAGAATAAGAGCCCGACAAAAACAAAAGTATGGCAGATTATGACAAGAAAAGTCGTAACAATACATCCAGACGATGACTTGTATCATGTTACACAATTGATGAATAAGAAAGGAATAAGGAGACTACCCGTAATAGAGGATGGACAGATTGTCGGGTATATAACAGAGAAAGACCTTTTAAAGGTTGAACCAAGTATATTAGATGTGTTAATTGAAAAGTTGAAAATTAGAGATCCAGCAGTTAAATTATCATATTCATTAAGGTGAAAAAATGGAAACAGTAAAAATAACACAAACAAGAATAAAATTTTCGGGAATTTTTGATCTTGGAGACTTCTATAGACTACTTTATGATGTAATAAAAAGTATGGGATATACTATTTCAGAAACTAAATATACACACAAGGCAAGTCCAAACGGAGACAAAGTTGAATTAGAATGGAACTGCTTCAAGAAAGTTGATGATTATGCACAATTCCATATATTTGCGCGTGCCTTAATAACTGATCTGCAAAAAGTCCAAGTTAAGGTTGATGAAGCCACAGCAACAAAAAATAAAGGTGACGCAGAATTGGAATTGACCTGTTCAGTTGTTACAGACTATGAAAACAGATGGGAGACAAACCCAATATCCAAATTCCTCAAGGGGATATATGATATTTACTTTTACAAGTCTACATTTGATACATGGGTCACAAAAATAACTTCTGAGTTACATACTGCGGAAAATGAGATGAAATCATTCTTCCGCATGGAAAGGTTCATGTAGTTATGGCAGAAGAATTCCAGTTACATAGTACAAGGCAAAGATTTTCAGGAGCGTTCTCCCTAGGTAAATATTATGATTTTCTATATGATTTATTCAGAAGAGTAGGATTTGTAGTGTGTGAAGATAAATATAGAGTAAAAAATGTTCCTGGTGCAGCAGAATTAGAGATTATGTGGTCTTGCACAAAGGATCCGGATAGCTATTCAAGAATCAAGATAGCTGCAAAAACACTTCTTGTTGCATGGGACAAAAAAGAAGTGATGATTGAGGGCATACCTACAATTATGGACAAAGGAGACCTAGAATTAGAGCTCAGAGTAACGATTGTTACTGATTATAACAATAGATGGGAGACAAATCCATTCTTGCAGTCAGTAAAACCAATATATGACAAGTACATTTACAGAAATAATTTCAGGGAATTGGAAAAAATCGCAATAAATTATCTTTATTTTGTCGAAAATCAGGTAAAAGAATTCTTCAAGATGGAGACATTCTAAGGTGTTTGGAAAGGTATTTAAACAACCATTTTTTACTTATAAAACGGCAAGGCGAAATCGTATAAGCCGGTTGTATTGCATGACAAAAGTGATTGCAATCCACACTTGTGCGGTATAGGCCCGTAAAGGTACTGATCGATTATCCGTTCTCGGAAATATGAAAATCAGTTAGTTGCGGGCCACTTATATTCACTTGTCATGATAAAATACCGAATGTTGAGAAATTTCATATTAATCATTCACTCATATTTGAAAATAAGCAGAGACTTGGAAGAAGTACGAATTAAAGAGTGAACTATTTCTCGCATTTTGGCAAAAGGAGGAGATTAATATGGGTAAAATAGCACCTGTATCAGCTAAGTATATCGTTCATACAAAAATTCAGGCAGATGGCGTTGTAGAAAAACCAGATGTAATCGGGGCTGTCTTCGGACAGACCGAAGGATTACTTGGAGCAGAGCTTGAGTTACGTGAACTGCAGAAAAGCGGCAGGATAGGAAGAATCGAAGTAAATTTAGATACAAAAGGCGGAAGAACAACAGGAATGATAATAATTCCATCTTCTTTAGACATGGCTGAAACAGCCATAGTTGCCTCTTCGCTCGAAACAATACAAAGAATCGGACCATGCAATGCCAAGGTTACTGTTGAATTAATTGAAGATGTGCGTGTAACAAAAAGAGAATATGTTGTAGCGCGTGCAAAAGAGCTTCTTAAAACCATGGTTGACACAGGACCAGATTCAATAGAGCTTATGGAAGAGATAAAAGCGTCTGTCAGAAGCATGGAGATAACAGAATGGGGCAGAGAAAAACTTCCAGCAGGACCAGACATAACAGAATCAGATGAAGTAATAATTGTTGAGGGGAGAGCAGACGTGATAAATTTATTGAAAAATGGTTTCAGAAATTGTATCGCTATGAATGGAACATCTGTTCCACAAACAATCGCTGAACTCTCAAAGACAAAGACAATAACTGTATTTGTTGACGGTGACCGTGGTGGAATCCTGATTGTGAAAGAATTGTTGCAAGCAGCAGAAATTGATTTTGTTTCAAGAGCACCAGCAGGAAAAGAAGTAGAAGAATTAGCAAAGAAAGAGATACATAAATGTATCAGAGCAAGAATACCTGTTGAACAGTTCAAGGAAGAGTTTGGGCTTTCAATCGAGGGATCGCAAAAAACAGTTCCTGCAATACCGGTTCAAGCAAGACCAGTCCAAAGACCTGGTTTGAGAATTCATCCAGAGATAGAAAAGCAGTATAAGAAGATGCTCGAGGAATTAATAGGAACTAGAGGAGCTTATCTTTTAGACAAAGATATGAATATTCTTGGAAAAGTTCCAACCAAAGAGCTTGGAAATGTTTTAAACAACCTTCCAGACGTTGAAAACATTGTTATGGACGAACAATTGACACAAGACATGATTAGACAGCTTGAAGAAACAAACATAACACATGTTATCGCAATGTCAAGTGTTGCTCAAAGCAGAAAGATTAGAATAATCACAGCAAAAGATCTTGGACTTGCGTAATTATTCTTTTTTCTTTTATTTTTTATTTAAGAAAATATTATATACTATAAACTATTGATTAGCAATATGTTGTACAATGTAATAAAACCATTTTTAATTTTGATGGCAATTTCTTTATCAGGCATAATAATTTTCCAAACAATAGCGCTAACAGGTTACTTGACAAACGAAACAATTCCAGCGAATGTTACCATTGGAAACGAAGAACCAACTGTTGGAAATGTAACATGCAGTAGCGGCGCTAGTCCTCACGTAATCACACCGTTACCATGTCAGAATCAAACAGTAAACTGCTGGGCACTTGTGACAGATCTAAATGGAGCAAATGATATTAGAAATGTAACAGGAGATCTTGGCGTAGATGTATCTGGTAAAAGAGCCTGCAATGACTTTTGGGCGTCAAATCCAACAATTTGTTATTTTTCCAGTAACTGTACATATACAGGTATTAATTCGACAACAAGAAACTATACGTGTGCATTTAATGACTTCAGGTACTTTGCAAGAGTAGACTATTCTATGGCCAAGAATAACTGGTCGGCACGCCTTGATGCAACTGATTCAGAAGGAACTACGGCTGGATGGAGTTATTACTTAGAATATGTGGAGAATCTAACAGCAATCGATGTACAAGAAACATTCCTTAATTTCGGCACAATGACACTCGGAGAAACAACTTCAAACGACAGTGAAGTTAATTCAACAATTGCGAACTGTGGAAATGGAGATATGTATGTTAATGTCTCAGGAACAGACTTGCCATGCAATACTCAAGGGACAATACCTGTTGGAAACCTAAAGTATAATGGAACGTATGGATCAGAATATGTGGATGACATAGCATTGACGACAAGTTCATCAATGATACCATATTTTAAGAGTTTCGATGATGTTATTGACTATGCCATCAATGATGCTGGTTCGAAAGACCAGGTGTCTTGGCAAATAAGTATTCCAGCAACAGGCGTCAAAGGACTTTGCGCAGGTAACGTAACATTCTATGCAATAAGACGATAAATTTCCCCTTTTAATATTTTTAAATTACTTAACTTAGTTATAGTAACAACTCAGAAATCTATATAAGTACGGCAAATATATCAATTTAGAGGAGGTAGCACTAATGGACAAAACAGAAAAAAATCTTTTGATGCTGGTTCTAGTATTATTATTTGCAGTTATAGCATTATCAGCAGTACCAAAACCAGTTGAAACAATATCAGTAATAACACCAGTGACCGCAGCAGGAGCACAGCAAACACCAGTAATTATCAAACCTGGCGCAACAATGTCTGTTATGGTTCTAAACAATGGTGCTCAAGCAAGTGTAGAGGTAATATAATATGACAAACTTAAAACCAATATTAGTAATAGCAACAATGTTTCTTGCAGTAGTAATGTTATGGCAAGTAGCATCAATAACAGGGTTCTTGACAAATGAGACCATACCAGCGAATGTTACCATTGGAGATGCACCACCAACTATTGACACGATTACTTGTGGAAATAACAATGATATAACACCGTTAGCATGTCAAAACACAACAGTAACTTGTTATGGGCTAGTAACAGATACTAATGGCGTAGCAGATATACAGTATGTAAAAGGTGATCTTATAAATCGTGACACAGGTAAAGGTATGTGTCTTGCCGGGACTGGAGATCCAGCTGATAACCCAGGTAATTGTTACTATAACCATAATTGTACATATGCAGCAGTAAACAGTACGACAAGAAATTATACATGTACGTTCAGTGAATTCAGATATTACACAATGAATGCAGATACATATGCAGTATTGAATTGGTCAGGAAGATTTTATGCAACTGATTCAACAGGAACAGTGTCAAGGCTAGAAGAAAGAACAATACTCGTTAATGACCTTAAAGCAATCGATGTAGTCGAAACATTCCTTAATTTCGGCTCAATGATACTTGGACAAAATACAGCAAATGACAGCGCAGTTAATTCAACAATTATGAACTGTGGGAATATACTAAATGTGTATTTGAATGTCTCAGGAACAAATCTTCCATGCAGCAGCCAGGGAACAATAACTGTTGGAAACTTGAAATACAATTTGACAGATGTCTCAGAATATGCAGATGATGTAGCATTGACAACAACATCAACAGACTCAGGAGCAGATGCAAAAGTTGCAATTAATGATATACCAACGACACTATGGGGAAAAACACAAATATTCTGGAAAATTGGGATCCCATCAACAGGCGTCAAAGGATTGTGTACAGGTAACATAACATTCTATGCGATTTAAACATTAAGAATTCTTTTTTCTTTTTTTATATTATAAAAATACTTAACTTAGTTATAGTAACAACTCAGAAATCTATATAAGTATAACAAACATATCTATTTTGAGGAGGTAGCACTAATGGACAAAACAACAATAAGTCTTTTAACAGTAATCTTTTTACTTCTATTGTCAGTTTTTGTGGTATCAGCAGTACCAAAACCAGCTGAAATAGTATCAGCAGCACCAGTGACCGCAGCAGGAGCACAGCAACCAGTAACAATAACTCCATCTTCACCAATGACAGTCATGGTTCTAGGCAATGGTGCTCAAACGAGTGTAGAGGTAATATAATATGACGAACTTAAAACCAATTTTAGTAATAGCAACAATGTTTCTTGCAGTAGTAATGTTATGGCAGGTAGCATCAATAACAGGTTTCTTGACAAACGAAACAATTCCAGCAAATGTTACCATTGGGAATGTAGCACCAACTGTCGCAACAATTACCTGTGGCAGTAGCAATGTTGTCACACCAGTAGCTTGTACAAATGTAACAGTAAACTGTTGGGCAGTAATTAATGACAATAATGGAGCAAATGACATAGCAAGTGTGAAAGGCGAGCTTTACAATGGGACAGCAGGATGTACATCAGAGGACCAAGATGCATGTTATTATAGCAGCAACTGTACTGTTTTTGCAGCAGCCAATGGAACCGCAAGAAATTACACATGTAGTTTCACATTCAGGTATTTTGCATACAATGACTTGAACTGGACTGGCAGAATGAATGTAACAGATGCATCAGCTTCAGCAGCTTCTAATACAATAACGCCAGTACAAGTGCAGAATCTGTCAGCAATTGATGTCGTAGAAACTTATACATACTTTGGTTCAATAGCACTGGGCGCAACATCAGCAGAACAAACAGTAACAACAACAAACTGTGGGAACTATGTGATGAGTGTAAATGTTTCTGGAACAAATCTTCCATGTGACAGCCAA
>Ga0315287_10000384_pt1 | contig 38196 bp, 23 predicted proteins | sample YL17G11_0_MG_FD_205037 | JGI IMG/M metagenome (GOLD analysis project Ga0315287, IMG submission 205037) | Sediment microbial communities from Yellowstone Lake, YNP, Wyoming, USA - YL17G11_0 | ecosystem: Environmental > Aquatic > Freshwater > Lake > Sediment | place: USA: Wyoming | collected...
CTAATTTCTTATTGACCCGCCGAGAGGCATCACTCACCGTGCCATCACTCGCCTTGGAAGCCGGATAGTTGTCCATAGCCGAACTGGCCTTGATTCCCGTTGGTTTTATTTGTGCAGCGAACGCCTCATGGGTCAGAATGAACGCGAGGATGAAATGTATTGGTCTCATAACACACATTACTTATATTCATTTGTTCATTAATTCGTTTATCATATTAATAAATAGACGACCTGCAATTGGATCTGTAATTGATTTATTCACGCTCATAGCAGAAAGTATAGCCGTTCCACCTTTGTTGATTTGAATAATTGGAAATCCCTTTATTGTTTTGACATATTCAGAACGGGTTAACATCTCGCCGTTGATATATCCATGTATTTTGGTTTGATTGGCTAATTCAAGTACATTTCTGTCTCTTTTCACTTTAAAAGCTACTTCACATACAACAGGGATTTCCGGTTTATTATTATTAAAATATCTGAGATCAAACATTCCTATTCCATCAAAGACCATTGATTCAGGTATTTCCATGTTCACAATATCTCCTTCAGTAGGTACTATCCAACCGGCAATGTACTCCGGATACAACTTCATGGTAGCTTCGGGAGAATTTAGTATCAGTATCTTTGCACCTTTATCAATGCTATTTCGCAATTGCAGAATCTCTGCGCCTGAACAGTTCTTTGAGGTATCAAGTCCTGAAAACAGAAATACATCTGATTTTGATTTAAGGGCGTCTGCCACATTGTCATAAGAAGAATATTCCACCTTCAGAAAATCCAATACTTTACCTATTCCATTACAATCGAGCACCGCAATCTTTTTTGCCGGATTGATTCTAGAACAACTCCAGTCTTTGGTTGCGATATTGAGTCTATATTCATTTTCAGAAACCGGTATTCCATTTGCGGTGAGTTTAAGTCTTAATGTTGCAATCATTTTCTGCGAAGGTATATTTTCAGGAATGCGAATTGTTGGAGTAATCCACTCACGTGTTGAATGTTTAACCTCTGGCACTATCTCTTTTCCCCAAACTATTCGTTCGCCAGTATCCGATTTTAGCTCCCAGTAAAGAATTGATTCTGCCATATCCGAGCCGTTTTCTTTATCATTCACAACACAAATTCTTGTTGGCAGATTTTCACCTGCATAGAGGTTACGTCCCCATATCTCTGCACTTACCAACACCGGCTGTAGGGCTCTTTTTATTGCATAATACGTTGAATATGGCTCAATATGTTTTACGTCATACACATTCCGGAACCATGTCAACAGGGCAAAATGCAATATGCCCGAAGCCTTGTCGTTAGAACGCCGTAATGCCTCAGCCAATTCACCTGTAATAAATGAGTGTACATCTAAAAACGCCTGAGGATTGGCAAATTCATACGACTGATAGCCAATCAAGGTTTGTGGGTTTTGATGAACCAAATTATAGAACCGGGTGGCATGTCCGGTTTCTGTATTCGGATAACCGGTTGACATTTCCTGACTAATCAAAGGTCTGCCTTTGTTGAGGCATCTCTTTTGAAACTCACCCCTAAACTGTTTGAAAAGAGTATGGTTGTACCAATTGATATAGGCGTGGTCATCATCAATATCCCCATCATCAACGGTATTAAAGAATTCTTTTCCGAACTTTTGTTCGTTTCGTTTATAGTTTGAATCAAAACATACCGGACGAGTAGGATCAATGTCGCGAATTCGTTTCACAACCTCCGAGATAATCTTCATTTTGTGTTTTGCCACCTCCAAATCAGGTTCATTATCATAGAATTTCATTTCGTTGTTAACGGTCCAGAGTAATAATGACGGATGGTTTCGATATTTCTTTATCAATCCTATGAATTCATCAGCCCACATACTTATCAATTGTGCATCTGGCATCGTAGCATTTATCATCAACCATGGCCAAGTACCCTCGTAACTAATTCCAATTCCGTTTTGATCGGCAGCATTCATCCATAGCTCGTTATAAGGAGCTGTATGAGTACGGGTAACATCTATGTTGCCTGACTTCATCAATTGGAAGAATGAATTAGCCAAATCTACATCGTGGGGAGCAAGCGCAAAAGGCGTGTGATTAGCACCCCGAAGCCAATACTGAACATCATTGAGATAAAGGAATCCATTTTTCGATTCAAAAGTCCTGAAGCCGGAAGCAATTAGCTTATTATCAATTTCCTTCCCTCCCGACACCAGCTTAATATTGAAATCGTATAGATTCGGGTGGTTTGGAGTCCAAAGCTGCGGTTTCAAATTTGAAATTGTGAACGTAACTTTGCGTTCTTCACCGGATTTCAATTCAATGTTTTGTAGTGAAGTACCTGAATAGAAAAGATGTCTTGTCTCCTTTTCATAAATATCTGTTAATACATCATACGAGACCGGTTTAAAGGAATAGTTTGTTATGCTAACGTCACAAGTTGCGCCACTAAGTGTTGGTTTTACAAATACTTCTTCAATTCTTACATTGTCAGTAATAACCAGCTTAACCGGTTGCCAAATACCAGCCGGATTATCCTTATAAAATCCGTGGGCAATATCTTTAAGCATATTGTTTGTCACGGGTACGGTAACGGCAACATCCACAACTGTGTCGCTCTCCTCAATATTTGTAATAACATCACGAACGACCCTCACAGCTATAAGATTGTTTCCGGGTTGAAACAGTTTTGTGCCATCTACCGCAAAATCACCAAACATACCTATGTGTGTACCAGCCAATTGTCCATTAATAAACACTTCAGCAACTTTAGATACAGCATCGAAATTCAGTGTCATATGCTTTGATGCCAACTCGTTTGGAAGTTCAATCCATTGTCGGTACCAGGCTACATTTGTTTTCTTAAAATCAAAAGTATAATTGTCACAGCGGTCTGTTTCTTTTTGAAAATAGAAATCGGAAACTCCTTTTGCATGCTCACCAAATGTTTCGCCATGAAGCCAGATACGGATTGGATTCCAGAAATCAGGAACTGACATAGTATGCCAGGTCTCATCGTTAAGACTTACAGACGCCCCTTGTCGCGAATCAGTAAGTTCATTTTCCGGCATAAACAACCATTTTCCATTCAATGAGATTTCCGACCGACCAGTATGCAGCCCTCTCACTACTATCGACTTATAGTCCGCTCTGTCAATTACTCTTCTTTTCTCCTTACCTCCATATTCAATCTTCTTCACAAATTCTTCTTTCGGCACGTTGTTGAAATAATGTTCGTCCAGAGATGTAATGGATAGATCATCAAATTCTGTTTCTATCCAGCTTCCACCAAGGGTTACTTCACCTTGAGGTGCCTGATCTGACTTTTTGTCAATAACGTCAATTCGTGGTAAAGTTTCATTATTGAGAAATACCCGAATCCGATCGCCGCAAACTTCAATCTTTATGTCGTACCAAATGCCTGGTTTCGGGTCAAAATATAGAGGGCGCAATCCTAAAAATTCATCTGCACCCATATATCCCATGCGGCTCAGATAAAGGTTGTTTTGCAATCCACCCCTAAAGCCTAAAATATATCTGTCATAACGGTTTAATGCTCTGAATCCTGCCCAAATCTGAACCTGATCAGCCCATAGCGGAACACGCGCTCTAAATTTGACAACATAATTATTCCAGTCCTGCTGACCAAAGCATGCATATGCTTCTTTCGATGTTAACACGCCATCTGAAATATTGTTATAACCGCGTCCTACAGACTTAATAACTGTAGATGTATTTGAAAAATCTGTTCGAAATTCATACTGTTGAGCAAAAACAATGTAAGTTGGAAATAAGAGGACCCACAATAAGCTAACTCTTCTCAATACGCTTTTACAGATACTGCTAGCTCTTATAAACATAGGTTTTCATTTCCTTAGACTATTTCATACCATTGTCAATTATGATCCCGCTGAAGATATTCACATAGGCTATTGAATTCGCGACAACTATCCCATCGGCACTCAGATTGGAAATGGTAACTTTTGCGGTTGCGCCTTGATTGAAATGGTACTCACCAATATCAATGGAAAATCCATGTTCGTCCCCCTGTTTCATATTCCATGTCCTTTGATCAATAATACTGTCGTTGCTTGTTGTTAATATGCTGGCATTCGAGGCATAGTCCGAAGAAGGAGGATACAGTATGGATATCTTGTAGTTTCCGGATTCGGGAATAGGGATAGAATAAGTGATCGTGGATAGGGATGACGGCTGGGTTTCTAATACGCTGAATGTATAAAGTCCCCAAAAACCTGTAATTATTTTTGGTGACCAATTTCCCGAAATCGTCACCTGCGCTGTATCGGAAAAATGAATGACACCGCTGTTCTTGAACCCGTTATCACTCAGATTTATGCCGATGGCAGAGTCTCCTCCGGGGCCCACCTGATTGACAAAGGGCGGCGTGATGAACGTGCCTGATGTTACGTTGTTGGCGATATCAAGGTTCTTGTTGCCCATAATCGTTTTAATATCACCTTCGAACGTATTGTATATGTAATTGTATTTTACGGTTGTGTTGCTGGTGGCCCAATCAAGAAAAACGCCGTTGGCCAGATGCCTGACCGGGATGCCATTTGGCTTTTGCAAATAGCCCCAGATATCATATAGATAATTGTTCATGATAAAGTTCGGAGCATTTTCATGGGTCATTGTCGCGAGATGAATAGCGGCGCCATCTATTGTCGTCTGCATGCCGTTATGAATACGATTGAACTCAATGATATTCCCCCCCTGGTTCCGGAAGGCAAATACTCCATTGCGGGAGAGATCCTCAAAGTGGTTATGGGATATGCGGTTACCCGGCATCATAGCCATGCAGGCCGGCCGGGAATCCATGTGCACACCCCCGCCATAATAGCGGACCTTGCCGCAATGCCTCACGGTATTTTTCGTGATGTAGTTAAGGTAGGGTGCTACTCTTGAGGCGGCCTCTCCCGGAGTGTAGATCTTGGTGTCGTCCATATACGATAGGCGGGACCCGGTCATGAGCACGCCGCCGCCGCCGGCATCCAATACCAGATTGCCATTAAAACGGTTGTCGATGCAGTCAAGGTGCATCCAGAAAGCGTAACCGCCGATGTTCTCGAAATGACAGCTGTCGACCCGGCATGATTGCGCGTTTTCGAACATCACCGCGGCGTCGGTATGAACTCTGGGTTCAATGTGACCCAATGTAAATGTCGTATGGCGGAATTCCAGTCCCTTGAAATGAACATATTTAACATGGGTGCCGCTATTCACATCACCCTTGAGGTAGATAATGCGATTGAGAAACGGGGCAACGATCTCCATGGTATTGGGGTTTTTTCCCAGTGCTGGCATATAATAGAGCTGTCCCGCGGCGTGGTCAAGATACCACTCGTCCGGCTGATCCAATTCCGATTTGACTCCTTCGATCCAGAACCAGTCTCCTTTGGTAACCGTTGTGTTCCGCTCACGATTGCCAAAACGAAGTTTACCGGCAGCAGTGTCAACATCAACGATATCATTCCACTGGTTAAAGAACCGCCAATTGATCACGATGTTGATCTGAGCGTCCGGTTCACCCTTCCAAGCCGCTTTGGTCTGACCGGCAGCCAAGATGAGGTAGTCAGTTGCTCCGCCCGTTGCGTAGAGAAAGGGATTGGTAGCACTTTTGTTCGGATAGCGCGCCCTGATAGCCCGATTCCCGTCGACAAACAATTGCCGGAAATGCCATGGTCCGATCGGTTTTTGCTGGTACACTTCTGCAACATTGGGATTTCGTATCCAGCCCTTTGTGTCGGGAATATCAATCCGCCAGGTTTTTCCATCGACATTTGACCATGTATCTGTAATCAACCTTCCCCCGCTGAACACAACTTTCTCTCCCTCGGCCGCTTGCCAGATAATCTGCGCTGTTGATGTTCCGGAATCCTCGGGTTCGAGAAAGAGAGTTTCTGACAGATAATACGTTCCCTGTCTGAAAATGACGTTCACCGGCCTGGTCAGAGCCCCCCCTGTTTTCAGCGCTCGTATGGCATCACGCGCACGCTGGGGAGTGGCAAAAGGACTGGCCGAGGTACCTGCACCCAGGTCGCTGCCGGTTGGGGAAACGTAGAAGTCCCTTGTCTGCAGTTCGAAAGAAAGACAGGGTACTGACAGCAGGAAGACAAATCCAATGATAAGAGTGAGAGAATTCATGATCATTTCATTCAGATCGATAATCCTGTGCGATTGATAGACTGCTGAATACTATAGCAGATACGCTTCCGGCATTCTATATCTATTTTTCTTCTCGTTACCATGATGGTGACTCCGCTATGGTATTACCGTGTTGCGTGCAGCCGTCCCAAAGTATTCAGGCTATGTAACCACGAGCAGGAAAGAGCTCTTCCTGACGCAACAGACCTGCCGCATGTTCAATGAACTCGACTGGAAGGCGGACACCGCTGTAGAGCAACGGTGGATCGCGATGGAGACACTCCTCGCCAAAAGCCATGATGTGATCCAGAACCTTGTTCGCATTAGCAAAAGCATTGCCGGCAGGAAAACCCTTGACCAGTCTAAAACACTCCTCTATCACCTTCCCGATCCGTTTCGACAACGCGGCGGCTGCGTGGGCTTGACCTTCATCCTGCATGGACCGTATAGCTGTCAACTGTTCGGCAAAGACATTCGATGAGCTGAGCAGGAAGCCGTTGTACGGACCGTCCGCGTTCGTTAACCAGCGATGGTAATCCCCTTCAGCGCCACGCACAAGAAATATTCCGTGGAGGTCAAGACTCGATCGGGCCACCAGATCGTTTCCGCTGGTGTCCTTAAACAGGTAGAATCCTGGAATTCGGGCAGCCAAGGTCTGGATCGTTTCGGCCGCTAACTCATTGCCGGTAACCTGTGGGAGTTGATAGAATGCCAGCGGCACTCCCCGGTCAGCCACAGCTGTGAGCGCATCGGCCAGGGCCGACTGAGACAACTGGCTTCCTTTTGGTGGGCATACGGTGAAGCCGGCCACATTGGACCTAAGAAGCGCTTCGTCAGCCGCGGAGGCCCCTGTCCGATGTCTGAGAAAGGCCAAGGTGGTATCGATGCATTCCAGCATGGAAGCAAGGTCGGTCTTCAACACGCCGATGAGCATGCGCATGTTCATTTCCTGGCCGATATCCAGTACCGTTTCGAGCAGACGCCGGATATCGTCGTCGGTCATCTCCCAGCCCTCTCCGGTTGAGCCCGGCACCAGGACGCCTTTCACATAGGGCGAAATGTGTTGCCAGTGATACCGCGTGCGTACTTCATCCAGGCAGCCCTGCCTGGAAAAATGCGTGAGCGCGGGACACCACAACTTCGGTATACCCCCGGGAAAATGGCGTTGAACGATGTCGGACCTGGCCTGGCGGATGTTTTCGGTCCCGTGATCGGCCATCGTCTCCTGAACTGGTGGATTCATTGTTTGTCCAATCGATGGAATGCATCAATTGAATACCTTCATTGCCATTTCATCTCCTTCCCAGGTCCTCAAACATCATTATAGCTTTATATAAAACACCGGCCTCGCCACGAAAAGCACCTGAGCCTTTCGGCTTGTTGTCAACAGTGTACCACTCGAAGAATCCATCATTATCTTTCACCCGTTTTACCATGGGCTGTATTTGCTCGTACGCTTCTTTGACAAAACCATTTCTAATGAGCTGTTGTATCATCCGTCCCCCAAACCATGTCCAGTCGCCACCATTTTGATATCCGTAGGAGTGCATGCTTTTATTCTTAAAATATCCGTCAGGATAAGGCGGATACATTGTTAATCCGATGGAACCGGCGCCGGCGGCATGTACGTTGGCAATCATCTTCTCAAGAGAAGCCTTTATCTCTTCTTTTGAAAGTAATCCGGCTTCAATGGCTATTGCCGTCCCTCCGTGATAATAAATTTCATTCTCATTGAAATCTTCCGGGAAAGGGGAACCATTGAGATATACATGTGGAATGAATTTCTGTTTTGTCTTATCCCATAAATGAGTGCGAATATTTTCCGATAGTCGATCTCTGATGGCTTGCCATTTTGTCTTTTGACCGGGTATGAGCTCCATGAGATTGTCAAGCGCAATGAGGAACATTGCATTGTCATAGATGTCAATGGCATAATGCGTATCATCTGACAGATTTACCCCCCACGTGTTCTCGGGCTGGACATCTCCCCAATCAGCGGTTGTAGCTCCCCAGAGTAGCCCGTACTCTTTGTTGAAACGATGATTCATCAAATATTCCATGGCTTCATCAAGTCGTTCGGCAACGGATTTATCGCCAATCTCTTCATCCAGTATTGCTTTGTCTCCTGTCATGCGTATATACTTATGAAGAGCTTGAACTAAGGAGCACTCTTGGTCTGTTTCAACCGTGTTTTTATGGCCGGCGTAGCGAGGCTCCATCTCTGAATAGATGTAATCGTACCGTTGTTCCTTTATCTTGTCTTTTGGAACAAAGCCATCGACAATATTTCCATCATCGCCCTGCATCTTAAGAAACACCAACAAGTTTTCCTTCAATACCACGCGGTCAAACACTTTTGCCGACAGTTCAATGAATGTGTTGTAATCACGTATCCAGACTTCGCCATAACCATCACCGGCATTGAATCCGGTCTTAACAACTGCAAGGGCTTTTTCCTTTGTGAAAGAGAAATATTGATTCGATTCGATATCATTGATGAGATCTTGGCTTTGCGATTCTCTTGAGGAACAACTCATCAAGAAGAGCAGAAGTCCTCGAGATATGGCTGATTTCATCCCCTGGTTCCCTATCATAGTAGGTTCTCGTAAGCCTGTGATAAAATAGCCTCACCCTTTACCTGAGGAGGATAATCTCATTTCACCAAGAGCAGCTTTGCGGTCCGTGAGACGCCCTTCCCCGCTTGCGTTTGCGCAGCCATCCGTGCATAGAATATTCCGCTCGAGAGATTCGAACCGTCAAATACTGCCGTGTGATATCCAGCTTCCCTTGTGCCATGGACAAGGGATGCCACTATCCGACCCAACATATCGTACACCTCCAATGTGACATGACTGGTAACTGGCAGTTGATATCTGATCGTTGTGCTTGGATTGAATGGATTGGGATAGTTTTGCAGGATGCCAAACTCGTTCGGAATCTCAATGGGTGCAGAAACAGAGACGGCGGTAATTGATGTTTGCACCACAAGCTCAGGTTTATTGCTATTTGCCTCACGACTATTGAAATTGACATTCACGTTCGAAGCTGTTAGATCCCACATTCCAATTGATACAACCCCATCACCAGCAATCTGTGCCTGTACATACGCCGTTACATCAAACTCATAGTGCACGCTTGAGGCAGACAAAGTAACCGACGAGATAGTGCTGTCATTGGTCGGAGCATTATTCCAGGTTACCGTAGACTCTAGCCAATTGTCAGCACTTTCATACGCCGTAATGGTCGTTGCTGCTGCAGTATTCGCATATAGACGTAGCTTGGCATTCGTGATACTGTTTAATTGTGCGCTGCTCAGATCGAACTTGACCAGACCCTTACGAAAGAACTCTGGAACAGTGCCTTGCTTGATCTCCAATTGAACGCTTGATCCGTAGTTGATGTTACCGTACGTCCCGCCACGCACAAACGCATCTTCTGAAGCAATGTACGTGAAACTAGTAACAGTGGTAACAGTAATGGCTGAAGTTGCGGTTTTCCCGCCATCCTGTGCTGCAACTGTAATAGTAGCTGTACCTGCCGCAACGGGAGTAACAAGACCGCTTGAATTCACAGTGGCAACAGCTGGTGCGCTCGACGTCCAGGTCACTCTCTTGTTTGTCGCATTTGTCGGCGATACCGTGGCGGTGAGTTGCAGCGCGCTGCTAATGATTGCCGTGGACGGCGTCACGGTTACCCCGGTGACATGGAAAAACGTGGAAACAAATGGACCATTTCCAGCCCAGCTTGCTAACTGGCCATAGATAGTTTCTGTTCGTTGCTCAGGGACTGTGACATTCGCTACGGCACCGCTGCCAAGCCTGTCGTCCAATTGTTGTAAATAGAGACTGCGCGTGGCGACATGGGTACCCTTGCTTTCATAATACCCGCGGTAAACACCAGGACGTGTATTATCAACAAGACTACTCAGCACTTCGGTGCCGAGGCAACCGATAGAATAGTTCATATGTCCTTTCGGCGCGTCGCACACCATCGCTGCAGACTCGAGGTTCCATCCAATTTGTTGGGCGCCTGCCCAAGCATGTCCGGTTCCGCTCGTACCTCTGTGTTCCGAAATTGCCACCAGACTTTCCATCCGAAGATTGTCGAACAACGTCCCCATAGCCCAACGCTCATGCGGTCCGATGGTCGTGCCCAACTCGGAAACGCAGTCAAGGAAAACGTTCGGCCCCGGCATTCTAGCATGACTCACATAATCGTGACGTCCATCGTATGAATAGTTGCGCTGGAACAGAACGTGGTTTGAACCAGCATCCAGGCCAAATGCATAACGCCATCCACCTTCTTTGGGTCCCAAGGGATCTATGTAAGCGCATTCCTCAACCGTAAAATATCTTACATCCCAGGTTTTTACCGTTGACTCGGATACACGAACACCTGTAACACCGTGAACCCATCCATTTTCAACATATCGCGGCCTTATCGCAAATTGAAGACGATTCTGGCTCGTTGCTGAACTGGTTCCCGTAATACCAGCACCTTGAAGACGGATATCTTCAACTCCGACGTTATACAGTCGTTCACCGGCTGAGACACGGAATAATGAAATTTCCCCGCCTCCATATTGTGTCTGCATAGGTTGAACGATAGGTGAATTGATAGTAATCGTATTGCCATTAAGAGCTGTAATCTTTCGTTCAAAATTGACAGTATACGTCTGTGTATCCCAAAGCAAATCACCGGATTCCATGTAGTTGTTGGCGAATATGCTGTCAAGCCAAGTCTGGTTTGGGGTAAAAGTAACGTAGATAGCATCGCCAACGGAAAAACCACTTGTGCTTTGGACACTAAAGCTCTTTGCCCCGGTGCCCACATATGTATCGGTAATTCTGGTAATATTGGACCGTATTCTCGAGGGACTGACTGGAGGTTGAATACAGAGCAGTGTATGCTGTTTTTCTGCGTCAGAGATAAGAATAGTACCATTGGGTCCCTGACCTTCACCCCGCAACACAACCCCGCTTCTGGAAATTAAGAGCGCATTACCTTCGGTTGGAATATTTCCATCATTTACCTCATATGCTCCTGCCTTTAACAACACCGCCCCTCTGAAACCATTGGCATCTGGAGCTAATTCTGATACTTGATTGATAGCATCCTGGATTCGTTTTCTATCGTTTCCATCCTGCGGACTCAATGTAACCTGCACTGGCACAGTGCCGATCGGAAGAACAACTCCTCCCCCCCCATAGCCGCAGGTGGAGAAGTCAGGGATTATGTTGACCGCATTGGATTCCTGTGTATTTGCATGCGGGACATAGACGAGCTTCCCATCATTACCGGGATGCACCAGCGATGATTGCTGTGCCTGTACACAACTTATTGCACCTACAATAATAGTCTGTAGAATAGTGACTCTTGCTTTTTTCATGATGAACCCTCTACAGGAGTAATGTGCAATCTATACTCGTTCTTGATCACGCATCGTTTAAGACAATACTCCAGAATCTTGATGGACCTGTCTGCACCATAACACACAGATGCAGACAGATTCAACCAAAAGGACTGAGATATTTGTAGAGTGGGACACCAGCGCAGTAGCATTCAGCACTTGTGAGCAGCTTGGCACCTATTTCACCAATGACAGCTTTGCGGTACGTGAGATGCCCTTCCCCGCTTGCGTTTGCGCAGCCATCCGTGCATAAAATATTCCGCTCGAGAGAGCCGAACCGCCAAATACTGCCGTGTGATATCCAGCTTCCCTTGTGCCATTGACAAGGGATGCCACTATCCGACCCAACATATCGTACACGTCCAATGTGACATGACTGGTTACTGGCAATTGGTATCTGATCGTTGTGCTTGGATTGAATGGATTAGGATGGATTTCCAATATTCCAAATTCTTCTGGAAGCCCAACATCGCAGTTGGACATCTCTACACTTGTCGGAACATAAACAGTTGCAGTCGCCGTTGCGGTTTTCCTGCCATCCTCTGTAGTAACTGTAATAGCGGCTGTTCCAGCGGCAACAGCAGTAACAAGTCCGGTTGGACTTACGGTGGCAACAGACGTATTGTCCGAATCCCAGCTAACTGACGTGTTGGTAGCATTCGTGGGTAGTACTGATGCAATGAGTTGCATTCTACTGCCAACACTTAAGGCTGATATCGGAATACTTCACCTCAATGTTACCCCGGTGACAGGGACAGTAGAAACAGTTATTACAGACGTTGCGGCAAAGCCGCCATCCTGTGTAGTTGCAGTAATAGCGGCTGTTCCAGCAGCAACAGCAGTAACAATTCCTCTGGAATCTACAGTAACAACTGGAGGATTGTCCGAGGTCCATCTCACCGTTCTGTCGGTAGCATTCATTGGCAACACTGTCGGGATCAATTCCTTCTTACTGCCGATACCCAAGTGTGCCGTGGTTGGCGACAGCGATACACCGGTTACAGAGATAGCCGGACTATGCTCCATAGGATAGTGGAATGAAAACTGAGAACTTGGCATGGTCATGTAGGACTAAGTTCTTGGGTCATAGGTATAGACGTAAACCGAGTCTTTATTGGGTTTGAATGTATAATACCGAAACATGGCTGCCGGTATGTTATTGACATCGCTGTCCTGATAGTCTGTCCTGATGCAGCACTGAGTCTTTCCGCCTATGGAAGTGAATTTATTGAATTCTTCACCACTAAGATGTCCCATGACTCCTAAAAAGATGTTGTCATTCTGCCTGACAATGGGTTCAATCAAATATCCATTATCAACGACCGTACTCAAGCCACCATGATTAACAAAGATCGCACGTCTGTCGGAATTCGCTTTGAAGATATTGTTAGCCCAGGCATTTACACTGATACTTTTTTCCCATTGCGTTGTCAACAAGATATACCTCATTCCCGATGCTTCGAATGTATAATAGGAGTTTTCAATTTTGCCGTCCATGGACCCGCCCCAGTAGGGTTCATTCTCGAAGTAGCTCACCGGAAAATATTTGTTGATTGCCACATAGGGGTCGTGGTTTCCCTGGTTGGGGGAAAAGGGTATCCCATTATTGCGCAAAATGGCCAAGGCATTCACGTTCCTATCCCATTGATCAGACGAGTAGCTGTCGCTATTGTACGTCCCCTGTGTCATGTCACCCAAATTTGCGACAAAAACAATATTCAATTCTTGTTTGTGGTCGACAAACCATTGGGTGATATTCTTCATCTGTTGAGCGCCATCGGTTCCCAAGTAGGTCAGCTTCTGCCAATCGGGTATCACCGCGATGGTAAAGTCCTGGGCGAATATGAATCCACGTACAAATATCAACAAAGCGACCAGCACCGGAAAGAGACTATTCCGCATGGGTTCCCTAAGAGATGAGATATCGATTTTGCCGTCTCCCGGGGACGGTCCTTCGTGAACAAACTGAGCAACGGTACTCCGGACTGAAATGAGTTACGCAATCTTCTGCTTGACGCGATGGTTGACCCGCGACTGCATCGTGAACTTCATCGGGTTACCATCCGGTTCCGTCCTGGACCCTTGACTCTCTCGCTCATCGGCCAATCATCAACAGCCCGGACAATCGAATATCATCAGACGAACTCCCGATCATCACCTCCACCTCTCCCGGCTCCACGACGGGACGAAGGTTTATATCCAGGAAGCGTATGTGCGAACGGTCGATCCGGAAAGAGACGAGCCTCTCCTCGCCGGCCTTGAGAGACAGTCGCTGAAATCCTTTAAGCTCCTTCACCGGCCTCGTCACGCTGGCAACGGGGTCCCGCAGATACAACTGCACCACCTCGTCCCCCGCTCGATCTCCGATGTTCTTCACACGACAGGTGACCTGCGCTGTGTCATCGGCGTTGATAACAGCGGGGGAGATCCCGATATCTGAGTACTCAAACGACGTGTAGCTCAGCCCGAAGCCAAACGGAAATTGGGGCCTCCCGCTCATGTCCGTGTAGTCATTCCCCCGTCCGGTCGGCTTATGATTGTAGTAGAGAGGAACTTGCCCGACAAACCGGGGGAACGTGACAGGAAGCCGGCCGCCTGGATTGACGTCGCCTAACAGAACATCCGCCACGGCATTCCCCCCTTCCTCGCCGGGATACCAGACATCCAGGATTGCATCAGCGTCATCGATCCACGAGCGCATTGTCACCGCGCTTCCCGCGACAAGCACAACGATTGTCGGCGTTCCCGTCCCAGCGACAGAATTGATCAGCCGCTCCTGATCTCCCGGAAGATCGAGGTTCGCACGATCGTGCGCCTCTCCCTCCGTGATTCCGACAACAACCACCGCGACATCCGATCGCCTTGCCGCATCGATAGCCGGCTTCATTCGCTCTTTCCAGTCGCTCAGCAGCGCCCACACAAGGCGGGCGGATGCCCCTCCTGCGCTTTCAAAGTATTCAATGCGTATGTCGTACGTGTGCCCGGAATCCAGCGGCATGGTGACAGCATCGAGCTGCGCACTCCTGATATACCAACTGTCGATCCATAGTTTGTTATCGATCCACAAGCGAACGCCGTCGTCACTGCTGAATCCAAGACGATACATCCCGGCAACCCTGGGTACGAGCTTTCCTGTCCATCGGACAGAGAATCGGTCGGGGGGAATCGTCGAATCCGAAGAACCCGTTCCCCAATCGAAACTGATAACGGAATCAATCCGAACGAGCCTCGGTGCATCCGCGAGCGTCTTGTTGGTGAAATATTCGCCCCGGAGTCCTCGTTCACCCGGCCGACCTCCGGCGGGGAGCAGACAGGTGCTGGGAATCGGACGTTCGTTGAATCCCACCTCACATCCTTTCTCGTATCGGACCGTCACACGGTCACCGAGCTTCTTCTGTATGCCTTCGAGGATGCTGACGGTTTTGACGCCATACCCGCTGTATCCGCCGAGATGCGCCTCGTTTGCACGCGGGCCGATCACAGCGATGGATTGAATCGTCTTCCCGAGCGGCAATGTCCTCGCGTCGTTCTTGAGCAGGACGGCGGCCTGACGGGCTGCTTCGCGGGCAAGATCGCGATGAGGAGGTGCATCGTTGATCTTCGCCGCCTGATCCGGCTCAACATAGGGATTCTCAAACAACCCAAGATTGAACTTGACCCGCAGCACATTCCGCACTGCCTGATCAAGAGCGTTCATGGAGATCGAACCCTCTCGGATCCCTTCTTCCAACGGTGATCCGTAGATGTTCACTTCCGGCAGTTCGACATCCAATCCTGCCTCCAGAGCTCGCTTCGCCGTTTCCTTCTTGTTCGCAGTAACGTGATGCTTGTTCATGATCTCTAAGACTGAAACGTAGTCCGAAACAGCAAAACCCTTAAAACCCCACTCGTTACGCAGCACCGTTGTCAAGAGACGTGGATCAGCCGTACACGGGAGTCCGTTCCACGAATTGTACGAGGACATGACGGATTGTGCATTCCCCTCCTTGAAGCACACTTCGAACGGAGGGAAATGGACCTCGCGCAATTCGCGTTCACCCATTTCCGCGGGATAACTGTCTCGGCCTCCATCTCCGATGTTTGCGACAAAGTGCTTCGGGGTCGTCGCTACACCTTCCGCCTCCATGCTGCGGCAGTATGCTACTCCCATCACAGACGTCAGAAAGGGGTCCTCTCCATACGTCTCCTCAACGCGACCCCAACGAACGTCGCGCGCGATATTGATGACAGGGTCCAGAACTTGCCGGATACCGCGGCTGCGTGTTTCGCGCCCGATCACTGATGCCACCTTCGCCATGAGCTCCGGATTCCACATTGCGGCGAGTCCGATTGCTTGCGGGAAGCTCGTCGCTCCGTTCGCCATCAGACCGTGCAGGGCTTCACAATGGATCAGCACCGGGATACCGAACGGCGTTCGCGCCATCGCCAGTCGTTGAATTTCATTTGCCCTCATCGCGGCATCGCGCGCTTTGAGCGGACGGAGTACGGGACCGAGGTTACCGATACCGTCGCGGCTAACGAAAACGGACGCGCTGTCGCCGCGCAAGTCACTGCGCAGCTGCCCAAGTTTCTGTTCGAGCGACATTCGCGCCAAAAGGTCGTCGATGCGCTTTTCAATGGGTAATTTGGGATCGAGGTACGGGAGAGCCGAGGATTGAGCGAACACGGACGGTGAGGAGAGCATCACCGCAATCGCTGCGAGGGAGACCACACGTATGATCGTGGAGGAATGCATAGGAAGTCCTTCTATCTCAACCCGTGACCGGCTGATGTTTCTTAATGAAATCGGGATCCAGATCGACACCGGATCCCGGTCCTGTTGGTACCCTTATTCTCCCGTTTTCCAATTTGAGCGGGGAGGTACGACACTCAAATGGGACGATTGTGCGCAGCCCCTTGAATTCGTGATGGGCACCCGCGTTGGGCAGTACGGACACGAGATGGCTGTTGTAGATAAACCCTAATCCGCCCCCCGACATGTGTGGAACAATCAACTTGCCGAATGCCGCCGCCATTCTGCCGACCTTTATGCACCGGATAAATCCGCCGAAATAGTAACTGTCCGGTTGGACGATGTCGATGGCGTCGTTGGCAATGAGCCAGCGGAAATGGACGAAGCTCTGCTCTTGCTCCCCATTCGCAATGGGGATGGTCAATACGTCGGCGACCTCTTTGATGGCCTCGAAATCGTCATACATGACCGGTTCTTCGAAATAGGCATACCGATATTCCTCTAGCAACCTGCCGAAGCGGATCGCTTCGTCAACATCATAATAGCCGTTAGCATCCGCATACAGGGCCATATCGCTGCCATAGATCTCTCGAAGAAGGGGTATCAGCTTTTCGGTCTTTCCTGAGGGACCCTTGGCATACATGTCCTTGGTCATAAACATGAGATAGCCGACCTTGATCTTGAGTGCGCGCACGTCATATTCGGCCACCGCTTTCTTGATGAGCTCGACGGTTTCCTCCAGGGGCTGTTCCCGCCACTCCGTGGCGATGTACACGGGCACTTCGGGATGAACAATCTCGCCAAGCAACTGTCCCATCGATCGGCCCGCAATCCGACCAAGCATGTCAAGGATCGCGAACTCGATAGTAGCCAGCGGCAGTCCGAGGGCAATACCGTTGAAACGGAAATTGAAGCCATAGACATAGATCTTTTCAAGGATCAAATCCAGCTCGCGGGCATCCTTGTCGATAAAGAAAGGCTGCAGGTTATTGAGAAAGATCGGAAAGAGCTTTTTCATGTCGCTGTGTGCGACCGAGATGCCCTCGGCGCCGTCGGCGGACCGGACCCGACACAGAAAACTGTTATCCCAACGCAGCAGTTCTACACTCTTGATGACAATCGGACTGGTGAACAACTCTCTTTTGAGTACCGGTTGTCGCAGGATTTCGAGAAGCCTGGCGTGTTTTTCCTGGATATCCATTGAGCCTGCTACAGCGAGGGAGGAGACATTCGACAGCGGAAAGGCCCATGCCGCCGCCCCTGCGGTCGCAAGAAATGCCCGTCGACTGGATTTCATTCGAAGTACCCCCGTGTTGAATCAGGATCTGATTTCTTCGGAGCCGAAAAGAATGAAAAGGTCCTACTTACCGTTTAGCCTCAGGTCGGCGCGTACCGGAAAGTGATCGCTGGGATAACGCCCCTGCTCGTTATAGTAAATGAGCTGGATTTCGACCGGCGTGAATTGTTCGGTGGCAAGTATCCAGTCAATGCGCGCCCTGTCCCTCCTGCCGGAAAAACCGCTCGAAGTACCGGCATTGACTTCCGATTTCCCAAGCAACTGCCAGCAATCTCTGAATGCACCGAGAAGGCCAGGGGGACCCGATTCACCACAGAAAAGCCTATGCGTCGGCGAATCGGGTGACATGTTAAAATCCCCCGTAAGAATCGTCGGCAGCGTTCCGGCGATCCGCCGCCAGCGGCGCATGTTGAGTTCCGCCGCATTTGTGACATAGGGTTCGTTCCATTGGAAATGCGTGTTCATGACAGCGAAATCAATTCCGCTCGCCCTATCCTTAAACAATCCCCAGGTCGTAATGCGCGGCATGTTGTTGCCCCACGTCATACTCGCCGGGATTTCCGGCGTGTCACTATGCCAGAAGGTTCCATAGTCTTGAAGGTCGAACTTCGTGGTATCAAAAAGGATATTGCACGATTCGCCGGCCATTGTTTCATACGGCCGATCCGGGACTGCTACCCCACGATACCTGCCAACACCGACAGAGCGCATGGTTGGAAAGGCGGCCTGGATATGTGTAATTTGAAAATCCAGCGCTTCCTGAACACAGAGAATATCTGGCCTGTTGTCGCGAATACAGTTGATGAAAATCTCCTTGCGATGGGGCCAGGAGTTCAGCGAATCCTCAGCCGTGCCATAGCGAACGTTGAATGTCATGACGGCAATGCTGTCCGTCGCCTTCTGGGCGCAGGCCAGATAGCTGAAAAGGATCAGGATAGCACAGAATGAGAGGATCCTGACCGGACCTGACAACTTCGCATGATTCGATTTTGCATGGTTCCTTCTGGGTTCCCTACGTAAGAATCGGATTCTGCGCATTTGCCGTGCCTTTGCTTCAATCGAGTGTGATGTCATTGATGCCGATCACGCGTTGTATCCGTCAACCGACATAGTCGGCGAGGAAGTAGTTATCATGTCCCGGTATGATGATATCGGCCATGGCCGCGAGCTTATCAATGGTCTGGGTAGAAATCTCAAAATCAACGGCATTACGATACCCACGCCGATCGCGATAGAAATCCTGTGTGATCGCTGAGTCCCCGGCGACAACAATGCGCACTCCAGCGCAGTCGAAAACCAGACTATGATGAGCATGAGTGTGTCCGGGAGTGGGAATTACCTCCACGGCATCGAAAAGCCTGTCCCCACATCCCTCAATAGCGCGCGGCAGCTTGCCGGATTTGTTGAGAATTTCTGCTACCGCAGGCGCTGCCAGCCATTGGGCATCCGGGAAATGTGCGATTCCCTGGTAATGGTCCGGGTGCTCGTGTGTTACAAAGACCGCAGCAACACTTCCAGGTTTGACGCCTGTCCGACGATCCAGTTCGTGGAGCATCGCGGAAGCATCGGCTAAGGATGGGTCCACCAGGATCCGGAACCCATCACCGGTGATCAACGTGGTTGTACATATGGTACTCCGTACTCCCTTGTCATCGCTTTCTCCCCAGTAACGGTTTCTTGAGAGATTGCCGATCGTAATGACATCCCACTGTTTGATGTTCGATCCCCTGCGGCCTTTCCACGTGCGCGCGTTGACGGCAGCGGATTGTCCATTCGAACAGCCAGTGATGGTACCAGCAATCCCGGCCAGAGCATACCCGGTTCGTTGCAGAAAGGTCGCCCGACTGATTCCTTGTCTTTCGTCCATAACATTCCTCTTCCTATTGCTCCAGCCACGCCATCGTGTGAACGCCGACTGGCCATGGCCCTGCCGCAAGCACCTTCGGTCAGCCGACAATCCTTTCCAGTTCCCCTTGCTCTGCGGCGGTCATAAATCCGCCTTCTTTCACGATCGCAACGTCGGCCTTCAGCTCATCGACGGAGTCGACGCCAATGCATGCGACAGAAATTGGAAGACCAAGCGAGTATCGAATCAGCGAAGCGGCATCGACTTGATGATCTGTTTCGTCGTGGTAGGGCAACAACATTTGCTTCAGCGGATTGCCCGTTACCAAGCAGCCGTTTCCTCCCCCCATTACCTTCATCGATATGACGCCCATGTTCTTCCGATTCGCTACGGGCAACAAGTCTTCGCGGTACGCACGACGGTTGCTTGTTGGATTGAGGGCTGCCAGTATCGTGTCGAATTCATACATTTCAATCGACTGTCGTAACATGTCGGCACTGTCATGACCCGTGATCCCGATGAAACGAGTCACCTTCTGGTCACGCAAACTCCGCAGCGCAGTCAAGACGCCGTCGGGTTTTTCCCATGCCGCCGGGTCATCCTTCGTGGTCACGCCGTGAAGCTGTAGCAGGTCGAAATGGTCGGTCTGCAAACGCTTCAGACTCTGCTCGACAAGAAGCATCGTGCCATCGTAAGACCGATTCTGCGACTTGCATGCCAGAAAGACCTCTTTCCGGCGTCGCGCGAGTACGTGGCCGAAGCTGGTTTCCGACTGTCCATTGTTGTACGCCGGCGACGTGTCGAAATAGGTGATGCCCAGATTGAGCGCCGTCTCCGCGATCGCGACCGGATCATGCTGTTCCGACGGCGGCTGTTGCATGCCGATTACCCCCCCCAAGGCGAGGATGCTCACCTCAACACCGGTCTTCCCCAGCAGGCGCTTCGGCATCGTCTTGGGTTCGCCCGCACTCTTCATGCCGATCGCACGTGATGTTAGCCCGCCCACCGCCGTGATCGCAGTGACTTTGATGAATTCGCGGCGCTTCATGCTGCCTCCAGTTTGATAGCTAAGGAATCTGATCTGTTCCTTGATGATCTGCCTGCTGTTGATGTGTGCAGCATTCTGTATCGCTGCTCCCTGAATCAGGGCCCCCTCGACGCGAATCCCTTCACGCAGGGCCGTTCGCATCAATCGATCTCAGAGCAAACGCGTAAGCTCCGATCGAAATGGCTCTGCTCGTCCCGATTTTGGAAATGCCTACGCCAATTCTCATCTCAGGATCGTAACGCACTGTACGGGAGGAATGGGGAACTGTGATCTCTTTTGTTGACCCTTTGAGGAACCTCTCCAACTGTGCGTTGTCCTCCAGATTGTAGACGTTAGCGACCAATCTTCGAAATCTCGAACCATCCGGTCGTTCATACTGACTGTTCATTTCATCGACGATACGCGGCAGAAAGAGGTCTGACGCTCCCGAAAGTCCGCCTCCGATCACGACAAGTCCGTCAATGAGTGTGATCGCATTCGAGATCGCGTCTCCCACCGCCTCGGCCATCTCCCCAAACGCTGCGAGAGCAGCGGACCTATTCCCTGGTTTCGCGCCCGTTCCGATCTCGAATATTTCCTTGGGCGATGGTGCCGACTCTTCAGACAGTCTGCAACCGCGGGCATACATCCTTTTGATGGCGCGAATGCTGGCATGCTCCTCAATATTCGTGCGAGGATTCATCTTGTTCCTGAGCAGCCATATCTCCGCACCGATCGAGTTGTCACCGAGATACATGTCTCCTGCATGTGCAATTCCAGCTCCAAAACCCGTTCCTAACGTCAGGCCAAGGAGGTTCTTATATCTCTTAGGGCTTCCTGCTTGTTCGAGAAGCCCGTTGACGTATGGCAAGTATCCCGCGATGGCCTCGCCGTAGGCGTACAGGTCACCATCATTGTTGATGAACACGGGTAGACCAAACTCCGATTCCAGCATCGGTCCCAGAGCAATCCCCCCCCGAAACGCCGGAAGGTTTTGAAGATCTCCGATGATGCCGTGAGGATAGTCCGCCGGGCCGGGAAACGCGAAGCTTATTGCGACGGGTGCACTTGAGATCTGTTCCCGCACCTTGCTGAATCCCTCAACCATCGTTGAGAGACAATTCTCCAGCCTGTCGGCGTTCGTCGGCAGGACGATCTCATCGAGAATTTGGTCGGTTGACTGTATGGCAGTGAAGACCGAGTTCGTACCGCCCGCGTCGAGCGTCATCACGACGCGTTTGTCATGTCGATAATCCATGGTAGTATTCCTGGGTCCTTTCGGGCAATCGATGAGGACGTTCATCCCGATCATAACGTTCTTGTTCTTCTCTATACCTTCGCATGAAGGTATGATGGTTTGTGTCCCTTCATTCCATAGTAGGCGACAAAGAAGTAACACAGCACCGGAACAAAGAACGCGTGATGTATACCAATGGTATCGGCAAAGTATCCTTGAATGACCGGCACAATTGCGCCACCAACTATTGCGCTGCACAGAATCCCAGAGGCTTGGCCGGTATGCTTGCCGAGTCCATCAATCGCAAGAGTAAAGATTGTTGGAAACATGATCGAATTGAATATTCCTACCGCGAGAATTGCCCACATCGCAAAATGCCCGAACGTAACCATTGAAACTATTACCAGTGATCCTGCAATGAATGAATTAAAGATTAATACCTTAGCCGGACTTATTTGTCTTTGGACTGCTGAACCGATAAATCTCCCGACCATTGCACCGCCCCAATAAAATGAAACCAATTTCCCTGCATCGGAATCTTTTAACCCGGCTATAAAAGGTTGACCAAAATAGTTAACGAGAAAACTCCCTACAGAGACTTCCGCTCCGACATAAAGAAAAATCGCTATTGCCCCAAGAACAAGATGTCTATAGCCCCATGCGCTCTTGTGCATGTCATGATAGTTCTTCCCGTCGTCTCCACTTGCAGAGATTTCCGACGCCTCTATCTTAGGCAATTTGATAACCGCAAAGACCGCCGCTATTGCAAATAACACCGCTGCCAATCCTAAATAGGGAATCTGAACAGCACTGGCTTCTGCCAATCTATATGCATCCAAATCTGCAGAGCTCATTACTTGCAGCTCTTCCGCTGTCTTCACAGCGATTGCCAGAATAATGAGTGATCCGAAATAGGGCGCGATGGTATGTCCAAAAGAGTTTATGGCTTGTGATAGATTTAATCTGCTCGATGCGGTTTCCGGTTTGCCAAGGATTGCCACATAGGGATTCGCTGCAACCTGCAATAGTGTAATTCCCGATGCGAGCACGAACAGCGCACCGAGAAACATTATATACGATTGATACCCAGCAGCAGGATAGAAGAGTAAGCATCCCACACCAGCAGTGACTAATCCAATGACAATGCCATTTTTGTAGCCGACCTTTTCTACCAGGATGCCAGCAGGGATTGAAACAATCGCGTAAGCAGTGAAAAAGCTGAATTGAATCAGCATTACCTGAGTATAGTTCAGAGTGAAAATCGCTTTGAGGTGCGGAATGAGAATATCATTCAGGCAAGTAATAAAACCCCACATGAAGAAGAGCGAGGTAAGAACAGTGAGCGCAAAGGTATAATTCTGTTGGCCGGTAGCGGAGGTAGTAGGCGAAGGCACTGATGTAGAAGACGGCATCGGATTCTCCTAGAGTAGATTGTTATCCGCGGAAGCGAAGCATCTACCGCGAGTGGAAAGTGATGATGATTTCGTGCTCTCGTTGGGTCTCCTGCGTTGATCGCAGTAGTGACCGTTGCGCGTTATCACTCGTTCGTGTTTCACCGTGAACTATGTCGTACTACTGGTCAAGGGTCGGTTCCATCGATAGTGGGTAGAAGTCCCTCCATACCGATCGGGATGTGACCGTGTAGATGTAATATCCTCTCTGGTTTCCGGACCCCAACTGAAAACTCAGCGCTGTGTTGGCGTAGACCGTGATGGTGCCATCAGTCTTCGCATCATTCACATGCCGGTGTCCCGCCAAATAATACTGGACATGGTGTTTGTTCATCAGGGCGATGATGCGCCTCCGGTACGTCGGGCCGACGGAGAAATAGCCAGTACTGTCTTCGTTTTGTCCGCCTATGAACAGAGGCACGTGCGAGCAAACAAATTTGTTAGGAACGGTGGCGTGGATCGCGAAGAAGCGGTCCATCTCCACCAGCTGCGAATCGGCGTGGGCGAGAACAGTAGGTGCGGTCGAGCTATAGGCTTGAGTATTGAGGACGAAGAATGCGCCGATGCTCCTTTGCACAAATCCGAAATACTCCCTGTTGCCCGATCCCCGCCCGTAGCCACGCTGAATCCACGCAAGGAGTCTTGCCAGGGTCGACGTGTGGGGCTCGCCACCCACGTCGTGGTTGCCGACCATCGGGTACCATGGCAGCGTGGTCTGCATTGCCGAATCAAACATCGCATACTGCGATGGAGAATCACTGCTCTCGATCAGATCTCCACCAACGACAATAAACTCGGCCTTTCTCCGCTCGATGCCTGCCAGGGCCGTCTTCAGCCACTCCGCCGGGCATAGAGCCTCACCGTTGTGGTCGGTTTTGCCGAAGTGAAGATCCGAGACGAACGCGAATCTGAGGGTGTCCGGTGAAATCTGACTGTGGGCGCGTGGTGCGGCCAGCAGCACTGTTGCCACGACCAATGCGTGAAGGAGTCTTTTCACAGTGCGGGTGTGCATGACTCGGTTGCTCCGGCGGCACTGCCTGGTTTTGCCCAATCGGACAGAATGCTCTCGACGGAGGTACCACTTCGGGTCCCGCTCCCTGGTCGTTGTTCGATCGACGGTCGATCTCAAGCGCGAGGGACTCTTGCCTTTCGGACTCCACCGCCAGAGGCACCACGAGACTCATTCGCAAACCCCCGGCGGAGCGTTGGCGTTTCTTCGACGGCACGCGACTCCTCCTCCATGGCATACTCCCCCTTTTCATTCGGTACGATCAACTTCGCAGTCTGTCGTATCTGAGTGACTGGGCGATTAGGATTCTTGAGTTTTTCTACAAGGATCTCTGCCGCTTTTCGCCCCATTTCGTCGTTGAACTGCTTAACTGTAGGATAGAATGGCGTTTCATAATCGTTGTTGTATCCAAAGAAGTGGCAATTTGAAGGAATGGGCTTGCCGGCCTCCGACAGCTTCCTGTGCATTTCCGGAATCATGGTGTCGTGATTGAGACACACTCCAAGATTTTTTCGAGATGCGCAGAGGATGTCGATCGTACGGACAAACTCATCCAACGGAATTGCCGCAGCGTCTTTCCTCCCAAACAGCATCTCCATAGCCCTCTGGAAGCCCGCGAGTTTGTCTTCGGAGGAGGAGGCGGCGATGGACGGACTATTCGAAGGAATGAAAACGATCTCATCGCAACCCCTGTTATATCTGAGGTACGAGCAGACGCGTCCCATTGCATCACTATTATTCACGATGACGTAGTCCGTTTCCAGATCAGGAATGTACCGGTCGATCAGTACAAAGGGATAGTTGCGTTCTTTCAGGGCAACAATATGGGAGTAGTCCCCCATGTAATGGTCCTCAAGAAAGATGATCAACCCGTCCACGTGATTGGAAAGAAGCTTCGCGATCGTGTCCCTCTCCTTCTCGTGGCTCATGTCAGAGATCGAGACGAGCAGGCTCACTTTCGCTTGTTCCAGTGCGGAGCGGACACCCAAGAGGATTTCGAGCATCATCCTGTGCGTTGAGAAGGCCTTCGGGATGATAAGGGCAACATTCTTGTTGTTTTTCCCGCTGGACGGAACCCAGCGCACATACAGACCCTTCCCGTGTTGCTTCGTAATGATTCCCTCATTCTCCATTTCAATAAGCGTCCTGTGCACAGTCGCATAACTGACACCGAAGTTCTCGATCAGTTCACGTACGGTCGGCAGTTGGTCGTCTTGCTTCAATCCCCGCCGCTTAATCATGGCAAGAATCTTCGCACGGAGGACCTCATATTTCTTCTCGCGTGCCATTGAGTCTCCTCGTTTGCTGGTTCACTCCCCGGCAGTGGCGCCTGCTTGCCAGGAACTTCCTGATGGTGTCGTTCTTGCCAGCTTCCCACTCTCTATTTTCGCACCGTTACGCATACGTCGACGTTCTTCGGCGGCAGATTTCTGTACCACAACCAGTACAATGCCATTCCACTTGCCACAAACAATGCAGCCGTGACGCTAAGACTATCGCTAGAGCGAATCATCAGTTGCATAGGCAGGAGAAACAAGGTCACCTGCCACACCAGAGCAGCGGGGATTGCCAGAAGATCGTTGCGATGCTCCCGCGCCATGGCAGATTTCTGATCGATGTCGAGTTCGTCGCGCAGCGGCTTCCAGATGCCGATCGGTCTCGTCGTTTGGTAGAAGTGGCGCAAGATCTCTGGATCCGTGGGCGCGGTCAGGTACGTGCCAAGGATTGCCGCAATCAGCGAGAACGCGGACACGATAGAGAACTGTTGCCATTCCGGTAGTCCTGGCCATAGGAATGCCTGGCAGATGGCTGCGGCGATCCCCACTGTCGTACCGACCGCAAAGCCACCTCCATTGTATCTCCACCAATAGAATTTCAGGAACGAGGGGATCGCGAACCCACCACCCAGACCCATGATAATCCAACCCCAGATCTGATTGATGCTGTGGATATAGTAGGCGAGCAAGAACCCCGCCGCCACCAGAAGCACAGTGAAGAGATAGGACGACACAATGAGCTCGCGATTTGACGCGTGCGGCCTGAGGTATCGCTGAAAGATATCTCGCGTGAAGTACGCTGTCGTCTTGTTGACGCTTGCATTGAATGAAGAAAGACCTGCTGCGACAAAGGCGATGAGCATGAATCCGCGGGCACCGGCCGGTAAGTAGAGCAAAATGACTGCCGGGACAATGCGTTCCGCGTTCACGGTCCCTTCATAGCTGACCAGATGGAGTTTTGACTGCCAGTCCTCGTGAAGAAGTGACTGAATGCCCTGAACAAGCGCCGGCGGGAATTGATTCGGGACATTCTGGATGTCCGAAAGCACATCAGCCCACCGTTCCTTGGGAATATACCCAACATGCACTTTGATAAGGTCTGCGACCTGCGTCAGGACAGTCTGATCGGGGAATAGATTGCCAACAACGAAGATTCCCATAACGGCCAGGCCAATCATCATCGGCCACCGAAGCATCATCAGGGTGGTCCACAGGAACGTCATGCTCCCGCATTCTCTTTCGTTTCTTGCCCCGAAATAGCGCGGGTCCGCACCAGCCGAGGACATCCCTATGAAGGCATTTCTCGCAAGATAGAAGAAGGCGAGCAACCCAAGGTCCTGGTACGCTTCATAACCCCGCGGCATGTCCGCACGCCAGGGAAGCATTGACTCCATCCAGTGAGAGTCGCCGGTTACTCGAGCTGCAACGGCACCGAAGCTCTGCGCGTCCGCGATGTGACCTGCCGCAAGGACTGTGACAAGCACGATCGCAGAGACCATGATGCACGATTGAATGAGATCAGTGAACACGACTCCGTAGAATCCTGAGACGAGCGTGTACACTGTGGCCACACCGATCATCACAAACGCACAAGTAACGGGTGAGAACGGGAGAAACATCGACACGAACATGCCGAGAGCCTTAATCATATAGGCAATCATTCCGATCGTCGTCGTGATCACAGCAATTGCCGAGATCAATCTTGCGAACTTGCCCCCCCAGTTGCGACCGAATCTGTACTCCATCCATTCGGCCCCCGTCATGCAACGGGATCGATAATGCCATTTGCCTGTGCAGATCATCATGAACGCCAGAACGAGGACGGCACCTCCTCGGAACTCCACGTACAGACCGCGGGGACCGAGCATGTAGAGAAACGAGACAATCAGCATTGTCCCAGCCATGTCGGTGCATGATGCCATCCCTGAAATCCCCATCGCCCACCAGGGCAGGCGCTTACCTCCCAGGAAATAGTCTTCCAGGCTCTTTGACGCCGGCTTGCGAAAATAGAAACCCATTCCGACAAGCACGAGCAGATAGCCGACGACAACGATATAGTCAGTGGGTCTCAGCAGGTCCATCGCAGCATGATCCATGCCCGTAATCACTTCTTAAGGGTGTAACCATCTTTGTCCTTCGTAAACAACCACCTGGTGGAGCCGGATGAAGTACTGATGCTGACTTCAAGTTCAGAGGAACTTGACTGAACGAGCTTTGCCGTCTTCACGATCTCTTGAGCTTCGTGCTGATCGTTGACCGGCAAGAATACCGTTGCAATGATCGACGAATTCGATTGGGCGGTTGTCACAGTTTCAAAATACGGAATCCAGCTGAGAACCGCATCTTCTCTTACGGGAAGCGATGGGAGTTTTCCCTCGACGATGGTGAAGCTGTTGTCCAGCACCAAAGGGATTACCGCAAGATGATAGCGTTGAGAAGTGAGCACAACGTGATCGCCGAAGACTCTGTAATCGACCCTGCGCGGTGGCGACATTCTCGCGATCCGTGCCGCCGAGCCCCCTGGAAAGAACCTCGCTTCTATCTTGGAGCCCGGGGCAGCACCGACTTCATCGAGGACGACTGTCACAACAGGTTTGTCAAGAATGACGTGTCGCCTCCATTTCTTCAGCTCTCTGCCTGGATACGCGTGCGTCGGGTCCATCAAGACATAATCGCGTTTCTCGCTCGTCTCGAAACGCAATACCTTCCCTCCAATTCCCTTTTTCCATGGTTGGTTTTTCAGCTTGGCCGAAAGCTGTAATTCACCATTCACGAAAATAACATTGGTCGCCGCACTCGACGCCTCAGGATAGAGCCAGCGATCTTCATTGAAGTAGATCTCGTCATATGTTCCTCTGCCAAGATCCTGTATGTAGGGAACCCCGTGCCAGGTCAAGATGAACTGCCCGCAATCGAGATGCCCATGATGGGGATCGTCATTGTATCCTGCCTTGCAGGCGATCGTTACGGTTGAGAGGTCGAGAAAATCGCTACGCAGGATTGCCCAGTCGATGCTCTTGAAGAACTTTGACTTCTCCTTCGGTTCGACAGGTTGCACAAAGCTTTTTGGCCAGATGACGTCAAAGACGCCACCGTCCAGGTTCCTCTCTGTCCCTTGACTCAAGATCTTGTCTCGATACCAGGCCGCCGTCGCGTCGCGCGTTTCGTCGATCAGCTTGTTCACTACCCACGAAGGACCCATGGGGCCTCCTCCGCTATCTCCGAAATTCGCGGTTAACGCGTAGAGGAAGAAATCGAGCGGATGGGTTCTCAGGTTCTTATGCTTGAATAGGTTGTACTTCCCGTTCGTAGCCCGGTTCAACGCATCAGCAAACGGAACGCCGGTCCGCAGCAGGTAGCCGTAGTAACTCCGACCTTCCTGCCAGCCACCGTCTTCACCGATCTGGTCGAATGTCAGACCGATTCGATTGTAAGCTTCGGCAGCAACATCGATAACCTGTGGATCTTCCTTCAATAGCGTCAGTGCGGCGAGACCCAGGCCGCTATTGCAGACCACCGACCAGTTGCACCGGTATGCCGTTGACCACCAGAAGAAATCGTAGTTGCCCCGCACTTTGGTGATCGCTTTCTCAAGAAGTGCCCCGCGAATCTTGTCCCGTTCCCATTGTGTCAATACCGGGTACAGCCAGTCATATGCCGTCGCGATCGCCGCCGCCCTGTCTGCTGCCATGTGGTCATAGGAAAAAACTACCTGGTCATCGGGAACATTCCACGGCCAGACGCGGGGATAGATAATATCGAACTTATGTGCCGGATTGGTCCAATCGATCAGATCACTCATCGCCACCGCAAACAAGATGGCCTTCTTTGCGTAGGCGACATCCCCTGTCATCTGGTACAGAAACGACAGCGTGAGCGCTCCCTCCGTCAATTCAGCGTAGTACATGTCGGCTTCGGAGCCGTTCACCACGTACCGTGGATGGCTGGGGGGCAGTGGAGACGGATCCTTGATCGGAAAATACAGCCATCGGTGCGCCTGCATCACCAGGCCGGCCATGATATCCTTGCTCACCTGGTCGGACTGAAGTCTCTTCTGCATGGCCGGTATCTCATCCTTCGTGAAGAAGAGATATGGGTGTTGAAGCTCTTCCCTTCGGATACTCTCCGCCATTTGCTCTTTGCTGACCTGAGCATTCACTGAACATGAGATCGCAAGGATCAAGGCCCACACACGCTTGATCGTTGTACCCTGCGAGACGCTTCTCAGGAACGTAGCCACGCGATGTCTGTACGTCTCCATGTGGAATATGCTGTTGTCTGTCATAGACTATTTGCTTGATCCTACTTCGCCAATATCATCTTCTTCGTCGCTGCATACTCCCCAGCTACCAACCTGTAGAAATACGTACCGCTTGGGGATGTTCCGGCTCTCCACACGACAGAATATTCCCCCTTGCGTTGTGTTTCGTCGACAAGGTTGGCCACCTCTCGCCCGAGGGCATCGAACACCTTGAGCCTCACGACACAGTCCGCCGACACCCGATAGCGAATAGCTGTTGTCGGGTTGAACGGATTAGGGTAGTTCTGCAGGAGGGAAAATGTCCGGACATCGGTGGCAGCGGTTTCCTCAACCACAGTGGCAGTCTTGCTGAGAAAGACGAGTTCGATGCCGCTGCCGGTCCCGAGGTTCCGCGTGTATTGTTTGTCGATCGCGTTGTTCCAATGTTCGCACACACCGAGGCTTCCGATAGTCGTGCCATCTTTCTCCGGATCGTACTTGATGGTCGGGGGCCAGAAGGTGGAATCGGCTGCCTGGAGAATGTGGTCGTCCGCGCCGGCGACCTGTGGATACGACCCATAGCGGTTCGACGATGTAAATTCCGCCTTCAGGAAATCAAAGCACACGGATTCTACAGCCACCTGATCTTGTGAGACGAACAACGAAGAGGTCCAATCATTATTGAACGGGACCGTCGAAAATTTCCGCGGCGGGTCATTGGCTTCCGAGCCAGCCCAGAGTGCGTCGACCAGGAACAGCATGGTCTTTCCCCCGAGGTCTTTGTGTCCCATGAGGTCTACCTGCACGCGATACAGTCCGTACCCCAGACGTAGCGACGGAGTATCCGTAACCATGTTGGGCGCAACCAGGCCTCCGTGCAAATGCGCCGCACTCCCGTAGAGATTCGATCCAAAGTGTAATTTCCCGCAGAGCGTAACCCCAGCTCTGGCATGCGCCTTCATGGCAGGAATAGCAATCAGGTAGTTCGCTTCCGTGATAACCGTGGGCAGATAGTCCGCGGTGAAAGCAGTACCGGTTGTGCCGCCCTCTTTCAGTATCGATCCACGGTCCGAGTAATAGACCGAGGGTGTACTCCCTGCGACGGGTTTGGTCCGTCCAAATGTACCCCTATGGTCGAGGTACGTCACATTGGGAAACTCGGCAGAGAGCATATCGAACTCGTGTTTGTACATATGCTTCATTGGATCGCCCAATGAAATGTTCTCCTGCTTCACGCCGCACACGTTCACCAATTGTCTGAGCACAGCAAGGGCAATCTGAGGGGAGGTCTCAGCCATGCCGTACCGACTCGTGTTCTTGATCGTATAGTCGGTCTCGATGGTGTTGTCGCTGGCGCTCACCTGGTTGGTCCTGATGAAGATTCTCTCCCCGTCCACATACCCAACATTGCCCTTTCCGTTTTTCCGATTGAAGTCCCTGAATAACGCTTCCCACGACGCAGTGACCGTGGCTTTGCCCGTCAATCCCGTAACGGCATCGGCGAGCATTGCAGTGACGACATCGATGTTGGTATTTTTGGGAAGAAACCATCCATCACCGAAGGTATTGGTGCACTTCTCGTTGGTGGAGCTCGGATCCCAGACCCACACGACCCGCCCGGGGTAGATCCCCCGAGGCGTGCCGACCGGCTGGTTTGCACCAAGGAGCAGTTGCGAATTTGCAAACACTGGCACCTGCTCGTGCGTCAGCGTGAAAGACCCAACGGTAATGGCAGCAAGGACGAACACGGCAACGGCAAGTGGTTTGGCTTGAGCGTATTTCGCTTGCGCCTTCTTGAGGGCCAATGCCGTTGCGAAAAGCCCCAGGACATAAGTGATGAACCCTGACATCAAAGGTGCGGCCGCCTGCATGCATGGATACGTAGCACGGCTTGGCTTTGGTATGACACGAACAAGGAACCACACGGTGGAAACGAGACCCACGGCCGCGAAATCAACTTTCGCCGGAATCTTCAAACGACGCACAAAATCCAAAGTACTTCCCATGCGAGTTCTCATCGATTGTTTGTCCACGGGGCGCCTCGCGGAAAGGAAACAAAAAAAAGGGCCGGGCATTTCTGCCCAGCCCTCGTTCACGTTCACTATCTCACCAACATCATTTTCCGAGCGGAGCTGAACGAACCGCTCGTCAGGCGGTAGAAATACATGCCGCTGGAAAGAGCTCTTGCATCAAATTTCTCGGCATAGGTGCCGGCCGATTGGATCTCATTCACGAGTGTCGCAACTTCACGACCGAGGAGGTCATACACAACGAGGCTGACGTGACCAGTCGCCGGAAGCTGATAGCCGATTTCCGTTGAAGGATTGAACGGATTCGGATAGTTTTGACTTAGCGAATACCCTTGAGGAACCTCATTCTCCTGTGACGTTCCAACACCGGTCAGTGGAAGGTTCCACCACATGAGAGATCCGGCCGGCTTGCCGCCGTCTGCCCCCGTATACGCAGGTCGTGTCGTTTGATATCGCAGGTTCAGTGTATCAATGTAGTATGGCCACGATGACCGTTGCATATCATAGGTAGCACTCCATCCGGTACCAACCTTTTTCTTGTCTGCACCTGCCGGATCCCAGTACCAGGTGGCGAACGGGATCAAGTTGCTGGTGGACTTGGTGAACGCAATAGTGTCTTTCTTGAACGCATTCACCGAATCGGCACCAATCTTTTTGTTGATATTGTACGTGAGCGGGATCAGACTCCCAAGTCCAAGATATCCTCTCGGATTTGTATTATACCATGCCTGGACTGCCGGTGTGACGGCATAGTAGTTCTTTCTCACCACGCACACCGAGGGGACCGGCTGTCCCGCTGTATCCGGGGCCGTGCTAATGAACGTCATTCTGGCCTTCCCATTCGGCTCTTTCTCGGTGGAAGCATTGAATTCCGCCAGGCGAACATCGTCGGTCGAATCACGGCCGAGCACGAAATTGTCGACAAACAGGTTGTTGGTGATCTCGACTTGGCCCACGGTCCCCAACTCAAGGCATCCATGATAGGAGGCATTATTGAAGATTGTGTTATGGTCAAAGACAAAGAGCCCGAGGGCTGCGCTGCTGCCACGATGACGCACAACTCTATCGATACCGTCAATAAAAGTACAGTTTCTGAGGATCACGGAATCAACAGACACGTTCCGCAAGTCGAAGGCTCTGCCGTTGCCAACATCCGCATACGGCACATTGCCGGATTGCGCAAAGGTGGTATTTGTAACGGTAATCAAATGCGTCGCAGTAGGTACCTGGATTGCTGCCGCGGCAGTTCCAACAATGAGGCAGCTATCCATCACAAGATTGAAACCCGCCGCGTTCACCTGAATAACGCGAGCACTCATCAGTGATTGGTCTGCTGGTATTGAAGACCATCCAAGGAGCACCACATTCTTCAATGACAGGTTTCCGCGCATGTCGAATGGTTGGTTGAACTGTCCCGTCACGGGATTCTTCCATGTGAACACGGCCGGTTTTTGTCCGGGTCCATTTTGAGCCCTCAGAGCCAATGGCCAATTCGTATTTCGTATTGAAGATACCGACAGGTATGTTCCGTTTCTCTTCAAGATGTATGTTCTGTTCGGATTGGTTCTGGCCCCTAAGGCAGTCGTATCCCCCTGGATTTGATCGCTAATGTACTTCCCGCCGGATTCGACATAATCCGGCAACACCACTTCATCCGGGACCTGCCCGAACAATAGCCCTGTAGAGCAAAGGGCTACGGCTAGCACAATGGCAACACTTTTCATGAGACCCTCCTGGATTTGGTTTGTAGCAGTTGTGAATTGGGGTTAGAACTCAACCCGTACACCCAAATCGACCGTTGTTCCATACCTGTTGTTCCCATTCGGCAAGTCCCATTCGGGATGGAACCTGTTGACAATAGAGGTCCCTTCTTGTGTGTTCGTGAAATTGTTAAGGTTCAGGAAAACCGACACATAGTCCCCAAGCTTCTGTTTTAACGTTGCGTCCCACCGCGTATACGCATCTTGAACGCCGTCACTTCTCTGATTTGAAGAGAACGTCGTATTGAAGCTGCCCTGATAGAACACTGAGAACCGAATTGAGAAACCGTCGATATCATACCCGAGAGAAACATTGCCAAAGAGCTCGGGCTGATCCTCCAATTTCTGTTTGGTTTCCGTGAGGAAGATCCTGGTCCGTGGAGTCGGGAAGGGGAACGGAGGTTGGACGACGGTGTCTGTGACTACTTTGGATGTGGTGACCCACGTCTCTGAGCGCAGGATCGTGACATTGTAGTTCAATACGATATTGCTCAGGAGTCCAGGGAGAAACGTCAGGTCTGCTTGATGCTCAAGTTCAAATCCCCAGACACGGGTTGGTTGTGATGAATTATAGGGGAAGTAGAGCTGGAATTTTACATCATCGTTGGCGAAGGGATTCTTCCACGGGACACCCAGACTATCCAGCATTCGCTGGCCCGAGATCTGTACACCGTTTGTTGAATGGTACATGTCTCGAATGTCCTTGTAGAAAGCTGACAGAGCAAACAATCCGATCTTGTCCCCATAGAACTGGAACTGGGTTTCATAGTTCCAGGCAACCGCATTCTTCAAATTGGGGTTGCCGACTGTGAGCTCGGCGACTCCACCGCCGAGAAGGCTGGCGATGAACTTCTGTAATCGCTGATTGAAGTCCGGCCTTGCCAGCATCTGATAGGCTGCAACGCGAATATTCAGAAAGTCAAGGGGCCTGAAAATTGCGTGCACATTCGGGAGAACCACGACTTCCTTGTGATAAACGGTTGTGTCCTGCAGTACGCCGGTCGGGAACGGAAATCCGCTCAGGACTTTTGGTGTGTATCGTGAATCATAGTCATGGTCATCGCTTTCTACTCGTACTCCTGCGATGAGGGAAAAAGCATCTCCAATATTCAAGGTGTTCATCGCATAGCCAGCAAGCACTCGTTCCGTAACACCATACCCATCCCCGTATACATCAACGTTCTCTTTGTACTCCGGATCGTTGCCGGTTGCATCGAGATACCCGTTGACATTGAGCTGTCGCCACAGTCTCAGAGCATCTCTATTGATCAATGGATAGAGGGTGTACTGCCCATAAACGCCCCGGCTCTCCGGAGCAGGATCAAGGAAATTCGACATGCTGACCTGTCCACCCTGCGTCAGGTTCAGATTCTGAAATCGCGTTCCCGAGAGATCCTTCCGAACGATGGTGCCATCTTCCTGTTTCATCCACACGGGCCAAGTATGGAGATAGGACGTTGCCCTCATTTGACGAAACGACGCATATCTCGATTTCTGCCTGAATTTCCCACCGAACTTTACCGCACCGGAAAGACCATCGGAGAGCGAATACTCTTTCGAGAGGTCCAGGGAGGCCGCCAGTTCCTTGTCAAGGTTCGTCTGGGAGTTATCGTTCGAGAGATTGACCGTTGCCGTCTGGAAGTTGTTCAGCGCATATGGGATCCATTGCTCGACCGGGCCTTTGGCGTATTCTTTTGGCACATTCTTCATCCCGGATATGGTTTTTCCGGTTGGATCGTTGATCGAAGGTTCAACCGAATTCAACTCGTAGTCGAACGGGTCATTCCTCTTTGCCTGGGAGAAACCGAGATTCCAATTCAGATTGAATCCGGCGAGGGGATTCTGACCGTGGAGGAACACATTCAATGTGGTAATCTCTGTTTCTCGATCTCTATAGTCATACACGACCTGTCCTGATTGTGCATACGTCCGATTTGAGGTCAGATAACTTCTTGAGGTCTTGTTCAGAATCGAACTCAACCGTATGCTTCCTCCGTCCGGAGTGTCATAATCGAGAAGAATGCTCCCGCCGCCTCGTTTGCGAGTTTCATTGACATACTGAGGAGTGAACAACGTGATTTCGTAGTCCTGACCGCTCTTGATACCAGCAAGGTCATAGTTATGATCCGTTGATTCACTGCTTCTGATCGTACTTTCGAGGTTGCCAGCCACCTGAACTCCCAGCGCATCTTCGAAAAATCGTTGTCCGTATCTTCCTGAGAAGTTGTACTGGCCAGCTGACTCGTCCAGTCCATTATAGCCTCCCATTGCCTGAAGTCTTAAGAGTCTCGTCGAAGGAGCCTTTTTTGTTACGAGGTTGATACTTCCCGCGATAGCGTCGGCGTCCTTATCGGACGTGGAAGCTTTGGTGAGTTCAATTCCCGCTAATGATCCTTGAGAAACCGTACTCAGATCCACTCCTCGTTCATTGGCATCAGTGGGAGCCATCCTGTTTCCATCGACAGTCACGACAGAGAACTTGTCACTCAAGCCACGAAGGGTCACCTTCGCTGCTTCACCGCCGCTTCGAGTCAATGATACCCCGGGCAGGCGGCCGATTGCTGCTGCGGCGTTTGCGTCAGGGAGCTCCTGTATTCTTTCTTCTGAAACAACATTCGTAACCGTTGGCGCGGTAAGCTGCTGGTTAATGGCGGCCAGTTGACCGCGCCGTTGAGCCGTTACCACAACTTCTTGACCGGAGACCACCGCCGGCATGAGCGCAACATTCAACTGCACGAGGGCATTCTTTGAGAAATCGACCCCCATCACCTTGGCTGCATATCCTACGCTGGAGAACCTGGCCGTAGCGATTGTGCCAGGAATTCCGGAAATGCGATATTCGCCGTTTGCGTCGGTTCCACACCCTAACCCGGTGCCCACGATGACGACGTTCACTCCGACGATCTGTTCACCGCTTGTGGAATCTGTAACAACCCCTCGCAGCGTGTTCTGTCCCTGCAAGAGCGCTGGAGTCAAGAGAGTCACGAACAACGAGAACAGTGTCTTCATGGGACAATCCTTCCTTGATGGATGGACAGGGAAGATCGGGGTAGTACTCCATCGCTATCGGTTCTCAGCCCGACTCCGACCGCGCTATGCTTTCGTCGCGAACAACCGAATGCGGGGGCCGCTCACCTCAAAGAGAAAGACTGGATTGGCTGGTAGCGCATTGTCTCATACGGCGAGAAAATCCCCGCTAAAGGCGGCGGACGACGCTCACATATCGTTGCCGTGATCCTTTGTCACGATGCAGATGATCTCCGACACCGCTTGTCGATGCTTAGGATTGAACGTGCCGGCATTGACCTCGAGCTCCTGAATGCTGCTTCGGACCGGCACTGCCATCTCACAACTGATGCGTATCTCTTATACTGCTGCTGCAATGTGTATATATACAGTTGTTAGACAAAAAGCAAGTACTTTTTTTCCTGCAAAGGATAGGACAGCCCATGGACCATCAGATAATCCACCGCGAAAGTTGGTGGGAAGGGGTGTCCCATTCGGAATCTCCCCGCGAAATCACTGGAGGACTTCACTGCGAAACGCCTGATCCAAACGCCCACCGATGATGAGTTCTTCGAGGTTGTGCTCAGGCAAGTGAAAGACAACGCTGGCGAAAGTCTCGCAGCAAAACGACTTCACAGTGAGGAGGTACCGGCTAATCATGCTTCGATCAGGAAACAGGTGAATATGTTGGCAAACGATCCTTCCAGAATGGGCGTGAAGGCAGAAGACCTACCCAGATGATGACGAAAATGAATTCGCTCAGAGAGCAAGATCAGCAGCTGGATAATCGAATCCGAGACCTCGATCGGGTGTCCCTCTTCAAAACTCCATCCGCGTACGACGTGATAGCGAATTCCAATTGGAATCGATACTTTTGTTCTGGGTCAATTCCATTCCGGGCTTACAAAACCGCTCCATGCTCTGATGCTTCATGGTTGAGTTCCGTCCCGGATGGACTGCTTTGAAGGGGGACACCTCCTCTGTCTCTTCGTTTCGTTTCTGCCACATAAAATCTTCATGCTCGTCTACTATGTTGGCTGACACACTTACATAATGCGATGTTATTTGGTCCCGCTGACGCGGGACTGCCATCGACCGCGGTGCGTCTTCAAAACCCCACTCGCGACAAATTAGTGTGAATTCACGGCCATCGAAACCTTTCTCTGTTCGTATTGTTCATGAAGGAGATATGACGCGGATGGACATTTGAAGCGAGACTGGGAGGAGAAGCAATCATGCTTGAGGGGAAGTCAACGAAAACAACGAGCACCTTCCTTGTGTGAAAGGCGCTCGTGAGGGTCTGTGAGTTGTGAAGATTAGTCTTTCAAAACTTCAAATCCGTCTCGTTTCGTTGGGGCCGGGGATTTCGGCTTCACAAAATGCTGCAGTCTTTAGACGGGATGAACCCCGGGACCGCTTGGTTCCTGGACAAGCGGGTCTAAAGAATTGCCCTTTTTCGTCCGGACGGAGGGATTTTTCCTTTCCGCCGCTTGGTTCCTGGACAAGCTACGAGCGTCTTCTTCACAAAAATGGCGCGCTTTGGGCAGATCCCTACCCGAAAAGTGCGCCACTGGTTACAGTCTGGTTACAGTCGAACTCCTAACAACCTCAAAACTGCCCTTTTTCGTCGGGGCGGGGGGATTTGAACCCCCGGCCTCTTGGTCCCGAAAAAAGATGGGACCCTCATTCCGGCGAAAAAGTGGCGGTTTTGAGGCAAAGAGA
>Ga0315287_10000386_pt1 | contig 38058 bp, 33 predicted proteins | sample YL17G11_0_MG_FD_205037 | JGI IMG/M metagenome (GOLD analysis project Ga0315287, IMG submission 205037) | Sediment microbial communities from Yellowstone Lake, YNP, Wyoming, USA - YL17G11_0 | ecosystem: Environmental > Aquatic > Freshwater > Lake > Sediment | place: USA: Wyoming | collected...
GCGACAGCAGAATCGGATACGGGCTCTGTCTGGGCATGGCGTCCCTCCGGGTGGAGAGAAGATGCACCGCCAAGCTCCGAAAGTCTAGTCATATTACGTAATCGTATTTATGGCCGAAACGACTAGTGGCCTCCCCCGCGTTGGCACAGATCCCCGAGTCGACCTTCCTCTCTTCCGCACGCGCCGACGCCCTGACCGGCCTCTACGTGCTCGAGGACGGACGTGTCCTCCACGTATTGGACTTGCGCGACCAGGTCGCCGGCTCGGTGCTGTCGGTGACGGAGTACGCCTCAGGCCGCGTGCGCGCTCTGTACCCGATGGCCGACGGCCGCTTCGAGGCCGGCAGCGTGTGGTTTCGCCGAGACTCGATCGCCTATCGGGTGCGGTTCGACGAGACGACGCGACCCGCGCGCACGCTCACGTGGGACGAGGGGGGCAGGACGCTGGCCGGCCGGCGTGCGCCGCTCGTCGAGCGGGAGGTGAGGATCCCGGTCGGTGACGTCCGGTTGGCCGGCACGCTCGTGCTCCCGTCTGGCCCTGGCCCTCATCCCGCTGTCGTGATGGTCTCCGGATGGGGGCCGGAGACCCGGCGCATCTCACGCTACGTCGGAGACCTCCTGGCGTACCACGGCGTGGCCGTGCTGGTGACCGACAAGCGCGGCAGCGGGAGTTCCACCGGGAGTTGGAGCGATCTCACGTACGCCGGCTGGACATCGGAGGTGGAGACCCTGCTCGACTTCCTCCGCACCCAGCAGGGCGTGGACCCCGACCGGCTGGGCCTCTACGGGAACAGCGAAAGTGGATTCGTGGTGCCGGTGGCGGCGGCCCGGCGGCGCGACGTCCGCTTCCTGGTCTGCCGCGTGTGTTCCGCGCTGCCCATCTCGCAGATCAACCACCACCTGCAGTCCTTCGTCCTGCGCCGCGAGCGCACGAGCGAGGCCGAGGTGGCGGTCGGCATGGATCTCTCCTCTCGCGCATGATGCGCTATGCGATCGAGCGCACCGGCTACGACAGCCTGGCTGCGCATCCCTGTTCTAGTGCTCTTTGGCGAGCGGGACGAGCGCCTCGAGGTGGAGCGGCAGCGCGCCGCCTACGACTCTCTCGCTCGCTGTGGGGTGGACCTCACGCTATGGGTGGTCCCGGAGGCGTCGCACGGCCCGATGTTGGGTGTTGGCAACTCCGCGGGATACCCGCCGGGGCTCCACGAGCGCCTGGCGCGCTGGGTGGCGGCGGCGGCGGGGGTGCGAACGCCGTAGCGCCGGAGGGCGCCGCGCGCTGGCGGCGGCCGGCGGGCCCGTGGGGCCGGTCCGCTTGACCCGCCTCGACCGACCCCATTTCCTTATCCGTCTGGCGCGCACGATGCGGTGCGCTTCCCCGTCACCGGGCTCGACATGACATCGCTGTCGATGCGCGCGGCGGTATTCGGATGAGGGTCGGCCTCCTCCTCTGGACCGTCGGCAACCTCTACGTCTTCTGGCGCGCCTGGACGGTGCCGCTGCTCGCGCGGCGGGTTCCGCGCCGGCTCCTCGTCGCTCTCGCCGTCCTGCTCTGGGGGAGCTACTTCGCGGCCCGCGGACTCGAGGGCGTGCTGCCGCCCGCCGTGCTGGGCCCGCTGGAGCTGGTGGGCGCGGACTGGATGGCGGTGCTCTTCTGGTCGGCGGCGGGGCTGCTCATCGTGGATGCCCTCACGGCGGGCGGCTTCCTGTTCCGCCGCTGGGCGCCCACCGCGCGCGGTGGGGCGCTGGCCCTGGCGGGCGTCTTCGCCGTGATCGCGGTGGTCCAGGGCACGCGTGCGCCAGTGGTGCGCGACTACGAGGTGCGGCTCGCCGGCCTGCCGCGCGACGCCGACAGGACGATAGTCGTCGCGATCTCCGACCTCCACCTCGGCACGCTGATCGGCGAGCGGTGGCTCGCCGCGCGGGTGCGGCAGGTGGCGGACCTGCGGCCCGACGCCATCGTGGTGCTGGGTGACGTCCTCGAGGGGGACACGCCGTCCGAGTCCGGGCTGCTGCCGGGCCTGCGCAGCCTCCACGCGCCGCTCGGCGTCTGGGCCGTGAACGGCAACCACGAGCACTACGGCCGGCAGGGCGGCGGCTCGGGCCGGCTGGAGGAGGCGGGCCTCCGCGTGCTGGTGAACCAGTGGGCGGAGGTGCGGCCCGGCCTGGTCTTCGCGGGGGTCGAGGACCTCACGCGCCACGGGCGCGGGCGGACCACCGTCGCCGATCCGATCGGGCAGGCGCTGGCGGGGCGCCCCACGAACGCCGCGACGGTGCTGCTCTCGCACAGCCCGCTGCAGGCGGAGCGCGCGGCGCGCGGCGGTGTCGCTCTGATGCTCGGCGCGCACACCCACGACGGCCAGATCTGGCCGTTCGGGTACTTCACCGCGCGGAACTATCCGCTGATGGGCGGGCGCTACGACGTCAATGGGATGCCCGCGATCGTCTGCCGCGGCACCGGGACGTGGGGGCCGCGGATGCGGCTGTGGCGTCCCAGCGAGATCCTCCGCATCACCCTGCGCTCGGCCGCGTGAGAGCGCGCGCTGGGCGCGTTGCCGGAGGCGAGGTGAGGGCGGTCGCCGCGCCGCGGCGCTGCGGGAAGCCCTCGGCGAGGTCTGGGCGGCGCTGCCGCGGTAGCGGCGAGGGGAATCCCTCTCCTCACCCGTTGCTCGCAAGGAGTAGACACGTGCAACGACCTCGCTTCGCGACTCTGCTCGCGCTCTCGCTGGGCGCCTCTGCCTGCGCGCCGCGCGCTCCGGTCATCCCACCCGACTGGCCCTTCGCGAGCGACACCGCTCCGGTGAGCGCGGAACACGGGATGGTCGTCTCGACCGACGGCTACGCCTCCGAGGTCGGGGTGGGCATCCTGCGAGCCGGCGGCAACGCGGTGGACGCCGCCGTGGCGACGGCCTTCGCGCTGGCGGTGGTCAACCCCGAGGCCGGGAACATCGGCGGCGGCGGGTTCCTGCTCCTGCGCCTGGCCGACGGCCGAGCCGGGGCGCTCGACTTCCGCGAACGGGCGCCGCGCGCTGCGACGCGCGACATGTATCTCGACGCGAACGGTCAGCTCACCAACGGCTCCGTCGAAGGGCATCGGGCCGTCGGCGTGCCGGGCACGGTGGCGGGACTCTGGGAAGCGCACCGCCGCTACGGATCCCTGCCCTGGGCCGACCTCGTGGCGCCGGCCATCCGGCTCGCCGAAGGACTCGTGATCCGCGAGCGGCTGGCGCGCTCGCTGGCGATGATCGGCACGGAGCTGAACGACTTCCCGGCCACGGCGCGTATCTTCCTCCCCGCGGGGCGCGTCCTCGGCGTCGGCGATACCCTGGTCCAGCGCGACCTCGCCGAGACGCTGCGCCGCATCCAGCGCGACGGCAGAGACGGCTTCTACGCCGGGAGGACCGCGGACCTATTCGCCGCCGAGATGCGGCGCGGCGGCGGCATCATCACTCGCGAGGACCTCGCCGCCTACCAGCCCGCGTGGCGCGACCCGATCCGGTTCACGTACCACGGCGACTCCGTGCTCTCGATGCCGCCCTCCTCCTCGGGCGGCGTGACCCTCGCGATGATCGCGGGGATCCTCGAGGGCTACGACCTCGGCAAGCTGCAGTGGCACTCGCCGCGCCACATCCACCTCCTGACGGAGGCCTTCCGCCGCGCGTACGCCGACCGGAACGCCTCACTCGGCGACCCGGATTTCGTCACGATGCCGCTCGCACGGCTGGCATCCCGGGAATACGCCGCGGAGCGGCGGGCGACGATCTCCCTGGGCCGCGCGACGCCCTCGCGCGAGGTCGGCCCGGGAGCCAGCACGCCGACGGAGAACCCATACACCACCCACTTCTCAGTCGTGGACTCGGCCGGAAACGCCGTGGCCGTCACGACCACGATCAACTCGTTCTACGGGATCCGCGCGGTGGTGGAGGGGGCGGGGTTCCTGCTGAACAACGAGATGGACGATTTCTCGGCGAAGCCGGGTTCGCCGAACCAGTTCGGCCTGGTGCAGGGCGAGGCGAACGCCGTCGCACCGGGCAAGCGCCCCCTCTCGGCGATGACGCCGACCATCGTGCTCACGCCGGAGGGCCGGCTCCGTCTCGTGCTCGGCTCGCCGGGCGGTTCGACGATCATCACCAACGTCTTCCAGAACCTCTCCAACGTCCTCGACTTCGGCATGGGCGTGCAGCGGGCGGTGGGCGTCCCGCGCATCCACCACCAGCACCTGCCCGACGAGATCGGGTACGAGCCCGGGTCGCTGACTGCGGAGACCATCGCCGCGCTCAAGGCGATGGGGCACACCGTGAAAGTGCGCGGCTCGCCGGACGCAGCGTACCCCTACATCGGCGACATCCAGGCCATTCTCGTGCGAGGGGACGGGATGCGCGAGGGCGCGTCGGACCCCCGACGCGGCGGGGTGGCGATCGGCTACTAGCGCTCGCGAAGGCCTGCGGCCTGCGGCTCCCGACGCCAGGCTACGGCCGCGGTCGCTCGCCGAGGTGGGGGCGAGCGGAATCCCCATCGACTGATATCTTCCAACACCAGACCCGTCGCTCGCTCGGCTGTTCGCGCGGCCAGTCCATCGTCTCCCCGCGAGGAGGGCCACTTTCCAGTCCCGCTCGCTGCCACGCTGTTCGCCTACGCGTTCATTTCGAATGTCGCGATGGCGATCGTGCCCCACGAACCGGTGGTGCTCTGGTACGGGGCGCGCTACGGGGTCTGGCTCACCGCACTGGTCGCGACGGCCGGTACGCTGGCCGCCGGCTGGGTGGACCACCGCGTGTTCGTCCCACTCATCCGCAGGGTGGAGCACACGCCGTTCTTCGCCGAAGGCACGGTCGGGTGGCTCCGCGCCCGGTTCGCCCGTGCGCCGTTCGCCGTCCTCGCCGTGTCGGGCATCACGCCCCTCCCGTTCTTCCCGTTCAAGGCCATGGCGTTCGCGGAGCACTACCCGCTCGGGCGCTACCTCGCGGCGGTTGCCGTCGGCCGGTTTCCGCGCTATCTCCTGCTCGCCTGGCTCGGTATCGTGATCCGGATTCCCACTTGGGTGCTGGTCGCCTTGTTCGCGGTGATGCTCCTTCCCTCGCTGAGGCTCGCATGGAAACGGCGAAGCGCGAAATGAGCTTTCTCCTGGCAGGGCCGGAGCGGCGCGTCCTCCGCTGGATCGCCGCCCGCCTGCCGCGGAGTTGGATGCCCGACCACCTCACCGCCATCGGCGTGCTGGGGGCCCTGACCGTCGGGGCGGGCTACGCCCTGTCCTCGCGCCACGCCGGATGGCTCTGGCTCGCGAGCTTTGGGCTGTTCGTCAACTGGTTCGGCGACAGCCTGGACGGGACCCTGGCCCGCGTGCGCCAGATAGAGCGGCCCAAGTACGGCTACTACCTCGACCACATGGTGGACGCGATCACCACGGCCGTGATCGGCGCCGGCATCGGCCTGTCGCCGTTCGTCAACCTCCCGATCGCGCTGCTGGTCGTGATCCTCTACCTCTGCCTCTCGATCAACGTCTACCTCGAATCCGCGGTGCTCGGAGTCTTCGACCTGGGGTACGGCGTTTTCGGTCCAACGGAGATGCGCATCCTGCTGGTCCTCGCGAACACCGGTCTCTTCGCCGGAGCCCTCTGGACGGGCCTCAGCGGCCCGGCGGTGGCCCGCGTGGCCAACGTGGCGGTCGCCCTCGTCTGCGTCGGCATGGCCTACGCGCTGCTCGCCCGGGTTCGGATCAACCTCATCCGGCTCGCCCGGATCGAGCCGCCGCGCCCGACCGGATGATGCGGTGGCCCGCGGCGTCCTCGCGCCGCCGGACGGATGGCTTCATACCGCTTCGATGGTGGACGGCGGCTTGGGCGCCAGGTTGTAGGTGACGCTCACGATGTCGGGCACCTCGCGGAGGATCTCGCCCGCGAGCCGCTCTAGGAGGTCGAACGGCAGCCGCGTCGGGGTGGCCGTCCGCGCGTCCACACTGTCCCAGCACCGCACCTCGATCTGCTGGCCGAAGGCGCGCTTGCCCTCCCGCATGCCCGTCACCCGGTCCTGGTGCAGGATAGCCAGATACTGGAAGGCGCCCGTCCCTCCCAGCAGCCGCTCCACCACGGCGGTGGCCCGGCGAACGGTCGCGATCCGCTCGGGGGTCGCCTCCCCGATCACTCGCGCCGAGAGCGCCGGCCCCGGGAAGGGGATGCGCTGGAACAACTCCTCCGGGAGTCCGAGGGCCCTGCCGAGCTTCCTGACTCCGTCTTTGCGGAGCCGGATGAGCGGCTCGACGATGCGGTAGCCGAAGGCCTCCTGGGGATCGATCCCGATCTGCGCGAAGACGTTGTGCTGGCGCTTGATGCCCGCCACCGTCTCGTCCACGTCGGTCAGGATGGTCCCCTGGAGGAGCGCCCCCGCGCCGCTCTCCCTGACGATGCGCCCGAACACGTGGCGGTAGAAGGTCTGCGTGATGGCTTCGCGCTTGGCCTCCGGGTCGGTGACGCCCGCCAACGCCGCGAAGAACTCGGCGCGCGCATCCACGATCTCCACCGGCACACCCAGCGCGCGGAAGGCGCCGACGACCCGCTCGGGCTCCCCGTCCCGCATCAGGCCGTTCTCGATGAAGACGGTCCGCAGTCGCGGTCCCAGCGCCCGGTGCCCGAGCATCGTGACCGTGGAGGAGTCCACCCCTCCCGAGAGGGCGTTGATCGCCGTCCCCTCGCCGGCGGCGGCCCGGATCTCCCGCACGCCCTCCTCGATGAACCGCTCGGTGTCGAGTTCCTGCGCCGGGATCTCCTTCATCGGGTTCTCGTCTCCACGGTTGGCTGGGAGTAAGGTGCCGGCGCCGACCGCCACGGCCGCGCCTGCCGCGACTACTTCTTCCTGGGAACCTCGGCGGGCGGCGGCTCAATCTGCGCCGGAGGCGCCCCCGCGCCGATGGCCGGCAGCCGGCTCATCAGCTCCGAGACCTTCTTGCCCGTCAGCGCCTCCAGCAGCGCCGGCACCTGCGCCACCATCTGCGCCATGTCGGCCGTCAGCTTGTGCATCCCGGTGCTGCCCTCGGTGCCCGTCGAAACGACCGTGATCCGGTCAACCTTCGACAGCGGCTCGCCCAGCGCCCGCACGATGTCGGGGAAGCCGGTGAGCACCTTGTCGAGCACCGCCGCCTCGTTGTACCGGAGGAACGCGTCGGCCTTGAGGTGCATCGCCGCCGCCTCGCTCTCGCCCTTGGCGCGGATGATGTCGGCCTCCGCCGTCCCCTTCACGCGGATCACCTCGCCCGACGCGGCCCCCTCGACCTTCTGCGCGTCCGCCCGACCCGTCGCCTCCAGCGTCAGGCGCTGCCGCTCCGCGTCGGCCAGCGTCTCGATCCGCTTGCGGCTGTACTCCGCGTCCTTGAGGACCGTCGCCTCCAGTTCCCTCCCGCGACGGATGATCTCGGCCTCCTGGACCTTGATCTCGCCCTCCTTGCGTACCCTCTGAATGCTGACCTCCTCCGTCACGACCTGCTGCTGCATGATGTTGGTCTGGATCTCGTAGGACTTGTCGGCCTGCGCCTGCTCCCGCTTGGCGAGCGCCTCGTACTGCGCCTTACTCACCGCCAGGTTCTTCTGCGCCTCCGCCTGCTTGGCCAGCGAGAGGGTCTCCGCGAGGACACGCTCCTGGTCCGCTTGCGCACGGGCGATCGCCGCCTCCCGCTGCGTCTGCGCTTGCCGGATGGACGTGTCGCGCGACGCCTCCGCTATGGCGATGTCGGCGTCCCGCTTGATGCGCGCGATGTCCGGCTTGCCCATCGCCTCGATGTACTCGTTCCGGTCCCGGACCTGCTTGAGGGTAAACGAGATGACCTCCAGCCCCATCTTGGCGAGGTCCTCGGCCACGTTGGCGCGCATCCGCGCCGAGACCAGCTCGGGCTCCTTCACGATCTGCTCGACCGTGAGCTGGCCGATGATGCCCCGCAGGTGGCCCTCCATCACCAGCCGGATCAGCCCCTCGCGCATCCGGTCGTCCTTGGTGAGGAACTGCTCCGCCGCTACGCGGATGAACTCCGGCTCCGACTTGATCTTGATCTGCGCCACCGCCTCCACGTTCACCGCCACACCCTGGTTCGTGTAGAGGTCCTGCTCCGGCGCGACGTCGAACGACATCAGCTCGAGCGACAGCTCCTGCCCTTGGTGGATCAGCGGCACCACGAGGCCGGCGCCGCCCTGCACGATGCGCGTGCCGCCCAGGCCGTAGCGGATCAGGGCCTGGTTGGGGCCGACCTTGCGCAGCATCCGGGCGAAGCCGCCGAGGATGAGCAACACGACGGCGACGGCCAGCCCGGCGACGATGAGGACGGACGTGGTGACTTCCGGCATACGGGTATCTCCTGACTACTGGGCCGGTTCCGGTTCTCCGGGCGGCAGTTGGTTCCCCGACGCGAACTTGTCCCACCGTTCCACGTACGCGATGCCCTTCTCCCGGCGCAGCACGACCACTTCGGTCCCGCGCTCGATCGCCTCGCCGGACACGCTGCGCGCGCCGTCCACCTGCTGCGCCCCGCCCACGGTGTAGACGATCTCGCCGACGGCTCCGGCCGGGATGGAGACCGAGAGGTGCCCCACGGAACCCGGGATCTGGAAGTCCTCCTGCCGGAGCTCGGTGAGGCGCGGCAGCACGTACTTGCCGAGGATGACGAAGATGATGCCGCCTCCCACGAGGCCGACGGTCGCCGCAAGGAGGAGGTCGAGCAGCGCGGTGAGGTGCGTGAAGCGCGTGAGCAGGTATCCCGCCCCGCCGAACCACGCGAGGAACGCGGACACCGTGCTGATGCTGAAGGGGGAGATCTGCGCGTCGTGCACCCCGCCGGCGCCGTGGTCCGCGCCGTGGAGGTCCAGCCCGTGCAGGTGGACGCCATGCCCGCCCCCGAACGCGCCGAGTGCGAAGGTGGCGATGGTGAAGATCACGCCGAAGGCGAATGTGCCGAGGTAGATGACTTCCACCGCGCAAACGTGCAGCCCGCCCGCCGGGGCGTCAAGCCGAGCGGACCTCCGTGAGGAAGTCGGCCGGCGCCCGCGCGAAGAAGACTTCGAGCGGGATTCCGTGACCGCCCACTACCAGGGCATGGGCATGAGGATATCGGGCGCGGAAGGCGGCGAGGCCGCTCAGGCGGCCGGGGCGCCCGCTCTTCACCTCCAACGCCCACACCTCGCGTCCCCGCGTCACGACAAAATCCACCTCCTGATCACCCACGCGCCAATACGTCACCTGCCAGACCGGTTCGGACAGATGGTTGAGCAGATGCGCCCCGACGGCATTCTCGACCACACGGCCCCACCATCCGCCGTCGCGGCGCGCCTCGGCGAACGACAACGGCGACAGCGCATGAATCAGAGCCGAGTTCCACACGACGAACTTCGGACTGCTGCCGCGGCGCCGCCCGCGTCCAGCCGAATAGAGTTCGAGCCCGCTGACCAGGAACGCGGTTTCCAGCAGCTTCAGGTAGTGCGCGAGTGTCGTCGTGTTGCCGACATCCTGCAGTTGCCCCAGCATCTTGTTGTACGAGACGTGCTGAGCGGGAAACGCCGCCGCAAAGGCGAAGAGATGACGGAGCAACGACGGTTTGTGAACCGTCTGGAGCTGGAGCACGTCCCTGGCAATCGCCGGTTCCACCAGGCTGTCCGCCACATAGCGCTTCCACAACGCCTCGTCATCGGCAAAGGGCGCAGTCCCGGGATAACCGCCCAGGAACAACCAGCGGTCGAGATCCCATCCGAACGCCTCGCGACATTCCGCCCAGCTCCAGTGCGGACAGCGGTGCAGCAGGAACCGGCCGGCCAGACTCTCGGTCAGCCCTCGCTGCAACAGCAGTGAAGACGAGCCCAGGAGGATGACGCGCAGCGGCCGACGCGCACGGATCGTCTCGTCCCAGAGACGCTTCACGACCTCGCCCCAGCCTCGGACTTTCTGAATCTCGTCGAGCACGAGAATCGCCGGCGCGTCCGCTCGCGTCGGCAGGGCCCGCGCCGCGCTCCAATGCGATTCGATCCATTCCGGCCCCGGGGGCAGCGCGGTGTCGGCGGCCGCGACATGGCTGGGCTGCCGCAGACGATCCAGCAACTGGTCCACTGCCGTGGTCTTGCCAACCTGACGGGGGCCGACCACCACCTGGAGCAACGAGCGGTCGCGTCTGACCGCGCGTTGCAGGTCGTCGACCAAGGCCCGCTGGAAGGGTTTCATCCTTGGGAATTCTATCCGGTCGCGGCCGGGTCGTCAATGTTACTCACTCAGTGAGTATTTTTACTCATGCAGCGGGCGGTGGGCGCCCTACCGCGGCGGAGCGGCGATCGGGTCTCAGCGCTCGGGGGGTGCGGGAGGCAAGCCGGCCCGGTGGACGAACCGCCCCCTGCCGGCTTCGCCCCGCACTTCGCCGCCCATCCAGATCACCGCGCCGCGCGAGATCGTGACGACCGGCCAGCCCCGAACGACCATCCCCTCGAACGGCGTGTAGTCCATCCGGTCGTGCAGAACCCCCTGCGTGACGGCGACCTCACGCTCCGGGTCCCACACCGCGAGGTCCGCGTCGGAACCCACCTGGATGCAGCCCTTTCGCGGATACAGCCCGTACAGTCTCGCCGGATTGGCCGCCGTGAGGTCCACGAAGCGCTCGAGGCCGATCCGGCCGGTCCGCACGCCCTCCGAGAAGAGCAACGGCATCCGCAGTTCGAGCGAGGGCACGCCGTTGGGGACCTTGGTGAACGGCGCCCGCTCGCTGTGTGCCTTCTTGCCTTCGGGGTCGTCGAAGCGATACGGCGCGTGGTCCGACGAGAAGATGTCGATGGCGCCGTCGCCGAGCCCGGCCCAGAGCGCCTGCTGCGCGTCCCGGTCCCGGGCCGGCGGACTGAACATCCACTTCGCGCCCTCGAAGCCCGGCCGGTCGAGGTCGGCCGCGGTGAAAACCAGGTACTGCGGGCAGGTCTCCGCGTACACCGTCACGCCTCGGGCACGGGCCCGCCGGATCTCCTCGAGCGCACCGCCGCACGAGACGTGCACGATCAGGATCGGCACGTCCACCAGCTCGGCCAGCATGCAGGCGCGCGCGGTCGCTTCGCGCTCGGCCGCCTGCGGGCGGGCCACGGGGTGGTACTTGGGCGAGGTGCAGCCGTCCGCCATGAGCCGGGCGGTGATCCACGCGATGGCGTCGTGGTTCTCGGCGTGGAACATCGTAAGCGCGCCTTCGCGCTTCGCGACCGAGAGCACATCCAGGACCTGCCGGTCCGTGAGCCGCAGTGCGTCGTAGGTCATATACACCTTGAGCGACGCGTACCCCTCGCGGATCAGCGCCGGCAGCTCGACGCCGAGCACGTCGTCCGACGGGTCCGAGACGATCAGGTGGAAGGCGTAGTCGATGAAGGCACGCGGCTCCGCCCGGGCGTGGTAGTCCGCCACCACCTGCCGCAGCGACTGCCCCCGGTGCTGCGCCGCGAACGGGATGATGGTGGTGGTTCCGCCGCAGGCCGCGGAGACTCCGCCCGTGAAGAAGTCGTCGGCGGTGTGGAGCCCGGTGGACGAGACCTGGTCGATGTGGCAGTGCGCGTCCACGCCGCCGGGGAGGACGAGCCGGCCCGCCGCATCGACCGTCTGGCGCGCGGGCCCCAGCGCGTCGCCCAGCGCCGCGATCCGCCCGTCGCGGACACCGACGTCGCAGCGGACCGTGCCGTCCGCCGTGACCACCGTCCCGCCGCGCACGAGGAGATCGAACGGTTCGTTCAACGGGGTCTCACGCCTTCAACCGGCGCTCGAGTCGCGCCAGCAGACGGTCGACTTCGGCCACGTCCGCGGCACTCAGCTTCGGGCCCGGGGCCCGCGCCGCCGCAGAGCGGATGGCGCCTTGGCGACGCAGAATCTCCTTCCGCACCGCCAGCCCGATGCCGGGCTGCAGTTCGTAGGAGACGAGCGGCAAGTAGGAGTCGTAGATGTCTTCGGCGCCGGCGAGGTCGCCGGCCACATGCCGGGCATGGACCTCGACCAGCATCCGCGGCAGGCCGAACCCGGTCATCACGCCGTCGGCTCCGCGAGCGAGCGCCTGGGGCAGGAAGAGCCCGCCGTTGCCGGCGACGATGTTCACCCGCCGCTGGCCCTCCTCGCGCTCCGCCCGGCGGATCGCCGTGATCTTCCCGAGGACCGGGTTGTCCTCCGCCTTCAGCACCACGACCTGCGGGAAGTCGCGCGCGATGCGGCCGAAGAGCGAGGCCGAGAGGAAGACGCCGGTGGTGGGCGGGTAGTCCTGCCAGACCAGCGGGACGTCCGCGCCGAGCGCCTCGCAGACGTGCCCGGTCCAGGAGTGGACCTGATCGTCGGTGCGCAGTCCGGCGGCCGGCGCGACCATGATGCCTGCGGCGCCGCCGTCCATCGCGGCGCGGGCGAGAGTCCGCATCGCCGTGAGCGAGGTGCCGCTCGCGCCGACCACGACCGTGACGCGGCCGGCCAGCCGGGCGATCCCGCGCCGCACGACGGCCAGACGCTCCTCGTCCGAGAGCTTGTCCGCCTCGCCCATCATCCCCAGCAGCGTGACGCCGTGCACGCCCTGGGCAACGTAGAAGTCGAGGGCGGAGTCGAGACTGTCGAAGTCGATCCGGCCATCGTCGTGGAACGGCGTGACCGAGATGACGAAGACGCCGCTGATCGTCATCGCCGCCGCCTACCGACGCCCGAGCGCCTGACGGAGCAGGGTGTTCTGCGGGTGGTCGGGGAACCACTCGAACTCGAGGAAGTACCCCTCGGGATCGATGGCGACGAAGCCTCGCGTGGGCTGCCGGGTCCCGTCGCGTAGGGGAGCGCGCATCCGGACCCCGCGCGCCACCAGGTACTCGTACCAGGCGTCCACCTGCTCCGTCACGAACGAGAGCGTGACCGGCTTGGCGTCGGAGGCGCGGTGCAGCCCCTGCGTCTCGTCCACCAGGCCGACGAAGGACGTCGGCGAGATCTGGTAGATCTTCGAGTAGCCCTGGTCCACCGTGAGCCGCAGCCCGATGACGTCCTCGTAGAAGCGCTGGGCCGCGGGGATGTCGCGGTAGTAGAGGAATACGATGGTCGCGTTCACGCCGAGGCCGGCGGGCCGCGGTGCGGCCTGCTGCGCGGCGGCGCGCGTGGGCGCGAGGGCGACGACGATCGCGGTGAGCAGCGGGCCGATGCGAAGCAGTCTCATGTGCACACCTGGCGAGAGGGCCGGAAACCGTGTGTCCTGTGCGGGCGAAGGCCGACGCACTCCACCTTACCCGCGCACCAGCTCCCCGGCAATGCGGGCGGTCACGGATTGCGCGGCGAGGACGAGCTTGCCGGTCCGGGTTGAGAAGGCGCGGGCGTAGTCGTCGTCGTGGCCGAAGCAGTCGAGCACGACGAGCGCGAGGGTGGGATCGTCCATCCGCGCACACGCCGCCTCGAACTCCGCGGGCGCGGCCGGGGAAGCCCAGGTCACGACCGGGTCGAAGCCGTCGCCCGACCACTTCCCGAGCGCGGCCGGCACCTGCGACCGGATCGGCGCGACGACGCCGATGCGCCGGTCCCGGGTGATGGCGGACACCACCGCCGGCAGGATCCTGCCGGGCAACAGTACGGGGACGTCGCAGGCGACATCCGGGAACCCGCCGGCGCACGCGACGACCACCGCCCGGGCGCCGAGGCGAGCGATTTCCCGGGCCCGCGCCGAAACGAGCGGGTGGATCGCCTCGAGCGGGATCTGGCGCGTGCCGCCGTCGGCGAGCCGGACCAGGAGCGGGTAGTCCGTCGGCCGTGCGGCGAGGGCGTCGATGTGCTCGTGGCTCAGGCCGTCCAGCGCGCCACGGACCAGGACGGACGCCCCCGGGGCGTGCGCCTGGAACGCCCGCTCGAGGTCGGGGCGCGGCGTCTGTCCGATGGTGACGACTCCGAGCACATGTCCGATCGGCATCGCGGAGAACCCTCGTTTCTCGCCCGCACCGAGCTGAGCGGGGCACATCGTTCTCGGCGCGTCCCCGCTCCCCATCGATCTGCTGTGATTGGCCCAGCGCATAGACGATCTCGCCTACGCCGCCTCGAGCAGCACCGAGACCGCCGCCAGGTTGGAGCAGCGCGCGAGCAGGTAGCCCGCGCCGTGGAGGAAGAGCTACCCCTTCTTCCGGCTCGCCCCCGCCAGCATCAGCAGCCCGAAGGCGAGCATCACGAGACCCCAGTAGAGATTGATCGGCACGCCGGCGGGCGCCGTGCCGGGCCTGCCGAGCGTCACGCCGCCGTACACCGCGAGCAGCGTGCCAAGCATCGTGAACATCAGGCCGATGGGCCAGCGGATGTCGAGCCGCACGGTGCCCTCCTACCAGAAGATGATGTTGAGGGCCGCCGCGGCGACCAGCACCACGGCGCCGAGCGCCGCGGGCCGCCGGTACCACGGCTCGCCCGCGTCCTTCGGCATCGGCGTCAGCGCGTACACCAGACCCTTCATCTCCTCGTCGGGCCTCGGCCGCGTCAGCAAGCTCACCACGATCGTGATGACGAAGCACGTCGTCCACGCCGCGATGGCCGTCCAGAAGGTCTGCGCCAGCTCGCTCGGGAAGGTCTGCAGCACACCGAAGTAGCCGCCCTTGATGCCGACGTGCGCGCCCGCGGGGAGGGTTATGCCGTGGTGCACCGCCGCGGCGAGCGTGCCCGACACCAGGCCGATGAACGCGCCGTGCCCCGTCGCCCGCTTCCAGAACATCCCCAGCGCGAAGGTGGCGAAGAGGGGCGCGTTCACGAAGGCGAACACAAGCTGCAGCAGGTCCATGATGTTGTTGAACGACGCCGCCACGTACGCCGCCGCCAGCGAGATCGCCACGCCGAACACCGTCGCGAGGCGGCCCATCGTGAGGTAGTGGCTGTCCGGCCGCCCCGGCCGGATATAGCTCTGGTAGATGTCGTATGTCCACACCGTGTTGAACGCGGTGACGTTCCCCGCCATCCCCGACATGAACGACGCCAGAAGCGCCGTGAGCCCGAGGCCGAGGAGGCCGGCGGGGAAGAACCGCACCAGCATCATCGGCGTGGCGAGGTCGTAGTCGAGCACCAGGCGGCCGCGCGCATCGCGCAGCGGCTCGCCCGTGGCCGGGTCCATCTTGGGCGGGATGATGCCGCGGCTCCGCTCGATGATCGCCTGCGGCGGCCGGGCCGCGACCATCGCCTCCACGGATGCGTTACCCGGGTTGCTCGCGTAACTGGCCTCCGCGGCCGCGCGCGGCGCGGCGCCGAGGTCGCGCGGAGGGGGAGGCGTCGGCCCCACGACCAGCGCCAGCATCCCCGGGACGATGACGATGAACGGCATCAGCATCTTCGGCACAGCGGCGATCAGCGGCGTGCGGCGCGCGGCCGACATCGAGTTCGCCGCCATCGCGCGCTGCACCACCAGGAAGTCGGTGCACCAGTATCCGAAGCTCAGCACGAAGCCGAGCCCCATCACGAGCCCGAACCATTCCACGCCGACGGGATTCGCCGCCGAGTTGCCCATATGGGCCCAACTCTCCGTGTACGCACCCTCCGAGAAGCCGTTGGCGGTAGCGACCGTGGCCAGCCGTTCCCTGAGCCCGCTCCAGCCGCCCACGTCCCGCAGGCCGAGGAAGACGAGGGGCGCGAAGCCGAAGACGATGAGGAAGAACTGCAGGACCTCGTTGTAGATCGCGCTCCCCAGGCCGCCCAGGAAGGTGTAGACGAGCACGATGCCGGCGGCGATGAGGATAGACGTGCCGAAGCTCCAGCCGACCAGGAGGTTGAGGAGCTTGCCCATCGCGTAGAGCGAGATGCCCGAGGAGAAAACCGTCATCGTCGCGAAGGAGATGGCGTTGAATCCGCGGGTCTTCTCGTCGAAGCGGAGCTTGAGGTACTCGGGCACCGACCGGGCGCGCGAGCCGTAGTAGAACGGCATCATGAAGATGCCGACGAAGACCATCGCCGGGATGGCGCCCACCCAGTAGAAGTGGCTGGTCGCGATGCCGTACTTGGCGCCCGAGGCGCCCATCCCGATGACTTCCTGAGCGCCGAGGTTCGCGGAGATGAACGCGAGCCCCGTTACCCACGCCGGGAGCGAGCGGCCCGACAGGAAGAAGTCGTTGCTGCTGTGGACGTACCGCTTGAGTGCCACGCCGATGCCGAGGACGAAGGCGAAGTACACCAGCATCACGGCGTAGTCGATCCAGTGGAGCGACGTGAAGTGCGTCACGGGGGAAGAGATAGCTCCTGTCAGATAGTGACCGCCGTCGGCGGGCCCGGTGCGCCGGCCCGCCGGAGCGCGAGACCGATCAGCTCGCGGAGCTGGCCGGCTTCCCCTTTTTCTTTCCGCCGTGCCTCGGCCGGCTCTTGCCGAAGCTCTTCCGCCACCGCTTGCCCTTCTCCGACTTCTTGTCGCCCTTGCCCATCGGTCTTCCTCCGCTGATACGGGTGTTTGACGCCGCCCGCCCGCCGGCGCGGTCGGCGCCACCATGCGGCGAGAGATAGCAGAGGGGTGGCCCGAATGGCAACAGTACCCTTGGGACCTCGCTCATCAGTGCCAGAGGTTCATCAGACTATCACCACCCGTTCCAGTGGAGTTGGTTGGGGTTCCACTTGTCCTTCGGCTTCTGGTCGCCGCCGGGAGCGCCGATCGGGATGAAGGCGAGCGGTACGATGCTCGACGGCACATTGAGCAGTTTGCGGACCGCCTCGATCCGCTCCTTCTCGGGATAGACCGCCGTCCAGACCGCCCCGAGCCCCAGCGACTCGACCGCCAAGAGGATATTCTCGGCCGCCGCCGCACAGTCCACCATCCAGTAATCGGCCTCACGCCCGCCGAACTGCCGGTCAAGGTCGCCCGCCACCAGTATCGCCGCACCCGCCTTCTCGGCCATCTTCGCGTAGGGAAGGGCGTCGCTGAGTTTCTTGAGAAGCGCCCTATCGGTGATGACGACGAACTCCCACGGCCGCTTGTCGACCGCCGTCGGCGCCGCCATGCCCGCCTTCACGATGAGTTCCAGCTTCTCCTTCGGTATCGGGTCGGCCCTGTAACGCCGCACCGATTTGCGGTTGAAGATGGTCTTGAGCGTTTCGTTCATCGGTTCACCTGCGAACATAGGGGTGGAGACACGCAGCGTCATAGGTGCGTGACGTGGCAGACGCCACGGCAGGAGTCCGGACGTGTCAACGCGGCCGCTCCGGTCGCCGAACGCCTCCACTTCGAACACCTCGGCGTACGGCGCGCCCACGCCGCACGCGGCGGCCGTGTCCCGGTCCATCCCCAGGATGCGCTCGTCGAACCCGTGGCCGCGGGTGCGGAGGTTCCGCTGGTGCTGCGACGCGTGGGCCCGGAGCAGCGCCGCCTTCCACGCCGCGTCGTCATCGCCGTAGGGCGTCACGATGTCGTAGCGCATCGCGATCGTCTTGGGGTCGCGATTCAGGAAGGCGACGAGCGGAGAACCGGCCCCGGGTGCGGCATGCCCCGAGTGGGCTTCCCGGGCCGCGTCCCTGAGCATCGCATACACGCGCTGGTGGCCGACGTTGGTGTCGTGGCCATGCGGAAGGAACACGACAGTCGGTACGACTTCCTCAAGAACCTGACGAATGGAGTCCACATTCGCGGCGTCGGCGATGGGGTGCCCCGCCTCGCCCTCCGCGAGCCGCAGGAACCTCAGACGATGTTCCGGCAGCCCGAACAGGCGGCAACTCTCGCGCTGCTCCCGCTCGCGCAGGGCCGTTTTGGCCTCGGCCGTCGGCGGCGAGCAGAAGGCGTCCTCCACGCCGCTCGCACCGGTCGTCGCGACGGCGAGGTGGATCTCACAGCCCTTCCCCTGCAGCACGCGCATCGTAACACCGATGGCGTCGAAGTCGTCGGGATGCGGAGCGAGGACGAGCGCCCGCGCGCCATCGGGCAGGCGGACCGCATCCAGTCGCGCCGGCTGGGGCGCGCGGGTCACGGGGCGGCGCGCATCGAATCCTTCTTCCCTGTCACCCTTCGACGATCCCGAGCGGCGGCCGCGTGCGCCATCCACCCCGTGTGAAGTCCGGCACGTCCATCGCACGGCTCTTGCTCGCCACCGAGCGCTGGCTCAGCTCCACGACCGCGCTCCACGCCGCCGCGTCGTAGACGTCCCAATCGGTGGGCAGGCCGTTCCGCAGGCAGCCGATGAGCCGCCAGTCCTCGAGGAAGTCCATCCCGCCGTGTCCGCCGCTCGCCTGCCGCACCCGTTCCGAGCGCCACAGCGGGTGCTCGTGATCCCGGAACCACGTGTCCAGCGGCTCCCAGCGGTGGGCCTGCGCGCTGCGCCCCTCGACGTAGATGCGGTCCGGCCACCCCTGCATCAGCCCCCGCGTGCCCTGGATCATGTTGATGCGGCTGTACGGGCGCGGCGTGTTCGTGTCGTGAACGAGGTAGATGGTCTGGCCGGCCACGGTCTTGATGAGGGTGAGGTTCACGTCGCCGAGCACGTAACGCTCGCTGCGCCGCGGGTCGCCCGCGGTTAGGTGCTCCTGCTGCCAGAGCTGCAGACCGCGGGACGGGGTACTCATCGACACGAGGTAGTCGAAGCGGTTCCCGCGGTTGATGTTCATGCACTGCGCGATGGGCCCGAGGCCGTGCGTCGGATAGAGGTTTCCGTTGCGCCGAGTGGCGTGAGCGCGCCGCCAGAGCCCCTCGCCCTCCGTCGAGAACTTGATGTCGCGCAGGTCGTGCTGGTAGCTGCACTCGCCGTGCAGCAGTTCGCCGAAGACTCCCTGGCGCACGAGATTGAGCATCAGCATCTCGCGCCGGTCGTAGCAGCAGTTCTCCAGCATCACACAGTGCTTGCGGTAGCGCTCCGCCGCCTCGACGAGCTGCCAGCACTCGTCGAGAGTCACGGCCGCGGGCACCTCGGTGGCCGCGTGCTTGCCGGTGCGCAGCGCCGCGAGGCAGACGGGAACGTGCCATTCCCACGGGGTCGCGGTGAGCACGAGGTCGAGCTCCTGCTCCGCACACATCCGCTCGAAGTCGCGCGGGCCGCGGTCGTAGCCCACCGGCTCCGGCTGGCCCTTCTCGACCACCTTCTGTTTGGCGCGCGCCACCTTCTCGGGGACGATGTCGCAGACCGCCTTCACCTCGACGCCCTCGAGCTGCAGGTAATTGTCGAGGTGCACCGATCCCATCCCACCGATACCGACGAACCCCATCCGCACGCGCTCGAGCGGCGGAGCCGTGAAGAGCGGTGTCGGCTGCTGCGGGGCCTGCGCCTTGCCGAAGGCGGGGACGAGGGCGGCGCCCAGCCCGGCCGCGGCGCCCGCGTTGACGAAGTCGCGGCGGGAGAGGCCGCCGGCGTCGGTGACGGAACGGTCACTGTGCTTCACGCGGACCTCCGGGAATCCAGGCAGCGATATACGACGTCGCGCAGCGCCTGTTCGCGCGGGTCGCTCCAGACGTGAAAGCCCATCTTGTTCATCGCGTAGGCGAAGCCAAGCCCCGAGTCGGGATCGGCGAATGCGAACGATCCGCCCGCACCCATGGTGCCGAACGCCGCATCGTTCGTGCCGAAGCGGAATGCCGGCGTCGGTTTGAGGAAACCGAATGCGTACACCGTGGGGACTCGGAGCACCTCGTCGTGCGGGCCGCGCGACGGCGCGGGGGCCGGCGTGCGAAGCTCGCTCAGCGTGGCGGGAGTGATTCCCAGGTCCCGTCCGCCCGTCGCGACCGCGCCGTACACCCGGGCGATGTCGCGGACGACGCCGAATCCATTGACCGACGGGATCTCCACGCCGCGGAAGGCCGGCGCGGCCAAGTCGCTCGGCCGGGCCACCCGCGGGTTCCCGAACGCGCGGGCCGTCAGTGACCCCGGCCGCAGGTACGCCAGCACCATCCGCCACGAATCGCGGTCGAGGTGGAAGAGCAGCGACAGCGGACGGAACGACTCGATCGTCGCGAGCCGTGAGGCGGGGACGCCGGCCGGCAGTCCGATGTGGAACTGGAGGCCCAGGGGCCGGGCGATCTCATCGGCGAAGAACCGCCCGAGACTGCGGTGCTGCGGGTCCACGCGCCGCAGCAGCTCGCTCTCGAAGAAACCCAGCGTCAACGCGTGGTAGCCGTGGCGCGTGCCTGGTTCCCACGCCGGCCGCTGCCGCGCGAGGATGACTGCGAGCGCGTCCAAGTCGCCGAGCGTCGCCGGCGTCAGCGGTTCGTCGATCGCGCAGAGGCCGGCCTGATGGGCCAGCAGTTGCCGGACGGTCACGCGCTCCTTGCCCGCCTGCGCGAACTCCGGCCAGTACGCCGCCACCCGTTCGTCGAGGTCGAAAAGCCCGCGCGAGTGGGCCACCGCCATCGCCAGCGCCGAGAGGCCCTTGGTGGTGGAGAAGACGAGGACGACGGTGTCCTCCTCCCAAGGCGCTCCACTCGCGCGATCTCGCAGGCCGCCCCAGAGGTCCACCACCTTCTCGCCGTGCCGGTAGACGGCGCACGCCGCACCGACCTCGCCCCGCTCGGCGAAGTTCCGCGCGAACTCTTCGCGGACGGGCTCGAAGCCGGGGGCGACGGTGCCGCACACCGACACCGGACGGCCGCGGCGCGCCTGCGCGCCTACTCCTTCAACCCGACGCGCAGCGGCTGCCACCCGGAGTCCGGGTCGTTCCCGAACGTCTCGATACGCCCCCGGATGTTCCACTCGTGGCGCGAATGCACGCCGGTGTACGACGGCTGGACCGTGGGCGGGACCTGGACCGTCCCTTCCCAGGTCTTCGTCTCGTTCGGCGCGAGCGTGAACGGCCCGCCGATCGAGACGGACGTCTCGAACGACGTCTTCGACGTGCTGATGTCCTTCTCCGTCGCCGCCTCGGCGCTGGTGAGATTCACCCACTCCTGGCCGTGCAGATCGATGAACGCGCCCTTCGACTGCACCTCGGCCCCGGTGGACACCGCGGTGATGTGGACCTGGACGGTGTCGCCGGGGAACACGACCGGCGGCTGGTACTCGAGCGTGACCCGGGCGGCGCCACCGGTGACGGCCTGCGCCGCGGACTTCAGCTTGTCCATGAAACCCATCGTGTCTCCTCCTGTTCGGCCGCTGTTCCGGCGGGTGCCGGCCTTCGGCGGCGATGCGGCAGATATGCACTCCCGGCAGTGGGCGCGTCAAACTCACTTCGGGCCGTCCCCCCGGCCAGCTACCTCCCACACCTCGCCCGCGCGGCCGTCACGCGGTCCGCGAGCGGGCCGCTCTGGAGGAACGGTTCCAGTCCGTCGCCCGTGAAGGCGAGGCCAGCGACGGGACGCGCCAGGGCGTCCAGGATGCGCCTGGCGTCGGCGCACACCCCCCGCGCCGCCAGCGCTTCCGCGCGACGCACCCGTACCTCCAGCCACACCTGCCGCGGATTGGTGCCGCCCTCCCTGCGGGGGAAGAACCGGCCACGGAACTGGCGCTCGGCATCGTCGAACCGGCCCGCCCCGGCCAGCAACCGCACGTACCTGTAGACCAGCGACGCCGGCATCGAGTCCGCCACGGGGAAGCGCTCCAGCGCCCGTGCGCGCTCCGCCGCGCCGGCGCCCGAGAGGACCAGGGCGGTGTCGAGCCCGACGTACACGCCGACGTTGAGGGAGTCGAAGCGCACGCCGTCCTCGAACGCGGCACGGGCTTCGGCGGCCGGCCGCCCCGCCGCGAGGAGCGCGTAGCCGATGTTGCGGTGGAGGGTCGGGATGCGCGGGTCGAGCTCCGCCGCGCGCCGCCAGTGTGCGAGCGCGCTGTCGAGGGCGCCGCCGCTGGCGAAGAGCATCCCGAGCAAGTGGTGCGCCGTACCGTCGTCAGGGTTGGAGACCAGCGCCCGCTGGAGGACCGGAAAGGTCTCCGGCCGCTGCGGGAAGACGTAGCGCGTCGGCATCCGCGAGGCCGCGGCGAAGTCCGTGGCCCCGCTCTCGCCGAGCCGCTCGCGGGCGAAGCCGCGGTAGTAGGCGATGAGCGGATACCGCTCCGGACGCGGCATCCCCACCTCCGCCACGACGCCGTCCACCGGGAAGTCAGTGGTGAGGAGGTCGAGCATTTCGCGGTCGAGCCCGAAGCGGAGGTACTCGACGGCGATCCCGAGGATGCGTTCGGGGTCGGCGGCAAGGTGCCGCAGCAGCGCGCTGTCGGGGGCCCACGCGCGGTGCGCCTCCCAGCGGAGAAACGGCGTCAGCGGATCGGTGGCGCGGGCGGTCGTGAGCGCCCCGCGCGCCTCGGCGAGGCGGCCCTGCGCCCGCAGCAACATGGCCGCGGCTCCGGCGAGTCGCGCCGCGCCGGGGGCGTCCTGCAGCGCTCGGCGCAAACGCGCGAACGCGCCGGAAAAGTCTCCGCCCCGCGCGTCGAGCGCCGCGAGGCGGTACGCCGCCGCCGGCCGCCAGGCGCCGAACTGCTGCGCCCGCTCGAGCAGCAGGCGCGCCGAGGCGGTGTCGCCGCGGGCCCAGCGCGTGAGCGCGAGGTAGTAGGCGGACTCGTAGTCGGTGCTCACCCGCGCCAGCGCATCCGTCAGGAGCGAGTCGGCGAGGGGGAACCAGGCGAGCGCCTGGGCGAGACGCCCTGCGCCGCGTTCGAGGGGGAGGCTCCCGGGGAACCGCGCCAGCCCGGCGCGGTGCGCGGCCAGCCCGCCGAGCATCGCGCCGTTCCGTTCCGTCTCGTCCGCCAGCTCCAGCCACTCCCCCTCGGTGCGCTGCTCCGGCGGCGCCACGCGGCGCTCCGGCACGGCGCCCGTGCGGATCAAGCGGTCGGGCGTGTAGTCGAAGACGCCTTCGGTGTGGGTGAGGAGGATGGCGCCGTTCCGGTCGCGCAGCGTGAAGGTGAGCGGCCCCGCGGCGGAGGTCAGCCGCGCGTGGGCCCGGTAGGTGGTGCGCGGCGTGAGTGAAACGCGCTCGTCGAGCACGGCGCCGCCGGCGCCGCGCAGTTCGACGCTGGCGCCGGGCAGTACACGCGTCACGTTGAGCGCCACATTCACGGTGGCCGAGTCGCCGGACACCTCGCGCCACAGGTTCACAGCGGCGTCCGGCGTGGCACGCACGAGGCCGCCGAGCTGGCGGATGGGCAGCCAGTACGCGCTGAAGCGGATGCGCTCCTGGGGCTGGAGGTAGCCGTAGGTCTCCTGGTCGCGGAACAGCCCCGCCTGGATCTCGACGTAGGCGCTGCTGTCGTCCGAGAGGGCGCGGCGCCAGTCGAGCCCATCGGCGTCGCTGCTCCACGACCAGATCTTCTTCGCCGGCAGGTCGGCGGGCGAGGAGTAGTGCACCACGCCGGCGTCCGCCGAGGGGTGGTAGACGGCCATCCACGGCTCGCGGCTGCCGTGCGCGAAGCGCGACACCGGGCCGAAGCGGTGATTGCCGACCACGCTGTTGTCGGTGCCGCGGCGGTCCACCGGCCATGTGTCCACGTCGCGGAAGCCGTGCGACGCGGTGTATCGCATCGGGTAGATGATGCGCGAGTCGTCGGTGACTCTCACACCGGCGTTGGTCCACCAGTAGAAGCGGCGCCGCACGTCACCGCGGTTGTACAGCGTTGCGTGCTGCTCAAGCACCGCCCGCCCGGGCCGCAGGGTGAGCTGCACGATCCACTGCATCCCGTAGACGCGGTCAATGTTGCCGACCCACACCGATCCGCTGCCGTCGAGGTCGGTCGCGAACGCGACGTCCACGGGCGAGGTGGTCATCCAGTTGTGCGAGACGGGGAAATTGAACTCCACGCCGAACGCCGCCCACGCGCCGCGGTAGGCGATGCTCGCCAGCTTGATCGCCGTGTTGGCGTAGAACATCTCGGCGCCGTTCAGCTTGTCGATGCAGCCGTAGAGGTGCCCGCCGAGTTCCGGCAGCACGGTGCAGCGGAGGTAATCGTTCTCGAGCCGGATGGCGCGCCAGGCACGCGGTTCGCGCCGGTCCGTGAGCCGGTCGCGGATAGTGTACGGGTAGTTGGGCCGCCCGTCTGAGAAGATGTCGAAGGGCGGATTGGGATCGGGGGCGCCCTCCACGTACGAGGGCAGTGTCAGGGTGCTGTCCCAGACGCGGGTGGGCTGGGGCGTGGCCCGTGGTGAGGGCTGCGGCGTCTGGGCGGAAAGCGAGCCCGCAAACGCTAGTGTGAAGCTGACGAACCGAACCATGGTCGGAACCGCCATTCAGTTAGCCGCTCGGCAGAGACAACGGAACGTCGCGCCCTACGCGACCGCCCACGCCTCGGACAGCACTTCCGCCTGCTCCAGCACCGTCTGCGTCGCCTTCTCCTGCTTGTCGGGCGGATAACCGTACTTGCGCAGGATGCGCTTCACAAAGACGCGGAGCTGCGCCCGGACGTTATCGCGGATCGTCCAGTCGATGGTGACGTTCTTGCGCACCGTGGCGACGAGTTCCCGGGCGATCATCTTCAGGGTGTCATCGCCCAGCACCTTCACCGCGCTGTCGTTGGTCTCCAGCGCGTCGTAGAAGGCCAGCTCGTCGTCCGACAATCCGAGCTGCTCACCCCGGGCGCCGGCCGCGCGCATCTCCTTGGCGAGCGCGATGAGTTCCTCGATGACCTGCGCCGTCTCAATCGCGCGGTTCTGGTACTTCCGCACCGACTGCTCCAGCAGGTCCGCGAACGAACGCGCCTGGACAACGTTCCGCTTGCCCCGCGCCTTGATCTCTCCCTTGAGCAGCTTCTGCAGCAATTCGACGGCGAGGTTGCGCTGCGGCATCCCGCGCACCTCTGCCAGGAACGTGTCCGACAGAATGGAGCTGTCTGGCTTCTTGAGACCGGCGGCCGCGAAGATGTCCACGACCTCGTCCGAGACGACGGCTCGCGAGATGATCTGCCGGATGGCGAGGTCCAGCTCTTCATCCGTCCTGCGCTCGCCGGTGGTGCCCTTGGCCAGGACCGCGCGCACCGCCTGGAAGAACCCCACATCGTCCCGGATGCGCATCGCCTCCGCGTGCGGCACCGCGAGCGCGAAGGCCTGGGAAAGTTCGGTGACGGTCCGCAGCAGGCGCGCCTTGCCGTCTTCCTGAGCGAGGATGTGCTCCTGGGCGGCGGGCAGCAACGACACCCACGCCGTCGCTCCGGTGCCCCACGCCGACCGATCGAACCCGTGGAACAAGCCCTGGCAGACTTCGTACTTCTCCAGCATCAACGCCACCGCTTCGGCCTGATCGACGGCCGTCTTCCCGGTACCGCCCGCTTCGGTGTACGTCGCCAAGGCCTGCTTCAACTCATCGGCCAGGCCGAGGTAGTCCACCACTAGTCCGCCGGGCTTGTCCTTGAACACGCGATTGACCCGGGCGATAGCCTGCATCAGTCCGTGCCCGCGCATCGGCTTGTCCACGTACATCGTGTGCAGGCTCGGCGCGTCGAAACCGGTGAGCCACATATCCCGCACGATCACGATCCGGAACGGGTCGGCTGCGTCCCGGAAACGTGCGGCCAGTGCCTCGCGCCGCGGCTTGTTGCGGATGTGCGGCTGCCAGTCGAGCGGGTCCGACGCCGAGCCGGTCATCACCACCTTGAGCGCGCCGTGGTCGTCATCCTCGCCGTGCCACGCCGGGCGCAATGCCACCAGCTCGCGATACAGTTCGACAGCGATGCGGCGGCTCATCACCACGACCATCGCCTTGCCGTCCATCGCAGTGAGCCGGTTCTCGAAGTGCTCCACCAAGTCGCGGGCGACGAGCTTGATCCGGTTGTCCGATCCAACCACCGCTTCGAGTTGCGCCCAGCGGCTCTTGAGCTTCTCCTTGCGCTGGACTTCCTCGCCCTCGGTGGCCTCCTCGAACTCGGGATCGATCTTCGGACGTTCGGACTCCTTCAGCTCCAGCTTCGCGAGCCGGCTCTCGTAGTAGATGGGCACCGTGGCGCCATCGACGACGGCACGCTGGATGTCGTAGACGCTGATGTAGTCGCCGAACACGGCGCGCGTGTTGGCGTCGGTCCTCTCGATCGGCGTCCCGGTGAAGCCGACGAACGACGCATGCGGCAAGGCGTCGCGCATATGCCGCGCGAAGCCGTCGATGAAGTCGTACTGGCTGCGGTGCGCTTCGTCGGCGATAACGACGATGTTGCGCCGGTCGGAGAGCACCGGGTGCCGGTCGCTCTTCTCTTCGGGGAAGAACTTCTGGATGGTGGTGAAAACCACGCCGCCGGAGGCGACGGCGAGCTTGGCGCGCAGGTCGGCGCGGTCGGCCGCCTGCACGGGCGCCTGGCGCAGCAGGTCGCGGCAGCGCGCGAAAATGCCGAAGAGCTGATCGTCGAGGTCATTGCGGTCGGTGAGCACCACGACCGTGGGGTTGGCCATCGTCGGGTGCAGGATCACGCGCCCGGCGTAAAAGGCCATCGTGAGGCTCTTCCCCGAGCCCTGCGTGTGCCAGACCACGCCGACGCGTCGGTCGCCGGGGTCACCGCCCGGGCGCGGCCCCGCCTCGTAGCGGCCCGGGAGCGGCTCCGAAACTCGGCCCACCGCGACCGCCTCCGCTGCGCGCAGTGTCTCTTCCACCGCCACGTTCACGGCGTGGAACTGGTGGTAGCCGGCCATCTTCTTCGTGAGCGCGCCACCGCCCCCATCGGCGCCCGCGTCCTCGAACACGATGAAGTAGCGCAGCAGGTCGAGGAAGCGGCGCGGCTCGAAGACGCCCTCCAGCACCACCTGCAACTCGGGGAGCTTCGCGGAGGCGTCCTCGCGGCCGGCGATCGTGCGCCAGGGCTTGAACCACTCCCTGCCCGCGCCGAGCGCGCCGATGCGTGCCTGCACGCCATCGGAAGCCACCAGGGCCGCGTTGGTGGCGAAGAGCGCCGGGATCTGCGCCTGGTAGGTCTGGAGTTGCTGGAAGGCGGTCGCGACCGTGGCGTTCTCGTCGGCGGGGTTCTTCAGTTCGATCACGGCGAGCGGCAACCCGTTGACGAACAGCACCACGTCCGGGCGGCGCGTGTGCTGCCCTTCGGAGACAGTGAACTGGTTGACGGCGAGCCAGTCGTTCTCGGCGGGGGTGTCGAAATCGATGACCCGGGCCGGCTTCCCGGCCACCGAGCCATCCGAGCGCCGGTACTCCACCGGCACGCCGTCCACCAGCATTCGGTGCAGAGCACGGTTGCGTTCGATCAGTGACGGCGCGTCGCTGCGCGTCAGCTTCCGGTAGGCGTCCTCGCGCGCTTCGGCCGGCAGCCCCGGATTGAGGCGGGCGAGGGCCTGCCGGAGCCGTCCCTCCAGCACCACGTCACGGTAGTTCGGGTCACTGCGCTCGGCGGCGGGTTCGCCCGCCGCGATGTCCGGGCCGTACAGCACCGCGTAGCCCAGGCCCTTGAGCCAGGCGAGGGCGGCGTCTTCGACAATGGATTCGGTGAAGGGGTTCACGCCTCGGGGTCCGCTGCGACCGCCGGAATCCCGCCATTTCGGCGAGATACTTGGCGTGATTCCCGTTCGGCGGCCAAGCTCCGCCCAGTATTGCGCCACCGTGGCCCGATTTCCGGCGCTATTCTCCGCCAAAGCGCACGCCCGGTCACGATCTCTTCAGCTCATAGCGCGTGGATCGCGCCGACCCATGCTTGCGCACCAAATCAAGCTTGACGAACCGCTTGAGATGATTCTGCGCAGTGCGCGCCGGAATGACCATCGCCTCGGCGTACGCTGCCGAAGTCACCGACTGCTGACGTGATAGCCATTCCCATCCCGCCAATTCGGCCGTGCTCAGGCTCTCCCTCGCCGCATCCGGAAGAACCATGGTCGCCGCCCTCAGCGTCCGATAGATAGTCAACACCAAGTAGTCACCATCCATCGCGAATCCGGGGAGCGGCAAGCGAAGTTCCTCAGCCCTCCGTTTGAGACTTTGCCGCAAACCGAATCCCTGCTCCTCGGCCAAGCCCATCCGGGCGAAGACATAATGCAGTTGCGGATTGCGGCTCTTCATCGGCGCCGAGAATGCGTTCAACTGGCCGAGCGTGATCGGCGGGATCGGCCCACCGGGGCTCTTCACCTTGACCGTGTGCGCGTCGACGACGAGTTGGCATTTCTGGCCGGTGAGGTCGTAATCGCGATGGACCAGTGCGTTCACCACAGCTTCGCGGATCATCTCGAAGGGCAGGTCTACCTGTTCCTTCCGTTCCATCCGGCTCCGATCGATGGTGCTCGGAAGGACAGTCTGCAGCCACCCCTCCAGGAGTTCTGGAATCAGCACCAACGCCTCTCCGAACTCCCGCCGTGCAGACTGGCCATCGGGCAAGTCCGCTCGCGCCAGTAGCCCCGCCTGCGGGACAGCATCCCGCGGCCGACTCCCAAAGAGCAGCAGCCCGAAGCCACTTGGCCGCACGGCGCCAGCCTCAGCGACCAGCAACCCCTGTTGCTGCATCAACCGATTGAACTCGGGCGACCCCACGGCAGGCTGGATGCCCGCCTTCGCGCGATACCGTTCGAGGGCCTCCGGTGAGAGATCGGTGAGTGCAGTCGCCTCCACCGCGTCCTCGTACTTCGAAAGCTTGATCGGTTCGTCTGCCGGTTGGGGGGGCTGCCGACGCGCCCACTCGAAGAAGCCCCTGTTCGCCGCCAGGATCGCCTCCTGTAAGTCGCGATCGAACATGTGGACCGTGACGCCGCGGCGTCGCAGATGCTCGATGCCCTTGCCGGCCACCGCCGGGTTGTCGTCTTCGATCCCGACATACACCTCTTTGATCCGTGCGCTCACGATGTGCCGGGCGCAACCACGCTTGGGACAAGTGCGGTTCAAGCATGGCTCGAGCGTGGTGAAGAGGACGCAGCCGTCCAGTCGCTCCCCGATGCACTTCCGTTCCAGCAGGATGAACTCGGCGTGGTTGCCGTCGCGCAGTTCGCCTCGCGCGGCCGTCTCGACCGACCCGTCCGGACGAAGGATCACTGCCCCCACCGAAGGACTGGGCGATCCGTCCGGCCGATGCTCGGGCACCGAGCGACGCATCACCTCGATGGCCAATTCCATCATCCGGCGCGGATCGAAGGCCGACGGCGACTTCTTCGGCATCATGCCATCCTCCCGATGAGCTGCTCCGCGGCCCCAGCCCATCCCTCCAGCCCCCCGTCGCGGTAGTTCGGGTCACTGCGCTCGGCGGCGGGCTCGCCGGCGGCGATGTCGGGGCCATACAGCACCGCGTAGCCCAAGCCCTTGAGCCAGGCGAGGGCGGCGTCTTCGACGACGGACTCGGTGAATCCACTACCCATAGGTGCGTCGCCCGAACGCAAGTCGGTGACCCGTAGGCAAGCCTAGGTTCGATATCGGGCAACGGTTGCCGGAACTGTTGCCGGATTCGCCGCTATCCACAAATCCGTGCCTCACGCCCGCACCAGCCCCGGCTTCAGCCCAAGCCGTTCCTGGAACTCCGGCGGGATGTCGCTCCAGTGCTCGACGAGTAGGTCCACCAGCTGGCGGCCATTGACGAGGCCGATGCGAGGAAATCCCTGCTGCAGGGCCACGTCCGCGGCCGTAGCCTGGAAGTCGGAGGTCGTGATGAAGGCGCCCTGCCCGTTCGACGGGATCGACGCCCGCAGCTGCTTGACCACGTTGGCGGCGACCTTCGAGCCGAGCTGGTAGCGCTTGGCCTGCACGAAGACCTTCACCTTGGCCAGGTTCGATACGTTCAGTTCGCCGGTGGCATCCACGCCGCCATCTCCGGTCTTGCCGGTAACTTCGGAACCCTCGAACCCGAGCGCGGTCAGCAGGTGGCCGACGAGGATTTCGAACTCCTTGGCGTCGAGCTGTAGGACCTGTTCGAGGACCGCGAGGTACGGGTCGTAGGTGGTGTGCTTCGGCGCGCCGGTGGCGCCCTTGCTGCCGATGGCGGCCAGGAATTCCTCGCGCTGGGAGACGGCGAAGACTGTGAGCGAGGAACGAATCGTGTTCTGAAACGGCACCGAGAGCCCACTGCGCCTCAGGGTCTCCGGAGCCCAGTCCACACGCCGCCGATGCCGGTACGGGCAGCCGTCGTCGGCCGTGGCGAAGACGTAGGACGGATCCGGCGCGACTCGACCATAGTGCAGCAGCTCGGTGTCCGCCGCCGGAGTGATCACGTAGTCGCCCGCCTGTATCTCCAACAGGAACCGGGCAATCTGGCCCACGTAGTTGCCGATGACGATCGGGCTCTGTTGCTCGGGGAACGCCCCCCGAACCACCGAATAGAGCTCATCTCGGTTGCGGATACCGCTGACGTCGCGCGCAATCTCGCGCCAGCCGATCCCCGCGTAGCCGCCCCGCAGAAAGTGGTCCGTGTACTGGCCGCCGTTGGCTCGAATGCACCACACGTTCGTCATGCCTTCAGGCCCCCGCCCCATATCCGTAGCGACCCTCAACATAGGCCAGCCAGTCCGTCCATTCCTCAGCGTCATCGTGCGCCCGCACCCAGGACACCCAATCTTGATGGGTCCAAACGGCAAACCGAGCACGACCTTCAAACACTGCCCCCCAACCAGTAGCGATGTCGTCAACCCCCGTTTGGCGCAAACAGTGGATCAGATCTTCGTTGCGTACATCGTAGGCGACACACGAGGCCACAAGATCGTACCGCCCGCTCACGGCAATGGCCTCAGCCAAGGCCTGCTGTCGGAACAACTGGTACCCTGCTGTGGCTGCCGGGCACCGCGTGAGCGCACGCTTCCCGTGTTCGCTCAGTCGAACATGTTCCCAGTATCGACGGTTCGGTCTTCCGTCCCGCGCCCACTGCATCTGCCAGCACTTACCGCGAGGATTGTCGCGAACTTCGGGCCAGTTCAGGCAACGACTCGTGTCGGGGTTATTCACGCCGGCCTTCCGGCCCGAGCAAGGATAGAACGAGTGCTCAGTGAGTTTGTTCTCGGTGAGGATGAGCCCCCGGCCGGCCTCGGTGCGAACAACGAATGCCACGTCGGGCGATGTCTGATTCGCCCCTCGCTTGCCGCCTTCCGGCTCGCCCAGAACTGACTGCGGGTCCAACGGCGAATCCTCGGCATACTCCAATTCCACCCGCTCGACGGATCGGATCTCCGGCGACACGCGGGCCCTGAGAAACCCGGCCAGAAGCCCGAGGCCAGAGGCCTGTCTAAACGGGAAGTACAAATTGGCGCAGAGTATCCACGAGCTCTTGAGGTTGTGCGCGCCCCTGTGCTTCTCGACCTTCGCTCCCTCCTGCCCGATGTAAGCAGGAAGAGACGCACGGATGCCAGGCCACAGACCCTCCTCCCACAGCTCGGCCGGGAGGATCCACGGTCGCATCACCCCGTTCTGTTCACCCTGCCTTTGGTCCGAGATGTGCGTGAGGCGCCACGCTGCCTGTCTCTCGCCGATGTCGCTATTGAAGGCACTCATTTGTCTTTCGGCTCATCTTCCCGTATCCCCTTAAGCGTACGTCGCAAGCTAACGAGATACGCCTCGATGAACGGGGCTCTTGCATCACAGCAATCGTTGCTGCCCCGACGAGTATGGTCACGCCGCCAGCTCCTCCCTGAGGTTCTCGCGTTGGCTCCACGGCACGGCGCGCACATCGTAGCTCCTTAGCGCATCGAGAACATTCGGGGAAACAGTCTGCTCGGAGTCATTCAGCAGCGCATAGGCTCTCGAGTCTGCTGACCGCACTTCCTTCGTATCGACCCAGGAAAGCACTACCGCCTGCGCGGTGTCGCGGTTCGGGCGGTTCATCGTCTGGATGATGCGCTCCGGTTGCCGTCTGGACTTGGGGATGACAAAGTCAAAGAGGTGGTCGTAGCCGGTCTTGCCGGTGAACTTGACCTTCGGCGTGTACCGAATGTCGTGCACGTCGAGCCAGGCCACGACATCCTCGTAGAACAGGCTCGCGACCATCGGGACGGCCAAAAAGAACATGTCGTTCACGGCCAGCATCGCCTGAACCAGATTGTGCTTTCGCAGCGGGAAATTGTCAGGCGACGAATGCACTTCCAGCGCATTGTTCCGTAGCTGAACGCCGAAGCCGTTCAGGGTCATTCTCAGCAGCTCTTGGCGCTTCTGGCTCTGCAGCTTGCAGCCGTTCTGCTCCAGGTCGTTGAGGGTGTAGCCGTCGTCGGTAAGCACATAGCCGCCGTTGGCCTTCCTCGCGTAGATCTGGATGTAGTCGTTGTGCCGGTCGAGATACGGTGTCGTGATCTCGATCCACTGATCGATCTGACGCAGGGCGGTCTTGTCCTTCAGCCAAGCGTGATAGGTGTCCAGCAGGCGCTGAATGTCTTGGATCATGTGAACAGCCCCCGTTCGATGTGCGGTGGCTGCGTGATATTGCAGAACCGCATGAACTCCTCGAGCGTCGCCCAGACGTCCGTGGTCGCAGTGAAACGGTCAGCGGGAACAGGAATTGCCCACTTGTCGCCGTAGTCTTCGCGGTACACGTGAAGATGCGGAGCGGGAATCTCTTGGTCGTCCGGATTGCGATGGGGAGCACCGCCGAGGTCGAGGCGGACGAGCACAACGACCTGGCGCCCCCGGTTCTGCATCTTGACCTTGAGCAGGTCAATCCGGCCTCGGCTGAGGTCGAGCAGAAACTGCTCGCGTTTGTCGGGAGATTGGATCGGCAAGACCAGCGACTGGCCGCCCATGGGGAAGTCGCTTCGATCCTCATTGACGCGATGTTTCTCCATGGCGATCAGCGCGTATGCCTCAGCCTGTGTCAGATTGAGATCTGCCATGCCTCTCTCAGCTTTCGATGTTCAAACGGCTTGCGGCCTGTAAGCGCTCTGCGCAGTCCCTCACCAGAGCCGGCACGATGAGCCCGTTCTCAGGGCGCTCGGCTCTGGCATCGCCGGGCGCGATCTCGAGGCCGTGTGTGACCCGCCAGCCGGGCCTTTCGAACCAAGCGAGGATGGCCAATTCGACCACGGATTCGGTGAACTGGCCCGTTGTCACAGATTCCCCAGTCCCATCTCTGCCAGGAACCGAGACGGCTGCTTCCGATATCCCGAGTACCTCTCGGCGTACGTGAGTGTCAGCGTTTCCTCTGCTCTCGTAATCGCCACGAAACAGTTTCGACGCTCTTCCCGCATATCGTCGCTGGTGTCGCCCTTCTTCCTCGCGTAGTAACCAGGAAGCTCATCCTCAACCATCCCGATGAGAAACACGTGCCCGAACTCCGTGCCCTTCGAGGCAGCTATAGTCAGGCATCGAACAGCATCCTTCGCCGGTGGTTTCTCTTTTGCGCGAAGATCAAGTTCCTGGAGGAAGTTGTGCAGGCTCAAATCGCCGAGCGTGTAGTGTCCGGCAATCTCGGACTTCAACGCTTCCCAAATCTCATTCTCGTCGTCGAACTCGCCAAATGCAGAAGCCGTTGCATCTGCCGGGCGACTTCTGACCCCCGCAAGCCATTCGTGGGCGACCATGATGAACGCCCAGTAGTCCAGCCGATCCAGCAAAGATGCGGCCGTATCGGCAAGCATCGTTTGGGTGGCAGGTTCTACGCCTTCACGCGATCTCGCCATGTCACACCAGGCCCGAAGGAAGCCCGCCTGATCCACGGCCGCTCTCGTCACTACGTCCTCGACCTCTATGCTGACACCCTCCAATTCAAAGAACGCTCTCGTCATTCGCCTGAGTTGTTCGCGATCTTGCGGCGCGTTGGCGAGCCGAAGGGCTGCGTGAAGCCAGCGATAGGGAGCTGACTGAAACTCGTTCTTCCGGATGGCGAGGCAGGCCGAGACCGACTTGCTTTCTAGCATCGCGACCGCGCCTTCAAGCAGCTTCTTCCGTCTCGCCAAGATGACGCATCGGGAACGCTCGTCTGCGGCGAGCTTACCCAATCGCTCCGCGAGCCAGACCAGTTCATTTTCGAAGTCAGCAAACCGCTTGACAGTGACACGGGTCTTCCCGTCTCCCAACTTGTGGGCGGTCAGCGGCTTCTTTCCAGCGGTTCGATCTGAGTTGTGACGGATCAAGTTGTTCGCAAGCTCGATCACTTCTGGCGGGCAACGATAGTTCTCGGGAAGCTGGATCACCTGCATTCCAAAGCGCTTGCGAAGGTCCTGTACGCGCGCTGGGCTGGCCCCGTTCCACTGGTAGATTAGCTGGTCGTCGTCGGCCACGACAAAGAGGTTCGGATCAGTATCGGAAACCAATTGGATCAACAGACGGTACTGCGCCGAGTTGGTGTCCTGACACTCATCGACGCAGACATAGGAGTAGACACGCCGAATCTGTTTGGCGATCGCGGGCTTCTTCTCCAGGAGGTCAACCGCGATAGCCAGCAGCGATCCAAAGTCCATCAGGTTCGATTTGACGAGGCGTGCTCGATACTCGGCGTAGATCGCAGCCACCTCCTGCGCATGAGGCTGCACGCCCAACCACTTCAGTGCCTCTCCGGGCAGAACGCATTCGTCCTGCATTCGGTTCATCGCTGGAAGCAACTGTGCCGCCTTTGGCTCGAAGTCCTCATCCTCTCGTGGGGCCGCCTTGATGGCGTCCGTGAGGACCGCCTCCCGATCTGCTTGTTCGGACAGAATACCGAAGTCGGGCTTTAGTCCGACGTGGCTTCCGTGCTGCCGGAGAATCTCTGCTGCGAACGAATGGAACGTCGTCAGCGTCGCGCGATCGCGTCCCTTGGAGAGCAGCGTGTCAATGCGCTTTCGCATCTCTGACGCCGCCTTGTTCGTGAACGTAACCCCCAGTACGCGGAAGCGGGCGTCAGGCGATTCTTCGATCAAACGCGCAACGCGATAGGTCAGGACTCGCGTCTTTCCGGAGCCTGGTCCCGCGACAACAAGAAGAGGTCCATCCTGCCACTTTACGGCGTCGCGCTGGCTATCGTTCAAGGTGGAGAGGTCGATGGTCATATAGAACTCCTCGCCAGCCGCACCACCGTGTCTACTACGGTCTTCAACGGATTCGGTACGCCTGGCGATCCATCTTGCCGGACTGCGGCAACAAGCGGAGAGACCATCCCAGGCTTCCCGCAAAATGACTTCTGTGCTGCCTTGATTGTCTGCTTGGTGTAGTCGGGAGTGCCCTTCGCTGAGCTAATCAGGTGTTTGTGTCGTGGCGCGACCGCACTCTCGAAGACCGACGAGTATCCAGACTGCCACATCAGGTGCTCAATATCCGGTTCTGCCAGCACCGTGACGTGGTCCGCCCCTGGCCGGCCGTGAAGGTGATTGTTCGCACTCCTTCCAAAATCGGCTCGATCGCCGTCTGTAAAGACGTGCCAGTGAATGCCTAAATCATCCGCGACCTTGATGAGGGGGTCGAGGCCGCAGTGCACGAAGTCGACGCAGGAAACGCCTTCCAGATCGAACTCGCATCCCAGCGTGCGCGCAAGTTCTGGTAAAAGCGAGAAGTCGGTTTCTCCCTCCACAAGCAACCAGCATCGGGCGAAGAGCAGGTGTCCCCGCTTAGCGCGGACATGGAATGCGATCCTCTCGGCCTCTCGCGTGTCGAGCGTCTTCTCCTTGACTCGAAACACCTCAACCGTCCCCTTACGTCGCGCCAGTCGTCGGATTGCTGTGAGCGGCACGGCGGCAAGCAAGTCGCCGGAGTGGGTCGCAATGATCTTCTGACCAGCGAGTTTGTCGAGAGTTGACCACAGAGCACGAATCGCCGAAGGGTGAAGGTGAGATTCGGGCTCCTCAAGCGCGAGGATCGGCTCAGAATGCTCGTCGTAGGCATCGGCGAGGCGCGACTGGAGAAATGCCTCGAAGAGAAACAAGACGGCTAGGCTCTGTGTGCCCGCACCGTGCTGTGCGATAGGTAAACGGGCACCCGTGCGAGCTCCGAGCTTTACCTGTGTGCGGGCCAACATATCGAAGATGCGGGCTGGCACAGCCTCGACGCTCACGAGATCCGCGTTGGCGAGCGGCACGAACTTGCCAGTCTGAGCGATGCGGTCCTTGATGACTTCGAACGGCTTGTGGCTGTCGAGCACGGACTGATTGATTTGCTCGATCTGTTCCTCGATCTCTTGCTGCTTCTCCTCACTAATCTGCGGATTCTTCGTGAACGGCCCCCAGAGCGCCGACTTGGATTGGAAGTGCTGCGATGCGTCTCGAACGGCGGTCAACAGGAATACCGGCGCGAGTTGCTGTAGTTCGGTGACCAGCTTCGCCTGCTTGGCGGTCGGCAATGGGCTACCCGCCTTGTCGAGAAAGCTCCACTCGACCGCGAAGTCTCGCGTTGCCTTGTCGTACTTGGCGGTCACGCGGAAACTGAGCTGCTGGCGGTCGTCATCCAGGATCTGGATTGCGGTCGAGAACGCCTGAGCGATCTCGTCCGGCCATTCGTCCTTCTGACTTTCTTCGAAGGTAAGCGTGAGAACGATAGGCGGTGCATCAGCGGGCTCTGCGTCTTCGGTTGCGAGGTGAAAGTCATACTCGGAGAATGGCGTGGCATGACGGCTCAGCCCGCGATTCATGCACGTGTGCAGCGCCTCCAGGACGCTGGTCTTTCCCGAGTTGTTCTCGCCGATCAACACCGTAGTGCGATCGAGCTCAAGGGTGAGCTTGGCGATGCCCCGAAAGTTCTCTATTTCAAAGGTCTTGAGAATCATGTCCGTTGGTCCTTCTCATGCCTGGGAGCTCTCGCGGCCACATGAGCATTGGAAGGGTATTCGCAGCTCGCCGGAGATGAGCTTTGACAGCAGCGCGTCGCGCAGGGCGTCGAGGGTACGGGATTTCTTCATGATCCCGTCTCCTTATGAGTCTCGAAAAGGAAGGTCGCCAACGTGGCCGCTGCCCCGACCGCCAACTTCGCATGGCGAGGAGAGAGGCCTGACGTCTTCCCATGCCTTCCGTGTCCCGTCCCGTACAGGCCTCGAAGTTCTGCCAGGCCGTTGCCGATTGTTCCAAGGTTGCTTAGGAGCCGTTTGATCACATCCCTCCCACGTGCCGAGTCCGGTACTCCGTCAGGCACGAGTCTCAGTTCCTTCAGCGTCTCCTTGGTCAGCGTTGGCATGTCCGGCGTGCCGGTGACAGGCCTTCCGCGCTCCGCGAGAATCGTCTTGCAGCAGGTCTCGATCAATTCCTTGGCGGTGCCAATCGCCAGACAAGGATCGGACTCGGCGGCCGATTCCATGCGGCGAATCTGATCCGCCATGTGCTTCGCGTCGAAAACCGCAGCGGTTCTCTTGAGGTCGTCCAGCAACGGGAAGCCGACCTCCGCCACAATGCGGCCGTCGGTCCACTGAAAGCCGTCTTTCCGGAGGAAGTGAATCAACTTCTTGATCTCCTCCTTTCGCATCCCTGGCGAGAGGCCCGAGGAAGCCGGCTCCTCCGCCGACTTCTCTGCCCGGTAAAGAACGCCCTCGAAGACCTGAATTACCTTCCTGACTTGGCTCCAATCAGCCCAATCGACGGTGTGGTAGTACTGCTCAACTAGCGTTCGTCGCTGGCCACCAACTGGTGGTTGAAAGGTCAAGTCGCAGTCGATTCCCGCGGCATCAAACTCATCCGATATCTCACGAAGAACCCAGCCAACCATGTTCTCGCGAAAGATCTGCCGCGTCTTGATGCTGATGAGATCTCCGCTCACGCCACAGCCCCCACGACTTTGGAAGCGTCCTCCAAACGCAGTTCCCCTGAGATGAGCTTCGGTAGTAGCGTGTCGCGCAGGGCAGCAAGGGTGCGGGATTCGATGCGTGTGCTGATGATTCTCTCGACGAGCGGCGACAAGGCTCCACTCGCCTCCTGCAAAGTGTCCGGGCCGGGAACCACGACTTTCGCGTCACTCACGTGGTGCCGCTGGATGTGGCCCATGGTCGTCGCCTTCCCAGCAGCGATCTGCCGGAAGTCCGCAAGGTGCCTGTGAATCCAGAGGTAGAACAGCCACTTCGGGAACTGGGCTGAGGTCACCTTGAAGAGATGCTGGTTGAGTGCGCCACTTCCTCCCGTCCAAAGCACACACTCAAGGGACCCGGACCACGAGAACAGTACATCGCCGTCCTGGACGACGTAGCCCGGATCCAGAGCCGCGCTTGCTGCGTCAGCGCCACCGGTGTTGCCAGCTCGCAGCTGCGCGATCTTGATCACGGGCAGTGAGCGGCCGTCCTTCGGTGGGTACTTCTGGAGGGCAAGCCCGTTGAGAAAGTGCGCGATCCTGTCGAGTCCACGTACCTCCCACCCCTTCGGAATCTCCCCCAGCTCCGAGTCCTCGAAGGCATCCGGAAACAGGTCGGCGAGGGGTTTGGGCAGGCCGGGGTCGCGGCCTTCAGCCTTGGCGCGAACGGGGTCGAAATCCACG
>Ga0315287_10000387_pt1 | contig 38034 bp, 40 predicted proteins | sample YL17G11_0_MG_FD_205037 | JGI IMG/M metagenome (GOLD analysis project Ga0315287, IMG submission 205037) | Sediment microbial communities from Yellowstone Lake, YNP, Wyoming, USA - YL17G11_0 | ecosystem: Environmental > Aquatic > Freshwater > Lake > Sediment | place: USA: Wyoming | collected...
CGCCGATCACGGTGCGATCGCGCATTTCGGTCAACACCGTCTTGAGGTACTCGACGTGGGGGGTCTCGTCGGCCCGGATGTAGCCGATGAGTCGGGAGGCCTCGCCGTCGCCGGCCACCAGGTCGGGATCGTCGAGCAGCGCCTCGGCCCAAGCGAAGGTGTGGAAGGCGGAGATCTCGATGAGGAGTAGGCGGGTCATGCGTTCGACCAGCATCTCGAGGTCGATCGGCACGTCATCGGGCCACAGGCGGTCGGGGGCGGCCTTGGCCAACTGGTTGATGCCCATCCGCTGGAGCATGAGCTCGGTCTCGTCCTCGGTGGGCGGATGGCCGAAGGCGACGTCGCGGGCGGCGAACCACATCTGCTTGTGGCCCCCCTCGGCCTCGCCGTCGTCGGGGTCGTGGCCGGCCTCGTCCCGGGCGTGGGCCTCGAACAGGCCGAGGCCCAGGTGGGCCAGCGCCGTGCCCTCGGTGTCCTCGACGAGGGTGCGGCGGGCGTCGGGGAGCGGGGAGAGGCGGAGCATGGCGCCGAAGCCCTCGACCGTGCCGATGCGGGTGAGGGTGCTGATGATGGGCTCGGGCAGGCCGGACTCGATCAGGAAGCGGGCCTGGGCCACGTTCGGGTAGTGGCCGGGCCAGGTCTCGAGGGGCACGTCCATGAGGTCGGTGCCGAAGGTGGCCCGATGATTCGCCTGCCACGCGGCGATCGCCGGGGTGCGGTGCCGGGTGCGGGGGGACACGTAGGCCCCGTTGGCATCGAAGCCCCCGTGACAGCGGACACCGCCGACGATCAGCGGCTCCTCGTAGTCGTGCGAGGCGAGGAGCTCGGCCTCGTCGTAGGTCAGCTGCACGTCGGTCCCCCTCGTGATCGACACAAGTGTAAACTCATCTGTATACAGTCGCAAGCTCGCACCCTCCTGCGCCGCCCCGAGCGCCAGGCCCAGCTTCGCCGGGCCGCGGCGACCGCGTTCGCCCACACCGGGTTCGCCGGGACGTCCATGGACGACGTGGCCGCCGAGGCCGGTGTCAGCCGCCTCATCGTCTACCGCAACTACGCGTCGAAGGCCGATCTGTACCGAGCGGTCCTCACGGGTGTCCGGGACCGTCTTCGGGACGAGTTCCTGGCCGGGTTCGAGCGGCGGGAGGAGGAGCCCGGCTTTGCCGTCCACGCCATGGTCATCGTGGCCCGGGAGGACCCCGACGGCTTCCGCCTGCTGTGGCGCCATGCGACCCGCGAGCCCGAGTTTGCCGCCTTCGCCGACGACTTCCACGACCGGGCCGTGGCCGCGGTCGACGCACTGGTCGGGGCTCTGCTGCCCGACCCCGCCCTGCACCGGTGGGCCACCGCTCTCTCGGTCGACTACGTCGTCCAGGCGGTGCTCGGCTGGCTGGACCACGGCGACCCGACCCGCGACCACGAGCTCGAGCGCCGGGTCACCGAAGGCCTCGTCGCCCTCTACCCGACGTGGTTGTGAGCGTCGATCCGGCCTTCGCCGCCGTCGAGGACGAGTTCCGCGAGAACTTCACGGCGCGCGGTGAGGTCGGGGCGTCGGTGTGTGTGATCGTCGACGGGCGCACGGTCGTCGACCTGGTCGCGGGGGAGGGCTGGGAGCCGGACTCGCTGGTCAACGCCTTCTCGGTGGGCAAGGGCCTGACCGCGGCGGTGCTGGGCCACGCCATGGAGACGGCCGGCGTCACCCTCGACGACCCCGTGACGCGGTGGTGGCCCGAACTGGACCTGGGCCTCACGGTCGGCCAACTGGCCAGTCACCAGGCCGGACTGCCGGCGCTGCGCGAACCGCAGCCGGAGTTCGTGATGTATGACTGGGACGCCATGGTCGCCGCGCTGGCCGCCGAGGTCCCGTGGTGGGCGCCGGGGACGGCGCACGGCTACCACACGAACACCTTCGGCTTCCTCGTGGGCGAGGTCGTCCGCCGGGCGACGGGCCGCTCCGTGGGCACGCTCCTGCGGGACCTGGCGGCACCCCTGGGCGCCGACGTGTTCATCGGCCTGCCCGGCGAGGAACACGACCGGGTCGTGCCGTTCACCTTCCCCTCGATGGAGGGCTTCGTCGCCCAGGAGCCGGCGAACGAGCACGAGCTGATGATCCGCAACGGCTACGCCAACCCGCGGGGCTTCTCCGGCGTCGGCGTGATCAACACCCCGGCGTGGCGACGGGCGGAGATCCCCTCCACCAACAGCCACGCCAGCGCACGCGGGGTGGCCCGGTTCTACGCCGGGGTCCTCTCCGGTGACGTGCTGGCGGGGGAGACGGTGGCCGCGCTGACCGAGGTCCAGGCCGACGGCCCGGACCTCGTGCTCGACCGCCCCTCCCGCTTCGGTGCCGGCTTCCAGCTCCCGCAGCCCGAGCGCCCCTTCGGCACCGGTCCCCGGGCCTTCGGCCACTTCGGCGCCGGCGGCTCCCTCGGCTTCGCCGACCCCGAAGCCGACGTCGCCTTCGGCTACGTGATCGCCGAGATGGGGCCTCGCTGGCAGAACCCCCGTAACCGGGCGTTGCTCGACGCCGTGACCAGCTGCCTGGCCTGAACCCGGGGGAATCGAGGCACCGATGGGGGCGTCCGGCCAGATTGCCGAGGTCGAGGACTGTGCCTACCGAATCGGTAGGCACAGTCCTCGAATTCGGGAGACCGGGGGTGGATCCCACGCATTGACCCTGCATCGTGAGATTCGGGGGCTCCCCCGCCCCCGACGACGGATCGCCGAACCGACGCCTCTCGGCTGCCTCGGTCTGTCCGGCAAGCGGACGGTGTGGGCTCCCGAGGACGGATCGCCGAACCAACGCCTCTCGGCTGCCTCGGTCTGCCCAGCCTCGAGGGCTCGGGTCAGCCCCCGAGAGTCACGCCTGGAGCGGGAGCACGGCCTCGGCCAGGGCGTCGAGCTCGGCCTCCCAGTCGTCGGGCTCGACGATGGGCAGGACCACGAACTTGCTGGCGCCGGCGTCGATCATCTCGGTCAGCCGAGCCTTCAGGCCCTCGAGGCCGGAGGGGATGATCTGGGTGGGGTCGGTTATGTCGGGCCGTCGCTTCTGCACGAACTGCAGGAAGACCTCCGGGACCTCGCCGTGGGCGTAGGCCACGAGGGCGCCGAAGTGCTCGGGGTCGATCTTGCGATCGGCCTCGGCGGCCGCCTCCTCGATGGCCGGGATGCCGTTGGCGATGTCGGTGGCGTCGCAGAACGAGGGCAGCCAGCCGTCGCTCAGGCGACCGACCCGGCGCAGCTCGGAGGGCGCCTGGCCGCCCAGCCAAACGTCCATGGGCTGCTGGATCGGCTTGGGGCGCACGGTGATGCCGTCGAGGTCGAAGCGCGCCCCGTGGTGCTCCACGTCGTCCTCGGCCCACAGCCGACGCAGCAGGGGCAGGGCCTCGTTGAACCACGGCGCCCGCTCCTTGCGGTCGACGCCGAACGCCTGCTGCTCGCGAGGGTCGGCCACGCCCAGCCCGAAGGCGGGGAGGAGGCGCCCGCCCGAGAGCCGGTCGAGGCTGGCCAGCTCCTGGGCCACCAGCACCGGGTTCCGCCCGGGCAGGACCATGACGCTCATCCCGAACTTGATCCGCTCGGTGCGCCCGGCGGCGTACGCCAAGCCGACGACCGGGTCGGGGCAGTCGGCGCTGACCCGCTCGCTCAGCCACAGCGAGTCGAATCCGTGGCGCTCCAAGCCGTCGACCAGGGGGTCGAACCGTTCGGGGTCGTTGGTGACGGCCCGGGTACCGAGGCCGAACCCGACGCGGATCTTCATGTCCGTAGTCTCCCCCAGGATGGATCGATTCCGGTTGGACGGGCGGGTGGCGCTGGTCACGGGGGCGTCGGCAGGCCTGGGCGAGCGCTTCGCCCGGGTCCTGGCCGAGGCCGGGGCGTCGGTGGTGCTGGTGGCCCGGCGGGCGGATCGGCTCGCGCTGCTGGCTGCTGAGCTCGAGAGCTCGCTGGTGGCGTCGGCCGACCTGGCCGACCCCGAGCAGCGGGCGGCGGCGGTGGCCGTGGCCCTCGACCACTTCGGTCGGGTGGACGTGCTCGTCAACAACGCCGGCATCAGCGATGGTCCGCAGCGGGCCGAGACCGAGGACCCGGCCGACTTCGCCCTCGCCGTCGAGGTGAACCTCACCGCGTCGTTCCACCTGGCCCGCCTGGTCGCCCCGGGGATGATCGAGCGGGGCGGCGGTGCCATCGTGAACATCACCTCGGTCCACGGCCTGGTCGCGTCGTCGCCCAACCGTCAGGCCGGCTACGTGGCCAGCAAGACCGGGCTGGTGGGCCTCACCCGGGAACTGGCCTGTCAGTGGGCCACCGACGGCGTGCGGGTCAACGCCATCGCCCCCGGCTATTTCGCCACCGACCTCACCGGCGAGATGATCGGCTCGGACTCGGGGAGCGGCTGGATCGAGCGCAACACGCCGATGCGCCGGGTCGGGGCCGGGCACGAGCTGGACGGGGCGCTGCTCTTCCTGGCCTCCGACGCCAGCACCTACGTCACCGGCCAGACGATCGCGGTCGATGGCGGTTGGACGGCCCGGTAGGGGCGCTGGGTAGCGTCAGGACCATGACGAAGTCCGCAGGTGGTTTCCGCATCGAGCACGACTCCATGGGGGAGGTCCGGGTCCCCTTCAGTGCCAAGTACGCGGCCCAGACGCAGCGGGCGGTGGAGAACTTCCCGATCTCCGGCCTGACCATCGACCGGCGCCTGATCCGGGCCCTGGCCATGATCAAGGGCGAGGCGGCCAAGGTGAACGTCGGCCTCGACGACGTGCCCGACGTCGACCAGGTCGTCGCCGACGCCATCGCCGCCGCGGCCGACGAGGTGGCGGAGGGCACCTGGGACGGTGATTTCCCCATCGACGTCTTCCAGACCGGTTCCGGCACGTCCTCGAACATGAACACCAATGAGGTGATCGCCACGCTGGCCTCCGAGAAGCTGGGCAAGGCCGGTTCGGTCCACCCCAACGACCACGTCAATGCCTCCCAGTCCTCCAACGACGTCTTCCCGACCGCCATCCACCTCGCCGTGGCTGAGGCCCTGAAGGACGACCTGCTCCCGGCCCTGGCCCACCTGGCGGAGTCGCTGGGCCGGAAGGCGGACGAGTTCAGCACCGTGGTGAAGTCGGGCCGGACCCACCTGATGGACGCCACGCCGGTGACCCTCGGCCAGGAGTTCGGTGGCTTCGCCGCCCAGATCAGCCAAGGGGCCGAGCGCATCGAGGGCGTCCTCGGGCGGGTGGGCGAGGTCCCCCTCGGCGGCACCGCGGTGGGCACCGGCATCAACGCCCCGCCCGCCTTCGCTCCGGCGGTCATCGCCGCGCTGGCCGAGCGCACGGGCCTGCCCATCACCGAGGCCCGGGATCACTTCGCGGCGCAGGCGTCCCGGGACGGGCTGGTCGAGGCGTCGGGCCTCCTCCGGGTGATCGCGGTGGCCCTGGTCAAGATCGCCAACGACCTGCGCTGGATGGGCTCGGGCCCCCGCACCGGCCTGGCCGAGATCCACATCCCGGATCTGCAGCCGGGCTCGTCGATCATGCCGGGCAAGGTCAATCCGGTGATCCCCGAGGCCGTGACCCAGGTCGGGGCCCAGGTCTTCGGCAACGACGCCGCCGTCGCCTTCGGCGGCTCCCAGGGGACCCTGGAGCTCAACGTCTTCATGCCGATGATGGCCCACAACCTGCTGGAGTCGATCCGCCTGCTGACCAACGTCTCCCGGGTCTTCGCCGACACCTGCATCGCCGGCATCGAGGCCGACATCGAGCAGTGCCGGGCCTACGCCGAGTCGTCCCCGTCCATCGGGACATCGCTCAACCCCTACATCGGCTACGAGAAGGCGGCCGCCGTCATCAAGCGGGCCGTCAAGGAGAACACCACCATCCGGGCCATCGTCCTCGAGGAGGGCCTGATGTCCGATGAGGAGCTGACCAAGGCCCTCGACATCGAGGCGATGACCCGCGGCGGGATCATCAAGTAGGGAGGGCTCCGCCGGCCGCGGGGGAGCCCCGGAAGGGGCCGGGGTCGCCGGCCGCCGGGATGTTCGGTGGGGTCCAGCTCATCTCGCGGGCCAGGTCGGTGGCCGCAGCCCGCCATTCCAACGGGTCCCACCCCTCGGCCTTGGAGGCCACGGTGAGATCCGTGCGGATGTGCACGAAGGCGGGCAGCGTCTCCGCTTCGACCGCCTTCACCAGCTCGCGGTCGGGGTCGGCGAAGGCGAGGAATTCGGTCGTCCAGGGGCCGAGGAAGCGGCGGGCGTCGTCGGCCTTGGCCGTCACCACGAAGGCGACCCGGCAGTCGGCCTGGGCGAACGTGCGCAGGATCCGTCCGGCGGTCTCGAGGAGCCAGGCGCTCTCGTTGGTGTAGGGGTCGAGGACGACCAGCACCAGGTGGAAGTTCGTGACCCACTCCGACAGGGGGCGGGCCTCGCCCGCCAGCGGCGCGAGCTCGAGGTCGGGGGGCGCCTGCGTCGTCACGGACTGCGAAGGTACTGCGCCCGGTTCGGCGAACGCGAACTCCCGGGTCGCTACCGTCGGGGCCGATGCACCCCATCGAGCGCCTGCGCTACGTGGCCCGGGCCCACGGCGCCTCCCAGGCCGTGATGGTGGCGGAGACGGCGGCCGCCCTGCGCTCGTTCGGTCGGGATCCGCAAGGCCTGGTGACGGCCTGCCGGCGCATCGTCGACCGCCAGCCCAGCTCCGGGCCACTGTGGTGGCTGGCGGCCCGGACCCTGACCGCGCCGGACCCGATCGCCGAAGCCCAGCTCGCCGCCGCCGAGATCGAGGATGACCGAACGCCCCGTGTGGTGGCCGATGCCCTGCCCGAGGACACCACCGTCCTGCTGTTGGGCTGGCCCGAGCTGGCCGCCGGTGGCCTGCCCCGCCGGGGTGACGTCGATGTCCTCGTCTGTGACGTCGACGGGGCCGGCTCGTCGCTGGTCCTGCGCTTGCTGCGGTCCGATGTCGACGCCACCGACGTACCGCTGAGCGGGCTGGGGGCGGCCGCAGCGGAGGCGGACGTGGTCGTGTTGGAGACCCCGGCCATGGGCCCGGGTGGGTTCGTGGCCCCTTCGGGCTCGAGGGCGGCGGCCTCGGTGGCCCGCCTCTCCGGCGCCGAGGTCTGGCTGGTGGCCGGAATCGGCCGCCTCCTGCCCGAGCGCATGTTCAACGCGCTCTGCGATCGCACCCTTGCCGCCGACAGCCCATGGGACGACGAGCTGGAGCTGGTTCCGCTCGACCTGGTGGACAAGGTCGTGGGCCCGACGGGGACGGCCAACCCGACCGACGCCCTGCGGCGCACCGACTGCCCCGTCGCCCCGGAGCTGCTCAAGCCGTTCTGAGGCGACTCGGCCTTGGCCCGGCGCGGAGTGGCCGTCGTAGGCTGGGACCATGTCCGAACGCACCCGTGACCTGCCGCGCCGGTCCTGCCTCTCCGTCCCCGGTTCCAGCGAGAAGATGCTGGGCAAGGGCCCGACGCTGCCCGCCGACATGGTCTTCCTCGACATGGAGGACTCCGTCGCCCCCCTCGAGAAGGAGGCGGCCCGGGGGAAGGTGGTCGACGCCATCAGGAACCAGGACTGGGGGGAGAAGATCCTCTGTGCCCGGGTCAACGCCTGGGACACGCAGTGGACCTACGGCGACATCATCGAGGTCGTCGGCAACGCCGGCGAGCGCCTCGAGGAGATCATGCTCCCCAAGGTCCAATCGGCCGCCGAGGTCGTGGCCATGGACCTGCTCCTGACCCAGGTCGAGAGGAACTCGGGTCTCCCCGTCGGCCACATCGGCATCGAGGCCCAGATCGAGACGGCCGGGGGCCTGATCAACGTGAACGAGATCTGCGCCGCCTCGTCCCGCCTGGAGACCGTCATCCTCGGACCCGTGGACTTCTCGGCCTCCATGGAGATGCCCTCCCTCTCCGGGGGCCTGCAGATCCCCGAGTACCCCGGGGACTACTTCCACTACGTGTTCATGAAGATCCTCATGGCGGGGCGGGCCAACGGCCTGCAGGTCATCGACGGGCCCTACGTGAAGGTCCGCGACTCCGAGGGCTTCCGGGACTTCTGCACCCGTACCCAGATCCTGGGCTTCGACGGCAAGTGGGCCCTGCACCCCGATCAGGTCACGATCCTGAACGAGATGTTCTCGCCCACCCAGGCCCAGTTCGACCGGGCCAACGACATCCTCGACGCCTACGAGGAGGCCACCACCACGGGCGACCGCAAGGGCGCGGTGATGTTCGGCGACGAGATGATCGACGAGGCCTCCCGCAAGGTGGCCATCAAGCTGGTCAGCCGGGGCGAGCGCGCCGGTCTGGTGCGCTCCTCGGCCTGAGTCCGGGCCGCGGGCCGGTTTCCTGCCCGATTCGCACTTTTTGCACAGGCTTTCGCCCGGGATGTCGATGATGGCGCCATGAGCGACCCCTCTGACGATCCCACCCCGACCACCGAGCCCGTCGAGGCGACCGATGCCGCCGAGGCCCCCGCCACGGCCGAGGCTGACCCGGTCCACACCGTGAGTCGCAAGGGGGCCGCGCTGGCCACGGTCGGGGCCCTCGTGGTCGGTGGCCTCATCGGCTGGCTGGGCGCCGCGGCGTTCGACGACGAGGACCCGCAGAACACCTCGTTCGAGGGTCAGTTCCCCGGCGGTGGGTTCCCGGGCCACGGCCCCGGTGGCGGCATGCCGGGCGGAGGGATGCCCGGCGGCGGCATGCCGGGCGGCGGCATGCCGGGCGGAGGGATGCCGGGCGGCGGCGACGGTGAGGGCGGTCGGCCCAACCCGCCCTGGATGGACGACGACCAGGGTGACGACGACCAGGGCCAGGACCAGGGTGACGACGACCAGGGTCAGGACCAGGACGACCAGGGCCAGGACCAGGACGACCAGGGCCAGGACCGGCAGGACCAGCAGGACCAGGGCGAGAACGGCGACGCCTAGTCCGGGGGGGTCACCGAGAGGCGCCCGCGTCCGTCACGTCACGGCCCCGATCACCGTGGCCAGCACGCCCGCGGCGTCAGCGGCGATCTCCGGGTGGACCTCGTCGGCCACCTCGCGGAGCACGGACTGCTCGTCCTCGGTCATGGCCAGCCGGGGCCGCCGGGCCAGGGTGCCCGCGGTCCGGTCGGCGGCGTAGCCGGGGTCGCCGTAGGCGCTCGGCTCGAGCCGAGCGGTGAGCTGGCCCAGGAAGTCGACCCAACGCTCGTGGTCCTCGGTCGGGACCATGGCCAGGGCATCGGCATCGGGTTCGGCCAAGGCGGCCCAGGGTCGGGCGAAGGTGGCGGCGTGCTCCGCCCGGGCGAGCACGGCGCCGTCGAGCAACAACTCGATGAGGACGTGGGCGGCGCCGCGTGCGGGACCCCGGCGGACGCCTCGCTCGCTGAGCTCGCCGACCAGCCGGCGGTTGTGGCCGCGGAACCAGGCCAGCTCGTGGAACACGGCATCGGTGCGGTGGTGGGTCGCGACCCCGGCGGAGAAGTCGGGCCGGCCGGCCGGAGCCACGGTCGCGCGCGCCATACCGGCGAGGTCCGGCGCGGCGGCCCCCAGCAGGAGGCGGGTCGTGGGCTCGGGCGCCGCGTGTCGGGCGACGACCATGTGGGAGACGAAGTTCACCTGGCCGAAGGCTACGGAGGCCGTAGGACCACCCGGGGCCTGATGGAAGTCGAGCAGGGCCGTGGGCGATCCGGCCGTAGCGTCACCCCACCGTGGTCTCCTCCTCGTCACCGACGCGCCACGGGCGCGGGTACGTCCTGGTCTTGACCGGGGCGACGTTGTTCGGCATCAACGCCAGCGTGTCGAAGGTGGTGCTCGCCGCCGGGATCGACCCCGCCCGGCTGACGGCGCTGCGCTGCACCGGGGCGGCGCTCGGGTTGCTGGTGATCCTGAAGGGGCTGCGGCCGACGGCGTTGCGGATGCCCCGACGGGAGTGGCCCGCCATCGTGGTGCTGGGCCTCAGTGGGGCGGCCTTCCTGCAGTGGCTCTACTTCGTCGCCCTGGACCGGCTGCCGGTGGGCATCGCCCTGCTCCTCGAGTTCACCGCGCCCCTGATGGTGGCGCTGTACTCCAGCCTGGTCCTGCGCCACGTGGTGGCCCGCCAGGTGTGGCTGGCCCTCGGCCTGGCCCTGGCCGGGCTGGCGCTGGTGGCCCAGGTGTGGAAGGACGTCGGTCTCGACGCCGTCGGCGTGGCCGCCGCTCTGGGCGCGGCGGGCTTCCTCGCCACGTTCCACCTGGTGGGCAAGCAACTGGTCGACCGCCACGACCCGCTCGTGCTGTCGCTCTGGATCTTCGTCGTGGCCGCCGTCTTCTGGGCCGTGGCCCAGCCGTGGTGGCGCTTCGACCCGTCGGTGCTGACCGAGTCCACCTCGCTCCTCGGCCGTCTCGACGACTACTCGATTCCGGTCTGGGTCGGCCTGCTCTGGGTGATCGTGCTGGGCACGCTGGCGCCCTACGCGCTGGAGGTGGCCGGCCTGCGCCACCTGACGGCCACGACGACCGGCATCGTCAGCATGCTCGAGCCGGTCATCGCCGCCGCCGTGGCCTGGCTCTGGCTGGAGGAGGTCCTCAACGGCGTCCAGCTCGTCGGTGGCGCCCTGGTCCTGGCGGGCGTCGGCCTGGTCCAGGTGGCCCGGTCCGGGGCGGGCACGGCCGCGGACGATGTCCCGATGGTCGCCGTGGACGGGGAGCTCATCTAGGGAGCGGTCCGGCCCTGGGCAAGGGGCACCGCCGGAGCAATCCGGACCCATGGCATCGGCGCCGGTGAGCCGCACCATGGCCTCAGGGGAAGCATCGGGGTCCGACACCACGACCGGCTGCGAGATCTGCTCGGGCATCCCGTAGACGGCGCACCGTCATCTTCCCGTCACCTAACGTCTGCGGACGGACCGGCATCCACAGGAAGGCTCCGCGTGACCATTCCCCCTCGGGACGACGACCAGGTGATCGTGACGACCAAGGGGGAGGTGAGTGAGGCGGCCAAGGCGTACGCCGCCGGCAAGGTGGCCCGGCTGCACCAGCACGCCCACGGGCCGGTCCTCCTGACCCGGGTCAAGCTGAGCTACGCCGAGGGCAGGGGCGTAGAGCGCAATGCCATCGCCGAGGCGGCATTGGACGTCGACGGGCGCCTGGTCCGGGGGCAGGTGGCCGCCCACCGGATCGAGGAGGCGGTCGACCTGCTGGTCGACCGGATGATCCGCCAGCTCGACCAGGCGGCGGCGAAGGCCCGGACCCGCGAGCGCCGCCCCTCGGGGGAGGTCTCGCCTCGGCCCCACCGGGTCGACGTCGCCCCCGAGGAGCGCGAGGTCGTGGCCCACAAGTCCTTCGCCATCGACCGGGCCACGCTGGAGGAGGCCGCGTTCGACATGGAGGTCCTCGACTACGACTTCTTCCTCTTCACCGACGCCGACGACGGCCGGGACAAGGTCGTGCACCGCGAAGCCGATGGTGAGGTCCACCTGGCTACCGAGCCGCCCCGCGAGACGGTGGACGAGGCCCTCGAGCGCCTCGACGCGGGCGGTGAGCCGTTCGTCTTCTTCTGCGCCGCCGACACCGGCCGGGGCGCCGTCGCCTATGTCCGCTACGACGGCCACTACGGCCTCATCCGCCCGGCTGACGGCTGATCCGTGGGCCCGACTCTGCGGAGCGGAGCGCAGCAGATGGCGACGCGGGTCCCGTAGGCAGCCGAGCCGCGTCGGCGGCGACCCGGTGAACCGTGGCTTTGGCGCCGATTTCGGGCATCCTGGGAGGCCGCCGCCGCGGTCATTGTTGCTTTCGGAGGAGACCCCGCCGCCCATGTCGTTCAAAGTCGGTGATCGTGTCGTGTACCCCCACCATGGGGCCGCGGTGATCGAGAAGAAGGAAAAGCGAAAGACGCCGGGAGCCGAGTCCGAGGAAACCGAGTACCTCGTCCTCCGCATGGCCCACGGCGAGCTGACCCTCTCGGTGCCCTCGGACAACGCCGAGACCGTCGGCATGCGCCGCCCGATCGCCCGTGAGGATGTCGAGGACCTGTACCAGGTGTTGGCCAAGCGCGACGTGCGGGAGCCCTCCAACTGGAGCCGGCGCTTCAAGAACCACCAGGAGAAGCTGAAGTCGGGCGACGTCTACCAGGTGGCCGAAGTGGTCCGGAACCTGGCCCTGCGCGAGGCCGACCGTGGCCTCTCCGCCGGTGAGAAGTCGATGCTGGCCAAGGCCCGCAGCGTGCTCGTGTCCGAGCTGAGCTTCGCCCTCGACGTCTCCGAAGACGACGCCCTCGACCAGGTCAACGCCCAGCTCACCTGAGCCGGTGCTCCCAGCCTCCTTCGAGCGGCTGGTCCCCGAAGGTCACGTCGCCGTCGGTGATGGTGACCCCGATCGCTGACGGTTCCCGCCGTCCCGCCCGCTCGAACGCGGCGCGCACCCGGTCGGGGTCCGGGGCGGTGAAGCAGAGCTCGTAGTCGTCGCCGCCGCCCACGGCCTGCGGCAGGGTGGCACCCTCGGCGACGGGGATCCTGTCGGGGTCCAGCTCGATGCCGACGCCCGAGGCCTTGGCGATGTGGCGGATGTCGACGGCGAGGCCGTCGGAGAGGTCGAGCATCGCCGTGGCTCCAGCCTCGGTGGCCGCTCGGCCTTCACCGAGGCGGGGGAGGGGGCGGTGGAGCGCAACGGCGGTGGTGGCCGGCTCCCCTGCTTCCAGGTGGGCCAGGGCTGCTGCCGCGGCGCCCAGCGGGCCGGTGACGAACACCGTCTCGCCCGGGCCCGCTCCGGAGCGGAGGACCGGGGTCGTGGCCGTGCCGGTGACCGTGACGGCTAGGAACAGGTCCGGCCCCGTTGACGTGTCCCCGCCGACCAAGGGGCAGCCGAACCGCTCGGCGCACTCCATCAGGCCGGCCAGGAGCTCGTCGGCCAGGCCGGGTCGGCCGGTGGGGAGGGCGACGGCCACCACCGCCGCCTCGGGCGTGCCACCCATGGCCGCGATGTCGCTGAGGTTGACGGCCAGCGCCTTGAAGCCGATGTCGACCGGGTCGGCCCACGCCGAGCGGAAGTGCACGCCCTCCACCAGGAGGTCGGTGGCGATGAGCCGGCCGTCGGCCAGCACGGCGCAGTCGTCGCCGATCCAGGTCTGCCCCGCCGGCGGCGACGGCAGCCGTTCGGCCAGCCGGTCGATGAACGCGAACTCCCCCTCCCCGCTCACCGGTTCGGGCCGTTCTCGGCGCAAGTTCGGATCGGTGGCCACCGTCAGGCCAGGCCGGCACGGCGGAGCATGGACGGGGGTATCTGGGTGTCGCCGGCGGCGAGCATCGCGGCACGTTCGACGTTGACCTCGTCGTTCTCCCGAGCCGACCACTGGTCCCACGGGCCGGGGGGGATGGCCGCGGGATCACCGTCGGCGTCCACGCAGGCGTAGAGGTAGGCCGACTGGGCCAGGAGGTCGTCGCCGTCGCCCATCGGGCCGTGGCCGGGGACGATGCGGGGGCCGAGGGCGGCGATGTCGGCCAGGCTGTCGGCCCACGCGGTGGGGTCGGACTGGAACGCCAACGGGGTCACGCCGAACGAGCAGGTGGCGCCGCCGAAGACCACGCCGGCGCGGGGCACGGCCAGGACCAGGTTCTCGGCCAGGTCGCCCTGCACGAGCACGGCGTGCACCGCCCCGGTCAGCTTGGTCCGCTCGGTGACGATGTGGGTGACCGGCCGTGTCCGCAACTCCTCGTCGAGCTCAGCGGCCTGCTCGGGGTAGAGGCGGCGCAGGATCCCGACATCGGGCGGCTGGTCCAGGTGGGCACTGACCTGGGCCGTGCCGTAGATCGCCGGGCGGGGGAAGAAGGGGGTCCCGCCGGCGTACTCGAGGTGGCTGCTGGTCAACACGAGTCGGCGGACCGGCCGGCCGAGGGCCTCGACCGCGGCGGCGAAGGGCCGGGCCTGCGACGGCACCATGAGGGCGTCGATGACGGTGACGCCGTCCTCCTCGACCACGACGCCGGCGTTCGGTCGACCGGGGCCGGGCTCGTCGGCCAGCCGGGCGAAGACACCCTCGTCCAGTTCGAGCAGCCCGCTCACGGTGGGGGCAGGTCGATGAGCAGATGCCGGCTCACGTCGCCGACGAGGCGCAGGTGCATGACCCGACGGTCGAACCGCCAGCCCCCCGGGGCGCGGGCGAAGGTGTCCTCGTAGCGGCCGGCCACGACGGGCTGGAGGCTCAGCCCCTCGCTGGCCTGGAAGACCGTGAAGTACGACCGGGCGGTGGCCGAGCTCAGGTCGATGGTCACGTCGAGGTTGCTGGTCACGTGGTGGCTGCGGGGGGTGCCGTCCTCGTAGCGCCGCGTGGTGGCGGTGTAGAGGGCTTCGACCGCCTCGGCCCCGGTGGCCAGGGGTGTGCCGTCGGGCGCACAGACCGACCCTTCGGCGAACAGGTTGCCCACGCCGGCGAAGTCGCCGTCGTCGATCCGGCGGGCGTACTCGAACACCAGCGCCTCGATCTCGACCCGGTCGTTGGCGGCGGTCACGCGGCCGAACCTACCCGGGGCGGCTCACGTGGTGCAGAGGCCGAGGTCGCCGGCGTGGGCGTAACCGGGGAAGACCTGGCTGAGGGTGGCGTTGCCCAGGCGCTTGGTCACGACCTCGGCCAGGGGACGGCGGAAGTCGTTCTGGACCTCGAGGTCGCCTTCGGGGCCGTCATCGAGGGGACCGGACGGGTAGTTGCCGTAGAGGCCGCCGTTGACCGAGCCGCCCATGACGAACACGGCGCTGCCCCGGCCATGGTCGGTGCCCCCACTGCCGTTGAGGCCGATGGTCCGGCCGAACTCGCTCATGGTGACCACGGTGACCTCGTTCATGAGGGAGCCGAGGTCCTGGTGGAACGCCGCCAGTGCATCGGAGAGCCCGCCGGCGAACGCCGCGGTCAGCCCGCCGGCCGGTGACCCCATCGAGTCGTGGTGGTCCCAGCCGCTGAGGTCGACGCAGGCGATGCGCAGACCGACGTCGGAGCGCAGGAGGCAGGCCACCTCCCGGAGGCCCTGCCCGAGCCACTGGCCGGGGCCGTCGGCGGGGTAGAGGGCGGCGTGGGTGTCGTACTGCAGCGGGTTCTCGGCCTCGACCAGGGCCACGGCGGCCAGGGTGTCGGCCCCCTGCTGGACCAGCGGGTCGACCGTGCCGGTCGTGTAGACGTGGCTGAGGGCGTCGTTGCCGAGGCCGGCGTCCCAGAAGCCCTCGACGTTGAACGACTCGACCGAGTTCATGGCCATCGAGCCCTTGTTGCCCCGCAGGCTCATGGGCACGGCGCTGTCGTAGGCGATGGCCGGTAGGGCGCCCCCGATCCCGGCGCTGGTCAGGTACCGGGCCAGCCAGCCATTGGTCACCGAGAGGGAGGCCGAGCCTCGTTCCCAGTAGTCCGTGGCCTCGAAGTGGCTGCGGCTCGAGCTCTCCGAACTGGGCATCCCGGCGGCGTGGATGATCGCCAGGTCGCCGGCGTCCCAGACCCCCTTCAGCCCGCTCATCGCCGGGTGGAGCCCGAAGCTGTGGCCGGACAGGGTGGCCTGCAGGTCGAGGGCGGCGGCCGGGTTCGAGGCGTTGGGCGCGGCGACGGCCACCGAATTGGCCGTCCCCGCACCCCGTAGCGCCTGATAACCCGTCGTGTCGCTGAACGGCGGCACGAGGCTGAGGCCGTCGGCGCCACCCCGAAGGAAGACGACGACGAGGGCGTCCCCCGTGGCCGGTTGGCCCGGGGTGGCGAAGGCGTAGCGGGGCCACAAGGAGGGCAGGGCCAGGGCCCCGGCCGCCGACGCGCCGGCGCCGACCAGGAAGCGACGTCGGGAGAGCTCCACGGGCTGGGACGTCACGGGCCTACCGCCTCTGGAACCGGGGGAGGGACAGGAACAGGGTCATCAGGTCATGGCCCTTCCAGTCGACGAGCCAGTCGGGGACGTCGTCGTCGGGTCCGGCGGGGACGTCGGTGAACAGGGCCAGGCAGGACGCCCGCTCGGCCGCGGTGAGCAGCGGGGGCGTCTCGTCGTGGATGTGATGGAGCATCACCGTGGCCCGGCCTCGGGTGATCGGGTTGCCGGGGCCGAAGGTGGCGTTGGGGTAGCCGGCCAGGTGGTCGTTGGCCACCACCCAGCGCACCGGGCCGTCGAGCCCAGCGGGGACATCGGTCAAACCGTGGCTCGGGAGGCCACTCGGACGGCCTGCCATCCGCCAGGCAGCGGTCACCAACTGGGCCCGGCTCATGTTCAGGTTCGGGCGGAAGGTCCGGTTGGCGTAGGCGCCGACCGTGTCCGTGGCCCGAGCCCAGCGCACGGCGGCGTTGAGCGGGGCGGGCACGTCGCTCAGGCCGTGGGCGGGGTGAGCAGTGGGGCTGCCGGCGATCTTCCAGAGGATCTTCGTCGCCTGGCCCCGCGTCAGGGGCGCGCTCGGTCGATAGGTGTGGTCCGGCCAGCCCAAGGAGTACCGCTTCGCGACGATCCAACGCACCGCGTCCTCGGCCCACGGCGGTACGTCGCGCAGGCCGTGGCCCCGGTACCCGGTCACGACGCCCAGGAGGCGGCGGGCCACGCCTTCGATCCAGGTGCCGACCGTCGGCCCGGTCGGCTCGAGGATCGCCGCGGCGTCGAAGGACCAGCCGCCCAACCAGGTGGCGGTGACGGTGCCCGCGGTCTCCCAGCGCCGGAGCAGGCCGTCGGCGGAGATCCAGTCCGGGGCGGTGTCGGGGTAGCCGTCAGGCGGATGATGCCCCCAGAGCCGCTGGCCGAGGCGCTCCAGCATCCCCCAGCCCTGGCCGTGCAGCCGATTGGCCAGGTCGCCGACGGGATCGGGGTCGACCGTGCCGCCCATGGCCCGGGCGTAGGCGGCCAGGATCTCGAAGCCCCGTCGGACCTTGTTGTGGGGCCCGGCGGCGAACGCCGCCGAGTGGAAGATGTGGCGGAGGACCGGGGCGATGGCGGTGTCGTTCTGGGTGTAGACGGCGGCGGCGCTGGTGACCAGCGCGGGGGGCGGGGTGTCGGCGACGAAGCGGCGGCACAGCTTGTAGGCGATGTGGCGGGCGGTGGCCGGGTGCCGGGCGATGGTGTTCAGCAGCGTGACCCCGTCCGCCAGCCCGGCCGCCCCCGTGTGACCCGCCGTGACGAAGGCCCCACCGAGGATGTTGACCGGTCCCGAGTGGTGCATCCCGCTCTTGAACTGGAACCCGTGCTGGCCGTCGTTGGTGTTCACCGACCAGCCCGAGAGGATCAGGGCCACGCCCCGCATGTCGGTCTCGGTGTAGGGCTGGACGCCGTCGATGATGCCGATGGTGTGCAGCTCGAGCAGCTCCCGGCCGTAGTTCTCGTTGATCCCCTCGTCGCTGTTGGCATCGCTGATGAAGTTGTCGAGGTAGACGAGCATGGCCGGGCTGTGGGCACTGGCCTGGAGGAGGTCGACGAAGCGGCCGAGGGCGTGGGCCCGGGCCACCTCCCGGTTGTCGACGGTGATCATGTGGTCAGCGGGGGTCTCGTCCAGGTTGAGGCAGAAGTGGTTGGTCCAGAACTCGACCATCACCTCGTAGAGCTGTCGTCGGCTGTACAAGGCCCGCAGGAGGGTGGCGTGGGCCCGTTCCCCCAGGATGCGGTACCAGCCGTCCTCGACGGTGTCCTGGAAGACGTAGTTCTGCCAGTTCGAGTTGCCCAGCGTCTGGTAGCCGGCGAGCAGCGGGGCCATGGCGGGGTCGGGGATCGACGCGGGGGCGAGTTGCGCGTCCAGCCAGGCCTCCCAGCCCGCGTCGAGGACGGCGCGCTCGGTCTCGGGGGTCCATCCGAACGTGGCCCGGGAGATGAGGTGTGTCTCGAAGTCCTGTACCACTCCCACGGCGACCATGTCGACCAAGGGCGGACCCCGCTTTAGGTCATTCGGCCCACGTGGTGACCCTTACGGGCCCCCACACCGGTGGAGGGCGTCGGCGCGTGGTGGGCCGGGCTGCAAGGATTCGCCTGAGTGCTGGGCATCTTCACCCTCGGGTTCCGACACGGCTTCGACCTGGACCACGTCGCCGCCATCACCGACATCAGCGGCAGCCAGCTCTTCCGGCTCCGGGCGTTCGTGCTGTCCACGCTCTACGCCCTCGGGCACGCGCTCACGGTCGTAGCCCTCGGCCTGGGCATCGCCTGGGCGGGGTGGGATGTCCCCGACGCCGGTCGCCTGGTCGGTCTGACTCTGGTCGTCTTGGGGATGTACGTCTTGTGGTGCGTGGCCACCGATCGCCGCCCGACCTCGCGAGCCGGACTCGTGACCCGGGCCATGGACCAGACCCGGGCGCGACTGCGGCCGACCGCGTTCGTCGAGCACGAGCACGAGCACGGGCACGACGGGCTCCACGAGCACTCCCACGTCGAGCTCGTCGGGCGCCCCGAGCGGTCCGAGCCCGCTGGGGTCGTCGTCGGCCACCGCCACAGGCACCGCCACGAGGAGAGCCGCGCCCCCTACGGCGCCGCTGGGGCCATCGGCGTCGGCTTCATCCACGGCATCGGCGCCGAGACGCCCACCCAGGTGCTCGCTCTCGCGGCCGGCACGGCGTCTCTCGCGCCCTTCCTGCTCGGCCTCTTCCTGGCCAACACCGTCGTGGCCGTGGTCGCGGCCATCGGCCTGACCGAGCTTCGCCTTCGGGCGCTCAACGCCCTCGTCGGTGCCTTCAGCATCTCGGTAGGCGTGACCTATCTGCTCGCGAGGTCGCCCCCCTTCATCGGCTGAGGCGTGCGCTCGGTCGGTACGACCAGCCGGCCAGGACCTCGACCCCCGCCGGGGCGGCGGCCGCGGGTACCGTGCGCGCCATGGTGGAGGAACCGACCCTGGAGGCGTTTCCCGAGGACTGGAGCCGCGCTCTCGCCGTCGTCGCCCACCCCGACGACCTGGAGTACGGGGCGGCGTCGGCCATCGCCCGGTGGACCGATCAGGGCAAGTGGGTGGGCTACGTCCTGGCCACGAGCGGTGAGGCCGGGATCGCGGGCGTGGCGCCGGCGCAGGCTGGTCCGCTACGGGAGGCCGAGGAGATCGCGTCGGCCGCCGTGGTCGGCGTGGCGTCGGTCGAGTTCCTGGGCCTGGCCGACGGCATGCTGACCTACGGCCTCGATCTGCGTCGCGAGATCGCCGCCGCCATCCGGCGGCACCGGCCGGAGGTCCTGCTGTCGATCAATTTCCACTTCTCCTGGGGCGGACCCTCGGTGAACATGGCCGACCACCGGGTGCTGGGCGAGGCCCTGCTCGACGCGGCCCGCGACGCCGGTAACCGATGGGTCTTCACCGACCTGCTGGACGAGGGCCTCGAGCCCTGGTCGGGGGTGCGCCTGGCCGCCTTCAACGGATCGCCGGAGGCCACGCACGTCGTCGACGTGACCGGCTCCCTGGACCGGGGCGTGGCCTCGCTCGAACAGCACCGGGCCTATCTCGAAGGACTGGGCGACGGTACGACGAAGGCGGCCGACGTCGTCACCCCTGCGGCGGTGGCCACCGGGGCCCGCATCGGGGTGGAGCACGCGGTGGCCTTCGAGGTGTTCACCTTCTGAACCCGGATGACCCCTGCTCGGTAGCCTCCCGGGGTGTCTGACTACACGCCGCCGCTGGACGACATCGACTTCGTCCTGACGCACCTCTGTGACATCGAGGAGCTGAGCCGGCTCGAGCCCTTCACCCACGCCGACCCGGCCACGGTCCGCGGTGTGGTCGAGGAGGCGGGCAAGTTCATGGCCTCGGCCGTCGCCCCGCTGAACCACCCCGCCGACCAGCAGGGCCTGACCCTGTCCGACGGCGTGGTCACCACGCCCGACGGGTTCAAGGAGGCCTACGCCCAGTACGTCGACGCCGGCTGGGGCGCGGTGGCCTTCGACCCGGAGTACGGCGGCGGCGGCTTCCCCTGGGTCGTCGGCGTGGCCCTGCAGGAGCTGCTGACCACGGCCTCGATGGCCTTCTCGATGGGCCCCCTGCTGACCCAGGGCGCCATCGACATGCTCCAGCACCACAGCTCGGCCGAGCAGAAGGCGATGTACCTGCCCAAGATGCTCACCGGCGAGTGGACGGGCTCGATGAACCTCACCGAGCCCCAGGCCGGCTCCGACGTGGGCGCCTTGATCACGAAGGCCGTCCCCGCCGCCGACGGCTCCTATCGGATCAGCGGCCAGAAGATCTTCATCACCTTCGGCGAGCACGACATGGCCGAGAACATCGTCCACCTCGTCCTGGCTCGCACGCCCGACGCCCCTCCCGGCACCAAGGGCATCTCCTGCTTCATCGTGCCCAAGTTCCTGGTCGAGGATGACGGTTCCCCGGGCGAACGCAACGGGGTGACCTGCGTCTCCATCGAGCACAAGATGGGCATCCACGCCAGCCCCACCTGCACGCTCGTCTACGAGGGCGCCGTCGGCTACCTCATCGGCGACGAGAACCAGGGCATGCGCTACATGTTCACGATGATGAACAACGCCCGCCTCTCGGTGGGCCTGGAGGGCCTGGCCCTCGCCGAACGATCCCACCAACAGTCCGTGGCCTTCGCCAAGGAGCGTCTCCAGGGCCGGGCCGTCGGCGCCGAGCCCGGCGTCCAGTCACCGATCATCGAGCACGCCGACGTGCGCCGGATGCTGCTCACCCAGAAGGCCCTCATCGAGGCCATGCGGGGCCTGATGTACCTCAACGGCCGCGCCATCGACCTGGCCCAGCACCACCCCGACGAGGCCGTGCGCCAGAAGAACGCCGAGATCGCCGACCTCTACACGCCGCTGTCCAAGGCCTGGGGGACCGACATGGGCCTCGAGTGCACCTCACTGGGCATCCAGGTCCACGGCGGGATGGGCTACATCGAGGAGACCGGCGCGGCCCAGCACTTCCGGGACGCCCGCATCCCCCCGATCTACGAGGGCACCAACGGCATCCAGGCCATGGACCTGGTCGGCCGCAAGCTCCCGATGCGGGGCGGCGCCGTGGTGACCGAGCACCTCGACACCATGACGGCCACCGCCGAGGCCCTGGTCGGCTCGGGTGACGACGACCTCGTGGCCGTGGGGGCCCGACTGGTCGAGGGCGTGGCCGCCTGCCGGCAGGCGACGACCTGGCTCATCGAGCACGGCCTGGTCGACCCCAACGACGCGCTGGCCGGGTCGACGCCGTATCTCCGCCTCCTGGCCACGGTCACCGGGGGCTGGGTGCTCGGGCGGGAGGCGCTGGCCGCCCGGCGCGACGGCGCCGAGGAGCCCGAGGCCTTCCGGGACGCCAAGGTGGTGACGGCCCGCTTCTTCGCCGAGAGCCTGTTGCCGCCCTCCCTCGGCCTGGTCCACGCCGTGACCAGCGGCGCCACCCCGCTCTACGCCGACTCCCTCTTCGTCTGAGCTTCCGGCACCGTGTTCGTCCTCCTGGCATCGATCCCCAGCCCCGGGTCCAAGGCCCTGGAGATCGGCCCGCTGTCCCTGCGGGCCTACGGGCTGATGATCGCCCTCGGCGTCCTGGCCGCGGTCGAGCTGGGTCGGCGCCGGTTCGTGGCCAAGGGCCTCGACCCCGACGAGGTGTCGGCCATCGCCCTGTGGGCCGTCCCCGCCGGCCTGGTGGGGGCTCGCCTGTACCACGTGATCACCGACTGGAAGCGGTTCCAGGGCGACTGGTGGTCGGCGTTCGCGGTCTGGAAGGGCGGTCTGGGCGTGCCGGGCGGGATCCTGCTCGGGACCCTGGTCGGGGTCTGGGTGGCCAGGCGTCGCGGCCTCGACCTCGGCTTGGCCGCCGACGCGCTGGCCCCGGCCATCCCGCTGGCCCAGGCCATCGGCCGGCTCGGCAACTGGTTCAACCAGGAGGTCTTCGGCCGTCCGACCCATCTGCCCTGGGGCCTGGAGATCGACCCGCAGTACCGGCCGGCCCGGTACCGCGACCAGGCCACCTTTCACCCCACGTTCGCCTACGAGGCGCTCTGGAACCTGGCCCTGATGGCGCTGCTGATCTGGCTGGACGGGCGGGGGGTCATCCGTAAGGGCCGGCTCTTCGCCGTCTACATCCTCGGCTACGGCCTCGGTCGGTTCTGGGTCGAGGCCCTGCGCGCCGACGAGGCCAGCCTGATCCTCGGGATCCGGGTCAACCTCTGGGTCAGCGCGGCCCTGATCCTCGGGGGCCTGACGTGGTTGCTCTGGCCCTCAGGCGCTGACGAGGTCGACGTCGGCGTCGTCGGCGACGACGGGCTCGACGGGGGTGACCGCGGCGAGGAGGTCGACGGGAGGGACCTCACCGGCGATGTCGAGGTCCAGTAGCTCGATGTGGCCCCGGCCGTCCACGGTGTCGGCCAGGCGGTGGTACGGGTGCAGGTGTGAGAGCAGCTCGACCGGGCGGTCGGGCGGGTCCATCAGCAGCTCGCGCACGTCGTAGGCCATCGAGTACACCCGCAGTCGGTCCCGCAGGCGGGGGTGGGCGAAGAGCTCGGGGTAGTCCTCGGCCAGCCAGCAGGGGACCGGGGCGTAGTCCTGGGGCAGGGTGACCTGCTCATAGTCCTCGGCCACGTGCAGGAACGGGAAGGCGCAGAAGCGCAGCAGCACGTCCAGCTCGAGGTCGGAGGCTGCGGTCCGGGCCCACTCGAAGTCGAGCAGGCCGGTGATCCGCTCGCCGTCCCACAGGATGTTCTCGAAGTGGATGTCGCCGTGGATCAGGGTCGTGGCGGGCACCGGGTCGAGGGCCGAGAGGCTTTCGCGCACCAGCGTCTTGGCCCGCAGGATCAGGACGGGGTCGACGTGCCCGAGGTCCTGGGCCGCATCGAGGCCATCCATGAGCCGGTCCAGCGAACCCGGCCCGGCGCTGGAGGCCAGGAGCTGGGGGGTGGCGACTTCGGGCAGGGACTCCGCGAGCTGGTAGCGGTGCAACTGCTGGAGCCGCTCGGCCAGCTGGTGGATGGCCCGGCGCCGGTCGCTCATCGACATGGCGGGCCAGCAGCGGCTGAGGACCTGGCCGGGCAGCTTCTCGGTGATCATCCAGTCGGCGCCGACGAGGCCGCCGTAGGCCACGATCGGCGGGCAGCCGACCCCGGCGGACATGAGCATGGTGGCCAGGGTGGCCTCCCGCCAGAGCCGGGGGACGGGATGACGGTTGACCCGCACGATGTGCTTGTCGGCCAGCCAGACCTCGTTGGTCACACTGGACAGCGGGTGCAGGTCGACGGAGGGGTCGAGCCCGGCCTTGGCCAGGGCGTGCCGGGCCCGGGCCATGGCCATCGCGTTGCGGTTCCCTCCGGTCATGACCCTGGATACGGCCATTGGCGGGCCGTTCTTGACATCGACCTGGCCAAATGGGTCAGGTGACCTGGGCCGCCCGACCCAGTGGTGACCGATGTGGTCACCGAGGGTGCTCAGAGGGCGGCACCGGCCAGGGCGTCGAGGTAGCTGCGGCCGGTCAGGACTGCCTCCAGCCGGTTGTATGGGTGGTGGTCCGGGAGGCGGTCGACGGGGACCGGCGGCGGGTAGAGCAGGAGCTCCCGGACGTCGTAGGCGATGGAGAAGACCCGCATCCGGTCGAACTGCCGGTTGTGTGAGAAGAGGCCGGGGTAGGCGTCGGCCAGCTGCCAGGGGACGTCGCGGTACTCGTCGGCCGTGGCGTGATGGCGGTGGGCGTCGGCCACGTAGGCGTAGGGGTGGGCGCAGAAGCGGAGCAGGACGTCCAGGTCGACGTCGGGCGGCGCCGGGCGGGCCCACTTCCAGTCGAGCAGGGTGTGGGCCCGTTTGCCGTCCCACAGGATGTTCTCGAAGTGGACGTCGCCGTGGACCATGGTGGTGTCCCGGAAGGGCTCCAGGGACAGGGTCAGGTCCCGGACCAGGCCGAGGGTCTCGTTCATGAGGCCGGCGTCGATGTTGGGCAGCGGGGCGAGGCGTTCGATGGTCTTGACCAGTCGGGCGGTCGGCGACTCCAGGTCCACGCTGACCAGGAGGGGCGGGTCGTCGATCTCGGGCAGCTCGGCCGGTGCCGGCAGGCGGTGCACGGTCTGCAGCAGGTGGGCCAAGTGCTGGACGGCCAGGTTGCGCTGTGGCGCGGCCAGGTGGGGCCAGGCCTGGCTGAGGACCCGGCCGCGGGGGCGACGCAGGATCAGCCAGTCCGCGCCGGGCTCACCGCCGTAGGCGACGGCCTCGGGGTAGGTGAGCGCCGGGGGGAGCAGGCCACCGATGGCCATCTCCTTCTGGAGCCGGCCGTCCTGACGGCGGTTGAGCCGGATCAGGTACTCGTCGGACAACCAGACCTCGTTGGTCACCGAACGCAGGGGCTCGAGGGCGCCCTCGGAGGGCAGCCCGGCGTCAGCCAGGGCCTGGCGGGCGCGCGCCTTGGCGACCGCGCTCACGAGACGAGGGTGAGGACGGTGCCGGACACAACCTCTAGGTCGGTCGCCGGGCGCCGTTCCTGAGCACGAGATCGGACAGTTCGGGCCAGGCCTGTAGCGCCCAATCCCCGAAGTCCCGATCGGTGAGGGCCACGCAGGTCACATCGGCGTCGGGGTCGTACCAGGCGAAGGTCCCGCTCCCCCCGAAGTGCCCGACGGTGCGAGGGCTGTTGGCGGTCCCGGTCCAGTGGGGCGCCTTGCCGTCCCGCACCTCGAAGCCGAGGCCCCAGTCCAGGGGGTCGAAGCGGCCGACTCCGGGGAGCACCCCCGCCAATCCGGGGAAGGCGACGGTCGTGGCCCGGGCCCGCGTCTCGGCGGCCAGGATCGTCGGCTGTCGCAGCTGATCGAGCAGGGCCAGCACGTCGGTCGCCGGGGCCCGCCAGCCTCGGGCGGGCGAGCCGGTGATCACCGTTCCCGCCATCCCCAGCGGCTGAAGCACCGCCTCGTCGGCGTAGGTGGCGAAGTCGATGCCGGCCGCCGTCGTGATGGTCTCGGCGAGGACCTCGTAGCCCGCGTTCGAGTAGATCCGGCGCCGGGCCGGGGTGGTGAGGGGCTCGGAGCCGTCGAAGCCGAGGCCGGAGGCGTGGGCCAGCAGGTGCTCGACCGTCGCCCCCTCGGGCCCGGCCGGGTCGGTCAGGGCCAACGCCTCCTCCTCGACGGCGACGAGGGCGGCCGTCGCGGTGAAGAGCTTGGTCACCGACGCCAGCGCGTAGGCCCGGTCCGGTGGGCCGACCACCAGTGGCGCGTGCTCCGGGAGCCGGACCGCGACCGTCACGTGGTCGGCGCCCCACCCGCGGACGAGGTCGCCGATGGCCGCCGCCAGGTCGGGCACCGTCAGGCGCCGTCCCAGAGCATCGGGTCGGTGCCCGCTCCGAGCACGGCATCGGCCGGGGTGCGCTTGTCGATGTGGCCGATCAGGCCCCGGTAGATGCCGTAGCCCACCAGCTCCTGGAGCCGGGGCGGGAATCGCCGCACGAGGTCGGGGTCGAGGCCGAGCTGCTGGTTCTCCTGCTGGCGGATGAACCCGGCGCAGTAGTTGGCCGCGATCCCGATGCGGTCCCGGTCGGTCGTGTTGGCCCCACCGCCGTGCCAGAGGCTGCCGTGCCAGACGAGCACGCTGCCCCGGGCCATCTCGGCCGGGATCGAGTCGTAGGGGGCGCCGTAGTCGGGGGAGTGGCCCCGTAGGTGGGAGCCGGGGATGACCCGGGTCGCCCCGTTGGCCTCGGTGAAGTCGGTGAGCGCCCACAGGGTGTTGCACACGGTCGGGGCGTGGGGCTTGTCGAGCGGGATGACCTGGTCGTCGGCGTGGATGGGCTGGGCCACCTCGTCGGGCTGGATCCGGATCGAGGAGAGCGAGCTCATCAGGCAGCCGGGGTCCAGCACTTCGTCGACCACCGGCAGGACCCGCGGATCGACCGCCAGCTCGGCCCAGAGCGGCCCGTGGGCCAGCAGGTTGTAGACCCGCAGCGTGCGGGCCCCCTCGAAGGAGTTGCCTGCCGGCTCGGTGCCCAGGACCCGCTCCAACCGCTCGAGGTCGGTCACGAGGGCGTCGCATCTGTCGGCGGCGATGACCCCTTCGAGGACGGTGTAGCCCGACTCGGCGATCTCCCGGCCGGGGTCGGGGCTCACGGGGGACCGGCCGGGACGAGCACGCAGCGGGTGCCGGAGTAGATGGTGGGCAGGCACTTGTTGCAGTGCACGCACAGCCCGGCCCCGCGCCGGCCGGCGGCCATCGTGGTGACGAGGTCGGGTTCCCGCAGCAGCGCCCGGGCCATCGCCACGAAGTCGAAGCCCTCGGCCAGGGCGGCCTCGATGGTGTCGAGGCGGTTGATGCCACCCAGGAGGACCAGGGGCATGGTGAGGGCCTCCCGGAACTGGCGGGCGAGGGGCAGGAAGAAGGCCTCCTCGAACGGGTACTCGGGGAAGATCCGGTGCCCGACGAAGCGCAGGCCGATGGCGGCGATGCGCGGCTGGGTGGCGGCGAACTCCTTCAGGGGCACGTCCCCCCGGAAGAAGTACATGCCGTTGAGCACCGAACTGCCGCCGGTGAGCTGGAGGGCGTCGAGGTGGCCGTCGCCCTCCAGCAGTTGGGCCATCGGCACGCTCTCGTCCAGCCAGAGGCCGCCGTCGACACCGTCGTCCATGTTGAACTTGGCCGTGACCGCCATGTGGTCGCCGGCGCTTCGACGGACGGCCTCCACGACACGACGGGGGAAGCGGGTGCGGTTCTCGATGCTGCCGCCGAACTCGTCCTTGCGGTGGTTCAGGTTGGGGCTGAGGAACGAGCTGAGTAGGTAGTTGTGGCCGAGGTGGACCTCGATGACGTCGAAGCCGGCGGCCTCGGCCACCCGCGTGGCCGTCTGGAAGTCGGCCACCACCTCGTCGAGCTGCTCCGGGGTGGCCGCCTTGACCCGGCCCATGGCCGACGGGCTGAAACGGGTGCTCGGGGCCAGGGTCGGGCGCTGCTTCGTCCCCGCACTGCCGACGAGGCCGGCGTGGCCCAGTTGCACGGCGATGGCCGCCCCTTCGGCGTGCACGGCATCGGTGAGGCGGGTCAGATCGGTGACGAGCTCGTCACGGAAGACCAACGTGTTGCGGTTCACCCGGCCACCCGGGGAAACGGCGCCGTAGGCCACGGTGGTCAGGGCCACACCACCGCGGGCCACAGCGGCGTGGAACTCGATGAGCTCGTCGGTGACCGCGCCCCGGGGCATCACGCCCTCGAAGGTGGCGGCCTTGATGATGCGGTTCCGTAGCGGAACCGGACCGAGCGTTGCCGGCTCGAACGGTGAGGGAGGCACGCCCTGCACCCTAGGACCGCCGCCCTGTGGCCCCCGAACGGCCACGATGGGGTGGTGACCCCGTTCGAGGAGTCCGTGGCCGGCGTGCTCGCCGGGTTGTCCGAGGGCGATGTCGTCACCTACGGCGAGGTGGCGGCCGAGGCCGGCTACCCGGGGGCGGCCCGGGCGGTCGGGCGGTTCCTGGCCACCCACGAGGGCCAGCCGTGGTGGCGGGTCGTCACCGGCACCGGCCGCCTCGTGCCCCAGCACACCGAGGAGCACGCCCGCCGGCTGCGGGCCGAGGGTGTCCGTGTCGAGGACGGACGCGTAATACTTCGCTGATGGCGATCTACGACCACCCGATCCACGCGCTCGACGGCAGCGACGCCACCTTGTCCGACTACTCGGACAAGGTGGCCCTGCTGGTGAACGTGGCCTCCAGGTGCGGCCTCACCCCCCAGTACGAGGGGTTGCAGAAGCTCCAGGACACCTATGGCGAGCGGGGCTTCACCGTCCTCGGCTTCCCCTGCAACCAGTTCTTGGGCCAGGAGCCGGGCAGCTCCGAGGAGATCGCCGAGTTCTGCTCGGTGAACTACGGGGTGTCCTTCCCCCTCTTCGAGAAGATCGAGGTCAACGGCGCCGATCGCCATCCCCTCTACGAGGAACTGACTCAGGTGGCCGACGCCGAGGGCGGGGCGGGCGACGTCCAGTGGAACTTCGAGAAGTTCCTGGTCTCGCCCGGCGGGACGACGATCCGGCGTTTCCGTCCCGGTGTGGAGCCGGAGGCCCCCGAGTTGGTCGCCGCCATCGAGGCCGACCTCCCCAGCTGAGCATGGCCGACATCCCTCCCGACGACGAGTTGGCCCGCCGCCACATCGGCGCGTACGTGGTCGGAGCCATCGCGCTCGTCTGGTTCGTCGCCGGGGTGGCCCTGATCACGATCATCGGCATCGAGGCCCTGACCCTCGAGGACAGCACGTGCGCCGTCGAGGGCGTCGACTCGGTCTACGGCGACGCCTCCTGGCAGACGTGGCCGCCCGGCAAGGTCTGCACGTTCGCCGGCCACCGCTTGGTCGAGCCCTCGGCGGCGCGGGGCGCCGCCGTCGCCCTCGAGATCGTCGTCGGCGTGGCCCTCTTCGTGGTCTGGCGCCGCTACCGCAACGCCCCCGACCCCGACTGGGCCGCCTGAGGGTCCCGGCGCCCGCCCCGCGTAGCGGGTCCATCTCGGTACACTCGGTGTTCGAAGGGTCTGCATCCCCCGCCACGCAACCTCCTGGTGCCGGATGGACCCTCCCGGGTTGTCCTCTGTCCTGTTGTTCGCCGAGGGCGGCCCACCCAGGACCACCGATACGGAGACAATCCCGATGAATCCCACGTTCGAGTCGCTCGGCGTGGCCCCCGACCTGGTCGAGGCCCTCGCATCCCGCGGCATCACCGAGCCCTTCCCGATCCAGGCCCTCGCCATCCCGCCCGCGCTCGAGGGCCGCGACGTGTGCGGCAAGGCCAAGACCGGCTCCGGCAAGACCCTGGCTTTCGGCCTGCCCATCCTCGGCCGGGTGACCAAGGCCGAGCCCCGCCGCCCCCGGGCCCTGGTGCTGGTCCCTACTCGGGAACTGGCCCTCCAGGTCTGTGAAGAGCTCAAGCCCCTCTCGGTCGAGCGCGGTGTCAAGGTGATGGCCATCTACGGCGGCGCCCCGATGGAGAAGCAGGTGGCCGAGCTCGAGCAGGGGGCTGAGGTCGTGGCCGCCACGCCCGGGCGCCTGATCGACCTCATCGACCGCAACGAGTGCTCGGTGGCCGACATCGAGACCATCGTGCTCGACGAGGCCGATCGCATGGCCGACATGGGGTTCCTTCCTCAGGTCGAGTGGATCCTGCGCCGCATCGACAACGAGCACCAGACCATGCTCTTCTCGGCCACCCTCGACGGCGTGGTCAACGGCGTCATCAAGCGCCAATGCACCGACCCCGCCATCTGCGAGGTCGAGTACGCACAGGTCACCGTCGACGAGATGCACCACCGCTTCCTGCACGTGCACGACATGGACAAGGTCCGGGTGACCGCCGCCATCGCCAAGGGCACCGAGCGGACGCTGGTCTTCTGCAACACGAAGCGGGGCGCCGACCGTCTCGAGCGCAGCCTCGAGAAGGAGGGCGTCGACGCCGCCGCCATCCATGGCGACCTCCCCCAGCGGGTCCGCGAGCGAGCCCTCAAGGACTTCGACGAGGGAAAGCTCCACGTCCTGGTCGCCACCGACGTGGCCGCCCGGGGCATCCACGTGGACGACATCGACGTGGTGATCCACTACGACCCCCCGTCGGACCACAAGACCTACCTGCACCGCTCCGGCCGCACGGCCCGGGCCGGCGAGTCCGGCGTCGTCGTCACCCTTGCCCTGTGGAACCAGGAGCTCGAGGTGAAGCGGCTGCAGACCCGCATCGGGGTGCTGGACCAGCCGATCGTCGAGGTCTTCTCCAACGACCCCCGCCTCGGGGACCTGCTGGCCTGGGATCCCTCTTCGGAGCTGGAGCCTGCCTGATCGCCCGACCCGGGTCTGGCTCACCGCCCTGCGGGCGTGGGCCGGGGACGGGTCCGTGGCCGCCCGGCCCCTCCTGGCCGGGCTCACCCGGGAGCTCTTCGTCCGCGGAGGGCTGATCGGGACCCAGGTCGAGTTGCTCGACGCTGAGGGCATCGATGGATTTCCGCCGATGCCTGACGGTGCGGGCGCCGATCTGCTGGGCCTCGCCCACGAGGCCCTGCTCGCGCCGGCTGATCGCCAGGCGCGGGGAGCGCACTACACGCCCCCTGCCCTCGCCGATCGGCTGGTCGCGCTGAGCCTGCCGCCCACTGCCGCCGCGGTCCTCGACCCGGCGTGCGGGGGCGGTGCGTTCCTGTTGGCCACCGGCCGGGCCCTGGTGGCCCGGGGGCTGTCGCCGCCGGAGGCCGTCGGCTGCCTGCACGGCGTCGACCTGGACCCCTTGGCCGTCGACGTGGCCCGAGCAGCGACCGCCCTCTGGTCCGGCGGCCAACCAGCCGAGGTCGTGGTCGGGGACTTCCTCGTTCTGGCACCGAATTCCGTTGCTCTGGCGCCGGAGTCCGGTGCCAGAACGGAGGGGTTCGACGCCGTGGTCGGGAACCCGCCGTTCGCCTCGCCGCTGCGGGTGACCACCCGGCGGTCGGGCCGGTCGCCGGGGGCGTACACGGACACGGCGGGGCTGTTCCTGCTTCGGGCCCTGGACGTGCTCGACCCCGGGGGCCGGGTGGGCCTCATCCAGCCGCAGTCGGTGCTGACCTCCCGGGACGCCGAGGCTGTGCGAGTTGCGGTCTCGGATCAGGCCGCGCTGCGGGCGCTGTGGGTGGCCGAGGAGCGGGTGTTCTCGGCCTCGACCCACGTGGTCGCGGTCATCGCCGAGAAGGGGGGCGTCGAGGCCCCGGTGGACCTCTACGGCGGGCCGTCCGTCGAGCCCCGCGGCCGAGCGTCGGGGTCGTGGGGGGCACTGGCCGCCCGGGCGCGGGGCCTGCCCGAGGTCGACCTGGGGGAGGGGCCGAGGGTCGGCTCTTTGGCCACGGCGACGGCCGGCTTCCGGCACCAGTTCTACGGGCTGCTCGACCACGTGGCCGAGGACGGACCGGGCTCGCCTCTCGTCACCGCGGGCCTGATCGACCCGCTGCACTGCGCCTGGGGCGAGCGCACGACCCGCATCGGCGGAAAGAGCTGGGCCCGGCCGACGGTGGAGGTCGACGATCTCGATCCGGCACTGCGCGACTGGTTCGCCGCCCGCGGGGTGCCCAAGCTGCTCGTGGCCAGCCAGACCAAGGTCGTCGAGGTCGTGGTCGACGAGGCGGGGGCGTTGCTGCCGTCCGTACCCGTGGTCTCGGTCGAGGCCCCGGTCGAGCACCTGTGGGACCTGGCCGCGGCGCTGTCGTCGCCACCCGTGACGGCCTGGTGCGTCGAGCGTTCGCTCGGCTCGGGCCTTTCCGCCGACGCCGTCCGGTTGTCGGCCCGCCTGCTGCTCGAGGTGCCGTTGCCGCCGGACCGCCGAGCCTGGACCCAGGCCACCCAGGCGCTCCGTGCGGTGCCCACCGCCCCCGATCGCCGCCAGGCTCTCCTCGACTTCGGTCTCATCAGCTGCCGGGCCTACCGCGTCGAGGAAGGGGGCGTGGACGGGCTGCTGGGCTGGTGGTCCCGTCGCCTCCCCCGCCCCTGACCTGACGAAATGTTGGCCCGGCCTGCCGTAGGGTCGCCGGCCATGAACGGTGACGACCTCCGCACGCGACTCGCAACCGGGGAGCCCGTGCTGATGCCCGGGGTGTGGGACGCGATGTCGGCCAAGCTCGTCCGCCGGGCCGGTCACCAGGTGGCGTTCCTGTCGGGGTACAGCGTGTCGGCCACGCTGCTGGGTCTGCCCGACTTCGGCTACCTGACCCAGGGGGAGATGGCCGAGGTGGCCCGCCGGGTCTGTGGCGCCGCGCCGGACCTGATGGTCATCGTCGATGCCGACACCGGCTACGGGAACCCGCTCAACACCATCCGCACCGTCGAGCTCTGGGAGGCCGCTGGCGCGGCCGGGATGTTCCTGGAGGACCAGACCTGGCCCAAGAAGTGCGGCCACATGGCGGGCAAGGTCGTGGTCCCGAGGGAGGACTGGCTGGCCAAGCTCGAGGCCGCCGTGGCCCACCGCACGAGCCTGCACATCACGGCTCGCACCGATGCCCGGGCGGCGCTGGGCCTGGACGAGGCCATCGAGCGGGCCCGGATGGCCCTGGACCTGGGCGTGGACGCCGTCTTCGTCGAGGCCCCCGAGTCCCGGGCCGAGCTGGAGCAGATCGCCGACGGCCTGCCCGACGCCGTGCGGGTGGCCAACATGGTCGAGGCGGGCAAGACCCCGCTGCTCACCCCGGCCGAGCTCCACGACCTGGGCTTCGACCTGATCGTGGCGCCCCTCGGCGGCCTGTACGCCGCGGTGAAGGCCCTGATCGGCGCCTACGCCACCCTGGCCGACAAGGGCACGCTCCGCGACGACCTCCACCAGCTCCTCTCCTTCGACGAGTTCAACGCCCTGGTCGACCTGGACGAGCACTACGAACGCGAAGAACGCTTCCGATAGGTACCGGGTCGGGGGTAACCTCGTCGGAACACAACATCAAGAGCGATCCGGGCGACCGGGTCCGGCAACCTGGGGCGGACACCCAAGGTGCCACCCACTCCGGTGGGGATGTGGCCTCGTCAGAGGCAACGAAGTCGTCCCGTTCGACCTCAGGTGTCCGCCCCCCGAGTGATCGAGGTGGTGAGACATGACGGACCGGTCCCGCGAGCTCCCGGTCACCGGCGCCTGGCGCCCGGGCGACCCCGTGGGCCGGCGCCGGTTCCTGTCCTTCGACCCCGGCCGCCCGTTCGTGCTCGAGGGCGGGGCCCAGCTGCGCGGCCTCACCGTGGCCTTCGAGACCTGGGGCGAGCTCGACCCCACCGGGTCCAACGCCGTGCTGGTCTGCCATGCCGTGACCGGCGACAGCCACATCACCGGCCGCTCGGCCCCCGGCCACCCCTCACCGGGCTGGTGGGAGGCTCTGGTGGGCCCCGGTCGCCCGCTGGACACCGACCGCTGGTTCGTCGTCTGCGTCAACGTCCTGGGCGGCTGCCAGGGCACGACCGGCCCCGCCTCAGAGGACCCGGCGACGGGGCGGCCCTACGGGTCGACCTTCCCCGTCGTGTCCGTCCGCGACATCGTCCGCACCCAGGCCGCCGTGGCCGATCACCTGGGCATCGGGCAGTGGCTGGCCGTCCTGGGCGGCTCCTTCGGCGGCATGCAGGTCCTCGAGTGGGGGGTCATGTTCCCCGAGCGGATGCGGGCCCTGGTGCCCATCGCCACGACGGCGGCGGCCAGTGCCTGGCAGATCTCCTTCAGCCGGGTCGGGCGCCTCGCCGTCCAGCTCGATCCCAAGTGGCGCGGTGGCGACTACTACGACGCCGATCCGGGCGACGGCCCTCACGCCGGGCTGTCCCTGGCTCGGATGATCGCCCACATCACCTACCGCAGCGACGCCGTGTACGAGGCCAAGTTCGGCCGTGACGCCCTGGAGCAGCTCGAGGAGTTCGCCCTGGAGCAGCGCTTCGAGGTCGAGGGCTACCTCGACTACCAGGGCGAGAAGTTCGTCCGCCGTTTCGACGCCAACAGCTACCTCCGCCTGAACAAGGCCATGGACCTGCACGACCTGGGCCGCAACCGGGGCGGCACCGAGCGGGCCCTGCGTCGGATCACGGCCCCGACGCTGAACCTGAGCATCTCCAGCGACACGCTCTACCCCCGCCACCAACAGGAGGCCACCCACGCCCTTCTGCTCGCCGGCGGCGCCCCCAGCTACCACGTGACCGTGGACAGTCCCCACGGCCACGACGGCTTCCTGATCGAGACCGAGTCCGTCGGCGCCGTGCTGGAGGACTTCCTCACCCGAGTCGAGAAGAACGATGTGGAGACCCACGATGGCTGACCCCTCCCAACGCCCGCCCCCGCACCCCGAAACCCGGGCCATCACCGGTGGACGCGAGGACCAGCAGGGCGCGCTGGCCCCGCTGCTGTGGTCGTCGACCACCTTCGAGACCGAGACGGCGGCCGACGCCGCCCGCCTGGCCCAGTCGGTCGACCCCGACCGCTTCTACAGCCGCCACGGGAACCCCGGTGTGCGGGCCTTCGAGCAGGCCGTGGCCGACCTCGAGGGGGCCGAGGCGGCCCGGGCCTACGCCTCGGGGATGGGCGCGGTGACCGGCGTCATCCTGGGCATCTGCTCCGCGGGTGACCACATCGTCGCCCAGCACCAGCTCTACTCGCAGACCACCTCGGTCCTTCTCGGGATCTGTCCCCGCTTCGGCATCGACGTGACCCTGGTCGACGGGACCGAGCCGGGGGCCTTCGCCGCCGCCGTGCGGCCCGGGAAGACGACGCTGGTGTTCGCCGAGACGCCGGCCAACCCCCGCCTCGACCTGGTCGACCTGGACGAGATCGGGGCGATCAAGGGCCCGGTCACCTGCGTGGACTCGACCTTCGCCACCCCGCTGGGCCAGCAGCCCCTGGCCCACGGCGCCGATCTGGTCCTTCACTCGGCCACCAAGGGCATCGCCGGCCACAACGACGCCAGCCTCGGCATCGTCTGTGGCAGCCAGGAGCTCATCGACTGGCTCTGGGGCTTCGCCATCCTCCAGGGCGCCAACCCCTCGCCCTTCGACGCCATGAACGGCGTGCGAGGGCTGCGCACCCTGGGGGTCCGGCTGCGGCGCCAGAGCGAGACGGCTCAGGCCCTGTCCGAGGCCCTGGAGGCCTCGGCCCACGTGGAGGACGTGCGCTACCCGGGTCTGGAGTCGCACCCCCAGCGGGACCTGGCCAAGCGTCAGCTGGCCCTCAACGGGGCGATCGTCACCTTCGACGTGGCCGGTGGTCGGGCGGCGGGTCAGGCGTTCGTCGATGCTCTGGAGCTGGCCCGCATGGCCACGTCCCTGGGGGGTCCCGAGACCATCGTCTGCCACCCCGCGTCCACGACGCACCAGAGCCTGCTCGCCGACGAGCTGGAGGCCATGGGCATCGGCCCGGGCACGATCCGCATGTCGGTCGGCCTCGAGCACGTCGATGACCTGGCCGACGACCTCGCTCAAGCGCTGGAGGCTGCGGCCCGTACCACGAGCTGAGCCAGGTCGAAGACCACCAGACCGGTCTCCGCGCTGGCCTCCAGCGGCTGCAGATCCTCCGCCAGCGCGGCCACGTCGACCGCGGCCGCCGCCGGGTGTTCGCCCCAGGTGACGAGGTTCATGCCGAAGATGCGGGCCACCACACCCGCCGCCGGAGCGACGGTGGTGCGTGTGACCTGGTCGGCCACGGCGGCCAGGCGCTCGCCGACGTAGAGGTCACCTCCGCCGGCCCGCATGACCACGGCCACGGCGTCCTCGTAGCGACGGAAGACCGGGTGGGTCATGCGCAGCCCGGTGTTCTCCTCGATCAGGAGGCGGCCGCCGGGGCGGAGGGCGTGGCGCCACTCGTCCACCCGGCGCTCAGGGTCGGGGAGGTGCGACAGGAGGTACCGCGCGTAGACGAGGTCCGCCGAAGGCAGCGGGTCGGTGACGAGGTCGGCCTGGACGAAGCCGGCCTCGGCCACGGCGCTTCGGGCCTGATCCAGGTAGGCGGCCGACGCATCGATGCCGATGGTCCGTCCCGGCTGGACGGTCTCGCGGAGCAGCGCGGTCGTGGCCCCCGGGCCGCAACCGAGGTCGAGGGCGAGCGCCGGGTGAGGGGGGGCGTCACGGACGAGGAAGCGCCGGGTCGTGGGGCGGAAGGTGGCGTCGAGCAGCCGCAGACGCTGGGCGGCCAGGTCGGAGTCACCGAAGGCGTAGGTGGGGGTTGCCTCGTCCGTCCTGCCATCATCCCGCAGTGCCCGAGATCCTGGAGATCGAGTTCTACCGACTGCACGCCGAGGAGGCCGTGGGCCGGACCGTGTCGACGGTGCACGCCGAGGACGACTGGTACCTGAAGGAGGGCCTCGACGGGGCGACGGCGCGGGCCGCCCTCGCCGGGCGCACGCTGACCGCGGCCCGTCGCCGGGGGAAGCTCCTGTTGATGGACACCGACGGTGGCGAGGGGCCCGTCCTCGGCCTGCGTTTCGGCATGACCGGCCGCCTGGTGGTCGACCACGGTGCTGCCCTCGACGACCTGGTCTATGGCAGCAACCGGGACGAGCCGGCGTGGGACCGCTTCGCCCTCGACTTCGTGGACGGCGGGCACCTGCGCATGCGGGACCCGCGGCGCCTGGGCGGGGTGATCCTCGATCCCGATGAGGAGGCGCTCGGGCCCGATGCCCTCACCCTGACACTGGGTCAGGTCCGGGTGGCGCTGGCGGACAGCACGGCCCCGCTGAAGGCCCGGCTCATGGACCAGAACCGGGTGGCCGGCTTGGGCAACCTGCTCACCGACGAGATCCTCTGGCGGGCCGGCCTCGACCCGGCGAGGCCGACCCGCAGCCTGGACGACGACGAGGTCCGGCGCCTGCACCGTCACATCCGGGTGGGCCTCACCCGAATGTGGGACCGGGGCGGCTCCCACACCGGTGACCTCCAGGGGGCCCGCCACCGGGGCGGGGTGTGCCCGAAGGACGGCACGCCCCTGCTGCGGCGCACCATCGGGGGCCGAACCACCTACTCCTGCCCACGTCATCAGGCCTGAACCCCAGCGATACGCTCGGCGCTCGTAATGCCCCCCTCGCCCGCTGCCCCGACCCTGCCGCGCCGCGCCCTCGTCGCGCTGGCCCTGGTCGGGGGCCTGACCCTGTTCAGCGGCGTCGGCGCGTCGGCCCAGGTGCCGACGACGACGGTGCCGGGCGTCCTCGTCCCGGGCGGCACCACGGCCCCGACCGTGGCGCCGACGACGACCACCACGACCGAGGCCCCTGCGTCGGCGGACGCCGGCGGCGGGCTCCTGGACTTCGACGCCAACGAGAAGGTGTGGATCATCGTCGGGGCCCTGGTCGCCGTGGCCCTCCTGATGCTCGTCCTCACGATCATCTACTGGCGCCACACGAAGCCGGACCGGCCCAAGGCGGACAAGCGCATCGAACGGGCGGAGCGCAAGGAGCAGAAGCAGCGCCGCAAGGCGGCCAGCGAGGATCCCTCCGCCGACGAGCCTGACGAGGTGTCTGACGATGACGGCCCCCCGGGCAGCCCGTCGGGCCCGCTGAACCTCGACGAGCTCCTCGCGGCCCCCGATCCGGCCCGCTCGGTGTTCGGCGCCCCCGATGAGCCGGGGGAGTCTCCCCGCTAGGTTCCTGGCCATGGCCGCAGAACTCGATGTCGACGCCATGATCCAGCGCTTCGGGGAGCGGGCGGCCGCCGTCCGCCAGCGGAACCTCCCGCCCGTCGGGGGCGACGAGCGGACGGCGTTCATCCAGCAGGCACAGGTGGACTTCCAGGACTTCGCCATGCTCGCCGACGCCACCGCGGCGGTCGAGGACGGGTTCCTGGTGCTGCGGGTGGACCTGCGTCCGCCCGAAGCCCGCGACGAGTGAACCGCCGGTGAACGCCCGGCTCCGGCTGGAGCGGGCCTTGGCAGCCGTCGACGCCGCCAACGTCGATGACCCGAACACCGTCGACGTCGGCGGTGTCCTCCGGCCCAAGGAGTTGGCCCACGCCGAGCTGATGACGGCCTGGATCGAGCGCCTGGTCGAGGCGCCGACGGATGCCCAGCGGCTGGCCGCCCGGGCCCATCACCTCCGGCGCTGGGTCTCGCCCCGGGACGCCTATCCCGAGGGCCGAGCCGGCTACCTGAACTGGCGGCGGGACCAGGGGGCCCGCCAGGCCGAGGAGGTGGCGACGATCCTCGAGGCGTGCGGGTACGGGACGGTGACGATCGAACGGGTGCAGGCCATCATCCGCAAAGAGCGGCTGCGCACCGATCCGCAGGTCCAGGCCCACGAGGACGCCCTGTGCCTGGTGTTCCTGCAGACCCAATTGCTGGACCTGGCCGAGCAGCTCGGGCCGGAACGGGCCGTCGACGTGTTGGCCAAGACCGTGAAGAAGATGTCCCCCCGAGGCCGGTCCGAGGCGCTGGAGCTGGAGCTCCCGCCCGCGGGTCGGGCGGCGCTCGAACAGGCGCTGGCTAGCGTGGGGTCGACACCATCCGGAGGAGCGTGATGTCCGACCCGCAGGACGATCCCACCAGCGAGCTGCCACCGCCCCCCTCGGGGGCGCCGACGGACCCGCCGCCTCCGGGCGCCCCCCCACCTCCACCCGGAGCGCCCGAGTCGGCCGCGCCGCCTGCCGCGCCGGTGCCGCCTCCGCCGGTGCCGCCTGCCGCGCCGGTGCCGCCTCCGCCGGTGCCGCCTCCGCCGGTGCCGCCTCCGCCGGTGCCGCCTCCGCCGGTGCCGCCTGCCGCGCCGGTGCCGCCTCCGCCGGTGCCGCCTCCGCCGGTGCCGCCTCCGCCG
>Ga0315287_10000388_pt1 | contig 38017 bp, 36 predicted proteins | sample YL17G11_0_MG_FD_205037 | JGI IMG/M metagenome (GOLD analysis project Ga0315287, IMG submission 205037) | Sediment microbial communities from Yellowstone Lake, YNP, Wyoming, USA - YL17G11_0 | ecosystem: Environmental > Aquatic > Freshwater > Lake > Sediment | place: USA: Wyoming | collected...
GGGTGGGGCGGGTGGGGGGGCGATGTGGGGTGGGCCGCCGCACGCGCCCCCCCTTCCCTCCCCCCCCCCCCTCCCTCCTCACGTGGCTCGCGCCCGCGGGGTCGACGCCGTACAGCGCGGGCCCGCCCTCGTCGTCGTACGTGGCCAGGAGGGCGGTGGCGGCGTACGGGCGCGCGTACCAGTACAGGTTGAACGCGTGGACGTACGACGCCACCCGCTCACTCAACACGTGCCCCGGGATGGGCGATTCGTAGGCCGTCGCCCACGAGGTCGCCTCCTGCTGCGCGCGCACGGCGAGCTGGCGCCCGTCGGCGGCGACGCCGCCGACCGCGACGCCCGCGTGGTGGGCGACGGGGTAGGTGCGCGAGTTGGTGCCGGGCTCCAGCATTTTGGAGATGAACAGGTTTTCGACGGCCTGGGCGGAGAGGACAAGGGTGGGGGCGGGGCGGGCGTCGGCGATGCGCGCGGCGTCGGCGTCGGTTGCGCCCCAACACCATCCTCCACCATCCCCGCACCAGGACGACGCCATCTACGCAGCGCACGCCGACGACGGTACTGGAAACGGAGGGAGGCAGGGAGGGTTGGGCGCACGTCGCAGCGCGGGCCGCGATGCGATCCCGCGGCCCGCCGCGCCCCCCCCGCCCCCCGTTCCCAATCCCAGGGGCACGCCCGCATCGCGGCCGACCACGCCGCGGCGCCCGCGACCCCCCTCCCCCCCCGATCCCTCACCCGCCCGAGTCGACCGCCTTTTGCGCGTAGTCCGTCTGGAACACGCGCCCGTCCGGGGAAAAGGTGCCGACCGATAGGTCGTACTGCGGGCGTGTGGGGGGAGGGGGAGGGGTGGGCGGCCGGGGATGCGGGCGTGAGGCCGAGGCGGGCGCGGCCTCCCGCCGCTCGCTCACCCCGCTGCCGATGCCGGCCATGGCGCCGGGTGGTGGGGACGGAGGGGCCGGCGGCGGCGGCGCGTTGTGGGGGGAGAGAGAGCGCGCGCGCGGCACTGAGGCCGCCCCTCTCTCGCCCCTTGTGCCTCGCCGAGCCTTGCACCTCCTCTGCTTCAGTCGGTGCCAGCAGGCGGGCGTTCGAGGCGCGCCCCGCGGGGCGGCGCAAATCGGAAAAGAAGAAAAAGGGGAGCTTCGCGCGGGGGCGGCCGCACGCGGCGCGCGCGTGCCGCCCGGGCCCGAATCTCGCTTCGAAAGGGCAATGGCGGGGTGCCGGGGACGGCAGCCAACGGGAAGGGGTGGTGGGGTGTGTGTGGGGAGGAGGACGGGGGGCGCGCGCGCCGGGGGCAGGTCCTGCGCTCTCGGCGCGACTCGCTGCCACCCGGAGCGAGCGTGTGTGTAAAGGTGGTAATGGTGGGCCGGGTCACGCCGGCGCCGCGGCCGCGGCCTGCGCCGCGGCGAGCGACCGCAGCGACGCGATCACGGCGCCAAACCCCGGCCGCGCCCCGGCCTCGTGCGACCAGCACGCGCGCATGAGTGCGACATAGCCAGAGGCATCGGCGGGCGCGCCGCCGGGCAACGACGCCAAGTCGCCCGGCAGCGGCGGCCTCTCGCCGCGCGCGGCCGAGAGCGCGACGTGCCAGTGCCCCGCCCCCCGCCACGGCGTGTCCCACGCGGCCAGCTCCCACAGGAGCACGCCAAACGCGTACACGTCGGCCGCGGGGGACGGAGGGGCGCCGGCCAGGACTTCGGGCGCGGTCCAGCGGGGATTGACCGCGGCGCCCGCCGACGACCCACCAGAGGGCGCCGCGGCCTCCAACCTGGCCAGGTTGAAGTCCGCCACTTTGGCGGTCATGCCGGCGCCGATGAGCAGGTTGGCGGCTTTCAGGTCGCGGTGCAGGACGGGGGGGGAGCGCGTGTGCAGGTAGAGGACGCCCTTGGCCGCGCCCAGGGCCAAGCCGAGCCGCGTCCGCCAGCCGGCGACCGCGGCCGCGATTGAGTCCGCGTCGGGGTCGGGCGGGCCGCCGGGCGGCGGCGGGAGGCCTGCCGCGGCCACTGCCGCGCGCGTCAGCGCATCGGCGACCGACCCGTGGCGGCAGTACTCTGTGACGACCGCCGGCGGCGCCACGACCGCGCCCAAGAACTGGAGCACGTTGGGGTGGCGCAGCGAGGCGCCGATGGCGGCCTCGCGGCGCAACGAGGCGAGGGTGGCGGGGCCTGCGGCGCCAGTCAACACCTTGACCGCCACCGTCGTCTCCCGCCACTTGGCCAGGTGCACGCGGCCGTAGGAGCCTTCGCCGACGACGGCGAGCAGGGTGAGCTCGGCGAAGGGGACGTCGTTGTCGTCGGCGGCGGCTGTGGGGGCGCCCGCGCGGAACGCAGCGGCCGGCGGCGGCGGGGACAGCATGGGCCACCCGCGCGCCGACCCGTCGGCAGAGGTCGACCCGGACGATTCGGATGGGAGCTCAGCGATGGGCGCACACGGCGCGGTCGCGGGGCGGGCGGACGGCGCGCGGCCGACGTCGAACGGTGACGGGAGTCCGGCGGCGCGCTTGCCGGGCGACGGCGCCGGGGCGGCTGCCGCTTTGACGCTGGGCGCCTCGCGCCCAGCGCGCCACGTGCGCACGGCAAAGAGCACCAGCACGGCGAGCGCGGCGGCGGCGGCGGCCGACGCGGCGACGAGCCCGCCGACCGCGCTGCGCGACAGGCCGCCACCGGCGCCAGCGGTGGTCAGCGCTTCGTCCGCCAACGGCCCTCGCGTCGATGACCTGACCAGCGCACGAAGTGTCACGCGTGCGGCGGGCACGCCGCGGGAACGCAAGTCGGCCGCGAGGCGGCCGCTCGCCACGCTGTCCCGCAACTCGTCCGCGGCCGCCTTGCCCTGGCCGGGGCCGGCCACGAGGCGCAGCGTGAGGTGCGCGTGCGGTTTCATGTCGTCGCCGTCGCCGGCGACCTTCAGCGCGCGCCTTGGCCGCGTGAGCGACGCCGACGCGGGGCCGTCGGCGGGCAGCACCTCTTCGACGCCCATCAAAGTTATGCCGTCGAACGAGAGCGAGTTGACGGTGAAGTTGACGGCGATGAGTAGGGGCTGGCGCAGGGAGGGAGTGAGCGAGTGCGTTCGTGAATGGTCACGGCGGCGAGATGCGGCGCAGGAGCCGCCACCGTCCGCGCCCGCCCCGTCTCGCCCCCCGGCGACGCGACCGAACGACGCGTCGCATGCGGCGCCGGCCGTGCCCACGCGCGGCCGGGCACGCGCGGCGGCGCGCGCGGCCGGCTGCGCCCGCCCTCCCGCCGCCTCCTTCCTCCCGCCCACACACCTCGCGGTACTGGAACTTAAAAGGCACGATCCCGTCGCCAAAGAGGTCGAGGTCGGCTCTCAATGCGGTCGCCGTGGGCCAGGCCGCAGCCGGCGCGGCGGCGGAGGCCGTGAGCGCCGCGAACGCCGCGAGCACGGCGGCTCGCGGTCGCATGCTGGCGCGCGCGCGGTCAAGCGGCGGGCGGCATGCTGGCGCGGGGCACGGGTCGGAGCCCCGCCGCGGGGGGAGTGCAGCGCATGTGCTCGCCGCTGCAGCTTGCCCGCAGGCACGCACCGGCGCGCTCCAGGCGCCCGCGGCGGTGGCCAGTGGCAAAAGCCCGACCTCCTGCGCGCTCGGCGGTGGTCTGTGCCGGGGCGGGGCGGCCGAGTCGGGAGGAAATGACAAAGACACGCGCACGGCCGCTGGGCGGCGGCGGCGGCGGTTGGCCGCCGCGCGCCACCGAAACGCGCCCGCCAAGCACAGGGACTTGAATGTTGCCGTCAGGTGGGCCGCCTATGTGGATCACGGGGCGCCAGGCCAGCTGCGCCGGCTGCGGCGCCGCGTGGTTGCCGTAGCGTCGACGTCGGCGGTCAGAACTCGGCGCCCGCGGCCGCCGCCCCGCCCGCGCCCATCCCTGGCGCAAGCCGGCGCGGGCCCGCCCCCCTAGCAGGTGCGTGGTTGCGCGGCGGGCGCGAGCACGGGCGCGGGCACGTCAGGCGCCCCTCCCTGCGGCCGCCCATCCTGCGCCCAAGCCCTCCCCACGACCCCCACCCCTTAGAGCACGCTTTCCTGGGATGCCGCGCCTTGCGCGCTGGCGACGTGGGAGCGCGGCCGCGCTCCCACGCGGCTGCGTGGCCGCCGTCGCCGCGCTGCTCGCCCTTGTCGCCGCCGCCGCCGCGTCCCCCGCCGGCGTCCGCGCCGACGCGTCCTCGTCCCCGGTCGACGGCGAGTGCGTCGCGAGCACTGGCCGGCAGGCGATCGAAAGCATAGCGAGCCCGAAGTGCTCGTTTTTGTTGCTGGACGGCGTCGTCTCCGTCTACGACACAGACTTTTCTGATGCAGGCAAGCACGACATCGTGCGGATGACGAATTTGACGATCCGGTCCGCGGCCGCCGAACCGTTTGGCAGCGGCGGCGCCGCCGCGCGGCCCGGCGGCCTCCCCCGCGCCGCCCTGGAAGCCACGCCCCTCCTCTCCCGCCACATCAACGTCGCCAAGGGCGCGACCGTGACCGTGGAGGACGTGTCCATCGCGGGCACCGCGAACGGCGGGTCGGCAAGCGTGCAGCTGTTTTCGGTGTTTGACCTCGCGCCCGGCGGCTCCCTCTCGTACGTTCGCTGCGACCTGCGCGCCCGCACCTGGCTCTGCGAACCGCCCCCGGCGGACGAGGGAGGCCAGAGGGTGGCCGCCCCCGGAGGCGCGGTCAACGCGACTCGGCTCGGAGAGTTTACGGTCGGCCTCGACGTGCGGCGCGTCGTCGGCGGCGACGTGGTCGTCGCTGTCGGGGAGATAGACGCCTCGCGCTTTTATGGAGGCCCGCCCTCGCGCATCGCGATCACGATGATCAACTCCACGATCTGGTGCGCGGCGCCCGCGGCCGAGCGCGGCGGGCGCTCGATCGCGCCGGGCGATGACGCGGCACGCGTCGCGGCGAGGGTGCTGACGCCGGGCGAGCTGGCAGCGGCGTTGGGCGCGACCGGGTCGCGCACCCTTCTCCTCTCCGAAAACGTGACCCTCCCCCGCGCCGGCTCCGCCCCGCGCGCTATGGTCCAAGACCGCGACGTCGCGCTCCGCTCGGTCGCGGGCGCGCGCGTGCGCGTCGGCGTCCCGCCCTCGCGCGCCCGCGAGTGCGTGCAGCCCGCCATCGTGGCCGGCCCTGGCGGGTCGGTCGTCTTTTCGTCGCTGATGCTCGTCGCGGCCGACCCGGGGTGCGCGACCGAGCCCGCGGCGCGCTGCGCCGTCGGCGGTGAACAACTCCCGTTCCCCGTGCGCGGCTCGTTGCTGCCCGCCGAGCTGGCGTCCGTGTCGCCGGGCGGGTGGTTGATCTTTGACGGCGTCACGCTGGCCTATGGCGCGTGCGGGCCCCGGTTTGCAGGCGCGGCCGCGTTTGTGGCCACGCGCGCGCCGCCCGGCGCCGCCACCCTGACGCGCGCCCCCGACGGCGCCGTCACACTAACGTGCGAATCTTGCGAGCTCAATTGCTCGCTGTCGCATGCGGGCGTGGCGGTGGGCGAGGGCGCGGGCGCGCTCGCGTCGCTCGGCGGCGACCGGCCGGCCGCGCTCTCCCTGCGCAACACGACGATCACGTGTGGTGGTGGGGTGGAGGCGGCTGTGGCGGGCGCTGCAGGGTCGAGCCAGCGCTCTAGGGGCAACCCGACGGCGGCGCTCGTGGCAACCGCGTCAATCGCGGCCGCCGCCGTCGCGGCCGCCGCCGCGGGCGCCGTGCTGGGCGCGCGCGCCGTGGCGCACCGGCGCGCGGTGGCTGCGGAAGGTGGCGAGCCGCCGGCGCCGTGGGCGTGGTGGCGGCGGCCGCGCAAGGCGGTAGGGGGGGGCGAGGACGGCGACGCGCCCGCCGACCCGCCCGCCGATGCCGGCGCCCGCGTCTAGCCCCCCGGTTTCATTATAGCGCGCCCTAATGCGCCCTCCCCTCCCCCTCCAACAAGAGCGAGACGACGCCGTCCGCTGTAGGCGGCCAGCTGGGAAAGCCGCCCGGTCTCCCGGCTGGCCCTGGAGCGTTTGCAATGTGGCAGGGTTGTCGGCCGAGAAATGCGGGCGACGAGAGGGAGAGAGGGCGCGGCATCGCCTCTCGCCTCGCTCAACCACACGCGCCCGCCAAAAACGCGAACGCCCCACCCCGCTCCCCCCTCTCCACCACCCCCATCTCACGCCGCCCCACCGGTCTGGGCCGCCACCTCGGCTGCAAAATCGTCGACCCGCTTCTCGATGCCCTCCCCCCGGTTGTACCGCGAGAAGCGCCGCACGACGATGTTTTCGCCGAGCGCCGCGACGGCCGCCTTGACGACGTCGCCCACGGTCTTTGTGTTGTCCTTGATGTAGGGTTGTTCGAGCAGGGCGCGCTCGGCCGCAATTTTGCGCACGCGGCCGTCGACGATCTTGGCCACGATCTCGGCCGGTTTGCCGGCCAGGTCGTCCTTGGCCGCCTCCACGAGGCGCTCCCGCTCCAACTCCTCGGCCGGCACGTCGTCCATCGACACGACGGTCACGTCGGGGCAGGCCGCCACTTGCATCGCCAAATCGGACACGAGCTCCGTAAACGCGTCGCCGCGCGCGACGAAATCGGTTTCGCAGTTGACCTCGATGAGCACGCCAAGCGCGGCGCCCGCGTGGATGTAGGACGCGATGGCGCCCTCGGCCGCGGCGCGGGAGGCCTTTTTGTCGGCGGACGCGATTCCCTTCTTGCGCAGATATTCCGACGCGGCCTTGACGTCGCCGCCACATTCCGCCAGAGCCTTTTTGCAGTCCATCATGCCGGCGCCCGACTGGTCGCGCAGCGCCTTGACGGTGGCGGCCGAGACGGCGACGGCAGGGGCCTTGGCAGCGTCCGGCGCGGCCTCGACCGCCTCGGCCGGCGCCTTGGCAGCCGCCGCCTTGCGCGCCGCCGCCGCCGCCTCCAGCGCTGCCGTCTGCTCCGCGACATCAGCAGCCAGGTCGGCCACCTTTTTCTCGACGCCCGCGCCGAGCTCAAACCGCTCAAAGCGGCGCACATCGATCTTTTCGCCCAGGGCGGCAACGGCCTCTTTGACCGCGACGCCAACCGTTTTCGTCGTATCCTTGATGAAAGGTTGCTCGAGGAGGGCCATGGACTTGAGGTTCTTGGCCACCCGCCCAGCAACAATCTGCGCGCGCATCGCTTCCGGCTTCGACTGCATGTCCTCCTTGCCCGCCTCAGCCTCGGTCTCCGCCGCGACGACCTCGGCCGGCACGTCATCGACGGAAACAACCGTCACGTCGGGGAAGGCGGCCACCTGCATGGCGAGGTCGGCGACGAGGTCGCGAAATGCGTCGCCACGCGCGACGAAATCGGTTTCGCAGTTGACCTCGACGAGGACGCCGAGGCGCGCGCCCGCGTGGATGTAGGCCGCGACCTCGCCCTCGGCCGCGACGCGGGAGGCTTTCTTGTCGGCAGACGCGATTCCCTTCTTCCGTAAGTACTCGGCCGCCGCGGCGACGTCGCCGCCACACTCCGCCAGAGCCTTTTTGCAGTCCATCATGCCGGCGCCGCTCTTGTCGCGCAGCTGTTTGACGGTGGCGGCAGAGACGGAGCCGGCGGCGGCCGGAGCCGCGGCCGGCGGCGCGGCGGCGGCCGCCGCCGGCGCGTCCTCCTTGGCCGCTGCCACAGGCTCGGCCGCCACCGCCACTTCGGCAGCGGGCGCGCCTGATTTCGCGCTCACTTTAGAGGCTTTTTTTTTGGCCGCGCCAAAGGTCGCGCCCGCCAGGCCGGCGCGCGCGAGCGCGGCGCCGAAGGGCGACGCGGCCGCCGGCGGTGCGTCGCCCGCCGACGCGCCGCGCGCCGCGACCTCGGCCTCGGCCGCGATGTCTTCGGCCGAGCGCAGGGTGAGGTCCACGCGGCGGCGTTTGGCGTCGACCGAGAGAACGGTCACGGACAGTTTGGTCCCTTCCTCCATGGGGGCGGGCGGCGCGTCCCCGAGTTGGTCGGTCACCAGCAGGCCAGCGACGCCGTCCCCGACGTCGACGAAAAAGCCGTAGGGGAGGACGCGGGAGATGGTGCCGTCGACGACGTCGCCGCGCGAGAGCGTGATGTCGGCCGCCGGCGGCGCGCGCGACCGCCGCGCGCCGCCGTCGCCGCGGCCGCCGTCGCGGTCGTTGCGGCGGGGCGCCCGGCGGTCGCCGCCGCCGTCGTCGCCGCCGGCGTCGTCGCCGCCGCGGTCGCCCGCGCGCGACACGCGCTCCTCGCGCGCCGCGAGCGCGTCCGCGTCCAGCATGGTCAACCCGATGCGTTTCGTCACCGGGTCGACCGACACGACGCGCACGGTGACCGCCTGGCCGGCGGCGACGATGTCCGCGACGGAATCCACGTAGTCGGCCGCGAGCTGGGAGATGTGCAGCAGGCCGTCCGCGGACGAGCCGACGTCCACGAAAGCACCGTAGGCCGCGATGGCGGTCTGGATGGAGGGGAGGTGGGGTGGTGGCGGTGGTGGGCGTGCGCGGCCTCTCGCGGCGCCACCCACGCCGGCGGCCGAGACGGCGGCCCCGATTCCCGCCCCCTCCTCTCTCCTCTCTTCTCACCACTTTGCCCTGGAGTTCCGCGCCAACAACAATGTCCTCAAACTTGAGGGTGATGGCCTTTTTGGGGCGGCGGCCGCCCGCGCGCGCGGCCGCGGGCGCGGCCTCTTTTTGGGGCTCGGCGTCGCCCGCGGGCGCCGCTTCCGCCACGTCCACCTCAGCGGCAGCCAGGCGGCGAAGAGGAGCGCGGGTCGTCAAGGGGCGCGGGCTGGAGGAGGAGGGCGGAGAGGGGGGCGGATGGGCGCCGAGGCGGCGGCGTGCGGCGTGGGGGGCGGCGCGGCGCCCTGGGCGCGCATTGCGCGAACCACACCCATCAGCGGCATGCACACCTGCGACCGACCGCCGCGCGGCGGGCGCCGGGCGCGAGGCGCGCCTGGAGGGAGGAGGGAGGGACGGGCGCGTCGGCGGCCAGCGCGCGGCGCCGCCGCTCCCGCCTCTCCCACGCTCTCCTCCTCTCACCTGGAAGCGGGCCAGCATGACGGCAGGCGAACGGGCGGGCGGGGGACCGGGCACGGGCCGGGCCGGTCGGTGAGTGAGGGGGGGCCGTCCCGCCCGCCCCAACCACACCCACACCCCGCGCGCCCGCGGGAGGCGTTGCACGCGCGGCGCGCGTGCGCACCGTCTCGCCGGTGCCCCCACGCCCCTCTCTTCCTGCCGCCCCCCCCCACCGCGAATCAGAAAAAAACGCGCGCGGCGCGCTCGCGTCGGTTGGTCGGTGCGGGCAGTGCGGTGTGTGTCGGTGTCGGTGTCGCGCCGGGCGCGGGGCGCCCGGCGGGGCGCGGCCGCGGGGCAGCAGATGGGGGAGGGAGGAGGAGGGCGGCGGCGGTCGGGGCGACCGCCGCGCGCCGCCCTCCCCCCGCTCCCTCGCGCGCGCGGCCGCCGCCTCCTCCCTGCTTCTCCCCATTCAGGCCATGGGCGCCCCCCCGCCCCCAAAATCGAATCCGCCCGCCGGGGCACCGCCGGGAGGGGCGCCAAACGTGTACGCGCCGCCGCCGGCGGCGGCCGGCGCCAGGTTCTCCACCTCGCCATCCTCGACATCAAAGTACGTCTCCAGCAGGGACACCGCCTTGTCGTACACGTCCTCGTTTGTGTGGTTTTGCAGCTCCTCGATCTTGTCCAAGCCTTCGGCGTCGTCGATCGCGGCAACGTACGGGTTCGCGCCCGCGCCGAGCTCTTTCTCGCCTTCCCCCACTTTGAGGATGTTCTCCAGCCCCTCCAGCGCCACGGTGACGATACGGACGTCGGCGCAGGTCAGGAGGTCGCACAGGGGCCGCACCGCGCCCGATGCGACGATGCCCCGAATCTGGTCGGCGCTCCCGCCCGACGTCGCGTTCGACACCGCCCACGCCGCCTCCTTCTTGACGTCAAACTCGGCGGTGCCCAGCAGCGCGATGAGCGGCGGGAAGAGTCCCGCGTCGGCGACCGCCTGAATCTGGTCGCGCGTGCCGGCCGTGATGTTGGACACCGTCCAGCAAGCCTCCTTTTTGATCGACTTTTTGTGCCCCGCCGCGAGAAGGTTGAGGAGGCAGGGGAGGGCGCCCGCGTTGATGACGGCCTGGGTTTGGACGTCGTCCCCGGTAACCACGTTGCCGACGGCGCGCAGCGCCGGCACGAGCACCGACGCCGACCCGTGCAGCAACAGTTCCACCAAGCGGCGGGCGACGCCGGCGTCGAGGACGGCCTGAATCTTGTCGTTGGTGCCGTCGGAGAGGTAGGAGAGCGCCCAGCAGGCATCGGTGAGTACCTCCTCGTCCGCGGCGCGGGCGAGGGCCGCCAGCGCGGGCAGTGCGGCGCGCACGGCGTCGAACGGGGGCTGCGGCTTGCCGCGGCACAGGTTGGAGAGGGTCCAGGTGGCGTTGCGCTGCATGGAGAGCTTGGCCCCGTCGTGCAGCTGGTCGAGGAGCGGGGGGAGGGCGCCGGCCGCGAGGACCAGGTCGCGGCAGGCGGGCGAGTCGCCGGCGACGTTGCCGAGCGCCCACACCGCTTGCTCCCGCACGTCGTCGCACGGCGACCGCAGCAACGCGACGAAGACGGGCACGGCGCCATTCTCGATCACCACGCGCGTGTGGTCCGACGTGCCGGACGCGACGTTGGTGAGCGCCCACGCGGCCTCAAACTGGAGCGCGGGCGCGTCGGCGCGCTGCAGGAAGGAGACGAAGCGGGGGACGACGCCCTGGGCAATGACCTCCTCGATGGGCGGGTTGCGTTCTGCGGAACAGGTGGAGGGAGAGTGTGTGGGCGGTGGTGGAGGGGCGGGCGCGCGCCGCGGTGGGGGCGCGCGCCCGGGCTTGGGGCGCTCCCTGCCTTCCGGCCGCCGCCCACGCGGGCAAGTGCAAGGCGTGGCGCCCGCGGCAAGCACGTGCGCGCGCGCGCACCGCCGACGCCGCGCGCCGCCCCCCTTCCTGTCTCACCAATCGACAGCAGCTTGCGGAACTGGGTCGTCGCCTCCAGCTGGGCCGCCGGGTCTTCGGACCACACGCCCTGCACCATGAGAGGCAGCTGCTCGAGCTGTGGGGTGCGGGGGGATGGGGGATCGGCGCGCGGTCGACGGCGCGCGCGGGCGTGGGGCGTGGGGGGGGCGCGGCCGGGCGCGGCCACCCGTCGCACGCCGCGGTTGACGCTCCTGCGCCCGCGCAGGGCGGCAACCCGCCCCTCGCACCTTCGCCCCGCCCCCGCGCGTCGAGTCTTCGGCCGCCCCCATCAACTCCCCCCCAGGCGGAACCATGTCCCCAAACACGGCCCGCTTCTTTTGCAGGCTCTCGTCCCGCTTGGCCTTGCGCAGCTCGATGATGTTGGTCTCGCGCTTGCGCCGCGCGTCGTCTGCGTCGATGCCGCGCTGGAACGCGCGCCTGCGGTCGGCGGCCGAGGGGGCGCCGCCGCGGCCCGACATGGTGAAGAGGGGTGGAGGGTGGTGGGGCGCCGGGCGCAAGGGGCGCGGAGTGAGAGGGGCTGCCGGCGGTCTCTCTCTGGTTTTGCAGAGCGCCCTCTCCCCTTCCTCCTTCTATCACTTGGCCACCGGTGGAGGCTGCATGAAGTCAGACAGGCGGGGCAGGCCGGTGGCGGGCTGCGGCGGAGGCGGCGTGCGCGCACGGCAGCGCCCGCGGTCGCTCTCCGACGACGACGACGACCGCGACCGCCGTCGCCGGTCCCGGTCCCGGTCCCTCGACCTCGACCGCCTCCTCTTGTCGCGCGACCGCGAGCGCGACCGGCGCGACAACGGCTTGCCCTTCTTCTCTTTCTTCTCTTTCCGCTCCTTCTTCTCCTTCTTCCCCTTCTTCTTCTCCTTGGCCCGCAGCGCGGCCCGCAGGCCAGCTTGATTCGAGCCGCCGGCCAAAGCTTTTTCCCGGTCCGCATCGAGCTGGGCGCGAAACGCGCGCTGCGCCTCTTCGGTCACCGCCTCCGACGCCGCCTCGCCCGCCGCCTCCGCTTTCTGCGCCTTTTTAAAATCCTCCCACGACACGCGGTCCACGTTGGTCATGGCCGCGAGGCGGGCGGCGTGCCAGGCGGGGGTGTGGAAGGTCGCGTCGACCGACGTTGGCGCCGGGCCCGGCCGCGCGGCGTCGCCGTCGGCCGCGCCAGAGTCGCCGCCAAAGCGGGCGGCCTGGCCGGCCTTGTGGCCCGCGTTCTTGCCCATTGGAGCAAAGAGGTGGGCGGCCGCGGCGGAATGCGGAGCCCGCAGGCGGCGGCGGCGCGCAGGGGGCGGCGGCTGGTCGCGAGACGCGCGCGGCCTCGCGCGCAGTGGGGAGGGCGGGCGGGGAGTGGCGCGCCGTGCAACACGCGCCGTCCGCCGACTCTCCTCCCTCCCCTGCTACCCCAGGTCTATGCTCGCCTCGCCCTCGGTCGCCGCCGCGCCGCCGTACGCGCGCAGCTTGGCCAGAGAGTCGAGGGCCAGGGCGCGCTGGGCGTCGCGGGCGGGGCCGGGGGGGGTGGAGGCGTGCGCGCGAAACTCTGCGCGCACTTCGGCCGCCAGCTTGCCCCGATTTTTGGATGGAAACCGGCGTACCGCAGCCATGATGGTGCGGTAGGTGGAGGCGCCCGCCCAGGAGGTCATGAGGCGGTGGCGGGCGTCGGCGCGTCGCCCTTGGCCTTCGCCTCCCTTTTAGAACACTCTTTCAGCGCGGCCACCTGCTGTTGGCACTTGGTCCAGTCCCGGCCGGTGTCGCCGAGGCAAGCCTGTGGCGAAGGAGGGGGTGCTGGAAGGCGTCCGCGTCCGGGCGCCGCACACTCAGGCCTGGGCCCTGACCTACCTCTAGTGCCACGTACGCGGCAGCACAGGGACCCAGGCTGAGCACGGCGGGGTCGTCGCTGTCGACGGGGGCGTGTGGGGAGGGGGGCGCTGCCATCGGCCGCTCTGTGGCGGCACCGGGGGCGGCGGCGAGGGCGTGGGTGGTCGCCACAATCAGCCCACCCCCTAGTCGGGCGCCGCTGTGTGGCACGGCCGCGGCCGCGAGCGGCGCGGCCTGTAGGAGGCGCGCCGCCCCCGCTGCATGCGCCGCGCCGCAGCGCGGCCCCTCTTTGAGCTCGCCGGCCTTCCCAAACGACCCGCTTCGACCATCACTGCTTCCTCTATCTCGATGGCGGGACCCCCCCAACCCCCACCACCCCTCCCGCCCAACACCACCCGCGTCCTGTTCTGCGGGCGGGACATGCACTATGGCTTCGCCTACACGGCGGAAGCCCTAGCCGACGCGCCGGCCATCGAGTGCGTGCAGTGCGACCGGGACGACGCGGCCGCGTGGTTGCCGACCGCGCGGCTCGCGGTGCCCCTCATGTGCAGGCTCGATGCAGGGATGCTGGAAGCGGGCGCGGCTGGTCGTTTGACGCACGTGCTGCAGTATGGAGTCGGGGTGGAAGGCGTCGATTTAAGGGCGGCCGCCGCCAACGCTGTCGCCGTGCACAACATCCCGTCCGACGCCGTCCCCAACGCCGTCTCCTGCGCGGAAATGGCCATCTTCCTGGCGCTGGCCGTGCTGCGGCGGTTGCCCGAGCTGCAGGCTTCTCTGGCCGCGCGCACGCTCGGCGCGCCGCCGGGGCGGACGCTGGCGGGCAAGACTGCGCTTGTCATCGGGTTTGGCAACATCGCGCGGCAGTTGGTGCCCCGCCTGGCTGCGCTGGGCGTCATGGTCGACGCGGTGCGCCGGTCGCCCTGGCCGGAGAACGGGGAGGGCGCCGCGGCTGCGCTGCGGAGGCGCGGCGCGTGGGGCGACCTGCACGCCTTTGCCGCCAGCGCCGATCTCATCTTCTTGGCGTGCGCCCATAACGAGGGCACGGCGGGGGTCGTTGGGGCCGAGTTTTGGCGCGCGGCCAAACGCGGCGCCGCGCTCGTCAACGTCGCCCGCGGCGGCCTGGTTGATCCTGACGCGGCCTTGGAAGCGTTGACATCGGGTGCCGCCGGCGGCTTGGGCTTGGACGTGACCTGGGAGGAACCGGTCGACCCCTGCCACCCGCTCGCCCTTCACCCTCGCGTCGTGCTCACGCCACACGTGGCGGGCGTGACGCAGGAGTCGTACCGGGGCATGGCCGAGATCGTTGCGGCGGCGGCGCGGCGGCTGGCGGGCGGGGAGGAGCCGGAGGCGCCCCGAGTGGTCTAGCGTCGTGGCGTCCTCGATTGACACACAGTGCTGCCTCCCCTCCCCTTTCCCCTCTCAAGCTTTCTTCTTGGCCGCCGCCTCGACCTTGTCCAGCACGTCGCCCACACGGCGCGCCAGGGCGGGGACGAGGAGGACGCCGTCGGCTCGGAGCAAGTCGGGCGCGGCGAGCGTGGCGGCGGCGGCCGCGCCACCGCCGCTCCGCGTTTCAACCGAGAGCTCATAATCCGCGCCAAAGCGGGACATCTTGGAGGAGACGGCGAGCGCGGGGGCGCGGGCGGTCGCGCGCGTGAAGAGGAAGGAGTCTTTCTCGATCCGCGCCGCGAGCCAGGTGAGCGCGGCGGAGAGGGCGGCATAGGAGGCGACGCACGCGATGAGTAAAGGAGTGGTGGCGGGAGGCTTTCCCGGATAGAACTGGGCGAGCAGGGCGACGGCGCAGCTGGGAAAGAGGACGAGAGGGGTTGGTGGCAGGGGTGGGCAGCGGGCGGGCGGCCGGCCGCGCGCCGATCCCGCGCCATCGCCCCCCCCAACTATCTCCCCTCATCCCTCATCCCCACCTGGCGAGCCCCAGCCCTAATTTGCACCAGTAGACCGTCCCATCCTCGGCGTAGCCGCGCGCGAGCACGGCGGCGGCGGTCGCATCGTCGAGCGCGCGTTTGACCGCGGCCCAATCCCCCAGGTCCACTTTCGGGGGCTGCGACGGCGTGGTGGGCGGGTCGGCCGGTGTGGACGCCATCTTGAGGGGCGCGAGTGTGCGCGGGCGCGAGTGCGGTCGCCGCTTCACTCTCTCTCCCTCCCCCTCCCGCCACCATGGCCTCGCCGCCTCGGACCATCTTCATCTCCTCTGACGGCGAGGGTAACCTCCCGCGGCGCCCGCGGGGGCAGCCCGAGGCGGCGGCGGCGCCCCCCGAGGCTCCGCCCAACCACGCGCTCCCGGCGGCGGCGCCGCCCCCTCCCCTCCCCGCCGACCACGAGCCGGTGGACACGCTCGACCTCTGCATGCGCGAGCTGCGGCTCAAGGCGCAGGCGGCGGCCGTGCGCCGCGTCTGGGCGGCCACGCGCTCCGTGCGCTGGAACGCCGCGCCGCCGTCCACGCACGGCGCGCGCGCGCTCGAGAGCCCCACGCTGCATGTCGAGGCAGGCGTCGGCCGCGGGCGTCGAGTTCTGGGAGACGCGGGCGGCGCTGGGACGGCGTGTCGAGGTTACAGAGGATGAAGGAGGGATGGTGGTGCGGGGGAGGGGTCCGGAGGAAACAGAAGCGGGCGCGGCCCTCATCACCGCCTATTGGCCAGCACGCACTCCCCACGCCTCCCCCACACCATGCGCCGCACGACCGAGTGTGGGCACGAGACGGCGTCCGTGACGTCAAAGACGGTGCCGTCGATGATGCGAAAGTAGGAGGCCCTCTCGACGCGCGACGCGCGCTTCTTCTTGCTCCCGCGCTGCTGCCCGCGCCCCCCACCGCCCTCGCACCAGATGTCACCCTCGCGCAGCTCATGCACCACGCGGTGCACGGGGCAGGGCGCGGCCAGCGGGCGGCGGGTGGGGTGGAGGTGGTGGCGGCCGGCGGCGCAGTCGCACGGCGTCGGGATGGAGCCTCCCGGGCTGTCGTCGTCACAGGACGCGCGATGGTGCCGGCGCGGTGACGGGGTCGGGGAAGTGGCAGCAGCGGCAGCGCGGTCGGCGGCGGCGGCCGCCTTCGCCGCGTCGGCCGCCGCGTCAGCCAGCTCGCGCTCGTGAGCCACGCGGCCGGCCCCCGTCTTGAGCGCTTCCCACGCGTCGGAGACACGCGACGTCGCCACGGCGGCACCGGGCGCGTCGCCGACCTTGTCGGGATGCACGACGAGAACGATCGCGCGCCACGCCGCCTTAATCTCTGCATCCGACGCCGCCCTTCCGACGCCCAACACTTCAAAGTGGTCGCCCGCGGCCAACACGCGGGCCACGGCGGCGGGCGCGCCGGGTGCTGCTTCGGCGGGGAGGAACGGGCGCGTACACGCCGTCGCAGCGCTCGCCGCGCCGCGCGCGCACAGACCCACGAGCGCATACCAGCACAGCCCCGCCGCGATACAACGGCCCAACCAGCCCAACCCGTAGCGCGCCGCGGCCGCGACGGCGAGGGGGAGGGCCGCGGTGACGCAGGCGGCGGTCACGACCTCGGCTCGCGTGCCAGCACCGCGGCCGGCCGCCAGCACCCCAACGAGCCCCACCAGGCCCGCGAACGATCCCCACAGACCGCCGCCGCCGGGGCCCAGCCACCAGGCTGCGGGGTGGGTGAGCACGGTTGCGAGGGCGGGCTCGCCACCGGCGGCCAGCGCGCCGACGAGCGCGACGGTTTCCAGGGCCGCGACCCACAGGGGTGGCCGCCAGACGAGCAGGCGGAAGGCGGGGCCAAGCATGGAGCCGGAGAGGGTGGCGCGGGCGAGGGCGGCGAGGGCGCGCAGCGCGGGGGGCAGCGCGAGCACGAGCGCGCCGCCCGCGGCGAGCGCGCCCGCCAAGCCGCAGCGGGGTGAGTGCCAGGAACGATTGGGATCGAAGCCGTCGCCCTCCTCCTCCATCCAGCGGACGACCGCTTCCGCGCCCGCGGCGAGGAGGAGGAGGAGGGGCGCGAGCGCGGCGACCGGCAGCCGCCCGAAGAAGACGCCGGCCGCCGCGCCGACCGCGGCGCCGAGCGCGAGCGTGGCCAGGACGGCGCCAAAGGCGGCCGCGATGAACTTGAGGCAGACGAGGAACGAGGGGAGGAGCGGCGCGTTGTGCGAGCGCGCGCCGTGGCGCGACGACCGTCCGGCCCGGCGAGCGTCCGACTTGGAAGCGTCCCGGGTCCAGTCTTTGGGGGAGTAGGGCGTGTACATGATGGGTGGGAGGAGGCGATGCGAGAGGGTCGGGCCTGGCGCGCCTCCGAGTTGCGTGTCGGCCGCCGCCGTCGATGCGCGCCCCAGGCGGGGCGGCGGGCGGGCTGGAGCGCGCCCCGGACCGGTAGTGAGTGCGCGCAGTCGGCCATCACAACTCTGCTCTCCCTCTCCCTCTTCCCCGCCCCGATGGCCGTCTCCCTCAAGGACGCGACCAAGCTCCTGGAAGCGTTCAAGGTGAGAGGACAGGAGGCGCGTCGGGCATCGGTTGGCCGCGCGGATGGCGCGGCGCAAGCGTGCGGGGACGCGCGCGCGCCGCCGGTCGATGCGCCAGCGCGCGCCTGATCGCGCGCCTGTATTGCGCGCGACGCGCGTGAGAGGGCGTTGGGCGCCGCGCCCGACCCCCTCCCTCCGCTTCCCAGGCGGCCGCCAAGAAGAAGGACGCCGACGCAGCGCGCAAGGCCCTGGTGGAACTCCAGGTCAGTGAGAGAGAGGGGGCGAGGCAGGCGGCGAGAGGAGAAGGTCGAGCGCGTCGCCGACCTTCCTCCCTCTCTTGTCCTCCTCTCTCCTTTCAGCTGGCGCTCGTCACCCTCCCCTCCCTCCCCCCGATGCTCGAGCCCTCCCCCACAGCCCCCCAAGAACTGTCCCTGGCACGGGAAGGGTTGGAGGCCGCGGTGTTGCTGGACGTCGAGCTCGGCGACGACGCCGCGCTCGACCGCCACGGGGCGCAGCTCAAGCCGTACTATGTGGATGCGCGCAGTCTCGTCCCTCCGTCGCCGCGGGAAGGCCTGCTTCGGGCCCTCCTCCTGCTTCGGTCGCTCGTCGCGGGCCGCCTCGCCGAGTTTCACGCGGACGTCGCCTCCATGCCCCCCACCGTCGCCTCCTCCCCCCCGGTCGCGCACGCCGCCGCCCTCGAAGCCTGGCTCGCGGAAGGCGCGTACAACAAAGTCCTCGCGGAAGGCCGCCGCCCGCCCGACGCGGCGGCCGCGCCGCTGCTCGGCCGCCTGCTGGCCACGGTGCGCGGCGAGGTGGCGACCTGCTGCGAGGCGGCGTACGAATCGCTGACGATGGCCGACGCGGCGTCCCTGCTGCGTTTGGACAACGAGGCGGCGCTGGCCGACGTCGCGTCCGCGCGGGGCTGGCGCCTCGCGGGCGGCCGCGTCCACTTTCCGCGCGGCGCCGCCGCCGCAACGGCGGCGGGCGCGGGGTGCGCGCCGGGGGCGGAGCTGGTGGCGCAGGCGCTCACGGTGGCGCGCGAGCTCGAGCGGATCGTGTGATGAGAAGAGGCGAGAGACAAGCCCGGTTCTCCACCTCTCTCTCTCGTCACAGACGCAGCGGCGCAGGGAGAGCCTGGGAGGGCGAGCAACCGCCCCACACCCCACCCCCACCCCAGGCGGGCCGCCGCGCCCATCTCTCCACCCTCTCCCCCTCTCCCTCCCTCGCGCCCCCGCATCAGTTCACAGAAGAAGCGCCGTGTGGCCGGCCGAGACGGGAGGGAGAACGCCTGCCCCAACACTCGTCTCCTCTCTCCCTTCACCCCTCGCGCGCCACCCCCACCTGCGCTGGCCGCACGACGCGCCCGTTGAGGCGGTACCCCACCTTGGCCACCGCCGCCACGTGGCCCGCGGGAGGGCCGCCGGGGGACGGGGGGACTTGGAAGACGGCCTCCATCTCGTTGGGGTCGAACAGCGCGCCGGCGGGGTCGAACCGCTCGACGCCCGCGCCGCGAAAGGCGGAGAGGAGGACGCGCTCGGTCAAATCCACGCCTTCGACGAGCGCCGATAGCCTCTTGGGCGCCGTCGCGTCCGCGTCGGCCGCGTCGGCGCCGACGCCCGCCGCCTCCCTCGCCCGCTCCAGATTGTCCGCCACATCCAACAGGCTCTTGACCAGTCCCTGCACCGCAAACGCTTTCGCGCTCTCCGCCTGGCGCGCGGTGCGCTCGCGCAGGTTCTCCATGTCGGCCAAAGCGCGCACGAGCCGGTCTTTGAGGGCCGCGTTTGCCGTCGCGGCCGCTTGGAGATCGGCTGCCAGAGCCTCGGCGTCGGCCTCGGCCGCCGCCGCAGTCGCCTCGGCGTCGCCATTCGTCGCCGCCTCCTCGGCCACGTCGGCGCGCGCGTCGGCGGCGTCGGCCGCCGCCGCCGCCGCGTCAGCGGCGGCTTGGTGAGGATTCTTGGGCGGCTCGCGGCTCGACCAGAGGCGGCGGGTGGCGGAGAACGCGGCCGGGACGCGGCGTGGCGTGGGCGCCGGCGCGCCGCCCCGCGTCGCCACCGCCCACCCGCGCGCGGCGGCGACCGCCAGGGATCGGGCCGCGTGGCGCTGCATGGGTGGTTGCAGCAGGCGAGGAGGCGTGTGGCGCGCGCAGCGCGCCGGCGCCGCCCCTCCCTCGTCCCTCTCTGCCTCACGCCACGCGCTACGCCTCGACCCCCGCCGCCCACGCGCCCAACGCGTCCGCCGCATCCCGCCACGTCGCGTCCAGCATCACGTCGTGCCCCGCGCCAGGGAGGATGACGGGTTCCCCGGCGCCGAGCCACGCCGCGGCTTCCCGCAGCGCGCCCACGTCGACCACGGCGTCCGCGTCGCCGCCCAGCACAAAGCCGGGGCAGGGAGGCGGGAGGCCGAGGGGCGGCAGGGGCGTCTCGTTGCCAAGGCGCGCCACGTCGAGCACGGGCGTCGCGCCGTCGTTGGCCGCGAGCAACCCGACGTACCTCTCCACCTCTGCATCAGCCAGGGCGTCTGAAAAGAACATGAGCCGCGCGGTTGCGGCGTCCTTGGCGTACCCCCGGGAAATAAAACCCCACGTCAGCCGCGCCGAAAACCAGAGCCCGCGCGCGGCCGCGATGCGGCGCACCATGGCTGAGTTGCCAGAGGGCGGAGCGGAGGCGAGGAGGGCGGCGCCGGACGGGGAGGGGAACGCGCCCGTCGCCGCTTCAAGCAGCAGCCGCTGAACGACCAAGCCGCCGAACGAGTGCCCGACGACGATGGGGCTGCGTCCATAAACCTCCTCCATGGCCGCCATGACGTGAGCGACGTCGGCCGCGTGGCTGGCGAGCGTGCCGCCCGCGCGCGCGCCCGCCGGCGGCGCGTCCGACCCTCCCCGCCCGCGCAGCGACACCGCGGTCGCGGTCCAGCCGTCCGCCGCCAGGTGGGGCAGAAACCGCTCGCGCCAGCACCAGGCCGCGTGGCCGGACCCGTGGACAAAGAGGAGAGGGGGGCGAGAGGGCGGGGCGGGGTTGGCGCCGCTCCCCCTTCCTCCGCCCGCTGTCAGCAGCTCCAGCCGCGTGCCATCGGGCAGGGTGTGGAGGGACGAGGCGACCGAGTCGGCGAGGGGCGCGGCGAGGACGGGCGGCGGGAGGCGGTTGGGGCGCCCGGCGATCGAGCGCCGCACTGGGCGTGGGCGCCACGCATGTGCACGATGCGCCAGCATGGGCACGGCGGTCTCCGGGCGACTCTGCGCTCTCGCAGTGGCGCCAGCGATTCGCGCCAGCGCCTCTCACTCTCTTCCCGCGCCCTTCCCCTCGTCACTTGCATGTCGGGCCGCGGTCGGGGCCGCGGTCGGGGCCCCGGCGCCCCGTCCGCGCCGGGCGCCGACGGGAGTGACGGCGAAGAGCCGCCAGGGTCGCCCAAGCTGTTTCCGGTAAGGGCAAAAGGGTGGGAACGTGCAAAAGGGGTTGTGGCATGGCCGACTAGCCGGGATGGGGGACGCGCGGCGCCCGCGGGCGCCGATGCGGCGCGGCGGCCGACCGTCCCCCATCTCGTCTCTCCCAGGACATCCTTCTCCCGCCCCTCGACCCGGTCACACCACACCAGGACGATCTTCTCGCCGTGTGGACCCGGTTGGAAACCGCGTGGCGCCAGTCGCCCTGCTTCCTCGCGCCCGGCGCCGACGCCGCGGCGCTCGCGGGGGCGATGACCCTGCACCCCGCCCTCGTGCCCGCGGACCTCTACTCGAGGGCGGACGCTGACGCGTCGGCCACGGCGGCGGGAGGGCGCGGCGAGGGTTACTGGTCGGGCGCAGCGGCGCGCGCGGCGGCGGCGGAAGCCGCAGGCGGGCTCTTTGAGAGACTGGAAGCCCTGGAACGCCGCGGCGGCGACGGCGGCGCCCCCGGCGACCCGTCGCACAACCCCGCGTCGTCCGCCGACCCGCGCAGCGCGCCGCTCGCGGCCGCGCCGCCCGCCGACGGCGACGACGACGACGCCCGACCCCCCGGCCCCGCCGAAGAGTCGGACGACGACGCTGACGGCGACGATGACTACCTCGTGGGGGAGGCGTTCGACGACGACGACGGGTACGGCGACGACGACGACGGCAACGGCGAGCCCACGTTTTGAAGAGATGAGGAGAGGAGGGGGGCTGCTTTGCTTTCGGGCGTGTGGGCACACTGTAGGCACGACAAACTCGAGCGCTCACGTGCGGCTTTCGCGCTCTCGGCCGCGCCCGCGCCGACGGCCTTTCGCCGCGGGTTTCGCCTTCTTGGCCGGCACCTTGCGCACCCCCCCTTTGGCCTTGGCCGACCGCGGACGCTCGTCATTGCCATCTGGGTCCACGTCCCACTTGGCTACGGCGGCCGCGACGGCTGCGCCTTCGGGGTCGTCGGCCGCCACGCCTCCGCCGTCGACCGGCTCAACAGCCACGACCGACCGCCACAGGCCGTCGACCCGCATCACCTGGATCCCTCCAACACTCGTCAGCGTTGCCAGGGCAAGCGTGCCCGCGGTGGGGACGTGGGCCGCGGCGCAGAGGGTGCCCGCCAGGTCGAGCGCCCGCCCCGTGTCCACCACGCGCCCCACCGCGCCCGACCCGGCGACCTCGACGCCGGGCGGTAGTTCGGCGATGACGGAGGTGGCGACGCCGGCGGCGCCCCCCGGCGCCAGCGTCAGCGGCAGCGCGCCGGGGGGCGGCGTCGACGCTGCGCGCTTGCGCGCGGAGGCGGGTTTCGCCGGCGTCGGCGTCGGCGTGCGGGCGAGCTCCTGAAACAGGGCTTCAGCTTTGGGTGGGGGAGGAGGCGGGGGCGGCTTGGGAGGAGGCGACCGCCGCGCCGCCGGCGCGGGCGCCCGCGCCGGCGCGGGCGGCGTGGCCGCCGCCCCGCGCGCGGCCAGCGCGCGCACGGCGGTCGCCCACGCGGCGTCCTGGGAGTCATCGGACGAGGTGGAGGCCATGGGGCGCGAGTGTGAGAGAGGAGACGCGCGCCGCCGCCGGCGCGACTCGTTCTGCCCGGCAGTTCTAGTATAGCAGCCCGCCGCGCCCCGCCAAACCCCCCGCACACCCCGCCGCGCGCCCCGACCCCACGCGCGCAGCGCGCCACGCCGGAACCCCGCCCACCTCGACCCGGTCACTGTTTTTTGATAAACGGGTCGAGCGGCTTGCCGAGCCCGTACACGACGAACCCGATGTCCCGCAGCGCGGCGTGGTCCAGGATGTTGCGCCCGTCAAACACAAACGCGGGCTTCATCATGCCGTCGAAGATGCGGCGGAAGTCGAGCGTTTTGAATTCGTCCCACTCGGTCATCACGGTCAACCCGTGCGCCCCCGCGCACGCGGCGTACGCGTCCTCGGCCACCGTCACATCGTCCTTGTGGGGCGTCGCGGCGGGCCCCGCGGACGACCGCGGGTGGTCCCACTCAAACTTGCCCAGGTGGAGGTCTTCGTGGATGCGCGCCTCGGTCACTTGCGGGTCGTAGATGGCGAGCGACGCCCCGTCCGCCAGCAGCCCCCGGCACACGTCGATGGCCGGCGTCTCCCGGGTGTCGCCCGTGTCCTTCTTAAACGCAAAGCCGAGGACCGCGACGCGCTTGCCCGAGATTGTGTTGAACATCGCTTCGATGACGCGCTCCACGAAGCGCTGCTTCTGGTAGTCGTTGATGTGCACGACCGAGTGCCAGTATTCGGCCACCTGGCGGGGAGGGGAGGAGGGGGGAGGGGTGGGTGTGGCCGTTTCGTCGCCGCGCCCTCTCTCACTCCCAACTCCCATTTCTCTCTCTCTCTCCCTCCGCCGCCTCGCACCTGGTGCAGGCCCACGGTTTCGCAGATGTAGACGAGGTTGAGGATGTCCTTTTGGAAGCACGACCCGCCAAAGCCGACCGAGGCGTTCAGAAACTTGGGCCCGATGCGTGAATCGGTCCCCACACACTTCGACACCTGCTCCACGTCCGCCCCCGTCGCTTCGCACAGCGCCGAGATCGCGTTCATGGACGACACCCGCTGCGCCAGCATGGCGTTGGCGGTCAGCTTGGAGAGTTCGGCCGACCACAGGTTGGCGCGCAGCACGCGCGGCGACGGGATCCAGCGTTCGTAGACCGCCGCCAGTTTCTCGACGGCCGCCCGCCCGAACTCGTCGTCCCGGCCGCCGATGAGGACGCGGTCGGGCTCGGCCAGGTCGGCCATGGCGGTGCCTGCGGAAGAGGGGGGGGGCGAGGGGGGGTGGTGGGCGACCGCGCGCCCTCCCTCGTTCACCCTCGACCATCCTCCCTGGCGCCCCCCCCGCCCCCCCCACCTTCGGCCAAGAACTCGGGGTTGGACAGAATGTCGAACCGCACGCCCGGCGCCGCGACGTTGCGCGTGAGCACTTTTTCGATCGCCTCGGCCGTCTTGACCGGCACCGTGCTCTTCTCCACCACGATCTTGGACGTCATCGACACGGCCGCGATCATGCGGGCGGCGCCCTCCCAGTAGGTGAGGTCGGCCGCCTTGCCCGCGCCGACGCCGCGCGTTTTCGTCGGCGTGTTGACCGACACAAAGACGATGTCCGCCTCCCCGACGTGCTTGTGGGTGTCGGTCGAAAAGAACAGGTTGCGGCCCCGGCACGCGGCGACGATCTCGGGCAGGCCGGGCTCGTAGATGGGGAGCGCGTCGGAGTTCCACGCGTCGATCCGGGCCTGGTTGATGTCGACGACGACGACCGTGATGTCGGGGCACTTGAACGCGATCATGGCCATGGTGGGGCCTGGCGGAGGGATGGGGGGGGGGGGTCGGGGGCGGCGGGAGGGTCCGGGGTCTCCAGGCGCCCCTCGTTCACGCCCCCGCGCGCGAGGAGCGGGCGCGAATGGCGCGCCCGGCGTCCCACGCCGGCGCCACCGGGGGCGCCGCGGTCGCCGGACCGCGGCCGTGCGCCGCCAGCGGGCGGGCGGGTGGCGGGCGGGCGCCACGCATCGCAGCGCCCGGCGCGCGCGGCACGCCGCGCGGCGCACGGCGGGCAGGGCTCGGCCGACCCTGCCGCCCCGCGCCGCGATTCAGGCACGATCCGTCATGCCTCTGGGGCGCGTGTGGGGGGGCGGAGGGCGGCGGGGCGGCCCGGCGCGCGCCCGCCCGAGCCGCGGGCGGGCGCCGCGACCGCGCCCGCCGCCGCGCCGCCCGCCACTCGCGCGTACAGCGCACACCCAGATCGCGGCGATGCCCCTCCACCCAAAACAACACGCACCACCGACGTAGCCCGCGCCGATGCAGCAAATCTTGAGCGGCTTCTTCTCGACCGCCATGGCGGCGTCGGGCACGATGGCGACAGGCGGGGTGGGGGGTGGGTGGCGGAGCCGGGGCGGGCCGCGGGAGTGTGTGGGGGGCCAGCTGCGGCGTCACTCCTCCTCCCGCCATGCGTGCCGCCGTCTCCCGCGCCACCGCGGCGGTCGCCACCCTGGTCGGCCTATCGGCCTCGACCGCCCGCCCCGCCAGCGCGGCGGCGCACGTGGCGGCGCCCGCGGCGGCGTCGGCGTTCACGCCGCCCTGGTTTTACCACGGCATCGACGGCCCCCGCTACACCGTCCTGGCGGAAAAGGAGGGCTATGAGATTCGCCGGGTGAGGGGTGGAGGGAGGGAAGGCGGCGCCCGCGTCCGCCCGGCGGCGCCCGTGCCCGCGCGCGGCGCCGACCGACGCCCTCTCCCTCCCCGCCACCAGGTCGAGCCCACCGCGTGGGCGGTCACCACCGTCAAGAGCGTGCGTGGCATGGATGGCGGGTTGGTGGGCGGGCGGGCGCCCAAAACGGCCGCGGAGCCCAGACACCTCCCCCCTTCCCCCCTCCCCAGTTCAACGTGCGCTCCGCCATGTTCACCGGCTTCCGCCGCCTCTTCAAATACATCACGGGCGACAACGCCGACGGCGCCAAGGTCGCGATGACGTGCCCCGTGCTCACCCTCATCCAGCCCGCGGCCGGCCCCTTTTGCAGGTCGACGTTTGCGGTGTCATTCATGGTGCCGTGGGCGGTGCAGGCGGCGGGGGGGGCGCCGGCGCCCAACGACGGGGACACGGTGGTGAAAGCGACGGGGGGCGCGACGTTCTATGTCGCCCAGCGCGGCGGCTGGGCCATGGACGACGCGTCGGCGACCGCCATGGCGGCCAACCTTGTCGCCGCGCTCGAGCGCGACGGCGTCGCCGTCTCCGGCGACGCCCACTTTCTCGCCGGCTACGACCCCCCCTTCCGCTTGCTGCGCCGCCACAACGAGCTCTGGATTCCGGCGACGGTGGCTGACATGGAGGCGTTCTGGGGCAAGGAGGAGGGGGGCGTGGCGGCCGAGTGAGGGTGGGGGTGTGCTTTTGGGGAGGGGGGGGTCGCGTGCCGCTTTGTTGCATTCATCCCGCCGCCCCGAGCGCCTTGTCCACTGCGTCCCTGTGCGCAGCCACCAGCCCCTGAAACAGGCCGACCGCGACAGCGCGCGCGTCGGAGTCGGCGGCGGCGGGGTGCGCGGCGTCGACCAGGGCGGCGACGACTCCGGGCGTGCCGATGAATGTGAGCTGTGCGGAGGGGCCGCCGGCGGATACCAGCATCGAAGAGGCCATCAGCAGGCGCACGCGCGCGTCGTCGCTGGCGGCGTCGGCGGGCGTCGCCGCCAGAGCACTTCCCACAGCCCGCACCCCTCCGCCTGCCAGCAGGGCGTCCAGGCAGCCCCCTCTCGCAGCTGCGGCCGCACACGCGGCGTCGGCGGCGCCCTCGGCGGCGTCCGGCGAGCCGGCCTGAGAGAGCAGCGCCAGAGTCGCTGCCGGCGCGCCAGCCGCCGCCGCCGCCGCCGCGCTGGCGTCGCCCGCGTTGAAGAGGGCGGCCAGCAGGCTGGCTGCGTTGAGCGCGTCGGCGGGGGTGGTTGCAGCGGTGGCCGTGGCGACCGAGGCCGCTGCCGCTCCGGCGTCGACCGCGGCCGCTGCCACCGCCCCGCCGGGGCGGCCCGCTTGCAGCACGCACGCGAGTGCGGCAGCCGAGTTGCGAGCGGCGCACGCGTCGGAGCCAGAAAGCAACTCAACGAGCGGCGCAACCGCAGCCGCCAGCGCGGCGTCCGCGGCCTCGGTCTCCGGCGCCCGCTGCGCGGCCAGCATGAGCGTGGCCGCCGCCGTGCCGGCGTCGGGGCCGGCGAGGCCGGCGGTGGCGGACTTTAACAGGGCGACCAGCTCCGCGTCGGTGGGCGCCGCTGGCGGCGCGGCGGGCGCCATGCGGATGGAGGCGCTGGGCGCGACGCCGACTAGCGCGCGGCAAGGCCGGGGCGCGAGCCGACGAAACAGTGAGCGCGGCGCCGGCGGCACCCTTCACACGGCCTCTCCTCCCCCGATGGAGCCCCAATTTCGTGTGCCGCCGCCAGGCGTCGCCCTCGCGGTGCGGCGACGGCGGCGCGGTGGTGGACGTGGCGCGGGCGGCGGGCGGCGGCGGCGCCGCCGCGGCCAGCGATGGCGGCCAGCCACCCTCCGCGGTCGGCGATCGGCACCATCAATCGCTCGGCCGCGTGCCCGGCGGCGGCGCGCCCCAACTGCGACACACGCGCCGCCGACCCCCGTCCCCCTCGTCTCCCCTTCAGGAGGAGCTCGACCGCCGCCTCCTCGTCCAGCTGCGCGACGGCCGCAAGCTCGTTGGCACCCTGCGCTCGTTCGACCAGTTCGCCAATCTCGTCCTCGAGGGCGCGTCGGAGAGGATTATTGCGGGCTCCTCTTTCGCCGACGTCCCGCTCGGCGCCCACGTCGTGCGCGGGGAGAACGTGGTGTTGCTGGGGCGCCTGGACGATGGGCCGGCCGGCGACGCGCCGCACGGCCTCACCCGCGCCCCCGCCGCGCAGGTCAAGGCCGCCGCCGCGACCGAGCGAGAGGCCGACCGCATGGCCAGGGGCGTGAAGGCGCGGCTGGACCTCGAGTTTTTGGACATGTAGAGAAGAGAGACAGGGAGGCGCACTGACGACTCGTGGCGAAACACGGCGCGGCACGGCGCCCGCCCCAATTCTCTCCACCCCTCCCCCTCTCTCAGAAGTACAGCATGTCAGCGGCCGCCGGAATGACGACCGGCTCGACGACAAGCCGCGCGGCGGCCGTGAAGATCGCGCCGAGCGCGACAGAAATGGGCAGCGCCGGCAGCGCGTGCCGCCGCACCGCCAGGAGCAGCAGGGTGGCGCCCAGACCGGCGATGACGGCCAGAGTGGCGGCCGCAGCGGCCAGGAGGTCGTACATGGACGCGCGGCCGACGAGGAGAGAATAAAATATGAAGTCGCCCAGGCCGAGCTTGATCGCGTCGGGCAGGCCTGCGCCGGACGACGAGGGTGGAGGGGGAGGCGCGGCCGGCCCGGGCGCGTCCCTGCCGCTCTCTCTCTCTCTCTCTGGCTGCGCGGGCGCCGTGCCAAGCTCGCGCCGCTCGGCCGCGACCGCGGGCGCCTCGGCGTCCAGGAGCGGGGTGCGGCTCGTGTCGGCCATGAAGCCGACAACGCCCAGGGGGAGGGACGCGTCCCCGCCGCGGCGCGCGCGCAGCGGGGCCAACGGGCGCGAGGAGCCGCGGCGGCCGGCGGGCGGCCCGCCGCCCCCCCCCCCCACCCTGGCCCTCCCTTCGTACACCAGCGCGGGAATGTCCTCCCCGCGGTCGATGGCGGTCTCGACCAGGAGGCGCAGGGGGCCGTTGGGGGTCAACACGGCATACAAGTCGTACGCCGCCATCGCGCCGAGCAGGGCCCATGTCGTCCATTCGGGGACGTACGTGAAGATGAATGCAGTGACGACACCGGTCACAACTAGATACATTTGTTTCAGGGCGAGGGGGGACGCGGGGAGGAGGAAGAGCGCGCCGACGCCGGCCGCGGCGAAATTCCACAGCAGAAACGCAAACGTGACGGCATCCACGGTCATCCTCAGCGTGGCGACTACTTGCAGGCTGATGATGCCGGTGAGCACGAAGAAGATGGAGAAGCCGGAGACCGCCATGTAGGCCTGGATCGCTGACGACCACCCCGCTTTGAACGCCGCCACCAGGGCAAACGTCATGGCCGTGACCAGGGCGACGAAGACGGCCGCGTTCTCGAGGGAGCCGACGAGCTTGGTCGCGTCCGAGTCGCCGGCCTGGAAAGAAGGGGGAGGAGGGAGGTCGGCCCGGCCGCGATGGGCGCCGCCGCGGCCCCGTCCCCGCTCCTCCCTCATCTCCCACCTGCTCCTGGTAAGCCGCGCTCGCCCAGTAGATGCCCGCCCCCCCCGCGCCGCCGTCCGGGTTGAGCGTGCGCACCAGGGCGACGGTCGCGCCGATGCAAAGAGAGACGGGGGCGACGACCGCCACCACCTCGTGCCCCAGCCCGTCCAGGATGGAGGGGGGTCCGGGCGGCGTGCCCGGGCGGGAGGCGGTGGACATGGTGTGAGAAGTGAGGGAGGGTGGCGCTCGGCTTTCGCTTCACACCCCGCTCTCCTCCCTCGCTCGACCCCCGAAACGCAAACCATCAATCCTCGTTGGCGGGCGCCCGGCGCGAGCCAGACCGGCCGCCGGCGGCGGCGGCCTTGCGCTTGAGCGAGGCGACGAGCGCGGCGGCGCCGGCCGGGACGGGCGCGGGGGCGGCGCCCGCCTCCCCTCCCTCACGCGCCGCCTGGACCCTCTGCTTCTTGGCGGCCGTCACCCGGGCCGCCAGGTCGCCCCCACGCTTGGCGGCGGGGTCGGTGGGGTCGAGCGCAAAGGCGGGGTCGGACAGGAGACCGGCAAAGCGAGAATCCCCCAGGTCCGCCTCGAAACCGGGCGCGCCGTCGTCGTCGGAATCCGCGCGGCCGGCGGCTTTGACGGCGGCCCGCGCGCGGGCGCGCGCCTTGCGCGTGGGCTTCAGGGGAGGTTGGGCGGGGGCCGCGGCGTCGCCGTCGGCAGCCACCACCACCGCTCCAGCGCGCAGCGCGGCGTCATCCATGGCCAGCAGCTCCAGGCGGGCGGTGTCGGCGGCGTCGGCCGCGGTGGCGGGCGGCGCGGGCGCGCCTTTGCGCGCGGCCTTGCGCGCCGCCTTCCCACCCTTTTTCTCCTCCTCGCCGCCCGATTCGCCCACGGCCGCGGCGGCCCCGACGTCTGCGCCGTCGTCCGCAAAAAATGGGTCGTCAAAGGGATCCTCGGCCCCCGTCGCGCGCGGCGGCGCGGCGGGCACGCCCGCGCCGTCGGCGTCATCGTCCGACGACCCGCCGCCACGCGCGGCGGCCTTGCGCGCGGCGCGCTTGTCCGCGCGGGCGGCCAGGTAGTTGTCCCAAACGGTGCGGGAGCCTTTGGTGGAGGAAGAGGCTTCTTTTTTGGCGGCGAGGCGTGCGGACAGAGCGTCGAGGCCCCCCGCAAACGTGACCGACAGGTCCCCGCCCCGCTTCGGGGGCGCGCCGCCCGCGGCCCAGTCTTTGCCGCCGGCCCGGGCGGTGTCGGGCGAGGCGCCGGCGAGCAGGGCCCGGTACCGCGCCGCGGCCGCCGCGCCGTCGCCCTCCCCCCCGTCCTCGCCGCCCGACGACGAGTCGTCCGACCCCAGGTACGCCCGAAAGTCGTCGTCCCGCAGGGCGTCGGCGGAGGTGGCCTTGGCCGCCGCGCGCGCCAGGGCGCGGCGGCGGCCGCCGTCGTCGGCATCCCAGCCGGTCGTCGGTTTTGTAAACTGGGTCGCCAGGGGGACCTCGTCCGGCGGCGCATAATCAGCGGGGACGACAGTGGCGACATCTCGAACTGTCCGGGCGGAGAAATCGTCGCCGTCCGCCACGAAACGGCAGTCGATCGTCGCGCCGGTCCGCAAAAATTCAGACCCGTCGCACTCGGCCGCGACGCGCTCCGCCGTCGCCGCGGTGTCGCAGTCCACGATCGCATAATAGTAGCGCAGCCGGGACCGCTCGTACGCGCGCAGGCGCGCGGCGTCGGGCTCGCCGCCGTCGGACGAAGAGGACGAGGGGCCGGGAGCGTCGTCGTCGCTGTCGCCGCCATGCTTGGCCTCCCGCCCCGCCGCCCGGTCAGCCGCCGCCGCGACCGCCGCCGCGCGCAGGGGCGCGGGCCCGCGCGCGTCCTCGTCGGCCATGCGGGCGAGGCCGTAGTCGGACGGATAAACACGCACCCGCTCCACACGCCCCGACGCCGGCGCAAACGAGCGCAGCACGGCCAGCACGTCCACCGCGCGCGTGCGGTCCCAGTCGAGGTCGACGAGCGCGAGGCGGGGGGTGGCGGACTCGGCGGTCGGCACGCGCTCGTCGGGGTTGGCGGCGAGGGCGCCGACGCCGTACTCGGCGGCCAGGGTGGCGTCGTCGGGGCCGGAGTCGAGGTCGGAAGTGGCGGCAGGAGCGCCGGCGCCCGAGTCCGAGTCCGAGTCGGACGCCGACGACGGCTCGGACGAGGAGCTCGACGGCCCCGCCAGACCGCGCGCGCGCGCCCATCGTTCGGCCGCGCCCGCGTCGGCCTCGCCGGCGTCGGGAGAGGTGGCGTCGGGGCGGGCCTTGCGCGCCAGCCTCGCCGCTCCTTTGCCCTTGCCGCCCCGCTTGTCCACGGAAGCGCCCGTGCGGAACGCGGGGTCGGTCAGCATGGCTTTGAGTGGAAGGAGGGGGGCTAGTCGGCCTCCATTCGCGGCGGCCAGGCGCCGGCGCGCCTGCCGGCGACCGTCTCCTTCCTTCCCCCATCATTTCTTACCTTTGAACCGGTCGTCTACGACCACCGCGTCCTTGGCCTTGGGAAAGCGGGCGAAGCGGGGGTCGGTGCCGACGCGGGCGAAGCGGGGGTCGGTCGGGGGTGCGCCGGCCGCGTCGGCGCGCTTGGGCTTTGGTGGGGCATCGCCCTTGGCCGGCATGGCGACGGGCGGCGGCCGGGGAGGGCGGGCGCTGGCGCTAGAGTGGTGCCCGCATGCGACGGCCGCCGGTCGTCACTCTGCACCCGCCCACCGCCCGACACCACCCGCGCCGCCCGCCCGCGGTCGATTACTGCCCAGCGCACCCGCGATCAAGGGTCGCGCACCGCCAAGCCAACTTCCGCGCGCGCGCATCCCGCCGCCATGGCCCCCTCTTCCGCCCAACCCCACGACCGCGTCTTCAACTTTTCCGCCGGCCCCGCCGTCCTCCCCCTGGCCGTGCTGGAGGAGGCGGCGGCCGACATGCTCAATTTCAAGGGGTGCGGCGCGTCCGTCATGGAGATGAGCCACCGCTCGGCCGAGTTTACCAAAATCATCGACGACGCCGAGGCCGACTTGAGGAAGCTGCTCGAGATCCCGGATTCGTACAAGGTGTACTTTTTGCAGGGCGGCGCGAGCGCGCAGTTTGCCGCGATCCCGCTCAACTTGACGGCCGCGGGGGACACGGTCGACTACGTGGTCACCGGGTCGTGGTCGAAAAAGGTGCGGGGAGGGTGGGTGGTCGAGGGGTGGCGCGGCCGCGCCGCGGTCTCCACGCGCGCCGACGCGCGCCCCGCGCCCCCGCCTCCAGGCCGCGGAGGAGGCCGCCAAGTACGCGACCGTCAACATCGCGGCCAAGGGCGACAACAAGTCCATCCCGGACCCGGCCACGTGGTCGCTGACGCCGGGCGCCAAGTACGTGCACTACTGCGACAACGAGACGATCCAGGGCGTCGAATTCAAGGCTACGCCGGACTCCGGCGACGCGCTGCTCGTCGCGGACATGAGCTCCAACTTTTGCTCCAAACCGGTCGACGTGGGCAAGTACGGGTTGATTTATGCGGGCGCACAGAAAAACGTCGGCCCCGCGGGGGTCACCATCGTCATCGTGCGCGGCGACCTGGTGGGCCACGCGCGGCCTGAAACGCCGAGCATCCTGGACTACAAGGTGCGGGGGGAGGGAGGGGGGCGCGGGCGTGCGCGCGGGGCGCGCGACGCGCCGACGCGCGTGCCACCTCGGCCGTCGCACCCCCCCCGCCACAGGTCATGGACGGCTCCCTCTACAACACCCCCCCCGCCTGGTCCATCTACGTGTGTGGCCTGGTGTTCAAGCACATGCTGGCCGAGGGCGGCATCAAAGCGGCGCGCGCGCGCAACGAGGAAAAGGCGGCGGCGGTGTACAACGCGATCGAATCGTCCGCCGGCTTTTACGCGTCGCCCGTCGACCCCGCGTGCCGGTCCCTGATGAATGTGCCGTTTACGATTCCGTCGGCGCCCGACGCGGAGAAGGATTTTGTCAAGGAGGCGACCGCGGCCGGCCTCAAAGAGCTCAAGGGACACCGCTCCGTGGGCGGCATGCGGGCGTCGGTGTACAACTCGATGCCGATGGCCGGGGTGGACGCGCTGGCGGCGTTCATGAAGGCGTTTGCGGACACGCGCGCACTCTGAGAAGAGCGAGGAGGAACTGCGCGGGTGCTCAGGGACGCTCTCTGATCTGGCCTGGGGGGCGCGCCGGGGCGGGCCTCTTGCCCGCCGCAGGTCGCGCAGGGGGTGCGGGGCGCGGCGGCCCGTGTGAAGCGTGTTTGGCGCGCGGCCTGGGAGAGAGTCTCTCTCCCCGGCGCCCCGCAGGCGCCCCCCTTCCCAGCCCGCCCCGCGGTGCGCCATCCTGCTTGGCGCCATGCCCAGCCGGCAAGCCACGACGACGACGGCTTGCGCTGACGCCCGCTAGCCGCGCCGCGCCCCGCATGCCGCGCCGCGCGCGCCCCGACTCGCCGCCGCCGGCGCCGGCCGACGCTCGCGACGGCGGCGCGGGCTCGCTCGACGGCGGCCGGGCCGTGGCGCCGCCCGCGCGCCGCCCGCGCCGCGCCGACGATCGCCCCGCGTCGCACCGCGAGGGTGACGTGTACGCGACGGGCACGTATGAACATGTATGAGGGCGCGTGAGAGGGGGGGGGGAGTGGGGTGGCCGGCGTCGACTCGAAAATCGACCCCCGCCCCCTTGCCTCCTCCCCCTCCCAGGCCCGCGCCCGGCACTGGCTCGACCTCCGCGCCGTTGTGCAAACCTGCCTGCTGCAGCACGATTGGCGGCGGGCGGCGGCCGCGGCCGCGCCGCTGCTGCGTGGCGCGCCGCCCGCGGCGGCCGGGCCGGGGGCGGGGGCAGACGCCGCGCTGGCCGCGCTGGACGCGCTGCGCTCGATGCCCGGCGCCGTGACTCGCGTGCAGGTCACGCGGTCGCTGCGCGCGATCGCGGCCTTGGGCGGCGGCGCCGCGGTGGCTGCGGCAGTCGCCGAAGAGGCGGCCGCCGCGGGCGACGCCGCGGCCGTCGCAGTCGCCGCCGGCGCCACGCCCGCCGGCCTCAAAGTGCTGGCCCTGACTCGGTTCGCTCAGTGGCAGGCCGCGACGCGGGGCGGGGCCGAGAGGTCGCGCGCGAGCGCGGGCGCCGAGGCCGACGCTGAGGGGGCGCTCAAGGCCGCGCTCGCGGCGTCCCCCGGCGACCTGGACCTCACGGCCGCGGTCGCTTTCGTCGCCACCGCCGCGGGCGACCGCGGGCGCGCGGCGCGCGCCGCTGCTGACTGCGCGGCCGCCGCGCCCGGCGACGGCGACGCGGCCGCGCTCGCGCTCGCCCTTGCGGACGCGGCGCCCGCCGACGCGCGGCCGGCCCGGCGCGACCTCGTCAAGCTGGCGTGCGCTTTGGTGGACGCGGGCCCGGCGAGCGGGGCCGCGCTGCGGCGCGCGCTGCGCGCGGCGGCCGGCGCGGCGCACGCGCCCGCGCGCGCGGCCGCGGCGGCGGCGTTTTTGGAGGCGGCCACGACCGAGAACGGCACCCTGCATGTGACCGGTGCCGAAGGGCGCCCCGCGCGCGCGGCGGCGGCCGCGCTGGCCGGCGCGCTCGCCGCGCTCGCGCGGACCGCGCTCGGCGACGCTGCTGCAGTCGCCGCCACGACAGCCACGACGGCAGCAGGTTCTTCGTCGTCGTCCTCATCGTCCGCATCGTCGGGCGGCGACGGCGACGACCGAGACACCGAGGGCGTGTCGCTGGGCACCGCGCTCACCGCCGCGACGGGCGCCACGACCGCCGCTGCCGCCGCGGCCCACGCCACGCGCGCCTCATCCGACGCGGCCGCAGCACTGGCCGCGCTGCGGGCGCGGCCGCCGGCGTGGACGCGGCGCGCGGTGGTGCTGGCGCCGGGCGACGCGCCGCGCGCGCGCGCGCTCGCCGCCCTCGGCGCGGCCGCCGCCCTGCTCGCCGGCCCGCGCGCACCCGCTGCCGTCTGCGCTGCGCGCGCGCTGGCGGCGGCAGGCGCGGTCGGCGCGGCGGCGGCCGCGGAGCTGGCTGCGGCGGCCGACCTCGCCGCGCGGCTCGACCTCGCGCCGCCGCCGCGGGCCACGGTCGCCGTGCCCCGCCTGGGAGCCGTCGTGTCTCCCGTGCCTGCGTGGTGGGGCGCGTTTCCCGCGTCGCTGCGGCGGCGAAAGGCGGGCACAGACAACTGAAAACTTGCAGGCACGACCCCGCACCCCCCCTCTCTCTCCCTTCTCGCTCGCTCACCCCACCATCGACCGCTTGCGCCCGCGCAGGCGCACCTCGGCAAATTTGTTGAGGGTGGAGCACCAGGCGCGGGAAGAGGACTTGTACGCCGCGAGGACGGCGGCGAAAATGGCGTCGCCCGCGGCGCCCGCGTGGGCGGCGGTGACGGCGCGTTCGAGGACGTACAGGTCGACGGCGCGGTCTTCGGCGAGGTTGGAGTGGGTGGCGAGGCCGAAATCGATCACAACCAGAGAGTTGTCCGCGTCCCTGACCAGCAGGTTGGAGGTGGTTAGGTCGCCGTGCACGAGGCCGCCGTCGTGCAGGGCGGCGACGGCGGCGCCGACGGCGGCGGCGAGGGCGGCGGGGTTGGGGCCCGCGCCGGCGCTGTCTCCGCCGCCTTCTCCTGCGTCTCTCAGCACCTCCTTGAGCGACCGCCCCGGCACGCGCTCCATGACCAGAGTCGACGCTTCCACGTCCACGTAGAGCAGAGCGGGCGCGGCGACGCCGAGCGCACGCGCGCGCGCGAGCGCGCGCGCCTCGGCGCGCGTGCGCGACGCGGTGAGCGCGGCGTCCAGCGTGGGGTGCCTATAGGCTTTGGAGAAGCGCTGCTTCATGACGGCGGGGCGGCCCAGGAAATCGGCGACCGCCCAGACGCGCTGCACGAGAAGAACAGGGGACGCGAGGTTGGCCGTTGCCTCGCCACGCGCCCTCCGACCATCACGCTCCGCCTGCGCATCCACTACCCCTACGCACCGCTTCCGCGCCCTGCGCGAGCAGCTCGCAGCCCGCGGTCGGCACAAGCGGGTCGGCAAAGAGGGTCGAGGGCGGGGGTACGCCGCCGCGCGGCATTTTCAGGGGGTCCAAAGGTCGCCGGGCGGGCGTCGACCAGTTGCGGGCGAACCAGCGGCAGGCGCGCTTCGAGGGGGGCGCGGATGCGAGAGTGCGGGCCGGCAAGCCTTCGCCGCGCGCGGCGCCCTCTCGCCGACACACCCCACGGCCACGCGCCCGGCGCGCGACGCGGTTCCAGCCGCCGCCGCCCGCCCCTCGCGCCCCCCCGCATGGAGCCGCCCCCCGGCGGCGCGGCGCTCGGCAGCACACCGCTCTCGCCCGGGCAGGAGGCGTCCGCCACGCAGGCGGCGGCCCAAATGCAGGACGCTCAGCGGGTGAGAAAAGAGAGGGAGAGCACGGGGACGCGAGGACGGCGGCGACGCGGCGCCGCACCCGCCGACCTCCGGCCCTGCCTCATCCCTTCAGGCTGCGGCCGCGTATGCGCGTCAGGTTGCCCCTGCGACCAACGCCGACCACGCGGCCGCGGCGGCGGCCGCCGCCGCCGGCGCGGCCGAGGCCGCCGCGCGCGCCGCCGAGCTGCGGGCGGTCTTGGCCGCGGCGCCCGCCGCGGCGGCCGACGGCCAGGCCGCCGACGCGTTGAGAGGGTTGCAGGTGCGCGGGATGGTGGCGGGGGGTGGCCTGGGGAGGTCGCTTTCGCTGCGGCCTCGCCGACCCCCGTCCCCCTCGCCCCTCTCCCCAGGCCGCCGCCGGCGCCGGACCCCCCTCCGCCCCCGCGCCCGCCGCCCCACAACGCCCCGCCCGCGCGCTGGAGGCCGCGCCCGCCCTCCCGCGCACCGCCGCGCGGCGCAACCCCCCCCCCGGCGCGGGCGACCGCCCGCCCACAGCCCTGCCCGAATCCGCCATCTTCCGGGACCTGCAAGACGCGGAGCGCCTGCTGGACGCCGCCCTGGCGTCGCGCGGCGCGTCGGCGCGCGACGCGCTGCGCGGCGCGGCGCGCGTGCCCAAGCGGTTGAGGGTGTGGGCGCGCGTCGAGCACGCGGGCGACCGGCTCGACCCGGGCGACCCGCCGAGGTGGACCCTCACCCTGTGGGGGCGCCTCCTGGACGTTGCGGCCGCCGAGGTCGCGGCGCGGCTGCCGCCGCCGGCGTCGGGCGGGCGCCCCTTTCTCGCGCACGTCCGGTCGCTGTCTGTCGAGCTGCGCCCGGTGGCCAAAGACGAGGAGATGGACGGCGCCGTCAAGGCCGAGACTGGCGGCGAGGGCGCGCCCGACGCCGGCGCCCCCGCCCCGGGCGCCGCGCCGACCCGCGTCGCCTGGGCCCGCACCGCCGCCGAGTCGCGCGACCTCAAGGACCGCGTCGTCGTCCGCCGCGCGTGGGGCGGGGTTCCGCTCGAGGCCGTGGTCACTGTCGTCGCGGACGGCGCGCCGGAACTGGCGACGCCCGACGCGGCACTCGCCGCCATTACGGGCGCCGCGCCCGACACCCGCGCCCGCCTCCTGCGCGCCGTCTGGGCGCACGTCGCCCTTCGCAGCCTCATGGGCGAGGGCGGCGCGGTCGCGTGCGACGCCGCGCTCGCCGCGGTCGCGGGCGCGCCGACGGCGACGCCCGCCGCGCTCGCCGCGGCCGTCGCCGCGCGCGCGGCGCCCCTCCCCCCTCCAAGCTTCACCGTCCCCATCTGGCGCCCCGACCTCGTGCCCGGCCCCGGCGACGCCGCGACGGCGGCGCACGATTACGAGGTGGAGCTGCCGCTGGCGGCGGGGGAGGGGACGGGCGCGGGCGCCGCGGCGGCCCTCGACGCCGCCCTCCACCCCGTCGCCGCCGCCGCCGCCGCCGCCGACCTCGCCGTCACCCTGCGCCGCCTGCGCGAGCACGCGCGCCGGCGCGCGTTCTTGCTCGGGTTCGCCGCGGCGCCGGGGCAGTTTATCGATGCGCTCGCCGCGGCGCACGCGCGCGAGCTGCGCGTCGCCAAGGCCGCCGGCGCAGGAGCGACCGCGGTGCGCGCGTCGGACGCGTTCAGGGGGCCGTGGGTGGACGACGTGGCGGCGCGGCTGCTGGCGCGGGCGTTGCCGGGAGGGGGTGGGGAGGGGGGGTGAGGGAGGGGGACGGCGGGGCGTCGCCGCGCCGTGTGTCGCTCTGCGCGTGCCCCGCACGCTCTCTCCCCGGGGTTTGCGCTGGCGGTCCGCGTCTGCACTTCGGGGTGGGGGTGGGGTGGGGCAGTCACGGGCGGGGTGGAACGAAACGCGAATAAGGCGCGCGGGAAAGTCTCTTCTCCTCCTCTTTCTCTGCTCCTCCTGGCCACGGCTCCGCTCTCGGAGCCGGGCCCGAGGCACGCTTCCGTCATGGCGCCCGGTTGTCGCGCGGCGCGAGCGGCGCGGGCGGTGCGGGGGAGGCCGCCGCCGCGGCAGCGTTTTCTTTTTGGTATTTTTGGACGCCCGCCGCCGCCGCCGCCGCGGGCGGCCGGCGCACCGGGGCGCGCGGCGGCGACGCGGGCGTGCCGGGGCGCGGGCGGGGCGCGGGCGCCGCGGTGCGCGCGGGCGCGCGCGCGGTCGCCGCGCCCTTCTCCCCCTCCGCCGCCGGCGGATTCAGCATCGCCCACGCGGCAAGCCACGTCTCCATGCCGTTGGCCAGGTCCAGAAAGTACGGGTCGAGCGGGCCCAGGCGAGCGCGCACGGCGACGGCGAGCTCGGCGTACGCGCTCGCGGCGTCGACCGCCGCGGGCGACAGCGTCGCCCCCCGGAAAAACGCCA